>Ga0256829_1003737_pt1 | contig 10329 bp, 14 predicted proteins | sample 131447metaG_FD_185979 | JGI IMG/M metagenome (GOLD analysis project Ga0256829, IMG submission 185979) | Hydrothermal vent microbial communities from Lau Basin, Pacific Ocean - 131-447 | ecosystem: Environmental > Aquatic > Marine > Hydrothermal vents | place: Pacific Ocean: Lau Basin | collected...
GCTTCGCTAAAAAGACTCATGAACATTCAGAGTGCAAACATTGGAGACTTTATAGATTTGAATACAGGGCAGTTTAAGGAGGATATACCTCAACATTATTTGGACGCTATCAAGAGTGTTAATTATGATGCTAAGACTGGGGCTGTAACACAGATAACTTTGGTGGATAAGTTAAAGGCTATTGAGACATCTCTTAAATTTACTGGGATGCTTAACAAAAAGATTGATGTTAGCGTGAACTTATCTATCACAGAACAGTTAGCAGTTAGTACTGTTGGTAACGATGAGGTTGATAGCTTTATACAAGACCTACTTGGTAAGCCTACAGAAGAGAATGTAATTGAAGTTGAGGAGGTAGAGAATAATGAAGCCTAAGATACCAATAGAAACGCTAAATGAACTAACAGAAATAAGGAATAAGCTTATCTCATGTGTTATGCGAATGGAAAAATTGCTGCGCACTAATGAGTGTCCTGCCATGAGAGCAGAAGTTAAAAGACTTAGGGAGTTAGTGAAATGACTAAACAAGACCTACTCATAGTAAAAGCCTCCGCTAAAAGCCTAGAAGTCTTTGTCAAGGTAATGCTAAAGGCTAATCCATCTAAACAACAGTTGGAAGTCATTAGAGACATTGACAATGGGGCTACAAAAATATCTATAAGGTCAGGTCACGGTACAGGGAAAACGGCTCTATTGTCTTGGATAGTCTTATGGTGGGGTATTTTCAGAGAAGATGCAAAGATACCGATGACTGCACCTACAGGACACCAACTCTTTGACTTACTTATGCCAGAGGTTAAGAAGTGGCGAGACAAGATGCCAGACCAACTAAAGAATGAAGTAGAGGTTAAGACTGAAAAGATTGACTATGCCAATGGTAGTTTTGCTGTACCACGTACTGCACGTAAAGACCAACCAGAAGCATTACAAGGTTTTCACGCTACAAACTTAGCATTTATAATAGATGAAGCCTCTGGTATTCCACAAGTTATTTTTGAAGTAGCAGAGGGTGCTATGACAGGTGAAAATACCTTAGTTGTTATGACTGCTAACCCTACAAGAGTAGAGGGGTATTTTTATGACTCACACCATAAGAACAGATGGCAGTGGAATTGTTATCAGTTCAATGCAGAAGAGACAGAGAATGTATCACAAAAATGGGTGGAAGAGAAAAAGAGACAGTATGGTGAGGATAGTGATGTTTATAGAGTTCGTGTTAGAGGCGAGTTCCCTAAACAATCATCAAATGCCGTGTTCTCACTACAAGAGGTAGAAGATGCGTCACAAGCTACAGTATTTGATAATAGTGGTGGTGAAGTATGGGGTATTGATATTGCAGACTTTGGAGATGATAAGACAGTACTTTGTAAAAGAAGAGGTAAAGAGTTCTATGAGATTACCGCACGTAGTGGCTTAACCTTGCCAGATATTGCAGGGTGGCTAATCTTTGAGTACAACAACTCACACCGTAAGCCGTCAGTCATATTTTCAGATGCTATTGGAGTAGGCTCTTCACTAAGTGCTGTATGTTTTGATAAAGGGCTTGACATTGTAGTTGGTGTTAAGGGTTCAAGTCAAGCGAGTGACAGTAAAAAATATCACAACAAAAGAGCAGAATGGTACTACACACTTAAAGAGATATTAGCAGACGGAAAGATGCCAGATGATGATGAACTAATTGGTGAACTTATGGCACAGAAGTACAAAATATCTGCTACAGGTAAGCTACAACTTGTAGAGAAAGATGAGATTAAAAAAGAGCTTGGACGTTCACCAGATAAATCTGATGCACTCGCTTTGAGTTGTGAGAGAATGATTTATTTGGAAGAGGCAGAGAGTGATACTATCATAGAAGCAGACAACAATGAAGATATATACGTAACCAACTATGGAGGTGCAGTGTGGTAACTACAAGTGAGATTAACAGAGACAGAATAAGAAAATTGGTTGATAACCATATATTCCCACTCTATCAAATTATTAAGAGTATGGGTCCAGCAGAAATATCTACACGTAGGTCAGAAGTATTAAAGCTCACTGCAAAATTACTAAAAAAATCAGGATTTACTAATAAGCAAATTTCAAAGGCACTTAATATGCCAATTAAAAGAGTTCCTTTGGCCATAAATAGCAAATTGTCTAAGAGACTAAAAAAAGCAGTAAAGCTTTTTGGAAATCCATTTGTAATATTCATGAAGTGCGAAGATTATACTTGTGATTACAATATTACTCTACGTATTACAGAGTATATGATGATTGAGGATTTAGTAAGAGCGAAGTGGACGACAGCACAAATTGTAAAAGCTACAGGATTTTGTCCTAGGCGAATACAGAGAGTAAGAAAAACCATAACGGAGGAAGAATATGAATAAGAACCAACAAAGAGTCCTACTCTTAATTGATGAAGCAAAAAAGGGATATGACCTTTACATGAACTCATTTGTAGAGTTGGAACATGGGTACTTAAATAACCTGCACCCCACGGTGCTAAAGAGCCTAAAATCAAGACGCAAGAGTCACATTACACCTAAGATAATCAAGGCAAAGGTGAGAAAAGTGATGATTTCAGTAATGAAAACGTACTTTGAAAATGATGAATTTGCTAAGTTAGTACCAGAGTATGACACGCAAGAGGGCTTTGAAGATGTAGCAAAACTACAAAAAGCACTTGATAACTGGACTACAAAACGTATAAATCTATACACAAGATTTAAGCCATCTGTTATAGATGGACTTGTCTATGGAACACCGATTATTAAGATTTATTGGAGTGGTAAACACTTGTCAGTCACAAGAGTTAAAATAAGTGATTTGCATATAGACCCAAATGCCAGTAATGTTTTTGATATTCAATATTGTGTCAATAGAGTCTTTACTACTGTAGGAAGACTACGCTCACAGTTTGGACGTAAGTTTAAGTGGAAAAACTACATAGGTCAAACGGATATGGCAGGAAAAGTATCTACAACAGACATTGGAGATGCATCAAGGGTTGAAATCCATGATGTGTATAGATTTCAAAATGGAAAATGGCTTGTATCTACAATACTACCAGACCAGACTTTTATAAGAACAGACGAGCCACTTAAAGATGGACTACCATTTATCATAGGGAACATAGACCCACAATTTGTAGGAGTCAATGAGCCTAACGCAGTAGAAGCGTATGGTGCGAGTTTCATAGAGTCAATGATACCACTACAAGAAGAGTATACAGTTACACGTAACCAACAGATAGACGCTATTGATAAGACCTTTAACCCACAGTATATGGCTACTAAAACATCTGGACTCAATGAGAGCGACTTAGCATCTGGACGTAAAAAGGTACTTGTCTCACAACTTAGTGAAGTAGAACAAGTGCCTATCCCACGTATTGACCCATCAATCTTTCATACAGATAGACTAGATAGTGAGATACAAGAGGTTAGTGGTGTAACTAAAGCATCACAAGGACTTACAGACAGTGGAAGTAAGTATCAGACAGCTACAGGTATGTCAATTTTATCAGAGGAGGGAAATGTAGTAGTAGGCGACATCATACGTGCTATGAATGAGAGCTTTTTTGAACCTGCCATAAGACGTATGGTAAGGCTCATTTACAAATACGATGAGACTCCCCTACTTTATGGTGTGGATAGAAGAAAAGATGTTAAGTTTTTTGTCTCTATCAATGCAGGAGTAGGAGCAGTCAATGGAGAGATATTACTAAACAATATCACACAAGCAGAGGGTTCAGCTATGCAGAACGTCAAGACCCATGCAGAGATGCAGGACATTGAGGGTGCAAAGAGATACCTTGCCGTGCTTGACAAGCTTTTTGAAGAGAAGCTAAAAGCACTAAGACTTAAAAACATCATACCAACACTTAAAGGAGAAACAGATGGAGACGCAGACGCAGACGACACAGGAGCTATCAGCGAAGCAGATGCTATCGGACTTGGAGGAGTTACAGAACAGCAGGGGCTACCAAATCCTGCAAACGGAACTAGAGGAGAAGTACAACAACCTATTTAGGCAAACCCTGGACGATAAGCTATCAGATACACAAAGGGTGCATAAAATAGAGCAGATGAAAGGTGTAGCTATGGCTATGAACTTAACAGCACAACTTATAGCAACTATGGAGGAGGAAGTAGAGCATGAAGAAACTTTAGAAGAAATTGAAGAGGAAGAGTAGTAGTGGCACTTTGTTCTTATGACAATGAGCTTAATCAAAAATATAATTTTAATAAAGGATTTAAAATGGCAGCAGGAAAAAAAGCACAAAAAGAGGTAAAAGACATGAACATCTTAGAAGCCTTTGAGGTAGCACAAAAGGTAGGTAAGGTAGCAAGAAGAGGATGGGACGTAGAGTTAAGCTCACTCTTTGTAACTATCAAAAGAGGTGAAACAAAGCCATCTCTATCTAATGGCAAATACTCTTCAACATTCACACCATCAATAGAGGATGTAATGACTCTCGATTGGTACAACGTAGAAGAGGAGGTGTAAGATGCACGTATTCGCAGACAGTATAAAGGTAAACCTTGACTCAAATAATGGGAAGATACACCCAACTTTTATAGACAACCTAGCAGAACACGCAGAGGCAGTGTATATGCACCCTACACCAAATACAAGAATTTGTGTACTTACACTCTATTCAGGACATGAAGTTGTAGGAATTGCACAAGTCCTTGATGCAAAAAATGATGATGAGGATATTGGAAATTCTATAGCATACGAAAATGCTAAGAATGAGCTTTGGAAACTATGTGGCAATATTGCCAAAATACTTTAATAAGGAAAAACGATGGAAAACGCACCACAAATAACACCAGAAATGTACGCAGAACTACAAGGACAAGCACCAGAGGCACAAACGCCACCACAACAGCCAGAGGCTCAACCACAAGCACAACCTCAACAAGAGACAGGTGCTACACCTCAAGATGATGTTGCACAAGCCAAAGAGTTGTTAGGCATATCACAAACAGAAGATATGGTTACTCAAATGCAAGAGCAAATGAATGAAATGAAAGCAGAGAAGATTAGAGACAGCATGACAGCTAAGTACCCAGACATTCCTTATGACATCGTTCAAAAAGAGATTGATAAGGTAGCGTCTATAAACCCTCAATTTGCAGAAGCTATGAAGACAACTCCAGAGGGTATGGAGATGGCATACCGTTCAGCACAAGCACTTACTAAGCCACAAGAGACGCCAGACAATCTTACAGATGGTGAGAGTGGTGGTGGTCAAGGAGAGAACCTTGATGAGATGGTTATGAAAGGTGAAGCAGATGATTTTAACCTTGGTAAGTTCATCATAGGGAGTTAATACAATTTGCACCCTATTTTAGTAGGGTGCGACAAAAAAGTATTTAACAAAAACACAAAAGAAGTCAAAATACACTTATAAACTAAAATAAGGAAGTAAAAATGGCTCTATTGTCTTATGGTAATACTACCAATCAAAAACCCTCAATACTCGATGCTATTATCTTACAAGGTGTGCATAAGACACCTTTTTTGGAATGGCTAGGAAGAGGGAGTGTATCAGCTCCTAAACACTCATGGATTTTGGATAGATACCGTGATGCAGGTGCAAATTCACAACTTGAAATAACAGACATCGTTGAAAACACAACAGATACTAAATATCTTAAAGATAATGTGGTTCAGATTATCAAAAATGATTATGGTATTTCAAATGAAGAGATGCAAAATGCTAAATACGGTACTAAAGAGTGGGCGTACAGAACAGCTAAAGTTGGTAAAGAACATACCAAAGATTTAGAATATGCACTACTTGGGCTTCACAATGCTACGGTATTTGACACATATACAGTAGGAACTCCTACAACTCCAGCAAAAATGGCAGGTATTTTCCACTATATTGAGCCTACACACAGGCAAGACTACACAGTGCCTCCTGCTACAGCAGGTGGAGCAACTGGGACAACACCTTTTACGTATGATATTTTGAGTGAAATTCTACAACCAATGTGGGAAAAAGGTGGATTAGAAGATGAGAGTTTTTCTATCACAGTAAGTCCTCTACTAAAGAAAGCCATTAACCGTTTTGCAGGTAACCAGTACTTTAGACAGCTAAAGAACGAGAAGAAGTTTGACCCAACGCTTTACGAGTTAGAGACAGACTTTGGAACAGTACGTGTAAAAATGCACAGACTATTTGCAGACCCTAAATTACAAAATACTGTACTTGCAGGTAAGCTTGATGAGGCAAAACTTATGTTCAAAATAGCAACCCAATTTAGTGAGCCACCAACATCTAAAACAGCTAAGTTTGGTAGATACTACACTTCTGCTACCTTAGAGATGAAGTCACCAGACTACTTTGCTTGTGGAACAGGTTTGTCATAATGACCTATGGGGAAGCCGATAACTTTATAAAACTATTTTTAAAAGGAGATATTACTATCGCTAGTATCTCCTCAACTTACTTCAAAATGGCGGTTATGGAGGTTTCTACTTTATGTATTCCATCTACTCTTAAGGCAGAGTATGATGGCACACAGACAGATGTTTTTAGACTTCTTCATTTTGAAGATGTAGTTGTTTCGCCTACTGTTACTAAAAATGTTCAGTTTTATATAAAGAAGCCACCCATAGCAGACACACCAATAGGTACAGATGAAATACCTATAGATGAGACATTAGCTCTAGCAGTTGTCTTTTATATATGTAGCTACCTAAGCAACAAATATAAAGATAGATTTGAAGCAAAGGCAAATAAGCAAATTAGCGTATATGTGTCAAATGAACTTTCATAGGTTCATCTATCCCACTTTTTTGTCTCCTTTTATAGTGGGATAGATGAGCGTATGACGCTACAATACATTACATAAGGAAAATACTATGAACGAAACACAGGCTTTATTGGAACTAATCGGAAAACACTGGGGTTTTGAGGTTGGTAACAAAATCAAAACAGAGATTGCTTCCGTTGTAGGAGCATCAAATATTGATATGACAAAGCTACAGTCAGCTATTGCAACTATTCAAGGCTTACTTGATGCAAACCCAAATACAGCACAATTTGATGTAGGTCAAAACATTGTAACACAGCTTACAGACCATCTCGCTCGAATTACAAATTTAGAGAGTGGATTAGCTACTTTAAATGGTAACGCATCAACGGTTGGTTCAGTAGCGTATGCAGTAAAAGCAGAGAGTGACCGTGCGGTAGCAGTTGAAGCAACACTACAAGCAGGTATTGATGCAAATACAGCGTCTATCGCAACACTTAATGGTGATGCTACTGTTGCAGGTTCTATTGCTAAAATCGCAAAAGATACGGCTACACAAGCATCTACAGGTGCAGTAGCAACAACAAAAGCTTATGCAGATGCAACATTTGTAACAAAAGCAGATATTACAGCGATTGATGCAGCAGCACTATCTTCAATGTTCAGAAAAGCTATTGATTGTGGATTTAGCGGAGCGACTATCACAGATGTACTTAATGGTACAGGTGCTTGTGCTAACGGAACTACTCCACCAGCAAGTGGAACAGGTGCAGTTATCTAACGCACCCCTCTAATATAACTACCATTAGACAGGCTTAGTTGCTTGTCTAATACGTATAAACATACAAAAGGAATACAATGGCTCTTTATAAAAAAGAGGTTTTAGTAAGACCAAACTCAACAGCAGATTTTACTACTGCTATGGATTTTGCACTTAACTGGCTTAATAATACATTTCAAAATAAACCAACTAACAAAGATAAACAAGGTAACTATATAGACCACTTCTTTGCAGATGTATTTTTTGCTAATGGTCATTCTACAAATAGTGGACAACTTTGGAGAATTTTCTCAACACCATGTCAGCAAAAATACTCAATGTTACCTGCACCTACAGGACGGATAGAGTATCTAATTAATGATTTGGTTGGATTACAGGCAGATATTGACAATAATACTCAAAGTCTATCAGAGGTCAGTACAGAACTTGGAAATCAAGATGTGCGTATACAAACGCTAGAAAATAGCTCGACTTATGTTGAAGCAACAGTAGTATAGGAGATAAAATGATAATTTTAACAGGTAATAGATTGGCACAATTTGGCATTGTAACTAGAGCATCAAAAGGTGTAGAGCTTACGCATGATGAGGTTGATAATAATACAGTTGTAGCACTTGATGCACTAATGTTTCAAGAGGTTTCTTGGGATAGCGTTAAAGAGTACCCTGCTATAGTAAATGCAAAAGTAGCACCTGCATTAGGAAATACCATAACGCTAACCCCAATAGATGGCTATTGTGCGATTAAGCTACGTGGAAGTGCTACTATTGGATATGCACAATGGGTAAATGCAGATGGCTGGGTATACAAGACAGACTTTAGTAAAGTAGATACAGCAAATATTGGAGAGCTTGGATACTCAATACCGATACAAAATACAGATGAGTATCTAGTAATAGCGTCATCTATTCCAGTAGATGTAACATTTACAGATGCTATAACACCACCAAATCCAACACCAAATCCAACACCAAATCCAACACCACCAAATCCAACACCACCAAATCCAACACCACCAAATCCAACACCACCAAATCCAACACCAAATCCAACTGGGGTATAGTCATGACAAACTATGTGAGTGTTGGTTATGTAAAAACAGGATATGTAAAAGGGGTTAATCCTCTCTTACAAGAGGTAGGACAGCACCCAATAAAATTTTTCGTCTCTAGTGGAAGAAAGACGGAAGATGAGCTAAAGAGTGCTATATCATCAATAGCAAACAGTACAGATATATCCATTATTTATATGCCAGAGAAGAAAAAAATCCTACTAGGCAGCAAAGCAGGGTTTATCGAGTTTCTTGGTGGTGTTGATATTCAGTCTATACTAACAGATAGTGCATTTATAGATAAGGTTGGAGAACTAGCGACTGTAAATTTAAGTGCAAGTATCACAGCAAATAGTGGTAGTACAATAGCAAACCCTAAGATAACTCAAATTGATGCGACTACTTTTGAAGTAACTGTACCACCAGAGCTTGTAGGTAAATCCTATAAGATTAAATTTAACCAAAGTTGATACCATGAATGATGCATACATACTCATTGAAAATGGAAAAGTTGTTTTTAGCGATAAGCTACTTCAATCTTTTCCAGAGATAACAGCAACGGTTACAGGTGATATAGTTACTATAGGTAACGTCTGGCGAGAGGATTTGATAAGTGTTATTAACGATAATATCTTTTGGGCTGAACAACAGGCTTTTAAATCATTTTCTATTATATTTAATAACAATAGCACAAGTGTAGATACCCTATCTAATCTACTTGTTAGATATGTAAACTTTCACGATGAGAACTTTAGTATATCTCTACCTAAATATACTAATAACATAGAGATACTTTACGACCCACTTGCACTAGGCGTAAGACCCAATTACTTTGAAGCACTACAAAAATACCTAAATAAAGAAATCTCTTTACAAAAGTTAGCAGAGGTAGTCTATGAAAATTATTTGTTGGTGTTGCCTAAATATGATGATAGTTGTGGAGATGAAAACTTTATAGTTAAAACCTTAGGGAGCATACCTCTTGAGGATATAGATAAGTTTTTAAACTCTCCACTACAAGCGATACCAATATATCAAACAGTTAAAGGTGAGTTAGCTACTAACTCAACTGGTGTTAAGGCTTATAGCCTACAGACATCAACTAAAGATTTTGTATTTAATGTAGATAATGGCAAATTCAATATAACAAATATATGTGCAGAAGGTGAAGATACTACAGAGTTACGTCAGATTGTCCTTTCAAAAGCTACAGTCGTAACTCAATGTTTTTTAAAGAGTATGACATGTAGTGAGTTTTTAAATAGCTCTATTAAAATGATAACTACTTACTTTGGAGCTACAGTAACTTTTACTGAAGACTCTGATGTAAAAGAGATATATATAAATATCCATAAATTTGGTGGTAATAGTAATCTACTTGGGGAACTCATAGCAGATATTCTTACTGTAGCAAAGAGTAGTGGATTTGTTTATGTTAATCTTGAGGAACATGATAAATATGTTAATGGCATATCATACGGAGTGTATAATATACCGTATAAAGCATTAACTATCTCAACAGATTTGTCGGTTCAAACATTTAGCGTAGCAAAGAGCATACTAGACAATAAATCAGCTACTAATGGCAGTTGCATAGAGTTAATAACACCAAAAATTATCGATAATGCTACATCAGAATATCCAAAAAACCTACTAACCGATGTCACTAAGGCATATGTTTTAGATGCCTACAAGGAGCAGTTTTTTACATGTGGTGCTATAGAGTCTATATATATATTCAA
>Ga0256829_1003739_pt1 | contig 10328 bp, 13 predicted proteins | sample 131447metaG_FD_185979 | JGI IMG/M metagenome (GOLD analysis project Ga0256829, IMG submission 185979) | Hydrothermal vent microbial communities from Lau Basin, Pacific Ocean - 131-447 | ecosystem: Environmental > Aquatic > Marine > Hydrothermal vents | place: Pacific Ocean: Lau Basin | collected...
GAATGCGTTAGAGCCTCAATGTGGCAGGATTGCGCGCCAAATTCGGTCTTAGCGCCCTAATGCTTCTTCCCAATGAGAGCGGCACAAGGAGACATAAACCTCTTTGCCAACACTGACCTGCTCGCCGGATTTGATCGCATTGCCCTGCTCGTCCATGCGGGCGGTCATCGTCGCTTTCTTCCCGCAATGGCAGATGGTACGCGCCTCGCGCAAATCGTCGGCAATCGCCAACAGAGCCGCGGATCCTTCAAATAGCTCGCCTTGGAAGTCGGTCCGCAAGCCATAGCAAAGCACAGGCAGCTTCAGCTTGTCGCCCACCCGCGCCAATTGCCAGACTTGGTCTTTGGTCAGGAATTGCGCCTCATCGAAAAAGATCACGCTGAGGGTTTTTTCCGCATGCTCTTTCTCAATTGCCTCAAACAGATCTGTGTCTGCGCGATAGAGATGGGCATCGGCCTCGAGCCCAATCCGCGACTCGATCTTTCCCGTGGTCGCGCCGGGTTCAGCGCCATAATGCCCGGACGTCCAGAGCATGACCTGCATGCCACATTCCTTATAGTTATAAGCGGCTTGCAATAAAATCGCGGACTTCCCCGCATTCATCGCGCTATAAGTGAAATAGAGTTTAGACATGTGTCGGGCTTAGACGATTCTTGATGCAATAACATCGTTGAAGGAGACGTTCAGGATGCTGGAAATTCGCCCCAATTGCGAGCTTTGCGACTGTGATTTGCCGCCAAACTCCTCGAACGCCATGATTTGCAGCTATGAATGCACCTATTGCGCAGATTGCGTGAACGGGCCGCTCTCCAATGTTTGCCCAACCTGTGGCGGCGGGTTCACCCAACGCCCAATCCGCCCCAAGAAAAACTGGCGAGAAGGCAAACGCCTGGGCCTTGAACACCACCCCGCGAGCGACAAGCGCATCCATTCGCCTTACCCAAAGGAAGACCTTGAAGCGCATGTCGCAAAGCTCAAAGATGTGCCCGTAGAAGAGCGCTAATCGCGCGACGAGGGGCACTTTATGTCAGACAGTAACGACTTCCCTGGCCTTCCGCCTCAACCGGCTGATACGCCTTGGCCGACAGAAGCCTGGCCGGTGGGTGACCTTCCGGCACAAACCGATGAAGCAGCCCTGACGAGGCTGCTCGACCACGCTTTCTCGAACCCGGATGATCTCGGCAAGACGTCCGCTTTTGTCGCGGTCCAGGGCGGAAAGATTGTCTCCGAACGCTATAATGAAGGCTTTGGGCCGGACGAAACTTACCATTCCTGGTCGATGGCCAAGTCGATGACCCATGCGCTGACCGGGATCGCGATGGCAGACGGGCACCTCGACATTCACGCCCCTGCCAAGGTCCCTGAATGGCAAGGCGCATATGATCCGCGCGCGGCGATTACGGTTGAGCATTTGCTTCGAATGATCTCGGGCCTGCAATTCACCGAAGACTATGAAGACGCCGGCATCTCCCACACAATCGAAATGCTATTTGGATCCGGCAAAGAAGATGTCGCGCACTTTGCAGCAGCCATGCCTTTAGAGCATCCGATTGGATCCTTCTGGTCTTACTCAAGCGGCACAACCAACATTTTATGTCGTCTCTTGGCGGACGCTTTGGAGGTCGATCAAGCGGGATTTGAGGCCTTCTTGCGCGGGCGCCTGCTCGACCCGATCGGAATGCGCTCTGCCATTCCGAAATTTGATGCGGCGGGAACCTTTATCGGATCAAGCTTCTGTTTCTGCACCGCCCGTGATTTTGCCCGTTTCGGCCTGCTCTATCTACGCGATGGTGTTTGGGATGGGACGCGGATCCTCCCTGAAGGATGGGTGGACCATGCCCGCACGCCAACGCCAAATGTGCCGCCCGAAGAGCCGATGGGTTATGGCGGGCAATGGTGGCTCGGCCTCGCAGGCCCCGGCAGCTTTTCCGCCAATGGCTATGATGGGCAATATATCGTCATCGTTCCCGAAAAGGATCTGATCCTGGTCCGGCATGGCATGTCAGACGCCCAAAAGGACAATGTTCGTGACTGGCTGGCAGAGGTCGAATCTTGTTTTGAGCCACTCTAAACGGCGCCGTTTTTAAACAGGCCGCAAATAGAGCTGTCCGCTGCGTTCGATAAGCTCTGGCGGCTTTACCAAGGCGCGGCATTTGCGTTCTGAATTCTCGCCCGTGCGGAGATCAAAATGGTAGCCATGCCATGGGCAAGTCAGCTCGCCCTTGTCATTGATTTGGCTTGCGTCCAGCGGTCCTAATAGGTGTGTACAAACAGCGCTGTGCACCAGCCACTCACCTTGATATTGCCGCACGCAAAATCGCCCGGTTTCCAGCTCAACCGTATGGATCTCGTCCGGGTCCAGGTCCGCGATCGCACCCACCAGAACATCTTTTGAACTTGGCGCACCCGCGCCCCAGCGTTGGCGGTCATTCAAAGCGCTTTGCCGCCCCAGCATCAAATCCTGATCTTCGTCATACAGGGTCGCATATTGCTGCTGCATATAGGCCAGGATCATCTCTGCGCCGGTCTCGTTTTCTGGCGCCTCCGGCAAGTAGAACCGGACGTCGACCTCGATCTCATCTTCGTCAATGGTAGTCGCTTGGGTATGAATCTCAATTCCAGTTCCAGGCCCTGAATAGACCGTCGACACCCAGTAATGTCTGTCGCTTTCAACCAAGAGATCGAGCAATTGGTGCGATGCGGGCGCCCCGTCGGGAAGTCCAATCTTCGCGCGCCAGCCCCAAGCGCCAGAATCGATCAGGTCAATCGATGAGAATGACGAGGCATGAACGTATGGCAGGTGCTCCCAATCATACGCATTCTCCATCATCCGTGCGAGATTGATCGGCAAACGACGCACATAATTTCCGAGATAATGAAGGTTGGCGATACGGTCGAAATCAATCGAGTTTGGACGCGCTTCGGAAAGCGATTGCTCAGTGCCCGTCAGCATTAGCGTCTCCATGGCTGCCTCGACTAAACGCCCGCGACCTCACTGGCCGCTGCTTCGGCTTTCACCCATTTGATAAACGCGCGGACATCTTCGGTTAGGTGACGACCTTTAGGCCAAACCAGCCAATAGCCATAATCAACACTAATTGATCCGTCCGCAAATGGCGCAACGAGGCGGCCTGCGGCAATGTCAGCCGAAGCGATGGCGCGTTTAGCAAGCACCACGCCGCGTCCTGTGGCAGCGGCTTCAATGGCGAGGGCAGACTGATTGAACCGCGGCCCGCGCGTGCCGTCCACATCAGCCCCGGCTCCGCGCGCTTTCAGCCAGCTGGTCCAATCTGGACAGGATGGATCAACCTCGGCGCTGACATCATGAATGAGTGTATGCTTGGCGAGATCTGCAGGTTTTCGGATCGCGTCGCTGCCTTCCAAAAGACGCGGTGAGCAGACCGGCAGGACGGTTTCATCCAGCAGCTTTTCCGCTTTCAGACCGTCATAGTCTCCGGCGCCGTAACGGATCGCGAAGTCTGCGTCAGCTGTGGTGAAATCGGTCAAACCACTATCCGCACTGACCCAGGCTTCGACACCTGGATGGCCATTGTGGAAGCGGTCGAGCCGCGGGGCGAGCCATTTGGCGGCAAAACTCGGCGCTGAGCTGACCATCACCCGGCCCTTTCGGGCTGGGGCCTGCATAATACGGCCTGCTTCAGCGATCTGGTCAAAGGCCTCACGCACCAAAGGCAGCGCGGCTTGCGCGGCATCCGTCAGCAGAACGCTGCGCCCGGTCCGCTTAAACAACGGGGTCCCGGCATAATCCTCAAGCTGACGGATATGCTGCGAAATCGCACCCGGCGTCACGTTCAGCTCATCAGCCGCTTTGGTGAACGACAAACGGCGCGCTGCGGCTTCAAAAGCCCGCAAAGCGTTGAGTGGAGGAAGGCGATCATTCGTGTCAGACATGGTTCACGTCTATAACCAGATTTTGATTGTAGTTTCTCTAAACAATGGGATAAGGCTCATACGGTTGCTGAAAGCGCCTCGTCAACACATTTCTCCGGCAACGATCGATCTAACGGAACTTACATCTTCATGCGCCTCTTCCCTGCGTTTTTCTATACGGATAATGCTCACGTCACGGTTTTCGGGGGCGGCGAGGAAGCCCGTCGCAAAATCCGTCTGCTCGCAAAGACCAGCGCGCATATCACCGTCGTCATTGATACTGAGATCGAACCTGGCTTCGCCGAAGAGTTCGCTGGGCGCATCACAATCGCGCCGCGCGATATGGCGGGCCAAGCGCTCGATCGGTCCAAGTTCGCGATTGTGGCATGCCGCACGCAAGAGAATTGCGACCAATCCATCATCTGGGCTCGCGAATATGGCATTCCAATCAATGTCGTCGATCAACCAGAAGAATGTGACTTCACTGTCCCGAGTATTTTGGAGCGTGGTGAAATCGTGGCAGCGGTCGGATCCGGCGGCGCGGCCCCGGTGCTCGCCAAGCGCGTACGCACGAGCCTCGAAGCGTTGATGCCGCAAAATATGGGCCCGCTTTCAGAACTCGCACGGGACTTCCGCCCGCGGGTTTATGAAGTTCTGGAGGACGGCACCAAGCGCCGCCAATTCTGGGAAGCCGCGCTGAACGGAGCGCCCGCCGACCTCGCCATGGACGGCAAGTTCGATGACGCACTGGCCGCGATGGAAGCCTTGCTGCAAGACATCGCCTCGCCCGCCAATCAGATCGGAACTGTGCATATTGTCGGCGCCGGTCCGGGCGATCCAGAATTGCTAACGCTGAAAGCCTTTCGCCTGATCCAAAACGCAGACATTGTGTTTCACGACCGTTTGGTCAGCGATGAGATTTTGGACCTTGTCCGCCGCGATGCAACGCGTGTGTCTGTCGGCAAAGCCAAAGCCAATCACAGCGTTCCGCAGCCCGAAATTCACGAGCTGATGATCAAAGCCGCCTGCGAAGGACAGCGCGTTGTTCGTTTGAAAGGCGGAGACCCATTTGTCTTTGGACGCGGCGGTGAAGAGCTGGAAGCGCTGCGCGATGCCGGGATCGAAGCGAGCGTGGTGCCGGGAATTTCGTCCGCCCTTGGCTGCGCGGCATCGACTGGACTGCCCCTCACCCATCGCGACCATGCACAGACCCTCACTTTTGTGACAGGACACGCCAAATCCGGCGAGGTACCGGATCTTGATTGGGATGCACTCGCCAAGCCAGCGCAAACAGTTGTTGTCTTTATGGGTGTCGGAACCGCGCCAACGATTGCAGAAAAACTGATCCAAGCTGGCCGCGCGACAAGCACGCCAGTGGCCGTGATCGAGAACGGAACGCGCCCGAACGAGATCAAGATCTTCGGCACGCTTGCCGAGCTTCCACAACTTATCACGCGCGCCGGGATCAAAGGTCCGGCCTTGCTTGTTATTGGCGAGGTGAGCGCGATCCCAGCTGAAGCGCTAGCAAAACTTTCATCGGAGGCTGCCGCATGACATCTGTGCGCCCAAAACTCAAACCAGACACACCAAAGACCGTAACCGCTTGGGATACAGCCAGCGGAAACGTGGTCTGGATGCGCGCCGACAAATCCTGGACTGAGGATGCGAGCGAGATTGGCGTCTTTAAGGGCGACGCCGCTGAAGCCGCGCTTGAGCACGCGAAGACCCAAGAAGGGGCAATCACAGATCCCTATTTCATGGAAGTCACGGAAGACGGAAAAGTCGCGGGCCGCGAAACGCTTCGGGAAAGCATCCGCGCCAACGGACCGACAGTTCCGTATGGAGTGATCATTCAATGACCGATCGCGAGATCAGCAAACTGACGCTCTATGGCGACAGCATTTCCGGTAATTGCCAGAAACCGCGCTGGACCGCCGACTATCTCGATATCGACCATGACTGGGTCGAGGTCGATATTTTGGATGGCGGCACCCAAACCGAAGAATTTTTGTCTCTGAATCCCGTCGGTCAGGTGCCAATTGCGCGCTGGCCTGATGGCCGCGTTCTGCCGCAATCGAATGCGATTATGCTGTATCTGGCCGAAGGATCTGACCTCATCCCGGAAGACGCATTTCAGCGTGCCCAGATGAATTCCTGGTTGTTCTGGGAACAGTATTCACACGAGACATCGATTGCCGTGCGGCGGTTCAAGAAACACTATCTCAAACTGCCGGATGAAGAGATTGATCCGCAACTCATGGCAAAGGGCCGCCGCGCACTTGGCGTCATGGAGATGCAACTCACCTGGACCGACTGGTTGGTGGGTGAGAATTTGACCTGCGCCGATATCGCACTGGTCGCTTACACGCGTGTGGCGCATGAAGGCGGCTTTGATCTCGCGCAATTCCCGAATGTTGAACGCTGGGTGAGCCGCGTTGAAGGCGCGCTCTCAATTGGCCACGCGATGCCCAAAGAAGGGGTGACATTGTAATGTACCGCTATGATGAATTTGATGCGCAGATCGTAAAAGAGCGCGTCGACCAGTTCCGAGGCCAGGTGGAGCGCCGTCTCTCCGGGGAGATCCTGGAAGATGAGTTCAAGCCGCTGCGCTTACAGAACGGGGTCTACTTGCAGCTGCACGCCTATATGCTGCGCGTCGCAATCCCATATGGGCAGCTGAACGCCGCGCGGATGCGCAAACTGTCCAAGATCGCGCGCGATTATGATCGCGGCTATGGCCACATGACGACGCGCCAGAACATTCAGTACAACTGGGTGGCCCTGAAAGACATTCCGGACGTGCTTGAAGAGCTCGCGGAAGTCGAGATGCATGCGATCCAGACCTCAGGGAACTGCATTCGCAACGTCACGTCTGACCATTTCGCTGGCGCCACCAAAGATGAGATCATGGATCCACGGCCTTGGTGTGAAATTATCCGCCAGTGGAGCACATTCCATCCGGAATTCGCGTTCCTGCCGCGCAAGTTCAAGATCGCGGTGACGGCTGCCGAGCATGACCGCGCCGCTATTCGTGTACACGATATTGGACTGCACATGCGCGAGCGCGACGGTGTGGTTGGCTTTGAGGTTCATGTTGGCGGCGGCCAAGGCCGAACGCCGATCATTGCCGCCATGGTCAATGAGTTCGTTCCGGAGAGCGAAATCCTCGATTATCTCGAAGCCATCATGCGGGTCTATAACCGCTTTGGGCGCCGCGATAACAAGTATAAGGCCCGGATCAAAATCCTGGTCACCGAGACCGGTCCGGAAGAGTTCACGCGCCTGGTTGAAGAAGAATATGCGGCGCAGCAAGCGAGCGAGAAAATCGCCCTTCCACAAGAAGAGATTGATCGCATCAATGCCTATTTCGCGCCGCCAGCCTTTGCCAACAAAGCTGAGACCAGCGACGCTTTCGAACGCGCCAAAGCAGCGGACCCGGCCTTTGCCAATTGGGCGAGCGTCAATCTGCATCCTCACAAAGTTGCAGGCTACACATCCATCACGATCAGCTTGAAGCCGGTCGGCGGCCTCGCGGGCGACGCCACAGACAGTCAGATGGCGGTTATGGCGCATCTGGCCGAAACCTACGGGTTTGACGATATTCGCGTCACCCACGCCCAGAATGTCGTGCTCCCGCACGTGGCCCTCGATGATTTGTACAATGTCTATCGCGAGCTCGACGCTGCCGGTCTCGCGACCGCAAATGAGAGCCTGATCACAGATATGATCGTCTGTCCGGGCCTCGACTATTGCAACTTGGCGAATGCGCGCTCAATCCCGGTGGGCCAAGAGATCCAAAAGGTCTTTGCTGACCCGGCCTATGAGCAAGACATTGGCAAGCTCCACATCAACATATCGGGCTGTATCAATGCCTGTGGTCATCACCATGTCGGTCATATCGGCATTCTCGGTGTGGATCGCAAAGGAGAGGAATATTACCAGATTTCTCTCGGTGGCCGCGCCGATGAAAAGGCCGCTGTCGGCCAGATTATCGGCAAGGCGCTGCGTCATGAAGAAGTACCTGGCGCGGTGAAAACAATCGTCGATACGTATCGTGAGCTACGATCGACCAAAGATGAGAAATTTATCGAAGCGGTCGAACGCCTAGGCGTCGAACCGTTCCAGGAGGCGATTTATGCCGTTGATTAAAGATGGCGCCGAAATCGAAGACACATGGACCTTCGTTGAAGGTGATAGCGACCTGCCGTCTTCAGGATGCGTAACAGTCCCTTTAGCTAAGCTAACAGAAAATGCTGACGCGCTTTTGGGGCGCAATCAGCAGATTGGCGTGCGCCTGTCTCCAGCGGATGATCCGCATGATCTGACGCCTTATCTCGACCGTATCGCCTTGATAGAAATAGATTTTCCTAAATATACGGACGGCCGTGGCTATAGCCAGGCGCAGCTACTCAGACGCCGTTTGGGCTACACGGCAGAGTTGCGGGCGGTCGGGCACGTCCTTAGAGATCAGATTCTCTATATGAACCGTTCAGGGTTTGACGCTTATCAGACTTCCAGGGCCGACCTACCTAATGTTGTGAAAGCGCTCGAAGAGTATTCAGCGTTCTATCAACCCGCCGCGGATGGTCAGACTTCTGTCTTTTCGAGGCGCCACACGAAGGCCTGAGGCGCATGCCATATTCAGACATCAAACTACGGATCGACGAAGACGTAGATCAGCGCCTTGCGCGCTTGAATGGCGAACTTCGCGATGCCTCTGCTCAAACCATTTTGCGCGCATCAATCCTGCGCGAATGGATGGGCGAGATGACTTATGTGTCGAGCTTTGGTGCCGAAAGCGCGGTGATGTTGGCCTTGATCGCTGACGTTGATCCTGATCTTCCAATCGTGTTCCTCGAAACCGGCATGCACTTCCCGCAAACGCTGGATTATAAAGAAGAATTGATCGAACGCCTCGGCCTCACCAATGTCCGTGACATTGCCCCGGCTGAAGACGAACGTCAGGCGGAAGATCCAAAGAATACGCTCTGGAAAACCGATCCGGACGCATGTTGTGCCTTGCGCAAAGTGCGCCCGCTCGAACCGGCGCTTGAAGGGTTCAATGCCTGGATTACCGGTCGCAAACGCTTCCATGGCGGCGCACGGATGTCGCTGCCAGTCTTCGAACATGCCAGTGGTCGCTTCAAAGTGAATCCGCTCGCCAGTTGGACCCAGGAAGACGTGCAGGCCTATTTCAAACGCCGTGAGCTTCCACGTCATCCACTCGTGGCACAAGGCTATCCGTCAATCGGATGCTGGCCATGCACCAAACCTGCTGAAGACCCGAACGATATTCGCTCTGGCCGCTGGGTTGGCCGCGACAAAAGCGAATGTGGTCTTCACATTGAAAAGACTGAGCGTCCGCGCGTTTTCTAAGCCGGGCCCGCTCCACCATATTTTTGCCGGAATGCATGCTTTATCTGAAGCATGCTTTCTGCGTTTCTGCGTCTAGTTTTCCTGGGACTGATTTGGCCCGCTACCGCGCTAGCCCAACCCGCGGCGGACCTGCTTGGTGAACAGCTATTGGCGGAGGCGCTTCGAGCGAAAGCGGACGCGGCGAGCGAGATCAGGAATGATCGCTATTTCAGCGTCATCGATTATCGCGCGCCGTCCAATGTCCCACGCTACTTTCTGATTGATACCAAAGATATGAGCGCGGAGGCGATGCTGGTCGCACATGGCAAAGGCTCAGACCTTGATCATGACGGCATGGCAGATGCGTTCTCAAACATAGAAGGCTCCAAGATGACCTCGCTGGGGGCCTTTGTGACCGGCAAAACCTATTATGGCAGGCACGGCCTCTCGTTAAAACTAAAGGGACTGAGCCCCCAGAATGACCTCGCAGAAAAACGGCTGATCGTGATCCATGGCGCCGACTATGTTAGCCCCAATCGCCGCTTGCTTGGTCGCAGTTGGGGTTGCCCAGCGCTTGAACGGGCGGATGCCGAACGGATCATCCCCCTCATCAAAGGCGGATCTTTCCTGTATGCTGTCGGCCTGGATGCCCGAGGATAGATCTATGACGGTAGACGAGTTCCGAGCGCTGGCTCTATCGCTTCCACAAGCGATCGAGAAGCCGCATTTCGAGCGCGCAAGTTTTCGTGTCGATACGCCGCGCGGCAAAACCATTGCGTCACTGTTGGAAGCGGACGCGTCTGCCAATGTCTTCCTAAGCGTGGAAGAACAGGAAATGTTGATTGCGGCAGAGCCTGCCATCTTTTCGAAAGTTCCAAACAAATGGGGCGACAAGGGTGCCACGACGATCAAGCTCGAACCGGTTGATGAACCCACCGCCCTATCAGCGCTCAAGATGTCATGGCGGCATGCTGCCCCAGCGAAACTTCAAGACTTGCTTGAATAGTCGAGCGAGTTCGGCTTAAAGCGCGCTCATGTCTGAACAAATGCCCGACCGTCTCTCGGTCAATCCGAATAGCCCT
>Ga0256829_1003740_pt1 | contig 10327 bp, 12 predicted proteins | sample 131447metaG_FD_185979 | JGI IMG/M metagenome (GOLD analysis project Ga0256829, IMG submission 185979) | Hydrothermal vent microbial communities from Lau Basin, Pacific Ocean - 131-447 | ecosystem: Environmental > Aquatic > Marine > Hydrothermal vents | place: Pacific Ocean: Lau Basin | collected...
AAGCAGAGATGAATATTTAAAAGCTATAAATAATAAACATAATTTATATAAATTTTTAAAAAACAGTATAAATAAAAGTTTAGAATTAATAAATTAGTTTAAGACCGGATATTAAAATCCAAGATTTATTTTAATAATCATTTTGCCTTAAAAACTTCTTTGCTGACGCAAAAATCCGTCACAAAACATTTTTCACATTTTGGATTTTTTGCAGTGCAGATGTATCTTCCAAATAATACAAAAGCCTGATGAAGCTCGTTTAAGTCTGTTTTAAAAGCTTTTATTAAATCTTTTTCTGTTTCCATGACATTTTTTGCGTCTGTAATTCCTAAACGATGGCTTACTCTAAAAACATGAGTATCAACTGCCATTTTATTAGCCCCTTCAAGCTCAATCAAAAACACATTTGCCGTTTTGTTTCCAACACCTGGAAGTTTTATTAACTCTTTATGAATTCTAGGGATTTTGCCGTTATATTCGTTTTTGACTTTTTTTGCCATTTCTATTATGTTTTTTGCTTTATTATTAAAAAATGAGCACGATTTAATAATTTCTTTTACATCATTCAAATCAGCCTCAGCAAGAGAATTAATATCCGGGTATTTTTCAAATAGGGCAGGAGTTATAATATTTACTCTTTTGTCGGTGCACTGGGCACTTAAAATAATATCTATTAAAAGTTCATAATCGTTTTTGTATTTTAACTCTGTTTTGCTTCCTTTATAGTTTGCTAAAAATCTTTTTTTGATTTCTTCAAGCTCTTTAGGCGTTCTTAGAACCATAATTAATCCTTTTATGCGTTTTTTTATTGTATAATAACAAATATTTTCAAAAAGGAGAGATATGGCAGGACATAATAAATGGTCTAAAGTAAAGCATATCAAAGCAAAAGAAGATGCTAAAAAAAGTAAAATATTTACAAAACACGTTCGGGCTATAATGACGGCTGCTAGAAGCGGGGGCGGAAATCCCGATACAAATGCCGCATTAAGACTTGCAGTTGATAGGGCAAAAGCTGATTCTATGCCTACGAATAATATTCAAAGGGCAATAGATAAGGCAACTGGAAATCTTGACGGAATGGTTTTAGAAGAGATTGTTTATGAAGGATACGGACCAGGCGGTGTTGCTGTTATGGTTGAGTGTCTTACGGATAATAAAAACAGAGCGGTTGCGGCAGTTAGACACGCTTTTAAAAAAGCTGGCGGGAATTTAGGAACTAGCGGAAGTGTTGCTTGGATGTTTGAAAAAAAAGGTATAATTGTTTTGAACAAATCAAGTAAAGATGAGGAAATTGAAGAAAAAGCCATTGATGCAGGTGCTGAAGATATAAAAGATATGGATGAAGTATTGGTTATAGAAACAACACCTGAAGATTTTAATAATGTGTTAGAAGCTGTAAATTCAATAGAAGGTGTTGAAATACTTGAAAGCAATATTCAACTAGTTGCTACAAACGAAAGTGATGTTGATGATGAAACAGCAGAAAAAGTGGAGCATTTAATAGAGGTTTTAGAAGATATAGATGATATTCAAAATGTCATTCATAATATGGCATAAAAAAATTAAAAAAAGGATAAATATGAAAAAAATTATAATAGGTTCAATGATATCAGCGGCGGCACTTTTTGCATTTCCTGGAATGCAAGGAATGGGAGGAATGCATGGAAATGGAATGATTGGAAAGCCTTTAAAAGGTCTTACAAATAATACGGTTTTAGCTACAGTTGATGGTAAAAAAATTACGGTTGCTGAAATTAATGATTATGTTCAAGGAATTACCGGAGATAATCGAATTAGACTTCAAGAACTGCCGGCTCAACATATTAAAAAATTTGTATCTCAATATGTTGATACGCTAGAACTTTACAAAAAAGCAAAATCAATAGAAAAAACTCCTCAATTTAAAGCTGCAAAAATGAAACTTGCTGTTGATATGTGGCTTAAAAATCAATATCAAAATATGAAAATATCAGATAATCAAGTAAAAGCTTTTTATGAAAAAAATAAAAATATATACTTTAGAACAACTCCAAAAATCAAAGCAAGACATATTTTAGTAAAAAATAAAAAAGAAGCTGAGAAGCTTATAAATGAATTAAAAGGACTTCATGGAAAAGCTCTTGAAGAAAAATTTGCAAAACTTGCTAAAGAATATTCAATAGGACCAAGTAAAGTTAATGGTGGAGAACTTGGATGGTTTAATCCAAAACAAATGGTGCCTGCATTTTCAAAAGCTGCAGAGAAACTAAAACCTGGTCAAATTACACTAAAACCTGTTCATACAAGATTTGGATATCACGTAATTTTAGTTGAGGGTAAACAAACAAATTCTTATATTCCTTTTAATAAAGTTAGAGTTCAAATTATTAATTATCTAAAACAACTTAAATTAAAAGATAAACTTCAAAAAATCCAATCTAGTGAAAATGTAAAATATTCTATTCCAAACAGTTAAGGAGGAATTTATGAGTTTTAAGGATTTAGTAAAACCGGGAGTTTTAAGCGGAAGCGAAGCTGCTAAAGTTATGGACTGGGCAAAAGATAACGGTTTTGCTTTTCCTGCTATTAATATAGTAGGAACAGATTCTGCTAATGCTGTAATGGAAGCTGCAAAAGAAGCAAATTTACCTGTTATTATTCAGTTTAGTAACGGCGGGGCTCATTTTTGGGCTGGAAAAGGACTTAGCAATGAAGCGCAAAAAACCGCTGTATTAGGAGCTGTGGCAGGAGCAAAACATATTCATACACTGGCTGAGGCTTATGGAGTTCCTGTAATTTTACATACAGACCATGCAGCCAGAAAACTTCTTCCTTGGATTGACGGTCTTATTGAAGAAAATGCTAAACATTATGAAAAATATGGCAGACCTTTATTTACTTCTCATATGCTTGATTTAAGCGAAGAGCCTTTAGAACAAAATGTTCAGACATGTAAAGAATATTTTAAAAAAATGGCTCCATTAGACATTATGCTTGAAATTGAACTTGGGGTTACAGGCGGGGAAGAAGACGGGGTTGATAACAGCGGAATTGATAACTCTAAACTTTATACTCAACCAGAAGATGTTGCATATGCTTATAAGGAGCTAAGCGAAGTTAGCGATTTATTTACTATTGCGGCAAGTTTTGGTAATGTTCACGGTGTTTATAAACCAGGACACGTAAAATTAGAGCCTGTTATTCTTAAAAATTCTCAAGAGTATGTAAAAAAAGAGTTTAATTTAGACGCACAAAAGCCAATCAGATTTGTATTCCATGGAGGAAGCGGAAGTGAACTTAGCAAAATTCACGAAGCGCTTGATTACGGTGTTGTTAAAATGAATGTTGATACTGATACTCAATGGGCTTTTTGGGATGGTGTAAAAAATTATGTTGAAAAATATCACGATTATCTACAATCTCAAATAGGAAATCCAGAAGGCGAAGACAAACCAAACAAAAAATATTACGACCCTAGAAAATGGCTAAGAGAGGGTGAAATTTCTATGAAAAACAGGGTAATAGAAGCTTACAAAGATTTAAGGGCTATTAAATAAAATCTCCAATTACCCCTTTTTTCTTTCATAATAATTTTTATCATATTAAAAGAGATGATTTATTAACTCCTTTTGAAGGAAACAAGGCTAGAAAATTTTATTATTTTTTAAAAAATGATTTTAAAGAAAAAAGGATAATCTCTTTTGGGTCTAATCAGTCAAATGCTATGTATTCCCTTTCACTTCTTGCAAAACTGAAAAACAAAAAATTTATCTACTATACAAATCATATTCCTACATTTTTAAAAGAAAATCCCGAGGGTAATTATTTAGAAGCTCTTAAAAACGGAATGAAAATTATCGAAACTAATTTAAATGGTGAAGAGCTTAGAAATTATGTTTTAAGTCTTAAAGATGAAGATACTTTAATAATAGAAGAGGGCGGGAGAATTGAAGAGGCTAAATATGGGTTTAAAGTTTTGGCTGATGAAATAAATGATTATTGCAAAAAAAATAATCTAAAAGTATTTCTTCCAAGCGGAACGGGAACCAGTGCTTATTTTCTTGCAAAATATTTAGATGTTGAAGTTTTAACTGTGCCTTGTGTCGGAGATGAGGAATATCTTAAAAAGCAGTTTGAATGGCTAGGAGGTGGTAAAATTCCAACAATTTTAACTCCTAGAAAAAAATATCATTTTGGAAAACTTTATAAAGAGCTCTTCTTTCTTTGGCAGGATTTAAAAAATGCGGGAATTGAATTTGATTTATTATATGACCCTATAGGCTGGGATACAATGCTTTTTTATGATTTAAAAAATGTTTTATATATCCATCAAGGCGGACTTAAAGGAAATATTACAATGCTAAAAAGATATGAGAGAAAATTTAATTTTTAATATTTTTTATAATTTTGATTATATCTTTTTTATTTATTTTATTTGAAGCATTTTTATAGATATTTTCTTCTATTTTTTGCATAAATTCTTTTATTTTCAGATTTTCTTCATATTTTTTTAAGATATTTAAAAGTTCTTTTTCATTTGCTTTTTTTATTTGGCTAAATTCTTTGTTTTTGTTGGAAATTATATAAAAGAGATATCCAATTAAAATTCCTATTATTAGCGATACGGCAGCCACAATAATTATATATTTTAACGGGAAAGAGTAGTTTTTTGTTTTTATTGTTATTTTGTGCTCTTGCGGTAAATTTGGGGAAGTTGAATTTGATTTTATGATATTTACAGAAATTGGTTTTGTTGAGAGTGTTTTTGAAGTTCCGTTAAACTCTTTAAATTTTATTGAAGGAATAGTATAGTTGTTTTGAGAGAGAATTGTAAAAGTTTGAATAAAATTTCCACATATTTGATTGTTTTTGATTTGTAAATTTCTAACGGGTTTTGAAGGATAAACAGTTGCATTTGGTATGTTTAGTTTGAAATTTCCTATTGAATAAAAATCTCCGCATCCGCTGAGATTAATAGTGATTTTATTTGGTTTATTTTCATTTAGTTTTGTCTTTTGTGCTTTAAGGGTTAGTTTAAAATCTCCAAAAACAGTGTTTGATGGAATATCTTTTACATTTATTTTAATAATATTTGAATAGATATTTTTATATCTCATAGTCGAAATATTCAGTCCCATAAAACCTTGAGGTGTTGTGTTTACAATATAACCTATACTTGCTACAAAAGGTCCTACGGTATATTCTCCACTTTTTTGTGGAATAAGTAAAAATTTAAAGATGGAAATTTTTTTATTGTTTTTTATTAGGGAATAATTTTTTATCTCTTTTAAAATAAAGTTTTTAATAACAGGCTTTTGAATATTGATGGAATCAGCATTTTTTTTCTGAGTGAATTTCATTGTTAATATGGCACTTTGCCCTAAATAGAGATTTTTTTTTGAAATATTTACCTCAAGCTCAAAATTCCCTTTTGTCTGTTTTGGTTCTTGGACTGTGATTTTTATAGATTTTGTATGGTATGTTTTTGAATTAATAATTACATTAAAAGAAGGAATTGTTATACTTTTTAATGGATATAAAATGTAAGACTGGCTGATACTTTCTTTCATTTCTCCGTTTATAACGCTTATATTATCAGCCCTTGAAGTCCCTACGATGTTTACTCCGTCAATTTGTGTAATATTTGGAAATTTTACATTGTGCCCTTGGGCGTGTAATGTTACTATAAGCTCTTCTCCTGTGTTTAAGTGGGTTTTATTGACACTCACACTTACGTTTGCTGCAAATAAAAATAGAGGTATTAAAAAAAATAAAATTCTCATCAGTTACTCCTTAAAGGTAAAAGTAGGGTATTAAAATTCATATTTTTCAGTTTCATTTCGTAATATCTTTTTCTTATATCGGATGTTTTTTTATTGGTTGGTTTAAAAACTTTTATTTTTTCTTTATGTGGAGTTTTAGTTTGTTTTAATCTGTTTATAGGTTTTTGTTTGTTACTTTGTTTTTTATATTTATTTGTATTTTTATTTTGTTGATTGTTTGTTGATTGTTTATTATCTTTATTATTTTGTTTATTTTTTTGGTGTTTATTTTTAGTTTTGTTTGAATGAGTGTTTTGTTGTTTTGGTTTGTTGGATTTGTTTTTATGAGTGTTTTGCTTTTTAGATTTATTTTTCTTTTGTTTTTTATGCTGATTTTTTTTATTTGGTTTATTTTGGGATTTGTTTTTATGTTTTTTTAACAGTTTTTCTATTATTTTCAGGTTATATTCGGCGTTTTTGTCTTTTTTTATTTTTAAGGCTTTTTGAAGCAGATTTTTTGCTTTTTCCAAGTTACCTGAATATGCATAAGCATTTGCCATATTGTATAGGGTGTTAAATTTTAGATTGGGTTTATTAATTTGTTGATATAAATTAATAGCCCTTTTATACTCTTTTGCCTTGTAGTATTCATTAGCTGCGTCATAAATTGCATCTTGTGAACCTATTTTGAGATACTTTTGTGCTTTTTGTATATGGATATTTTGTGCAGACAAAAGGACTGCTATTAAAATTATAATTTTTTTCATTTTTTTCTCCAAAATGTTGCTATAAAAATTAATATTAAAGCTATTATCAAAAAGTAGTAAAAAATTTCTGTTTTATCTAAAATTTTTATTGTTTTTGATTTTTCTTTGTTTTTTAAAATAGAGACTATTTTGTCAATATCTTCATTTGAATAGCTGAATTTAATACCGCTGTTTTCTACGCTGTAACCTTTGCACGTTTTTTTGGCAAAATTATAAAAAATTCCTTTTTTTGGTTTTGTATAAGAGAGAGTTAAAAATATAAGAGGTTTTTTAAGTGTTTTTTGAGCAGAATCTATTGCTTTATTGATATTTGATACAGGTGAGGTAAAAAGATAATTTTTATTTAAGTGTTTTAAAAGATAAATAATTGAATTATAATCATTGCTTGGCGGATTTAAAAGATAAGAATTATTATCTGAAATAATAACGCTTACATTTTGTAAATTTAATTTGGAAAAAAGAACTTTTAGTTTCTCAATTGCCGCGTCGTAACGTGTTGGATAAATATCTTTACATTTCATAGGAGCCGAAGCATCAATAATAACAGCTATTGTGCTTTTTGGAAGTTTTACGGTTGTGTAGCCGTGCTTTATAATCGGTCTAGCAAGGGCTAAAACCAAAAAAACATAAGCTAAAAGGTATATAAAAAATCTTTTTTTCCTGCTAAAAGAAACCTTTTGGGTTATTTTTTCCAATATCTCTTTTTTAAACGGCAGATTCTTATTTTTAATAAAAACAATTAAGCATCCAAAAAGTAAAATAAAAGCGTAAGGATTTAAAAATTCCATATACTTCTCCTGTAATTAATCAAAAACCAGATAAAAAATAAAAGTCCGATAATTAACGGATATTCGTAAAAGTAGTGTTTTTGAATAACTGTTTTTGTTTTTATATTTGATTTTTCAAGTTTATCTATTGTGTTATAAACTTTTTTTAATTGGTTTGCGGAGTTTATCCAAAAGAATTTGCCGTTTGTGCTTTTTGCTATATTCTCAAGAGCCTTTGTATCTACGGACATTCCAAGTCCTATGGCGTATACTTTTATATGATTTTGTTTTAGTGTTTTTATAACTAAATCTTTTGGAGTTGATGAAGCGTTATCTATTCCATCTGTCACCAGAATAATTATTTTATTTTTTGCATGTGAACGTTTAAAAAGAGTGGTGCTAAGAAAAAGGGCATCATAAATAGCAGTCTGTCCACCGGCAATTCCCGGATAAATTCTGCTTAAAATTTCGCTAAAGTTTTTTTTGTCAAATGTCAAAGGAGATGCAATATATGCTATATTTCCAAATACCACAAGTCCCACTCTGTCGTTTTTTCTTTTATGAACAAAATCATTAAGTATTGCTTTTGCGTTATCCAGTTTATGTTCAAGCTGCATAGAACCGCTTGTATCAAGCACGGCTAAAATATCATAACCTTTTTTATTTTGATTTTTATAGATATTTAATTTTACAGGAGAGCTTAGCGCAATACTTATAAAAAAAACGGCAAAAAACAGACTCCAAGAAAAAGGTGTTTTTTTTGCAAAAAACTCGGTATTTGGGAAAAATATACCTTCTACTTTGGCTTTACAGTATTTTGAGCAGATTATAAAAATAACAGGAATAATTAAAATAAAAGGATACTCTAAACTCATTTTAACTCCAGATACTGTTTTATAAGATTTATTGTGTTTTTGTCTATATTTTCAACTTTTGGTCTGTATTTGTAATTTTCCAGCTCTTTTAAAATTTCTTCTAATATTTTTTCGTTTTTTTTGTTTTTATATTTTTTTGCTTTTTTTGTAAATTCATAAGCAAATTTTTTAGGCTCGTTTATAAGAGCAAAAAGAGCTTTTTTTTCTTTTTTAATTTTAATCTGTTTATTTAAAAAATAGATTAATATTAATGCCAAAATTACAATAATTAATCCTGATATCCAAAAAATATAATGATGCTCAGGCAAGGGAATATTGGGTTTTATCGGTTTTAGTTTTAATCCGTTCATTTTAACATCTCTTTTAGTTTATAAAATACATCTTCATCGGTATAAATTTTGCTGTTTTTTATTCTTTTTGAATTAAGATAACCAAAAAGCTCTTTATCCTGATTTTGAATAAAATTTTTGTATTTTTTAACACTTCTTGAAGAAAAAGAGGCTTCATACTCTTTTAAATCCATTGGGTTTATAAGCTCTACAAATCCTCTAAACTCCGGATTTTCTTCAAATTTATCTCTTATAATGATTGCATATGTTTCGTGTTTTAGTTTATGAAGGGGAGGAATTTTATAAAAATCCCCTATAACAAAAAGAAGTGATTTTTTGAATCGGTTTAAATAATCTATAAAAGAAAAATCATAATCTTTTTTTAGGAGTTTTATATTATTAATATTTTCAAGTACTCCGCTTAGGGTATTTATGGATTTTGTAGGTTTAAAATGAAGAGGCTTTTTATCAAAGCACACCACATTTACCCTGTCGTCATCTTTTATAGCGCTAAATCCAAGAGCGGCTATTGTTTCAAGTGCCGTTTCGCTTTTTAGCCTAATGCTGCCAAAATGCATACTGCCGCTTATAAGATATAAAATCATTATATTTAATTCTCTAGATTCTTCAAATTCTTTAATTACCGGTTTTTGAAGTTTTGCACTTATTTTCCAGTCTATTTTTTTGGCATCTTCTCCATATGTGTATTCTCTTATTTCTTTAAAATCAATTCCTTCACCTTTGAATTTAGACAGATGCCTTCCGCTAAGTGTTCCAAAAACCCGTTTTTTTGTCTTAAAAATAAGTGTTTTCATGGTATGTCTATTGTGTCTATTATTTCTTTTATTATGATATCTTTTTTAATTTCATCGGCCTCAGCTTTATAATTTAACTTAATTCTATGTTTAAGCACAAGCGGAATAAGCTCTATGATATCACTTGGTGCTACATAATCTTTATTTTTTAGCATAGCGTTTGCCTTAGCGGCATTTACAAGCGAAATTGTAGCCCTTGGAGAAGCTCCTACTTCTATATACTCAAAAAGTTTTATATATTTTTCAGGATAACGGGTTGCATTTACTATAGTGGCTATATATTTTATAAGCTCTTTATCTATGTGAATATTTTTAAGTTCTTTTTGTATATTTAAAATATTTTCTTTTGTGGCAACGGCTTTAATCTCTTTTGGATTATCAAGAAGATTTATAATTTCCACTTCTTCTTCCAAAGTATTATATCCAACTTCCACTTTTAGCATAAATCTGTCAAGCTGGGCTTCTGGAAGAGGGTAGGTGCCTTCTTGTTCTATTGGATTTTGTGTTGCTAAAACCAAAAAAGGTTCAGGCAATGAAAAATTTTCTTCGGCAATACTTACTTGGCGCTCTTGCATAGCTTCAAGAAGTGCTGACTGGACTTTTGCCGGGGCTCTGTTTATTTCATCGGCTAAAAGAAAATTTGTAAAAACAGGACCTTTTTTTATTTGAAATTCATTTGTTTTAGGGTTATAAATTTCTATTCCGGTAATATCGCTTGGAAGTAAATCCGGAGTAAACTGGATTCTTTTAAAATCTAAATTAACGCTTTTTGCCAAGGCCTTAACAGCGGTTGTTTTTGCAATTCCAGGAACCCCTTCTATTAAAATATGCCCTTTTGTAATAAGTCCTATAATCATAGAATCTATTAATTTTTCATGTCCTATTATTACTTTTTTAATCTCTTTTTTAATGTTTTGCAATGTTTCCATTTCACACCTTTTTTTAAGATGTGTTATTGTAAATCGTTTATATTAAAATTTGGTTAAAAATGTTTTTTTTGAAAATTTTTTAAATTTTTGGCTTTTCCTCT
>Ga0256829_1003741_pt1 | contig 10327 bp, 7 predicted proteins | sample 131447metaG_FD_185979 | JGI IMG/M metagenome (GOLD analysis project Ga0256829, IMG submission 185979) | Hydrothermal vent microbial communities from Lau Basin, Pacific Ocean - 131-447 | ecosystem: Environmental > Aquatic > Marine > Hydrothermal vents | place: Pacific Ocean: Lau Basin | collected...
GGCGCTTCCTTTGGCATCATCTCTTTCGGCTCCAACGACCCCGCCATCCAGGAAGCCCGCCACTACCTTAAAGAAGAAAAGGGCATCGCCACCGACTACATGCGCCTGCGGGCTTACCCCTTCTCGCAAGCGGTCAAAGATTTCATCGCCGGCCACGATAAACTCTACGTGGTGGAAATGAACCGCGACGGTCAGATGCGCCAACTGCTGCAACTGGATGTTCCCGATATGGCCGCCAAATTGTATTCCATCGCCAAAGGCGACGGCCTGCCCCTGACCGCCCGCTGGATCATGAACGCCATCCTGGAAATGGAAGAGGAGTAAAACCATGGCTAAAACAAACGCCCTCGGGCTGAGCATCGCCGAATACAAAGGCGCCCCCACCACCCTGTGCCAGGGCTGCGGCCACAACTCCATCATCAGTCAGATCATCTCCGCGGTCTTTGAAGAAAACCTGCCGCCGGAAGCCGTGGTCAAGTTCAGCGGCATCGGCTGCTCCTCCAAAGCCCCCACTTACATGTTAGGCCGTTCCTTCGGCTTCAACAGCCTGCACGGCCGCATGCCTTCCATCGCCACCGGCGCGCTTTTCGGCGACCTTTCCCTCATCGGCATCGCCATGAGCGGCGACGGCGACTCGGCCGCCATCGGCATGGGGCAATTCAAACACATCATCCGCCGCAACATGCCCCTCGTTTACATCATCGCCAACAACGGCGTGTACGGCCTGACCAAAGGCCAGTTTTCCCCCACTTCCGACCGCGGCCTGAAGCTCAAAAAGCAAGGCGTCAACCCCTTTGAACCGGTAGACGTGTGCATGGAAGCCCTGGCTTCCAACGCCACTTTCGTAGCCCGCACCTTTGCCGGCGACCCCAAACAGGTCAAAACCCTCATCAAGGCCGCCATGCACCACCAAGGCATCGCCATCCTGGATATCATCAGCCCCTGTGTGTCGTTCAACAACCAGCCCTCTTCAACCCAATCCTACGAATGGGGCAAACAGCACGAAGTCATCCTGCACGACATGCAATTCCTGCCCGACGCCAAAGAAATCCAGTTGCAGGGCGAAATGCAGCCCGGCGAAGTCCGCGAAGTCACCATGCACGACGGCTCGGTGCTGGTGCTCAAGCAAGTGGAACGCGACTACGACCCCACCGATCGCTTCGCGGCCATCCGCGCGCTGGAAGAAGCCAAAGAGAAACACATCCTGCTCACCGGCCTGCTGCACATTGACACCGAACGCCCCGCGCTGCCCGAAATCTACGACCTGCCGACCGACATTCCTCTCAACCGGATGCCGCCGGAGCGGCTGCGCCCTGCGCCGGACACCATTCAGACGATCAACGCGTTGATGTTCTAACCTCCTCATCTCCTTCACCCCCTTCGCTTTTCCAGCCGTCGGCAGGCCAGCCGGCGGCTGGACGTTTAAACCCTAAGCGCGCTGCCCTGTGCGCCCGTAAAGCGCATTGAACTCGGCCAGCCGCGCCAGCACCTCTTCAGGCAAAGGCGCCGTCATGCGCCAGGCCCAGTTCCCGCCCGTGCGGCCGGGGTAGTTCATGCGGGCTTCATTACCCAACGCGAGCACATCCTGCACAGGGGCAATCGCCCACTTCGCCACCGAACGCCAGGCCGCCCGAATCAGGTCCCAGGCAATGTCGCGGCCATCTGCCGCGAGGTAGCGGCGGGCAAAATCGCGTTCGGCCTCCGACGCCCGCGCCTGCCACCAGCCCACAGCGGTGTCGTTATCGTGGGTGCCGGTATAAACCACCGCGTTCGGGCCGGAGAAATTATGCGGCAGAAAAGGGTTTTTCGCGCCGCCGTCAAAGGCAAACACCAGCACCTTCATGCCGGGGAAGCCAAACCGGTCGCGCAGGGCTTCCACGTCAGGGGTAATCACCCCCAGGTCTTCGGCAATCAGCGGCGGGTCGCCGAGGGCGGCCCGTACGGCAGCAAAAAACGCTGCGCCAGGGCCCGGCACCCAACGCCCGGCCTCGGCCGTCGGCGCATCGGCGGGAATCTCCCAATAGGCCGCGAAACCGCGAAAGTGGTCCAAACGCACCACGTCTACCAGCCCAAGCAACGTGCGCAGCCGCGCCAGCCACCAGGCATACCCCTGCCGGTGATGGGCTTCCCAGCGGTAAAGAGGATTCCCCCAGCGCTGCCCGGTCGCCGAAAAATAGTCCGGAGGCACACCTGCCACCACGGTGGGGTTGCCGTCGGCGTCCAGAAAGAACAGTTCGGGGTGCGCCCAGACGTCGGCGCTATCGTGCGCCACAAACAGCGGCACGTCGCCGATAAACCGCACGCCGCGCGCCGCCGCGGCTTCCCGAAGCGCCTGCCACTGCCGAAAGAACAGGAACTGTTCAAAAATCACTTCGTCCACAGCGTCGGCCAATGACTTGCGCGCGGCAGCCAGCGCCGCCGGGCGGCGTAACCGCAAAGGGCGCGGCCAGGCCGTCCAGGGCGCGCCGCCGTGGGCTTCCTTGAGCGCCATAAAAAGGGCAAAATCTTCCAGCCACAGGACTTGCGCCTGCCGGAAAGCCGCCAGCGCGCCTTCCAGATGCGGAAAACCGCCCTCCCGAAAGCGCCTGAATGCCCGCCGAAGCAGCCTTTTCTTCCACGGAATGAGCACGCCGTAATCCACCCGCCCGGCCGAAAAGGCCGGTCGGGCGTGCAGGTCATCGGGAAGCAACAGACCCTCGGCCAGCAAATCGGCGGGGCTGATGAGATAAGGATTCCCGGCAAAAGCAGAAAAGGTTTGATAGGGCGAATCGCCGTAACCTGTGGGGCCGAGGGGCAGCACCTGCCAGAAGGTGCAGCCCGCCCGCGCGAGGTCGGCGGCAAAAGCACGGGCTTCCGGCCCGAGGTCGCCAATGCCGTCAGGGCCGGGCAGGCTGGTGGGGTGAAGCAGCAAACCGGATGCACGCATGGGAAACCTCGGGGAGTCGGGAGCAAAGTTGCAGGTTGCAGGATGCGGGTTGCAGGTTGCGGAGGACGGAGTTACACCTGATGCGCCCGCCGCTGGGTTTCGAGCGGCCTGGCGGCCGAGACGCGCAAGTCGGCGGGGAAATCGTCGGCAATGACATCGGTGCCGACGCGCGCACCGGCTTCCAGCACCGCTGCGGGGGGAATTTCACTGCCCTTCCCCACCATCGTCAGGCGAAGCGGCTCGCCCGCCGCACCTACCCGCGCGCCGCGCCCCACCCGTACCCGCTTGTCAAGAATCGCCCGCGTCAAAACGGCATCGGGGCCAATTTCGCTGTCGGTCAACACCACCGATTCGCGCACCACCGCCCCGGCACGCACCACCACTCCCGGCGAGAGCACACTGCGTTCCACCACCGCGCCGCGTTCAATAAGGCAGCCATCGGATACCATGCTGTCGCGCACCTCGGCCCCGCCTGCCATGCGCATCGGCGGCCGCTCTTCCGTGCGGGTGTGAATCACCCAATGGCGGTCGTACAAATTCAAGGGCGGCGGCACGTTCAGCAAGTCCATGTGGGCTTCCCAATACGATTGCACCGTGCCGACATCGCGCCAATAGTCTTCATAGGGATAGGCAAACACGCGATACCCCTCGGCGACCATGCGCGGCAAAATGTCTTTGCCAAAATCGTGGCTGGAATCGGCGCGGCGGTGGTCTTCCAGCAGCACGCGGTCCAGCACTTCCAGTTTGAAAAGATAAACCCCCATATTGGCCAGGTCGGAAGGCGGGCGGGAAGGCTTTTCCACAAAGGCATTCACCCGCAGGTCGGGTTCCACACCCACAATTCCAAAGCGCGAGGCTTCTTCCGGCGGCACCCGAATGACCGCCATGGTAAGATCGGCCTGGTGCTGATGATGAAAAGCCCGCATCGGTTCGTAGTCCATTTTGTAGATGTGGTCGCCGGAAAGGACGAGGACATCTTCAGGGTCGCCATGCTTGACAAAGCGGAAATTCTGCTGCACGGCATCGGCCGTGCCCACAAACCAGCCGGCAGCGTTGCGGGCGCGGTACGGGGTGTAAATGCGCACCCCGCCCGTCCAATCGCGGTTGAGGTCCCACGGCGCGCCGGAGCCGATATGCTCAATAAGGGAATGCGGGCGGTACTGCGCCACCACCATGACATCAAATAAGCCGGAGTTGACACAATTGGAAAGCACAAAGTCAATAATGCGGTACTTTCCGGCAAAGGGCACAGCGGGCTTGGTGCGTTTGGAAGTCAAAACGCCCAAACGAGAGCCTTCACCGCCGGCCAGAATGACCACCCGGGTTTTATCCATAAATCGCCTCCAATGAAAACGCCATTCTTTGGAGTGCGGTGCCTCGGCACCGCTTTAGAGTGCGGCGACAAGACGCCGCACTCTAAAAGACGTGCAGCCCAACTTCCACTGATTTTTGCTGGCTATACGAAATTCAGCAACCGGCGATACAGGCGGGCATAGGCTCGGGCGGGGCGTTCCCACGAGAAATCTTCGGCCATGCCCCGCCGCTGCAACGCCTGCCAGCGGCGGCGGTCGGCAAAGAAAGCAAAAGCACGGCGGAGGGCAAAAGCCAGCGCTTTGGGGGTGGCTTCCGGCAGCAGAAAGCCGGTGCTGCGGCGGGAGAGATCCGCATCGCGCACGGTATCGGCCAGGCCGCCCGTCTCCGCCGCCACAGGCACCGCACCGTAGCGCATGGCAATCATTTGCGCCAGGCCGCAGGGCTCATAGCGGGAGGGCAGCATCAGCAGATCGGCGCCGGCATAGATGTGCCGCGCCAGCACATCGTCGTACCGCAGCACCGCGCGTACGCGGCCGGGAAAATCGGCCTGCAAACGGCGCAGCGCCTCTTCCAGCGAGGGCTCGCCCGTGCCCAGCAACACAGCCTGCCAGGGGAAACCGGCGAGCAAGCGCAGCGCCTCCACCGCCACATCCACGCCTTTTTGTTCGGTCAGGCGGCCGACCATGCCCACCAGCGGCGCAGGGCTTTGCGGCGTCGGCAGCCCCACTTCGCGGCGCAGCGCCGCGGCATTGCGTTCCCGCAAACCGAGCGTGGCGGCCGTATAGCGCACATCCAGCGCCATGTCGGTGGCAGGGTTCCAGAGATCGGTATCCAGGCCGTTGAGAATGCCCCACAGGCGGTCGCGGCGGGTTTGCAGGAAGCCCTCCAGGCCGCGGCCAAAAGCCGGGGTCAGTATTTCGCGGGCGTAAGTGGGCGACACCGTGGTGATGGCGTCGGCTGCTGCCAGGCCCAACGGCAAAGGCATGGCCTGGGCCCAGGGGGGCAGGCCGCTTTCCGGCGGAGCAGGCGGCAGGCCGAAGGCTTCCAGCAGCCAGGGCGAGGCAGCGCCCATGTAAGGCAAATTGTGCACGGTCAGCAAGGTGCGCGTGGAGGCAAAAAACGGATCGCGCTCGCGGCGGGCAGCCAAAGCATAAACGGCCAGGGCCGTGTGCCAGTCGTGGGCATGGAACACATCGGGCTTCCAGCCCAAAAAACGCACTAAAGCCAGTGCAGCAAGGGAGAAAAAGGCATATTTGACGGCGTCGGTATGGGGGTCGGCGCTATACACACCCGAAACGGCCAGCACCGGCTCGCCGGTGATGAAATACACCGGCAGGCCGCGATGGGTTGTGTGGTAAATTTCCGCGGTAATCGGCCCGTTGCGGTGAGCAATGGTCACCGCAGTCAGCGGGCGCGCCCCCCAGCGGCGGCCGTTCATCTGAGGGTGCAGGGGCAGCACCAAGCGGATGTCCCAGGCGGGATGTTCGGCCTTTAGCGCCCACGGCAACGCTCCCACCACGTCGCCCAGCCCCCCCACTTTGGCGAAAGGCGCGGCCTCGGCAGCCACAAACAGAATGTTCATTGCATCCTCGCGGCAAGGTTTGACAAGCGGGTAACGCGTTGCGCCTTTCGGGCAGGGCAACGGCCGCCCTGCCTGGGCGTGCCCGGCGCCATTTTCATCGTCCGAAGTAACTGTTCAGCCTGCCTGCGATGAAAACGCCAAGACACTCAGGAGACCCAAAGGTTACAACGGCGTAACGCCAAGAGCGCAAAGGGAACAAAGACGCAAAGTAAACTTCTGTGTTTTCTGCGACGCTTCTGTGCTTTCTGGGGTTGCAATTGGTGCGAATCTGCGGAATCTATGGATGATTTTCTGCGGAATCTGCGTCATCTGTGGTTTCTCCTTGCTAGGCTGAACAGATACCGTCCGAAATCGTAACGGCCTGCGCTAATATCCCCATTATAGCATTCCACCGGCGCCTGCCGGAAACCCTAATCCCCGAGAAAGGGGGAAGGAGACCCCTCTTGAGGCTCACTTTATGAGTAAGCAAGCGTTTTTATTCATTTTTTACAGTCCTCCATTCCCTGCAAACGCCAAAGACTGCTAAAATAAACAGTGGGCACATGCCCTGGCAGTTTGTCCTATCCTCACCCTTATCCAACAAGGAGGAGCAAGATGCGACGGAAACTTTATCTTCTTCTTGGGCTTCTGCTGGTTGCCAGCATGGTATTGGCAGCCTGCGGCAGCAAGTCCTCGTCTTCCTCGGGCGCGACTTCGGGGAACGCCAAGACCGTCACCGTCACGATTGGCTTTACCCAGTCCAAGACAGGAAAGTACAACGAGGAATCCACCCGCCAGAGCGACGGCTTGGATTTGTGGATCAAGCAGGTGAACGACAAAGGCGGCATCAAGCTCGGCGATGGCACCGTGGTAAAGTTCAAGACCGTGTCTTACGATGACGAAAGCAGCGGCGACAAAGTGCAGCAGCTCTATACCCGCCTGATCACGCAAGACAAGGCCGACTTCCTCATCAGCCCTTACTCCAGCGGCCTGACGGCTTCGGCAGCCATCATCTCCGAACAATACGGCAAAATCATGATGGCGACCGGTGCCGCCTCGGATTCCATCTTCTCGAAGGGGTACGAACGGGTGTATCAGCTCTACACCCCCGCCAGCCATTACCTGACGGGCGCTGTGGACCTGCTGAAAAGCCTTGACCCCAACGTCAAGAAAGTGGCCTTCGTTTACGAAAACAGCAAATTCTCCACCGCCGTGGTGAAAGCGGCCAAAGAATACGCCGCGCAGCAAGGCTACAACGTGGTGATGTTTGAAGGCTACGACAAAGGCACCACCGACTTCGGCGCTTTCATCAACAAGATTCAAGACAGCGGCGCCGAAGCCGTGATGGGCGGCGGCCATTTCCAGGACGGCTCCACCCTGGCCCGCCAGCTCTACGAAAAGAAGCTGGACATCAAATACCTTGCCCTGCTGGTTGCCCCGCCCGACCCCAGTTTTGGCGACCTGGGCGATGCAGCCCTCGGTGTGGTCGGCCCCAGCCAGTGGGAAGCCAGCGCCAACTACTCGCCTGAATCGGCCAAAGCAGCCGGCCTGACCTGGTTCGGCCCCACCAGCGCCGACTTCGTCAAGGCCTACAAAGCCGCCTATAATGAAGACCCCGATTACCACTCCGCAGGCGGTTACGCAGCCGGTTTAGTGCTGCAAAAGGCCATTGAAGACGCCGGCTCCATCGACGCAGCCAAAGTGAAAGCCGCCCTCGACAAGATGGACATCCTCACCTTCTTCGGCCACATCAAATTCAACACCACCGACGCCCACGGCTTGCAGATCGGCCACAGCATGATCTACATCCAGTGGCAGAAGAAAGACGGCAAGCTGGTGAAAGAAGTCGTCTGGCCGAAAGAAGGCGCCACGGCCGCGCCGCTTTACCCGCTGAAACACTAAACCTTTGACCTTCCCAAGCCTCCCCCAGAGGAAAAAGACCTCTGAGGGAGGCTTTTTATCCGTCACGGTTCAGCCTTAGCAGGGAAAAACACGGAGATGGCGCCCCAGCCCCTGTGCTGTGCGCCGCCGGGCACATCGGTTATTTGCGCTTCTGCACACCGGTTGCAGGCAGGCTGAACCGTTGCTTTCCCGCCCTTCACCCCCTTTGCGGAGAACGCTCTATGATAGATGCATTGCTTCGTTCCCTCATCGACGGCTTGCTTTTGGGGTTCGTGTATGGCATCGCCGCCATGGGGCTGACGCTGATTTGGGGTGTGATGAATGTCATCAACCTGTCCCACGGCTCATTGATTGCGTTGGGAATGTTCAGCGTGTATTACCTCTTTATTGGTTTGGGCATCCACCCCTACGTTGCCCTGGTATTGACGGCTTTCATAGGACTGATTTTCGGCATCATCATCTACTTCATTGCGGTCCACCGCGTCATCAACGCGCCGGAACTTTCCACACTGCTGGCAACCTACGCCGTCAACATGATGATCCTCGGCGTGGGCACAGCTGTTTTCACCACCACCCCGCGCAACATTCCCCTGGAATTGGGCAGCATTCAATTCGGCAGCACCGTGATCACGACCACCCGCCTCATCGCGGCCCTGGTGGCAACGCTTGTCGCCGTTGGGTTATTCCTGTTCCTCAAATACAGCCGTCCCGGCCGCTACATTCGCGCTGTGACCGATAACCGCGACGCGGCGGAAATCGTCGGCGTGCCTTCGGCGCAGGTGCTGGCGCTGACCTTCGGCCTGGGAACGCTCCTGGCCGCTATTTCGGGCGGCCTGATTGCAACCTTCTTCCCCTTCACCATCCTGGCAGGCGAAAGTTACGAGCTCAAGAGTTTCGTCATCGGCGTTTTAGGCGGTTTGGGGAATCCGGTCGGCTCACTGTTCGGCGGGCTGATTTTAGGCGTCATTGAAGGGCTGGTGCCGATGGCCATGCCGACGACCTGGACGCCGGTGCTGGAATTTGTGCTCTTCGTGCTCATCCTGCTTGTCAAACCCAACGGCCTGTTTGGAGGGGAAGAATGAGCGAAAAACTCCGCCAACACGCGAGCCTGTGGCTAAGCCTGGCCGTGGTGCTCATCATCGGGCTCTGGCCCATCGCCACAGGCGACGCCCTTGACCGCGAAACCGCTTTCACCGTGCTCAGCGCGATCGCGTTGGCTTCCAGCCTGAACATTCTGCTGGGCTATACCGGCTATGTCAGTTTCGGCCATGTCGTCTTCTTCGGCTTTGGCGGTTACGTCGGCTTCTACACCATCAACGCCCTTGGGTGGAGCCTGTGGCTGGCCCTGCTTGCCGGCGGCCTGTCCGCAGGGCTGCTGGCCTACCTGCTGGGCGTCGGCATTTTGCGGCTGCGCGGCGCCTATTTTGCCCTGGCAACCATCGGCATCAACGAAGCCGTGCGGGCTTTCATCAACAACTTCCGGCCTTTTGGCGGCCCAACGGGCATGACCCTTAACTTTTCGGTTTACAAAGCCTACGGCGGCGCCATGCACGCCCTGGAACTGGTTTTCTATATTATGGTGGCGCTCACGCTGCTCGTCACTCTGATCAGCTACTGGGTGCGCACCTCCAAATTCGGCCTGGGCTTACTGGCCATTCGGGAAGACGAAGACGCGGCCGAAGTCATGGGCGTGGTCACACCCGTAGCCAAGAACTGGGCTTTTGTGCTCTCTGCCATCGTACCAGGGATGGTAGGGGCACTTTACTTCTTCAAAAACGGCACCATTGAGCCGGGGCTGGCTTTCCCGCTGCACACCTCCATTGAAATGATTGTCATGATCATGCTGGGGGGGCAGGGCACCGTCCTCGGCCCCATCGTAGGCGCCGGAGGCTACGAAATGCTGCGCGACTACCTGCTGGTCAGCCCGCTGTTCAAAAACCTGCAACTGGCGATTTCCGGTGTGCTGCTGTTGCTCATTGTCCTCTTCATCCCGCGCGGGCTGGTCGGCTGGCTGCGCCAACGCTATGCTAAAGTTCGGAGGTGGTTGATATGATTCTTCAGGTACAGGGCGTCACCAAACGCTTTGGCGGCCTCCAGGCGCTGACGCAAGTTACCTTTGACCTGCCGGAAGGCCAGATTTTAGGGCTGATCGGCCCCAACGGTGCCGGAAAAACCACCCTCTTCAACGTCATTGATGGCGTATACAAGCCCGAAGAAGGCCGCGTGCTCTTCCGCGGGCAAGACGTAACCGGCAAAAAACCTTACCACCTGGCCCGGATGGGGCTGGCGCGCACCCACCAGATTGTGCGCCCCCTCAACGAACTCAGCGTGCGGGAAAACGTCATGGTCGGCGCCTGCTTCGGCCTGGCCAACAGCCGCCTTGCCGCAGCCGCAAAAATTGCCGACGACGTGCTGGAATTCGTCGGCCTGAACGATAAAGCCGACCACCTGGCCGGCAGCCTGAACGTTGCCCAGAAAAAACGGCTGGAACTCGCCCGCGCGGTGGCTTCCCGCCCCAAACTTCTGTTGCTGGACGAAGTGCTGGCCGGCCTCAACCCGTCGGAAATTGCCAAAATGGTAGAAACGGTGCTCGCCATTCGCGGCCGCGGCATCACCATCATCAT
>Ga0256829_1003742_pt1 | contig 10326 bp, 9 predicted proteins | sample 131447metaG_FD_185979 | JGI IMG/M metagenome (GOLD analysis project Ga0256829, IMG submission 185979) | Hydrothermal vent microbial communities from Lau Basin, Pacific Ocean - 131-447 | ecosystem: Environmental > Aquatic > Marine > Hydrothermal vents | place: Pacific Ocean: Lau Basin | collected...
GCTTCGCATTTTACCGTGTTCATGCGCCTGATTTTGCCGCTTTCCATGCCCGCGTTGGCTTCTTTCGCCATTTTCCAATTCCTGTGGGTGTGGAACGACTACCTGGTGGCGCTGGTTTTCCTCGGGGCCAGGCCGAACGTGCAGGTGCTCACCATGCGGCTGGCTGAAATGGTAGGCTCGCGGGGCAACGACTGGCATTTGCTCACCGCCGGCGCTTTCGTTTCCATGGCGCTGCCCCTGCTGGTGTTCTTTGCCCTGCAACGCTACTTTGTGCGCGGCTTGCTGGCCGGTTCGGTGAAGGGGTGATATGGAATTGACCTTTCCCGACGGCTTTTTGTGGGGAGCGGCAACCTCGGCGTATCAAATCGAAGGCGCGTGGGACGAGGACGGCAAAGGCGAATCCATTTGGGACCGCTTTGTGCGCCAGCCTTACCGCGTGCGTTCCGGCCATACCGGCGATGTGGCCTGTGACCACTACCACCGCATGGAAGCCGACGTTGCCCTGATGGCACGGCTGGGGCTGCCGTGGTACAGTTTCACCCTTTCGTGGACACGCATCCAGCCCGCGGGCGCGGGCAAGCCCAACCCCAAAGGGCTGGATTTCTACGACCGGCTGGTGGATACGCTGCTGGCGCACGGCATCCAGCCCAAGGCTACCCTCTACCACTGGGATTTGCCGCAGGCGCTGCAGGAGCGTGGCGGCTGGCCGGTGCGGGAAACCGCCGACCGCTTTGCCGACTACGCCCGCATTGTATTTGACCGCCTGGCCGACCGGGTGCAGATGTGGGCAACCCTCAACGAGCCGTGGGTGGCTGCCTTCCTGGGCTACGGCTACGGCATCCATGCCCCCGGCATCTCCAGCGCCCAGGCGGCCTACCAAAGCGCCCATCACCTGCTGCTGGCGCACGCCAAAGCCGTGCAGGTTTTTCGGGAAGGCAACTACGGCGGGGAAATCGGCATCATTCTCAACCTCAACCACCTGCTGCCTGCCGGCGACACGCCCGCCGATCGCGACGCCACGGCCCGCGTGTATGCCGAAACGCACCGGCTGTTCCTTGACCCGCTCATCCACGGGCGCTACCCCGAAGATTTGTTCACCTGGCTGGGTTCCCAGGCGCCCCGGCGCGCCGCCGATGACCTTTCCCTCATTCACGGCACACTGGATTATCTCGGCATCAACCACTACAACACCGACACGGTGGCCTTTGACCTCCACGGCGGCTGGCTGAAAGCCCGCCTCACCCCCTACGCCGCGCCGGGATGGGGTTACACCACGATGGGTTGGGGCATCAACCCGCCCGGCTTGCGCGCCGAGTTGCATGACCTGCGCGACCATTACGGCAATCCGCCGCTCCTCATCACCGAAAACGGCTGCGCCCTGCCCGACGAGCCCGATGACAAAGGCTTTGTGGCCGACTGGGGGCGCGTCGCTTTCCTGCAGGCGCACCTGCGGGAAGCCCACGCCGCGCTGCAAGAGGGCGTGAACCTGCGGGGCTATTTTGTGTGGAGCCTGCTGGATAACTTTGAATGGGAGCGCGGCTATCACCAGCGTTTCGGCCTGGTGCGGGTGGATTTTGACACCCTGCAGCGCATTCCCAAGCAGAGCGCCTTTTGGTATCGGGATGTCATTCGGCGCCACGGCATCGTTTTCTGACAAGGAGCCCCCCGAATGCCCGCACCCTGGTACAAACACGCCATCTGCTATGAACTCTATGTGCGCGCTTTCCGCGACACCAACGGCGACGGCCACGGCGACCTGCAGGGGGTCATTGAAAAACTGGATTACCTGCAATGGCTGGGGGTAAATTGCCTCTGGCTGCTGCCCATTTACCCCTCGCCCCTCAAAGACGACGGCTACGATGTGGCCGATTTCTACGGCATCCACCCCGATTACGGCACACTGGACGACTTCCGCGCCCTGCTGGAAGCCGCCCATGCCCGCGGCATTCGGGTGCTCACCGATTTGACCCTCAACCACACTTCCGACCAGCATCCCTGGTTTCAGGAAGCCCGCCGCGACCCCAACTCGCCTTACCGCGATTACTATGTGTGGAGCGACACCGACCGGAAGTATCGGCAGGTGCGGGTCATTTTCGTGGATTTTGAGGATTCCAACTGGACATGGGACGAAGCCGCCCAGAAGTATTACTGGCACCGCTTTTACCGCTGGCAGCCTGATTTGAATTACGACAACCCGGCAGTGCAGGAAGAAATGCTGCAGGTGGTGCGCTATTGGCTGGAAATGGGCGTAGACGGCTTCCGGGTGGACGCGGCGCCTTACCTTTTTGAGCGCGAAGGCACGAATTGCGAGAATTTGCCCGAAACCCACGCTTTTCTCAAACGCCTGCGCCGCTTTGTGGATGAGCATTTTCCGGGGCGGGTGCTGCTTTCCGAAGCCAACCAGTGGCCGCAGGATGTGCGGCCTTACTTCGGCGGCGACCCCGACGACCCCGCCGTGCCCGGCGATGAGTTCCACATGGCTTTCCACTTCCCCCTCATGCCGCGCATTTTCATGGCGCTGAAGCAGGAACGCCGCGACGCGTTGGCATGGGTGATGTCGGTAACGCCGCCCATTCCGCACAATGCCCAGTGGGCGACCTTCCTGCGGAATCATGACGAGCTGACGCTGGAAATGGTGACGGAAGAGGAGCGCCAATGGATGTGGGAACAATACGCCCCCGACCCGCAAATGCGCCTCAACCTCGGCATCCGCCGCCGCCTGGCCCCTCTGCTTGATGGCGACCGCCGCAAAATCCTTTTAGCCCATGCCTTGCTGTTTGCCTTTCCGGGCACGCCTTTCCTTTACTACGGCGATGAAATCGGCATGGGCGACAACATCAGCCTGCCCGACCGGGACGGCGTGCGCACGCCCATGCAGTGGACGCCCGAGCCGCCTAACGCCGGTTTTACTGCCCCCGACGTGCGCCCTTACGCGCCGGTCATTGCCGCCGCGCCTTACGGCTACCCGTGGGTGAACGTCGCCGCCCAGCGGGCAAAGCCGGATTCCCTGCTTCACGCCCTGCGGCGCATGATTGCCGTCCGCAAAGCCCACCCCGCGTTTGGGGTAGGCGAATTTGCGTGGGAAGACGTCGGCACTACCTCTGTGGCGGCTTTCTGGCGCACCACGCCTGAAGAGCGGCTGCTCCTGGTGCACAACTTGAGCGCCCGCCCGCAGGAAATCCGCCTGCCGGGAGGGGAATATGCTGGCCTGTTTGGAGGGGATGGAGAGGCAACAGGGGGAAAGCGGGCTTTGCCGCCTTACGGCTGTCTCTGGCTGCTGGCGAGGGGGGCGCCGTTTATTGTGCGGCGACCGGCAGCGTGAAAATGAAAGTGCTCCCCTGCCCCTTGCCCCGGCTTTCCGCCCAGATGCGTCCGCCGTGGGCTTCTACCAGCAGGCGGGCGATGGTCAGGCCGATGCCGCTGCCGCCGCGGGTGCGCGAGCGCGAAGGGTCCACGCGATAAAAGCGCTCAAACAGGTGCGGCAGGTGTTCTGGGGGAATGCCTTCGCCGGTATCGCTGACTTCAAAGCGCACGATCCCTTTCGCACCGGTGGTGTGGGGAAACGCCACCCGCATGGTGACGCTGCCGCCTGCCGGGGTGTGGCGGATGGCGTTGTCTACCAGGTTGCTGAGCACCTGGGTCAGGCGTTCTTCGTCGGCCCACAGGGGCGGGGCGTCGGCGGGCACATCGGCGCGCAGGGTGATGCCCTTTGCCGCGGCCGCGGGCGCGAACCGCTGCCGTACGCCTTCCACCAGCGGGGCAGGCTGCAGGACACGGCGTTCCAGGGTGAAGGCACCAGCTTCCAGTTTGCTGAGCTCGTGGAGGTCTTCCACCAGCCGCTGGAGACGGCGCGCTTCGCGGACGATCTGCGAGTAAGTTTCGGGTTCCTGGGGCAGCACGCCGTCTTGCAGGCCTTCGGCATAGGCGAGGATGGAGGCCAGGGGCGTACGCATTTCGTGGGAAATATCGGCCAGCCACTGGCGGCGGCTTGCTTCGGTGCGGGCCAGGCGGGCTGCCATGCGGTTGAAGTTGAGGGCCAGTTCGCCGAGTTCGTCGGTGTTTTCTATGGCTCGGGCGGGCACCTGGACCCGTTCGTCGTAATGCCCTTCGGCGATGCGGCGGCTGGCGCGCGACATGGCTTCTATGGGGGCGACGATGCGGCGGCTGACGAACCAGCTGACCGCCGCGGCGATGCTGCCCGCGGCCAGCATGGCCACCAGCATGGCTTCGTTGAGGGCGGCATTGAAGTTGCGGAAGAGATCGGCGTTCAGGTCGGCGCCGTTAGCCCATCCCGGCCCGCGCCCCATCATGTGTTGCATGGCCCGCGCCATGGCCGCCAGGTGGCGGTCAAAGGCTTTGGGGGCGACGGATTCTCCTGCTGCCAGCAGGGCCAGCCCCCCTACGGCAATGACGAGCAGGTGGGCAAGGAAGAGTCGGGCGGCCAGATGACGGTGCCACCACGTCAGGATGCGGTTCATAGGGCGGGTTCTCCATCAAAACGGTAGCCGACCCCGCGCACGGTAGCAATCCATTGCCCCAGGGGGCCGAGTTTGCGGCGCAGGTTGCCGATGTGCACATCTACCACGCGGTCATCGCCATAGTACGCGCCCCAAATGCGTTCCAGCAGTTGTTCGCGGCTGAGCACCATGCCGTTGTGTTCGGCTAAGGCCTGCAGCAAATCAAATTCCCGCGGGGTGAGGTGGAGTTCCTGGTCGTGCAGCCACACCCGCCGCGCCGAGGGGTCTATGCGTAACCCGCGGAAGAGCAAAATCTGTTTGTTTTCTCCGGTTTTGCCCAGGCGACGCAGGGCGGCGCGGATGCGGGCAGCAAGTTCGCGCGGGCTGAATGGCTTGGTGACGTAGTCGTCGGCACCCAGCGTCAGCCCCACCACGCGGTCGGTTTCGTCGACCCGGGCGGTGAGCAGAATGATGTAGACGTCCGATTCCCGCCGCAGGGTGGTGAGGACTTCCAGCCCGTCCATGCCGGGAAGCATGATATCCAGGACGATGACATCGGGGCGGAAGGCGCGCGCGGCTTTCAGCGCGCCGGGGCCGTCGGCGGCGGTGTAAACCTGAAAGCCTTCCTTTTCAAGGTAGGCCTGAACCGCCCGCACAATGGGCGGTTCGTCGTCTACGACTAATACTTTGGGTTGGTTCATGGGCCGGCTCCGGTTGGGCAGGGTGCAGAGCAATGAAAGAACCACCGCAGAAATTGTACCATTGGCTTGGGGCGCCGCTGTGGGCAGCCTAAACCCGCTATCAGGGTTGATTGTGCACCCGCGGGCCTGGCTTCGCCCGGAGGGAACCGCCTCTGGCGGGAAACCGCCGTAAATTGATGGCCGCGCGCCTGGTGATTACCCAAAACTCGGAAGAAGGGTGATCTCCCCCCTCCCCCAAGCCGCCTGCGGCGGCTTTTCCCCCTCCCCTCCCTTTGTAAGGGAGGGGAGGGGGAGGCCCCTGCGGGGCCAAAGCCCCGCCGGGGCGGGGGTGGGGAGAGATCTGGGTAATCACCGGCCGCGCGCCTATTGACAGGGGCGGTGAAATTTGCTATAGTGAGTGTGTCATTTGTGCACTGCGCGCACATATGTGCAGAGGAGCGAAGCAAAGCGAGTGGTGGTCATAAAGTTCTCAGAGCCTTGCGTGTTGAAAAGGAGGTGATGGGCATCCAGAGACGGCCAAAAAAGCACAGGCGCTCTTGCCAATTGGGGTTTCTCTAATTCGTCCGTTTTTCGTATCTCACAAGGAGATGAAAAGATGAAGGAGAAAGGTGTATGGGGTGAGTTTGTTGCCGAACTCGTCGGTACTTTTGTTCTGATTCTGTTTGGTGACGGCGTGGTGGCCAACGTGGGGTTGGCGCCGCGGTTGGCTGCTCCCGGCTACGACTGGAACACCATCGCTTTGGGATGGGGTTTGGCCGTAGCCGTGGCTGTTTATGTGGCCGGTGGTATCACTGGGGCGCACATTAACCCTGCTGTGACCCTCGCGGCGGCTGTCAAGCGCGGCTTCGCGTGGTCCAAGGTCCTGGTGTACTGGGTGGCGCAGGTCATTGGGGCTTTCCTGGGTGCGCTGGGCGTGTACATTGTTTACTACGACGGTTTGAAAGCCGCGGGAATGCCCAATGTGTGGTGCACCGGTTGGGGCTCGGTGTTTGGGAAAGCGTTCTGGGGCAGCGCCCAGGGTGCGGCTGCGGTTGGCCATTATTCCCTGTGGAATGCCACCGCTGCAGAGATTATTGGTACAGCGATGTTGATCTGGGGTATTTATGCCCTCATTGACACGAAGAACGTGCCTGTGGGCGCCAACTTGTGGCCCTTCCTGATTGGCTTTGTGGTGGTGGCCATTGGTTTGTCGCTGGGCGGCCCCAGCGGATATGCCATCAACCCGGCGCGCGACTTTGGGCCGCGGGTCTTTGGCGCTTTGGTCGGCACAAAAGGCTTGTTCACCGGCTGGTATTGGCTGGTCGCTCCCATCATTGGCCCCCTCGTCGGTGGTGTGCTCGGCGCTTACACGTACGACTGGTTCATTACCCCCTTCCTGCCTGCTGAGGAATCGTAATGCGTTGGAGGGGAAAGCGCCCGACCGGCTTCCGGCGCTTTCCCTTTCTTGTTGCAAGGAGGCAACACCCATGAAAAAACTGATTAACCAACCCGAAAATGTGGTCAAAGAAGAATTGGAAGGCATTGCCCTTGCGCACCCCGACCTGGTGAAGGTGCACATCAGCCCTCACTACATCGTGCGCGCCGACGCGCCGGTGAAGGGCAAAGTCGCGCTGGTTTCCGGCGGCGGCAGCGGTCACGAGCCCCTGCACGGCGGCTACGTGGGCATGGGCATGCTGGACGCGGCATGCCCGGGTGAGGTCTTTACCTCGCCGACCCCCGACCAGATTTACGAAGCCACCAAGGCCGTCAGCGGCGGCGCGGGCGTGTTGCACATTGTCAAAAACTACAGCGGCGATGTGATGAACTTTGAGATGGCCGCCGAACTGGCCCAGGCCGAGGGCATTGAGGTGGCGAGCGTGGTGACCAACGACGATGTGGCCGTGGAAGACAGCCTCTACACCCAGGGGCGCCGGGGCGTAGGCGTGACGGTGTTTGTGGAAAAAATCGCCGGTGCGGCCGCCGAGGCAGGGCTTCCCCTCGCGAAAGTGGCCGAAATCGCCAAACGCGTCAACGAAAACGGCCGCAGCATGGGTATGGCGCTCACCTCGTGCACCGTGCCTGTGGCCGGCAAGCCCACCTTTGAAATCGGCGACGACGAAATGGAAATCGGCATTGGCATCCACGGTGAGCCAGGCCGCACCCGCATGAAAATCAAACCCGCCGACGAAATCGTTGATATGATGGCCGAGGCCATCCTCGGCGACCTGCCCTTCAAATCGGGCGATCGCGTCATCGCGATGGTCAACGGCATGGGCGGCACGCCCCTCATTGAACTCTACATCGTCTATCGCCGCCTGGCGCAAATTTGCGAAGGCAAAGGCATCAATATCGTGCGCAACCTGATCGGTAACTACATCACCTCGCTGGAAATGGCCGGGACTTCCATCACCCTCTTGCGGGCCGACGACGAGTTGCTCAAGTTCTGGGATGCCCCGGTGAAAACCGCCGCCTTGCGGTGGGGCGTATAATCTTTCCCCGATGCCCTTGAGAAGACGGGAGTTGAGGTATGGTCACCAAAGCCGATGTGCTGAACTGGCTCAAGCATTATGCCGACGTCATTGACGGGCAAAAAGAATACCTCACCCAATTGGATGCTGCCATCGGAGACGCCGACCACGGTATCAACATGCACCGCGGGTTCGGAGCTGTGATGACTCAGCTGCCCGCGGTGGAAGACAAAGACATCGGCACCATTCTCAAGAAAGTGGGAATGGTGCTGGTGTCTACCGTGGGGGGCGCGGGCGGCCCCTTGTATGGCACGCTGTTCATGCGGATGGGCATGGCGGTCGGCAACAAAGAAGCACTGACCGCCGAAGACGTGCTCAAAATGTTCACCGCCGCGCTGGAAGGCGTCAAACAACGCGGCAAAGCCGAACCGGGCGACAAAACGATGGTCGACGCGTTGACCCCGGCCGTAGAGGCCCTGCGTCAGGCTGTGGAAGCCGGCGAAGACCTGCACGCCGCGCTGGCAAAGGCCACGGCTGCAGCCGAAGAGGGCATGACGGCCACCATCCCCCTCGTCGCCCGCAAGGGGCGTGCCAGTTACCTGGGCGAGCGCAGCGCCGGTCATCAGGACCCCGGCGCGACCTCTACCTATCTGCTCTTCAAGTCCGCCGCCGACGTCTGGAACGGCGCGGACGCCTGAGTACGGAAGGAGTGTTGAGATGGCCAGGAAATATGTTGGTGCAGTAGACCAGGGCACGACCAGTACCCGCTTTATGATTTTCGACCATTCCGGCCAGGTGGTGGGCCTCCACCAACTGGAACACGAGCAGATTTACCCCAAGCCCGGCTGGGTAGAACACGACCCCCTGGAAATCTGGGAACGCACCCAGCAGGTCATCAAAGGCGCGCTGGAAAAAGCAGGCGTTGACCCTTCCGAACTGGCTGCCATCGGCGTCACCAACCAGCGGGAAACCACCATTGTGTGGGATCGCCAAACCGGCAAGCCTTTCTACAACGCCATTGTCTGGCAAGACACCCGCACCAAAGAGATCTGCGACACCCTTGCCAAAGATGGCGGTCAGGACCGTTTCCGCCCCAAGGTCGGCCTTCCCCTGGCGACCTACTTCTCAGGCCCCAAAATCAAGTGGATTTTGGAGAACGTCCCCGGTGTGCGTGAAGCCGCTGAAAAAGGCGATGCCCTCTTCGGCAACATCGACACCTGGGAAATCTGGTGGCTGACCGGCGGCCCCAACGGCGGTGTGCACATCACCGATGTCACCAACGCCAGCCGCACCATGCTCATGGATCTCAAAACGCTGGATTGGGACGACGAAATCCTCGGCATCCTCGGCATCCCCCGCCAGATGCTGCCGGAAATCAAGCCCTCCAGCGCGGTCTACGGTATGACGGCCAAAGACGGCCCCTTCGGCATGGAAATTCCCGTTGCGGGCGACCTCGGCGACCAGCAGGCCGCCCTGGTGGGCCAGACCTGCTACGACGTGGGCGAAGCCAAGAACACCTACGGCACCGGCTGCTTCATGCTCCTCAACACCGGCACCGACCCCATCCAGAGCAAGAGCGGCCTGCTCACCACGCTGGCCTACAAGTTCGGCGACCAGCCTGCCCACTACGCTCTGGAAGGCTCCATTGCCATCACCGGCGCGTTAGTGCAGTGGCTGCGCGACAACCTGGAATTCTTCAAGAAATCGGCCGACATTGAGCCCTGCGCCCGCACTGTGGAAGACAACGGCGGCATTTACTTCGTGCCGGCTTTCTCGGGGTTGTTCGCACCTTACTGGCGCTCCGACGCCCGAGGCGTCATTGTGGGCCTGACGCGCTACATCAAAAAAGGCCACATCTGCCGCGCCGCGCTGGAAGCCACCGCTTTCCAGACCCGCGAAGTGCTGGACGCGATGAACAAGGATTCCGGCGTGGACCTGAAAGCCTTGAAAGTGGACGGCGGCATGGTTTACAATGAACTGCTCATGCAGTTCCAGGCCGACATCTTAGGTGTGCCCGTGGTGCGCCCCAAGGTGGCCGAAACCACTTCCCTCGGCGCTTCTTACGCTGCCGGTCTGGCCGTGGGCTTCTGGAACAACCTGGATGACCTGCGCGCCAACTGGCAGGTGGATCACACCTGGGAACCCAAGATGGACGCCGACGAGCGCGCCCGCCTCTACAAGGGGTGGCTCAAGGCTGTGGAACGCACCTTCAACTGGGTTGAGTAGGATTTAAAGGCCGCAGATTGCCGCAGAGCCGCAGGGAAGCCTTCACAGGCGATTTGGAAACCACAGAATACACAGAATTTTACAGAGAACACAGAAATTTTGTAATTACCTACCCAGATCGCGGCGATGGCAACCCCGGGCATGTGTTCTCACCGCGTTTTTCTTTGGCACCGCCGTTGCTGCGTTGACCCCACCCCCGTCCCCTCCCCGCATGCGGGGAGGGGAGCCAGGGGAGGGGTATGACAAAGGCGCAGTGCATCAAGATCTATGGAGAGCACCACGGCGTAGACAGTTACGAAATTTTTCTCTTTGCGTTCTTTGCTTTCTCTGCGCCTTTGCGTTCCACTTCTATGTTTTCTGTGCTAATCTGTGAAATCTGTGGTTGATTCCCCGCTCTGCGGCATCTGTGGTTGCTTTTACGGAGCACGCCCTCATGCAAAAAATTCATGTGGTCATCATCGGCGGCGGGGCAACGGGCGCGGCACTGGCGCACGA
>Ga0256829_1003743_pt1 | contig 10324 bp, 11 predicted proteins | sample 131447metaG_FD_185979 | JGI IMG/M metagenome (GOLD analysis project Ga0256829, IMG submission 185979) | Hydrothermal vent microbial communities from Lau Basin, Pacific Ocean - 131-447 | ecosystem: Environmental > Aquatic > Marine > Hydrothermal vents | place: Pacific Ocean: Lau Basin | collected...
ATATCTATCTCTACAGCCTTGTCTTTATGTAAAACTTCACTTATCTTAGAGACATTTCTTGCCCCTAAAACAAAGTTCACATAAGGTGCACGTTTGATGATTTCATCACCTAGGTGTGAAGCAGTACAGCCACAGACACCTATTTTGGCACCCTCTTTTTTCTTTTTGTTAAAGCCTCCGAGTTCGGAGAAGAGTTTATGCACCGGGCGTTCTCTTACAGAACAGGTATTTATCAAAATAAGGTCTGCTTCTTTGAAGTCCTCAGTTGTAGTGTAGCCCTCTTTCTCACGAAGCTGCGCAATCATATGCTCAGAATCGCGAGAGTTCATCGCACAACCTAATGTTTCAATAAATAACTTTGGCATAAATGCTCTCTAGCTCATTATGTGAACTTGGTACATATAGTCATTATCCGACATACCAAATTTCACTTCACTCATATAAAAACTTTTACCTTTTGCTTCAAAATGATCTTGAAGAGCAAGTAAATCTTTGTGAGAGTTATCTTTGTCGAAATAAAAAATGATGCTATCATCTTTCTCTACAGCTGCTTCTATCTTCGCTAAGTCTACTTTTTTTGGTTTGTCAGTTACATCAGTTCTTGCAAATTTTAAATCCATACTATTATTCCTTGAGTTTTGAGTGCAAAAGCACTTATTATTTTTGCATTATAGTTAAATATGCATAAAAACTTGATTAAAGAAGTTTTTATGCATATTTGTGTATACTTCTGCACTTACAAAAAACTCCCCAATTTACTTATCACTGTTCATAGAAAATCGGGAAAATATAAAGGCAATAATTATGGAAAAAATATTAGACATTGCAGAAGCAATCGCACACGAAAAGGGTTTACAGCCAGAGAAGGTACTTGAAGCACTCAAGACTGCATTTGTACAAACTGCAAAAAGAGTTATAGACAGAAACTTCGCATTTGAAGCGAGTATTGATGAAGAGACAAAAAGCATTAAAATTGTGCAGACTATTACCGTTGTTGCAGATAATGATGAAAGACTTGAGGATGAAGAGCTTGCTCCTGCCTACATCCCTCTCACTGAAGCGAGAGAGTATGATGACCAAGTAGAACTCGATGATCAGCTTCAAGTCGATCACAACCTTGAAGAGTATGGTCGTACTGGTGCTTCACAGCTTCACCGTGAGATAGAGTTTCATATCCAAAGACTTGTAGAAGATGAAGTCTATAACAAGTACCAGTCAAAGATAGGAACACTAGTAAGTGGTCGTGTAACTCGTGTTGATGCACAAAATGCTACTTATATAGAGATAGATGAGATTCGTGCTATTCTTCCTATGAAAAGTCGTATTAAGGGTGAGTACTTTGAGATTGGAGATCATGTGAAAGCTGTTGTTCGCCGTGTAAACATGGACAAAGAGCATGGAATAGGAATAGAACTCTCTCGTACTAGCCCTAAGTTTTTAGAGCAACTTCTCGCTCTTGAGGTTCCGGAGATCAATGATGGTACAGTTATCATTGAAAAAGCAGCTCGTATTCCTGGTGAGCGTGCAAAAATTGCTATCATGAGTACACACCCACAAGTAGATGCTGTTGGAGCAACTGTTGGGGTAAAAGGTGTTCGTATAAACGCAGTAAGTGATGAGCTTATAGGTGAGAACATCGACTGTATAGAGTATACTACTATCACTGAACTTTTTGTCTCTCGTACTATGAGTCCTGCTATCCTTTCTCATGTAGAGATCGTGAAAAATGAAGAGGGTGAAAACGAAAAAGCCATAGTGACACTTCCAGCAGATCAGAAGTCTAAAGCCATAGGTAAAAGTGGGATAAATATCCGTCTTGCATCTATGCTTACAGGTATGCAGATAGAGCTTGTAGAGAGTGATGCAGTAACGAATGAAGATGGTGAGATAGAAGAAGCTAAAGATGGTGTAGATGCGCTAGAAGCACTTTTTAGCTAATCAGAAAAGAAGAGATGTAATCACTCTCTTCTTTCTTACTACCCTCTTTTAGAATAAGGATTTAACTTCAGTAAAAGTAAATCTGCTATCATATTTCCTAATAGTGTCAAAAAGGCTGTTATCATCAGAGTACCCATGATTACAGGGTAGTCACGACTGAGTGCTGACATGAAAAAGAGCTGTCCCATCCCCTCTATACCAAAAATAGACTCAAGTATAACACTACCACCTATAAGTCCCGGTAGAGAGAGACCTAACAGTGTAATAATGGGTGGAAGTAAGTTTGGTAAGATATAGTATCTTAGTAGCTCGCGTTTACTTAGTCCTCTTGAGAGTGCAAAGTAATAGTAGTCACTCTTAAGTATCTCTAATGTCAGTGATCTTATGTAGATGATCATACTTCCTAATCCCACAAATATCATCACAACTATGGGAAGTGTAAGATGCCATGCCATATCTAAGTAGTTTGAGAGTCCCTCTTTTGTTTCAACAGAGTGTAGTCCTGCTATAGGAAACAGATCTAAGTTCAGTGCAAAAAATATAATAAAAAGTAGTGCTAGATAAAATGAGGGCATAGAAAACGAGACTAAAGAGATCTGTCTGATGATATAGTCACTCTTTTGCTCATAGCTAAGTGCTGCTTTTATACCTAGCCATAAAGAGAGTACAAATACTGCTACTAGGGCAGTAATATTCATAAAGAGTGTAACTGGGAGGCGTTTGAGTATTTCACTACTTACATCTGCACCACTTACAAAAGAGATGCCAAAGTTTAATGTTACTATGTTTTTCACCCACTCTAAATACTGCTGAGTAAGAGATTTATCAAGACCATAAACTGCTTTGAGTTTTTCTATAGCTTCTTTTGTCATGTTTGGGTTGAGTTCCCCTGCTCCAAAAAAAGAGTTTGGTGCGGCATGGATAGATAAGAATGATATGATGGAGATAAGGAGCAACATAAAAAGTATATATATTAATTTTTTAAGAAGAGTTTGCATAAAAAATTATAGCATAAATTGAAAATTATAAATCACTATAAAAAAATTTGGAGGTTTTGCAAGAGGAACCCTCCGAAAAGGAGAGTTATAAGCTTAAAATTACGGTTAGAAGTTGTAAGTTAAGTAAGCTTGTAAAGTGTTTTCATAATCAGTGCTATTTTGATTATTATCTAAGATATATGCAGCAGTAACATCAACAGGACCCATTGACTTACTAGCAGTTAATGTACCTTCATTCATGTTATCATCAGCAGCAATTCCAGCATTTACACTTTTCTTTTGCTGAGAAATAGTACCATACGCACCTAAATCAATTCCAGCAACAGAACCTTCAACAGCTACATGAAATGAAGAAGTATTAGCACGAGTTACTTTACCATAGTTCCACCATGCTTCAGTATAAAGTTTAGACTGACCTGAACCAGCTAAGTTGGCTCCAACAGTACCTACCCCATTAAAATCTGTCTTATTATCAGATGTTTGAGAGTAAGATACTTTTGCTGTAAACATATCTTTCATCTCATAACCAGCCATTAAAGCAAATGCAGTACCTTTATCAGCAAGACCAAGTTGTGTTAAATCTGTACCAGTAAACTGAGCACCAACTAAGAAACCTTCCATAGCTAAGTCAGCTTGTAACCAATAAGCTTTTGCAGTTGATGAAGCATCATAGTACCAAGCTTGAGCAGTTAATGGAGCCCAAGAGTTATTAATAGCACCTACAGCATAAGCACCTTTATAAAATTGTGAAAATGTTGAATTAGCAGCTTCTGGATTAATTACATTATTAAAACCATTTTTTGTTACTAGATCACCATTTGATCCACCAACATAGGCAGCAACGATTGTAGTATGAGGAACATCTGTATTAATTAATACAGCTGATTCAAAAGTATTTTCAACTATTGACCATGTTTCAGTAAATACTAATGGAGTGTCTAGTGCCATACGACCAACTTTAGCAGTTGTTTTTCCAGCAGTTGCAGCAATCCATAAATCATTTACAATAAATGTATCAGTAAGAGCATTTGGAGCTTCCCAAACACTACCAACAAGCTGACCTTCAAGACCTAAAGTAGTAAGTGCAGTAACTTTTGTACCAGCAGAAACACCACCCGCTAAATCAGTAGAGATACTTAAAGTAGCTGCAGCTTGACCAGCTGACGAAGCTCTGTCAAAAAGACTTGATGTACCAGTGTCACTAGTGCCATAGTATAATTTAGCGTCACCGCTAACCTTAGTGTTTTCAATAGCGAATGCTGATGAACCAACTAGTAGTGCAGCAACTAAACTCATTTTTGTAATTTTCATATATTCTCCTTGTTTGTTGACAAATTTCAGCAAGCAGTATATCATAACCTAAGCTTAAGATTAATTAAAACCATACTTATATTAATTTATTTTGAATATAATTCTCTTATGAAACAACTAATATCACAAACTCATCTACTTTTAAGTCTTCTACTTTTCTCGAGCTGTGCGACAAATCCAGTACTTCCCCCTTCTCAGAATAGTGCCCTCAATAGTGTAAGTGATTCTAATGCAAAAAAAGAAAAAAATTACTGGATGCAAGAACAATTTGATAGTTTTTTAGAGAATGAATGGAATCCTACCATGAAAAAAGATAAGGAGATCCAGAAAAAATATAGAAAGAATGAAGAGAGTGAAAAGAAAGAAGAGAAACACTTTACACTACAAGAGTTTGTAGATAAACAAGAAGCTTATAGAAAAGCCCACCCAGTTGATGACTCAAAATCTAATGTTAGAAAGCTAAACAGCATGCCCGCAATAGGTGAAAATCCCAGTCGAAGATAGAGCTATTAGCTCAACTCTTGTGCATACTGTATCATACTACAGAAATGCTCAGAATAGAGGGCAGCACTTCCTACTAATATGCCATCTACATTCTCTACAGCTAGCACTTCTTTAGCATTGGTTACTTTTACACTACCACCATAAAGAAGTGGTGCTGGAGATTTTTTCTTGAGTTCTTTGTGCATGGACTCAATATCTTCTAGTGTTGGAGTAAGTCCTGTGCCTATAGCCCAAATTGGCTCATAAGCGATGATAAGATTTTCATAGTTTGTGTCTATACCTTCATACTGAGCAGATATATATTTCATCATTTCAGCTTCTCCTGCTTCGCGTTTAGCGAGGGGCTCCCCTATACAGTAGACTATCTTAAAACCCAACTCTTTATAGTAGTTAAATTTTGCCACAATCACCTCTTGTGTTTCACCTATAATATGTCTACGTTCACTATGTCCTATAAGGATAGTTTGTATCCCAAACTCATCAAGATGTGTTGTTCCTATTTCGCCAGTATAGGCACCATTTTTGGTAGGATAAGCATTTTGGACTCCTATTATTATGGAGGTATCATTTTCATCTAGGGAGCTCATTGCAGGAAACACTAGCACTTCTTGAGATATAGCATTATTTTTTATATAAGTGTCTAGTTCTTGTATATATTGTTTTGTCTCTTTTCTTGTGAGGTTTGTTTTAAGATTTGCTGCTATTATCATGATTTTGCCTTATTTAATAATATATGTTCCATCTCAGGAGAGATGGAACGAGGTTGGAATCACATCCGAGAATGGGTGGCGTTTATAACTACTCTGGTTTTATGATGAGTTGTGCTACACCTGGGAGGATTTTACCCTCTAGTAGTTCTAGTGAAGCTCCTCCACCTGTTGAGATGAATGTCATCTCTTCATCTACATTTATACGTTGCACTAGGTCTGCTGTGTCTCCACCACCTACTACAGTAGTTGCATAAGAGTCTGCTACGAAATGTGCTATCTTTGTAGAGCCACGAGCAAATTTTTCCATCTCATAAACGCCCATAGGACCATTCCAGAGTACTGTTTGCACATCACCAAGACCTTCACGGTAGAGTCTTACAGTTGCGGGACCGATATCTAAACCCATCCAACCGTTTGGAATCTCTTGTGCTGTTACGATCTTGCTTACTGCATCCTCAGCAAACTTATCTGCTGCTACTACATCTACTGGTAAGTAGAACTTCACACCAAGTTTTTTTGCTTCATCCATTATCTTTTGAGCTTCGCCAAGAAGTTCATCTTCTACAAGTGAAGCACCAATATCATAACCGAGTTGCTTTAAAAATGTAAATGCCATTCCTCCACCTATGAAAACCTTATCTACTTTAGGGAGAAGATTTACAAGTGCCTCTAGCTTTCCTGAAACCTTACTTCCACCAACGATGGCAGCAAAAGGGCGAACAGGTTCGTTGATAAGTTTACCAAAAAACTTAATCTCACGTTCTAGTAAAAATCCAGCTGCCTTGTGCTCATCATCAAAAAACTTTGTTATACCTTCTACTGAAGCATGTGCACGATGGCTTACACCAAAGGCATCATTGACATAGAATTCAGCCATAGAAGCGAGTTTTTCACTGAGTGCAGCATCATTTTTTGTCTCACCTATCTCAAAACGGATATTTTCTAGTAAAAGAATTTCGTGACGTGGTAAGTCTGCTGCCTGCTTGAGTGTCGCATCATCTACTACACCTGAAGCGAGTTCCACATGGCGTTTAAGAAGTTGTTGAAGCCTTCTTGCTACTGGAGCAAGAGAGTACTTCTCGTTTACTTCGCCTTTTGGACGACCTAGGTGAGATGCAAGAATTACCGCACAGTCTTGATCCAAACAGTAATTAATTGTCGCAACTGCAGAACGGATACGTCTATCATCAGAGATATTTCCAAACTCATCCATTGGAACATTAAAATCACAACGGATAAATACTTTTTTGTCTCTAAGGTTTAAGTTTTTTATGTTTAATAGTTCCAAGGAGATACCTTTTATTTAGAAATATGTAGAGCCATGTCTACTAAACGCATAGAGTAACCCCACTCATTGTCGTACCAAGCCATGATTTTCACCATATCTCCACCGATCACTTGTGTTAGATCTTCTGCAACTATAGAAGAGTACTCACACCCTACGAAGTCCTGAGAAACACGCATCTCTTTGTCCATAAGAAGAAGCCCTTTGAGTCTTCCTTCTGCAGCTTCGTTGAAAACTTTTGTTACTTCCTCTTTTGTTGTAGCGCGTTTGACTACAACATTAAGGTCAACCATAGAAACATCTGGAGTTGGAACACGAACAGACTGACCATGCAGGCGACCTTCTAGTTGTGGCATAACAAGGCTAATAGCTTTTGCAGCACCAGTAGTTGTAGGGATCATGTTGATAGCACCTGCACGAGCACGGCGTTTATCTTTTGAATGTTTTACATCTAAGATATTTTGATCATTTGTATAAGAGTGGATAGTAGTCATAAGACCTTTCTCTATGCCAAATGCATCATCTAAAACGCGAGCAACAGGACCTAAACAGTTTGTAGTACAGCTTGCATTTGAAACGATCTTTTGACCATCATATAGCTCTTCATTTACACCCATAACAAATGTTGAAGTTGCTTTATCTTTTGATGGAGCAGAGAAGAGAACTTTCTCAACACCGTTATCAATATGAACCTGTGCAGACTCTTGTGTAAGAAAAACACCTGTACACTCCAAAACCATATCCGCACCACAATCAGCAAATTTAAGGTTTTTAGGATCGCGATCAGAAAAGACTCTAATCTTATGACCATCGATACTAATATTTTCATCATCTATCTGCTCTACATTACTTGCAAATGTACCGTGAACTGAATCATTTCTTAGAAGATATAACATCATATCCATACTTGCCATATCATTAATCGCTACGACTTCAACATCATCTCTGTTAGCTGCTATACGAGCTACACAACGACCAATTCTACCAAATCCATTAATTGCTATTTTAAGTGCCATCATTTTTCCTGTACTGGGTTTATCACCCAAAAAATTTTAATTCGGTTATTTTAACTAAATTTAGCTATAATTCGTATTAAATGAAAACTATTGCACTTTTTGGAGGGAGTTTTGACCCTCCTCACCTTGGTCATTTCGGTGTTGTCAAGGCTCTTTTAGAGATGAAAGAGATCGATGAAATCATCCTTATGCCCACCTATCTTAACCCTTTCAAAGACGACTCTTTTGCCCCGGCGGAGTTGCGCTTAAAGTGGCTAAAAGATATATTTTGTAAATATAAAAAAGTCACTGTCAGTGATTTTGAAGTGAAACAAAAGAAAAAGGTACCCACACTTGTAAGTGTCGAGAATCTACACAAGAAGTATGAAAAGATTTATCTTATCATAGGTGCTGATAATCTTCAGGACCTAAAGTCTTGGTATAGATATCCTGAGCTTGAAAAGGAAGTGACTTTTATAATCGCTCATAGAGATCAGATAGAAATACCAGCTAACTTTAGAGACCTTCAAGTCTCTGTTAGCATCTCTTCTTCAGAACTTCGAAAGAGTATCAACGAAGAGATGCTTTGTGAGATAAACGCGAGTGAAATAGTGCAATACTATAAAAATAAAGATTAAAAATTAAGGAAAACAATGCAAGATAGAATTAAAAAAATAACAGACATACTCGATGCGAACAAAGCAGAAGCGATAGAGGTTTTTGACCTCCGTGAGAAAAACTACTTCGTAGACTATGCTATCATCGCTTCATCACTCGGTAGTAGACATACACTAGCACTTTTAGATCACCTCAAAAAAGGTATAAAACCAGAAGAAACTTTTAACAATGTAGATGAGAGTGGCGACTGGGTTGTTATAGACTTAGGTGATATACTTATTCACATTATGACAACAGAATACAGAACAAAGTACGATATGGAAACTTTTTTAAGCGAACTTGGAAAGTCTACTGGTGAGGAGTGGTAAGTAGTAATTGATTTTCTAATATATCTCTAAAGTTGTAGATCGCTTCTACATACTTTACAGGTTCGCTTCCCCTTGCATAGCCATACTGTAAGCCACTATAATATTTTTTTTGTGAAAGTAGAGGAAGTACTACTTTTAAATCACTCCAGATATTTTCATTAAGTCCTATTTCACGAGCTAAAGTCTGTGCATCACGAATATGCCCCATTCCTATATTATAAGCAGCAAGAGCAAATTTCAATCTATTTTCCCCTTTGACATCAGATCCTATAAACTTTAACATCTGTTTTATATGTCTCGTTCCACCAACAATACTCTGTTTTGGATCAAGTCTATTTTTTACTCCTAGAAGTTTTGCTGTATGGCGAGTAAGCATCATCAGCCCTCGGACACCAGTAAAGCTTTTTGCCTTAGCATTCCAGTGAGACTCTTGGTAAGAGATAGATGCTAAAAGTGTCCATGGAATACCAAAACGAGTAGCTGCTTCTTTAAAAAGTTTCTCATACTTTGGAAGACGGCTTTTAATACGCTTATAGAACATCTTTGTATTGTAATAGTCAAAAAAGAGTACATAGGAGTAGTAGTGATCTTTTAGCTGGCTTATTTTTCCCTGCTGATTAAAGTCGTTAAGCCAGGTATAGAGATCCTCTTTAAGCTCTGTAGCTTCATCTTTGAGCAACCACGCAAGCTGTTCTCGTCCACTTATAGAAAATGCCATTGATACTTCAGGATAATAACGTAGATTTAGAGCATACACATTCGAGTCGGCTAGAGTACAGTCAACCTCATGCTTAGAGACTTTTTCAAGAATCTCTTCGGTCGAGAGATTAGAACTATATGTCGCATTTATATCGTAGCCATCGTTCTGTAGACCTTCTATAGTCTCTTTATAGCTTGTTGCATCACCTACTAGTATACTTAATCCAGAAAGATCCTCTACATCACGAGGAAAACTTCTTTTTTTTAACATACCTCTATAGCAAATAACTTGTTCTTGTACTTCAAAATAGGAGGGACCAAAATAGAGTTTTTTCTCACGTTTAGCAGTTTTTGTCAGGGATGCAGATGTAATGTCTATATCTGGATTTTTACTAAGTTCTAAAGCCTCTTTGATGGTATGTGCAGTCTCAATTTTGAGTGCTACACCTAGATGTTTTGCATATTCACGGAGTAAATCATACTCAAATCCTTGTGGACCATCGACACCTATAGAGTAACTAGATGGGGCATTAAGGAGGACTACATGTAACTCTTTTTTACGTTCTATTCTCTCTAGATAAGATATCTTTTTGATTTTTTTTCCAGGAGTATATGCTGTGTGACTAAGCCACCCAAAACTGAAAAAAGCCATTGCAAAGAAGGTGACTAAAAATACAGAGAGATATTTATTCATACCACTAGTTTACAGATTTAAACTTATGCAAAAATAAAACGATTTACTCCACTATCATACTCATAAGCTAAAACTTGCCCATGAGCTTGAAGAATAGAATCCACAAGATAGAGTCCTAAACCAAAGCTATTTTTAGAGGGATTCTCTTTTGTAAAGGGCTCTATATAGTAACTAAGAGGATGGGCTAAACGTTCCCCATGGTTT
>Ga0256829_1003744_pt1 | contig 10322 bp, 9 predicted proteins | sample 131447metaG_FD_185979 | JGI IMG/M metagenome (GOLD analysis project Ga0256829, IMG submission 185979) | Hydrothermal vent microbial communities from Lau Basin, Pacific Ocean - 131-447 | ecosystem: Environmental > Aquatic > Marine > Hydrothermal vents | place: Pacific Ocean: Lau Basin | collected...
TACATGGACGTAATTTTTCAAAGTATCCCTAAAACAAAAAAAAGCCGCCCGAACGGGCGGCTTTTGAAGCCATGGATGGCTGATTACTGTGCTGTGGAGCAGGCCAGCTCTTCTTCGATTTTGCCGGCTTCGACATCATCAATGATTTTCTGGTAGTGCTCGTTCACAGGGCAACCGCAAGCGTGCTGGGTGGTTGCATGCAGACGAGCCTGTTCGATATGCCACTGTGCGACTTTCAAATGCTGATCAACGTTCATGTTAAATATATCCTCTTCTTCGAACTGATTTATCGGGTAAAATCCCGATCGGTGTGCAGGCTAGCAGCGTACGCAGGAAAAACAAAAATTATAGAATTGTGGTTTTTAACCTAACCCGGCATAGACAGAATCAAACAGATTTAACTACAGAGTACACAGAGAGCAGATGGTGAATGTTTTCACTTTGACCCGCCCCGCTCGCCATCGGCGATGGCAATCTCCCGCGCTGTTGTCGGTGTGAAGCAGAGGGGTAGCGCCGGCCCTGTATCGCCATCGAGTTGGCACTGTTTTTTGCCACTGCTTCTGATGCGCACATGGCCGCCTGGAAATTGATGCGCCAGCCAGCCTGAGGGTAACCCGAACATCAGACACATCATCGTCAGGCACCACATAAAACGGCCCGGATATTTCCAGATCAGGACGCGGTAATCCGGCCTGTGGACATCCGTATCGGCGACCCGGTAATGACCACCATAGTGAGCGGCGTTTTGTATAAGCACTTGCGAGGTGCGAAAGTATCGTCCATCCATGCCAACCACGATGGTTGGACGTACCGGACGGATCAGGCGTTCAAATAGCGCCCAAACGTAGGCCCATTTGCCAATACGCCGTTTCAATCCCTGCCGAACCAGCCGGACTGCATCGGATTCCACGCCGACGCCTGCCATAAGAAAGAAGACGTTTTGGTTTGTGCCTGCATGACCCGGAGCGTGCACATGGCCCAGTTGAATCCGCTCATAGCGCCAGATGCGCCACGCTTTGACCGAAGCAGTTGTTTTCAGATCAATGGCAGCCTGATTCAGCGTACCAGCGGGCAACAGGCCCGGCCTGACCTGTTCGGGTGCCCCCTGCAATGCTTCACGCCATGCCCCGTCGCCACCGACGATAATCGCAATGCCTGTTTCGGGCAAATCGGGAGCCCAATGCATCAGATGATCGCGATTGAATGTATTGATCAGCGTATCAGCGGGGAAATGTTTGCGGATGCTGGCTTCAGAGTTTCCATTAGATTGCAATACCCGTCCCGATCCGGCGTTGACAACCCACATTCGGCTCTGGTCTGATGGGGGTTGATGCGTACGGGAAGCGTCGGACGTATTCATTTCGGGCAGATTGTGCGAAACCGGCAGAACATGCAACAATCCTTCGGCGCAATCCTTGGCACAATCCTTCACATAATCCGTCGACAAGCTGTCGGCGGGTTCCGCTGGTGTGCGTTGCAGTGTCAGGCAAGGCCGGATATGTCAGGGTTCAGCGATGATGGAATCTGCCGGGCTGAAGTCGTTGATTCGCGCCAGAGCTGATGCGCTGGGTTTTGTCTCCTGCCGGGTGACGCGCCCCAGGGTGGATCGCATGCATGCCGATGCACTACAGCAATGGGTGGCAGCGGATATGCAGGGCGAGATGACGTGGATGGCGGAAGAAAATCGATTGCAACGCCGCCGTCAGCCTGAATCCATGTTGGCGAATGTGCGTTCAGTGATTACCGTCGCGATGCCCTATAGCGCACCGGACTATGGGCTGGATGAGGCCAGCGCTGCGCGCGCTCATGGCGTGATCACGGCCTACGCACACGGCGATGATTATCACGATGTGATGAAAAAGCGACTCAAGGCGCTGGCGGCTGAACTGGATGCGCTTCTCGGGCGGCACGATCAGCGGGTGTTTGTCGATACCGCGCCGGTGCTGGAACATGCGCTGGCAGAGCGCGCCGGACTGGGTTGGCAGGGCAAACATTCACTGACGATTGATCGGCAACTGGGCTCCTGGTTTCTGCTTGGAGAAATTTTTACCACGGCTGAACTTGAAGCGGATGAAGCGGCGCTCAATCACTGTGGCAGTTGTTCGGCCTGTATGGATATCTGTCCGACAGGCGCCATTGTTGCGCCCTATGTTGTGGATGCGCGGCTCTGCATCTCTTATCTGACGATTGAGTTTGACGGCTTTATTCCGCGCCACTTGCGGCCGTTGATGGGCAACCGGATTTACGGCTGCGATGATTGTCAGCTGGTCTGCCCGTGGAACGGTTATGCTGCCAAAGGGGCGGGGGTATTGCGTGACCGGCGTATTGGGCCTTCTTCTGCTTCCCGGCCTGACCCCGAAGCCGATCCCCTCAGGCCGAGGAGGGAGAATCATCTGCCCGATCTTGCTAGTCTGCTGCGGCTGGATGAAGATGGATTCCGGCAGCGTTTCCGCAAATCACCTGTGCGGCGGACAAAACGGCGAGGGCTATTGCGCAATGTCTGCATCGCCATGGGCAATTCGGGTCAGGTTGCATTTGTGGATGCGCTGATGCAGGCGTTGCAGGATGGCGAGCCGCTGATTCGCGGCCATGCGGCATGGGCGCTGGGACGATTGGCCCACGCGCAAAACCGGCAGGCCATCATCAGGGCGATGACAGCGTGCGCCGCCAGTGAAGCGAATCAACAGGTGCTTGAAGAGGTGGAAACATCGATCAGGCAGATGAACAAAACAGATGGTGTAACATGACGAATAAAAAACAGGGGCAAGTATGAGAAAACCTGAAGCATTTATTTTTGATCTGGACGGCACGCTGGTGGACGCCTTGCCGGATATTCAGGCCAACGCCAACCGGGCTCTGGCATCGCTGGGTTATGAGCTGCGGTTGACACTGGATACGACAAAACCGCATGTCGGCGGCGGGGCGCACAAACTGGCGGCCAACGTGTTGGGCTTGCCGATGGATCATGATGAAACCATGGCCCTGTACCACGCCTTTGCTGACATTTATGCGCAGCATCCGGCGGACTTCGGAAAACCGTTTCCCGGCGTGATGACCGTGCTCGACAGGCTCAAAGCGAAAGGCATTCCCTGCTCATGCGTGACAGCGAAGCCGGCCAGGGCGCGCGTTAAAGTGCTCGATGTACTGGGATTGACGCCGTATCTGACGCTGGCGCTGTCGCCTGAAGATGGTTTTGCCAAGAAGCCTGCGCCGGATATGTTGTGGCAATGTTGCAAGGCCATGGGCGTGGAAGCAGCCGATACGGTGATGGTAGGGGATACACGTTTTGATGTGGAGGCCGGATTTAATGCCGGCTGCCACACGGTCGCATTCGCCGAACACGGGTATCAGGATGTGCCGGCGGAATTTGCCGAGCGGGTGGTTTCACTGCCTGAATTTACCGATCTGCTGAAGTTGATCTGATGGCTATTGCAAAACTGAGCGGCGTATATGGCATTCTGCCAGCCGACCTGGCCACGGAGGATCTGTTGGCAAAGGCTGAGGCGGCGTTAAAAGGCGGCGTTCGAATCCTGCAATTTCGCGATAAAAAACAGGGCTATAAACGCCATGTGAAACGCGCCAGAGCTTTGAGGCTGTTGACGTGTCAGTACGATGCCCGCCTTATGGTGAACGATTCTGTCGCGCTGGCGCGTGATATCGATGCAGATGGTGTGCATCTGGGGCGCGATGACGCTCCTAATCTGATTCAGCTCAGGCATGACGTTGGCGACGGTTTTATTGTCGGCATCACCTGTCGGGCGGATGCGGGCTTTGCCAAATCGGTGCTACAAGACGGAGCGGATTACGTCTCTTTCGGGGCGATGTGGGCGACGCACTCCAAGCCTGAAGTGCCGGAAATCGGCGTGCAGCGGCTGGCCAAAGCGCGCCAGCTGTTCCCCGCAGCCAATATTTGCGCTATCGGTGGTATTACCGTCGCTAATATTGCGCAGGTTAAAGCCGCAGGGGCGGATTGCGCCGCAGTAATTTCCGGCCTGTTTGCTGCGGATGATATCCAGTCCCGGGCTGAAAAGCTGATTGAACTATGGAGCAGAGCATGAGTGGTAGCTATCAGGCTCGCCCGGTTGTGCTGACAATTGGCGGTTCCGACTCTTGCGGCGGGGCGGGGATTCAGGCCGATCTGCGTGTATTTGAAGCATTGCATGTGCATGGCTGCTCCGCCACGACGGCATTGACGGCGCAGCATCCCGAAGCGGTGATACGCATTGAGCCGGTTTCGCTGGCGCAGCTGGATGCGGAAATGCATGCTGTGTTCGATTATTACGATGTGGCGGTGGTCAAAACCGGCATGCTGGTGGATGCTGAGCACATCGCGCTGGTGTCAGCTCTGTTGTCCGAACTGCATCAGGGGGCGCTGGTGATTGACCCGGTCATGGTCTCCAGCAGTGGCGTTGTGTTGCTTGATGCGGGTGCGATCGGGGCGCTGACGCAGGCACTGTTTCCGGTTGCTACGCTGATTACCCCCAATCAGGAGGAAGCCGATTTTCTGTTCGGACTTCACGGCGATATTTCCGCTACTGAGATGGCATCCATGGTTGATCAGGTTGGTTGTGCTGTGCTGCTCAAAGGTGGCCACAGTAACGAAGCGCTGCTGGTTGACCGGCTGTGCGAGCGCGATGGCACGCTGCACGAATTTTCGCATCCCCGCCAAATATGGGATCTCGAGCAGCGACACGGAACCGGTTGTCGCCTGGCCTCGGCCATCAGCGCCAATCTGGCGCATGCCATGCCCTTGCCCGAAGCGGTGGAGCAGGCCATTCACTATCTGCAATGCTGATGTCGCCATGGCGCAAGAACGCGACGGAAGTGAAAATGGATAACGAATAAGATTTGGATTGTATGAGAAAGAACAGAGCAAGGGCGAACCGCGATGGTTGGAACACGTGCAGCGCAGGAGTAGCTTGCCGAATCGTCTTTTGCGACATAAAGCTGCGGAGTTATCCGCCCCACTGGATGTATATAACATGAACAATCAAAGCGAGCCTGACGTTTCCCAGGATTTTTTGGATGCCATGAATCTGGGCGGCCCTGCGCCCGAACCCTGCATTATGGTGGTATTCGGCGCTTCGGGCGATCTGACCAAACGCTTGTTGATCCCATCCCTGTTCAATCTCTATTGCGATAAGCTGTTGCCGGATTCCTTTGCCATTCTCGGTATGGCGATGGATGCATTTACGACCCAGTCATTCCGCGAAAAGATGAGCGCAGATGTGCAAGAATATTCTCGCCGGGTAGATTTTGATGATGCCGCATGGGCGAACTTTTGCGATCGGATTCATTATATGAAAGGGCGCTTTGATGATAGGCAGGCATTTTTGCACCTGAAAAAGTTTTTGCAGGCGCTTGATGGACGACATGATACCGGTGGCAATACATTGTTCTATATGGCCACGCCGCCGTCTGTATTCGGTATGATTTCAACCGGACTGGAAAAAGTAGGCCTGAACCATAGTGCTGAGGGCTGGCGGCGCATCATTGTTGAAAAGCCGTTCGGCTCTGATCTGGCCTCGGCGCAGGAATTGAATCGGGAGATTCTTACTTATTGGCATGAGAGTCAGGTCTATCGTATCGATCATTATCTGGGCAAGGAGACGGTGCAGAATCTGCTCGCCTTTCGTTTCGCCAATGGCATGTTTGAGCCGTTGTGGAATCGCACCCATATTGATCATATCCAGATTACCGCGACCGAGCAGGTCGGGGTGGAATGGCGCGGCGGTTATTACGATCAGTCCGGCGTTATCCGCGACATGATTCAGAATCACCTGTTTCAGGTGATGGCCTATCTGTGCATGGAGCCGCCGACTTCATTCGAGGCTGAAGCGATTCGCAATGAAAAGTTCAAGCTGCTCAGCGCCGTGCGCATCATGAAACATGAAGAGGTGCGCACGCATGCGGTGCGCGGTCAGTATGATGCGGGCGTCAATCTCGATGGCAGCCCGGCCAAAGCATATCGGGATGAGCCTGCGGTTGATCCGCACTCCAATACCGAAACCTATGCGGCAGTGAAGTTGCGCATTGATAACTGGCGCTGGCATGGCGTACCGATCTTTTTGCGCTCGGGCAAGGCCTTGCGTACCAAATCCACCGAGATCATGGTGCAGTTTCGCCGTGCGCCGGAATTCACATTCAGAGGCACGCCGGCTGCCGGTCAGCTGGAAGCCAACCAGTTGATCTTCCGCATCCAGCCCAATGAAGGTATCGAAATTCGCTTTCTGGCCAAGCGACCGGGTCCGATGATGCATATGCGCAAGGTCAATATGAATTTTGAATATGACGAGGCGTTTGTGACACATCCCGGCACCGGTTACGAAACTATGCTGTACGACTGCATGCATGGCGATCCGTCACTGTTTTCGCGTTCGGATCTGGTGGAAACGGCATGGCGCATTGTGCAGCCGATTCTGGATGTGTGGAGCAATGAAAAGGCACGCGATTTCCCCAATTATCCGTTCGGATCATGGGGGCCGAAAGCGGTATTTAATCTGCCCTCGCCCGATCAACGGCGCTGGATGGCGCGTACACCGCAGCAAGCGCTGGAACATGTGCCGATGTTTGCAGGTAGCGGCAAGACGATGCTACATGCCTTTGCCATGATGCTTAAACCGGCAGTATTTAATGCCGGTGATGAGATTGCCCGATATGGCGAAGAGGGGCGTGAGCTGTTTATTATTGAAATGGGCAGCGTGGATATTATTGATCAGGAAGGCGATGTGGTCACCAGCCTGAGCGATGGGCAGGTGTTTGGTGAACTGAGCCTGCTGATGACCAAAAAACGCCGTGCCTCGGTGCGCGCGGTAACGTACTGCGCCCTGTATATCATGGAAAAACGCGATTTCTGCAAAGTGCTGATGGATCGCCCCCAGTTTGCGGCGCGTCTGATGCAGACCGCGCGTGAACGCTACAACATCATTGTGGATGCCCAGGAATGGATGGCCCCGGATGATACGGATTAAGGACAAGCAAAACGATAAGCTCTCGCCACAGAGGACACAGAGAGCTCATATGTTATAGCCATTGACTTTACTCTGTGCTCTCTGTGTCCTCTGTGTGCAAGGTTTTGAATTTAGATTATAATAAAAAAGGAGAAGAATATGAAACTGGCAATGATTGGATTGGGTCGCATGGGCGGCAATATGGTGAAGCGGCTGATGCAGGGTGAGCATGAAGTGGTGGCTTACGATGTGGATGCTGCGCCGAGTGCTGCACTGGCGGAAGAATTTAATGGGGTAACTGCGGTAAGTAGTTTGGCCGATGTGATTGCACAGTTGCCAGCTCCGCGTGTGATCTGGGTGATGGTGCCGCATCAGTTTGTCGATGGCACGATTGCCGGATTGCTGGAGGCTGGCGTTGAGAAGGGAGACCTGATTATCGATGGCGGTAACTCCAATTATAAAGAAGGTCAGCGCCGTGGTGCGGTACTGGCGAAAAAGGGTATCTACTTCGCCGATTGCGGTACATCCGGCGGCGTCTGGGGCTTGCAGAACGGCTACTCCCTGATGATCGGCGGCGAAAAAGAGGCCATTGATCTGATTGCGCCGGCGCTGACTACGCTGGCTTCGAATGATGGCAAGGGTTGGGGCCATATGGGGCCGATTGGTTCCGGCCATTTTGTCAAGATGGTTCATAACGGTATGGAATACGGCATGATGCAAGCCTTTGCCGAGGGGTTTGAACTGATGCATGCCAAAGACGAATTTGATCTGGATATGCATCAGATTGCCCGCGTCTGGCAGCATGGCTCCGTGGTGAGTTCATGGTTGCTCGATCTGATTGGCGATGCGCTAGAGCAGGATGGTGATCTCTCCTCCCTGTCCGACTGGATGGATGATTCCGGTGAGGGGCGCTGGACCGCCAATGAGGCGATTGACATGGGTATCCCTACGCCGGTGATGACGCTGGCTTTGCAAATGCGCTTCCGTAGCCGTCAGACAGATGCGTTTGCAGGCAAGATTGTCAATGCCCAACGCGCTGGTTTCGGTGGCCACGCCATCAAACCTGCTGATGACTGATTCCACGCAGATGGATTTACATATCCATGCATGCGCCGATGCAGAAGCTGTAGCGCACTATGCTGCCGATGCCGTGGTCATAACTGCGGCATCGGCGATTGCAGAGCGTGGTGTGTTTCACTGGGTGCTGGCCGGGGGCACCACGCCGAAGCGCTGTTATGAACTGCTGCGCGGTGCGGATATCGACTGGTCGAACGTGCATGCCTGGTTCGGCGATGAACGCTGTCTGCCGGTTGGCCATGCCGAGCGCAATGATCGAATGGCCGATGAAGCGCTATTAAGTCATGTGCCGATTCCATCGGCGCAAGTTCATCGTATTGCCGCTGAACTGGGGCCGGAAGTTGCGGCAGCGCGTTATGGCAAGTTGTTGGCCGAGGCGCCGGTCATGGATTTGATATTGCTGGGCATGGGTGAGGATGGCCATACGGCCAGCCTGTTTCCCGATAATCCCGCCCTGAATGATCCTCGCCCGGCGATTCCTGTTGACAATTCCCCCAAACCGCCGCCGGAGCGGGTCAGCATGGGATATGCCGCACTCAATGCGGCGCGACGTTGTCTGATTATGGTGGCAGGAAAAGGCAAAGCGGGGACAATATCCCGTATTCTGGCTGGTGAACGCTTACCCGTGGCATGCGTAACTGGCAGTGAATGGGTGATCGATCAGGCCGCTTACAAAGCGTAAATGGCGGGTTTATCCCAATGCCAGGAAATCAAAACCGGTTCACGCAAAGCCGCTAAGAACGCAAAGGAAAAAGAACCGTATCATCGTTGATCAGTTGGCGGTGTCTCTGTTTTGAGCTTTTTTGCTTCGATGGCAAGCAACGTGTCGGTGATGCCGGCAGCCCATTTCAGATCGCCCAGCAAGCGTTGGCGCTTGCTGCATTCAAAAAAACAGGCCGTGATCAAATCACGGCCTGTGAGGGGATGCCGGAAATTTTACTGAATCAGCAGCGCATTGACTTTACGGACAAAACCGGCCGGGTCTTCCGGCAAAGCGCCTTCGGCCAGAATGGCCTGATCGAACAGGATGCTGGAAAAATCGTTGATTTTGTCTTTGGAACGCATCTTGGCCAGGCGCTGCACCAACTCATGATCCGGATTGATTTCCAGAATCGGTTTCATGTCCGGCACATCCTGCCCGGCCTGTTTGAGAATGCGTTCCATATTGGAGCTCATGTCAAACTGATCGGAAACCAGACAAGCCGGTGATTCGGTCAGACGGTCGGTAACGCGCACATCCTTGACCTTTTCGCCCAGCGAAGTTTTGATCTTTTCAATCGCAGGTTCGGCGGCTTTGGCCTTCTCTTCCTGCTCTTTTTTCTCTTCTTCGGCGGCCTGTTTGGAATCGGCACCAATGCCGGAGAGATCGAGCTCGCCCTTGGCAATGGATTGCAGTTTTTTGCCATCGAATTCGGTCAGGTGAGAGGTCAGCCATTCGTCGATACGATCGGACAGCAGTAGTACTTCGATGCCCTTTTTGCGGAATACTTCCAGATGCGGGCTGTGTTTGGCGGCAGCCAGTGTGTCGGCGGTGATGAAGTAGATGGTATCCTGACCTTCTTTCATGCGTTCGACATATTCGCTCAGCGCAACGCTCTGATTATCAGATGTGGTGGTGGAAAAACGCAGCAGCTTGCCAATGCGTTCGCGATTGGAAAAATCTTCGATGACGCCTTCTTTCAGACAGTTGCCGAATTCGGCCCAGAAATCGGCGTAATCGGTGTTGATGGTATCGTCGTCACCAGCCTCGCCGGCTTTTTTCGCCAAATCTTCCAGCAGACCGAGCACCCGTTTCGTGGCACCCTTCTTCATGGCATCCATAGCCGGGCTCTGTTGCAGAATTTCACGCGATACATTCAGCGGCAGATCATTTGTATCCATGACGCCGCGTACAAAGCGCAGATAACGCGGCAGCAGATCTTCGGATGCCTCCATGATAAATACGCGGCGCACGTAGAGTTTGACGCCATGTTTGGCTTCAGCCTGCCACAGATCAAACGGGGCGCGCTTGGGCAGGTAGAGCAGCAGGGTATATTCGTATTTGCCTTCCAGCTTTTGATGCAGACGGGCCAGCGGGTCTTCAAAATCGTGCCCGATATGCTTATAAAAATTATTGTAGTCCTCGTCGGTCAATTCTGATTTCGGACGCGTCCACAGGGCTGAGGCCTGATTGACAGTTTCGATCTCAGCCGGTTTTTCTTCCTCGCCTTCAGCGGCTGGCATCGGCGTACCCATCATGCGGATCGGAAAGGGAATATGATCGGCATATTTCTGGATGATGGAGCGCAGGCGGTA
>Ga0256829_1003745_pt1 | contig 10321 bp, 5 predicted proteins | sample 131447metaG_FD_185979 | JGI IMG/M metagenome (GOLD analysis project Ga0256829, IMG submission 185979) | Hydrothermal vent microbial communities from Lau Basin, Pacific Ocean - 131-447 | ecosystem: Environmental > Aquatic > Marine > Hydrothermal vents | place: Pacific Ocean: Lau Basin | collected...
GAGAGATGTGTTACCTGATTATAATGGATATTTTATAGGTGCGAGTGTAGTTAATCCAAAAGTCTTTAAAATGGCTAAAAATCCCTTAATGTATATAAGAAATGGATTTACTTTTGAGAAGTTTTATAATACTCCTCTTAAATTAAGCTCTCCTCTTGTAGGAAATGCAGGAGTGGCAATAGCTTCAATGTTTTCTAAAGAGTTGTATCTTGTAGGAATGGACCTTGGATTTAGGTTAGGAGAGAGAAAACATTCAAAAAATAGTTTTTATGATAAAACAGATGATGTTCCAACAAAAGGATTAAAAATTAAGGGTAATTTTAGTGATGATATTTATACAGATTCTTTGTTTTTAACTTCAAAAGAAAATATTGAAAAACTTATAAAATTAAAAGATTTAAAAGTGTATAATTTAAGTGATGGAGTATATATTAAAGGAACTATTCCACTTAAAGATAAAACTTTACCAAAAATAGATAAAAATAGAGCAATAAAAGAGATTTTAGATTCATTTAAATATAAAAAATATTCAAAACCTCAAGTAAATCCAAATAGATTATTATTAGCAGTTTCTACAGCTCTTGATAAAAAAATAAATTCTTATAAAAAATTAACAGGACTTATTGATTTTTTGGAAGATTTAATTAAAGAATATTCTTTAAAAGATGAAATGAGTTATAATTTAGTTAAAGGTTCTTTATGGCATATACTTTTTAATCTTTATGTTTTAAGTCATAAAATTTCTATTAAAGATTTTAATAAACTTGCAAAAATAGTCAAAAAAGAGATTTTTAAATTTGAAGAAATTTCTTAATTTCTCTTGAATTTCGTGTATTTATAATATCTTTTCTCTCAGCCCATCCTCTTCTTGCTTGATTTATGCCATATTTTATAAATTTTAATTCATTTTTATTTTTAGCAGTTGAAACAATAGAAATTTTTACCCCACTTTCAATAGCTTTTTTAATTAAAACTTCGCTTATTAAGTTATTTGGTCTTGAAATAATCTCTAAAATTACACCATTTTTAGCCATCTCTTTAAAAATTAAATCAAAATCTAAATTTACTTCTTTTTTAGCTTTTATATCTCTGTAAAATCTTAAAAATGTAACTTTTTCAATAGCATCTAATACTTCATTTAATGTATTGTTTTCATTTACAATTCCTACCAAAAAATCAACATCTTTATCTTCTTTAATTTTTCCTACCTCAACTTCTTTTATACTAAAAACTTTTATGTCTTTTCTTTTTATTTTTTTATTTTTAATCCCTACATATTTATATCCTAATTTTACTGCTTCATCTATGAGGCTTTCATCAATATTCAAATCTCCCTTTATATCTTCAAGTTTTACTAAATTTGGTAAAGAATTATTAATACAAGCTTCAATTTCTCCTCTGTTTTCTCTAAGTTCTGGTTCAATAAAACAAAGTCCTACCGCTTTATATACTTCTTCTTCACTTTTTCCAGCTATTTTTTTAGCACCTTTATAAACTCCATATTCATTGACTTTAAGCCCTTTTTCAATTGCAAGTTTTCTAACTTCAATATTATGAGCTTTACTTCCTGTAAAATAGTGAAGTGCGGCACCGTAACTCTCTTTACTAACTGCTCTTAGGTCTATTTGTAAGTCATTTTCTAAAAATACAGTGGAGCGAGTAAGTCCTGCTGAGTGGACCTCTTTTACTTTTGGATATTTAATAAAGTATTCACTAACTTTCATATAATCTTCTGCTATTACTAAAATATCCAAATCTCCCACTGTCTCTTTTTTTCTTCTATAACTTCCTGCAATTTCTACAATCTCAACTCCAGGAAATTTTAATAGATATTCTCTTAAATCTTCTGCAATTTCTTCAACTTCTGCCCATAAAAATCTAATACCTGCTTTTTTAAGCTGTCTAACTCCTTTTAATATTTTCTCAATTAGTTTTGGTCCAAAACCTGGAAGTTTTGCTAGTTCCCCATTTTCTGCATATTTTTTTAATTCTTCTAAAGAAGTTATATGAAAAGCATCATAAATTTGTTTTATTCTTTTTGGTCCAAGTCCTTCAATTGAGAGCATATCAACAAGACCAGCTGGGATTTCTTTTTTAAGTTCTTCAAGTTTAGAAAATTTACCGGTTGTTACTATCTCTTTTATATAAGTGCTAAGATCATTTCCAATTCCAGGTAACTTTGTTAAATCAAATCCTTCTTTTACAAGTTTATTAAAATCTTTGCTTGAATTTTCAACAAGTCTAGCTGCATTTCTATAGGCTCTAACTTTAAATGGATTTTCTCCTTTTATTTCAAGTAAATCTGCAGTTTGGGAGAGCATTTTTGCAATATCAGCATTTGTAATCATAAGAGGCCTTTTTAATTTATTATAGTAAAAATTTATAAAATTTAAAAATTATTATTTGTGATATAATTGCGAAAATTTTTTAAAGGCAATTAATGAAAAATATTAGAAATATAGCAGTTATAGCTCACGTAGACCACGGAAAAACTACTTTAGTAGATGAGCTTCTTAAACAATCAGGTACTCTTGATGCTAGAAAAGAGATTGGTGAGAGAGTTATGGATAGTAATGACCTTGAGAAAGAGAGAGGTATTACAATTTTAAGTAAAAATACAGCTATTAAATGGGGAGATTATAGAATAAATATTATTGATACTCCAGGACATAGTGATTTTGGTGGAGAAGTTGAGAGAGTTTTAAAGATGGTAGATGGTGTTTTGCTTCTTGTTGATGCACAAGAAGGTGTAATGCCTCAAACTAAATTTGTTGTAAAAAAAGCACTCTCTCTTGGACTTAAACCAATATTGGTGGTAAATAAAATAGATAAACCTGCCGCTGAGCCAGATAGAGTGGTTGATGAAGTGTTTGATTTATTTGTAAGTATGGGAGCAAATGAAGACCAACTTGATTTCCCTATAATTTATGCAGCAGCAAAAAATGGAATTGCAAAATGGGAACTTGAAGATGAAAATGAAGATATGACTCCTGTTTTTGAAGCAATTACAAAATATATTCCTGCACCAGCTGGAGATGAAGATAAACCTCTTCAAATGCAAGTATTTACACTTGATTATGATAATTATGTAGGAAGAATAGGAATTGCTAGAATTTTTAATGGAAAAGTTAAAAAAGGTGATACTGTAACTTTAGTAAAAGCTGATGGAGAAAAAATAAATGGAAGAATTACAAAACTTTTAGGATTTATTGGGCTTGAGAGAATAGAAATAGATGAAGCAAAAGCTGGGGATATTGTGGCAGTAGCTGGATTTGATGCATTAGATGTAGGAGATACTATTGCTGATAAAGATAATCCAATAGCACTTGACCCACTTCATATAGAAGAGCCTACAATTAGCGTAATTATGAGTGTTAATGATTCACCTCTAGCAGGTACTGAAGGTAAAAATGTAACAGCACCAAAACTTAGAGATAGACTTTTTAAAGAGATGGAGACAAATATTGCTATGAAAATTGAAGAGCTAGGTGAAGGTAAATTTAAAGTTAGCGGAAGAGGTGAGCTTCAAATAGCAATTTTGGCTGAGAATTTAAGAAGGGAAGATTTTGAATTTTCTTTGTCCCGTCCTGAAGTTATTATTAAAGAAGAAAATGGAGTAAAGCTTGAGCCTTATGAATATGTAGTAGTTGATGTTCCTGATGAATATTCTGGTGCTGTAATTGAAAAGCTTGGAACTCGTGGTGGAATTATGAAAAATATGATGCCTTTATCTGATGGAACTACAAGAATTGAATTTGAAATGCCTGCACGTGGTCTTATTGGATATAGAGGTGAATTTATGACAGATACTAAGGGTGAGGGTGTATTAAATAGTAGTTTTCTAGAATTTCGTCCTGCTACTACAAAACCTTATACAAGAAAAAATGGAGCACTTATTTCTATGGAAAATGGAGTAGCTACTGGTTATGCAATTTTCAATCTTCAAGAAAGAGGCAAAATGTTTATAAAACCAGGAGATAAAGTATATAACGGTATGATTGTTGGAGAACATTCTAGAAGCAATGACCTTGAAGTTAATCCAATAAGAGGTAAAAACCTTACAAACGTAAGAGCAAGCGGAAGTGATGAAGCAATAAAACTTGTTCCACCAGTTGAACTTACACTTGAAAAAGCGCTTGAGTGGATAGAAGATGATGAACTTGTTGAAGTTACTCCAAAATCAATTCGTGTAAGAAAAAAATATCTTGACCCTACTGTTAGAAAAAGAATGAGTAGGAAAAAAGATAAATAATACTTTTTTTCTCCTTTTTCTTATAACTTTTTCTTATATCTTATAAAATTTGATTAAATCTTTGTTAAAATTCGTTTAATTAAGTTACAAAAGGAGCATAATGAAAAAAATTTTATTACTCTCCGCTTGTCTTTGTGGATTATTTGCCAAGACAGTAGATTTTAAGACTGTTTTAAATGAAGCATTAAATAATAATTTAGAACTTAAGGCAAAAAAACTAAATATTGCAAAAGCAAAGGCGGATTTGAAAAAAGCAAAAGGTTATAATTGGGGTAAATTGACTTTAGGAGAAGAAATAAGTAGAACAAATGATGCATTATATGTATTTGGAATGAAACTTGAGAGTAGAGAAGCAAGTTTTAAAGATTTTGGATTTGCTGATTTTTTAGCAGCAATGCCTGGTCTTATGAGTGGGAAAGTATCAGGAAATCAAGTATTAGCAGATGAACCAAAAGATTTAAATTATCCAGGTAGTAGGACTAATTATAAAACAAAATTAGTATATGAAGTGCCTCTTTTTACAGGATTTAAATTGAAATATGCAAAAGAGATGGCAGCACTTCAAGTAAAAGCAAATAAATATAAATATGCTCATGATAAAAATAAATTAGCTGTTGAGGTTTTAAAAGCTTATAATGGTGCAGTTGCTGCAAAATATTTTATTTCTGCATTAAAAACTGCCAAAAAAACTACAGCTTCTTTTGTACAAATGATAAAAGATTTTTATCATGATGGAATGGCTACAAAAATTGATTTGCTTCAAGCTCAAAAAAGAGACAATGAAGTAGAAGCAATGCTTATTCAAGCAGAAAATAAATATCAATTAGCACTTAGTTACTTAAGATTTTTAACAGATGATGATAGTATAGATAATGTAGGAGACTTTGCAATTATTTATCCACCAAATCTTTCATTAAAAAAACTTATTGCTTTAGCACTTAAAAATAGAAATGATTTAAAATGGATGAAAGAAAATGTTTTAACAATGCAAAAAAAAGTAAAAATGGATGAGAGTGATTATTATCCAATGATAGGGGCTCATTTAGAATATGGTTTTGATGACAATCATTTAAAATTAGATACAAAAAAAGATTATTATTTAGCAGCAGTTGGAATGAATTGGAAACTTTTTGATGCTACGAGAAGTGCTAATGTTCAAAAAAGTAAAATTGAAGCAATGCAAACAAATTATTATTATCAATATATGAAAAAAGGCATAGCTCTTGATGTTAAACAAAAATATTTGAATTTTAAAGAAAAAGAAGCAATTATTAAAGAAAAAGTTACAAACAAAGAATTAGCAGAAGAGATACTTCAAAAATATACTTATATGTATAAACAAGGAATGATAAATTTTACAATTTTATTAATGAAAGAAGCAGAAGCTAGAAAAGCAAGAGCTGAGCTTATTAAAGCAAGATATGACGAAGCACTGGCAGCAGCAGAACTTGAAGAAGCAATTGGAGATTTATTAAAGGAGAGTAAATGAAAAAATTATTAGCTATTACATTAAGTGTAGCAAGTCTATTTGCATATGAGTTTGCAGTTTCAAAACAGGCAGATATTAACATTACAAAAGATTATGTAGCAAATATTTATTCTAAAAATAAAATAATGGTAGCAACAAGACTTATGGGATTTATTAAAAAGATGCCTGTAGAAGAGGGTGATATAGTTAAAAAAGGTCAGCTTTTATTTGAAGTAGACCCATCAGATATAAATTCAATGCTTAATCAAGCTCAAGGGGCATTACTTCAAGCAAAAAGTGGAGTATTGATGGCTGAAATGGCGTATGCAGATGCTTTAAAAGATTATTATAGATTTAAAGATTTGTATTCAAAAGGAGCTGTTAGCAAAAGAACATTTGAAAAAATGACTTTAATGAAAAATATAAGAAAACAACAAGTTGATATGGCAAAAGGAATGTTAAAACAAGCTGAAGCTGCACTTGCAAGAGTGAAAGCTCAATATAAATATGCAAAAGTTTTATCACCAATTAATGGAGTGGTTACAAGAAAATTAAAAAAAGTTGCTGAAATGACACTTCCAGGATATCCTGTAATAATTTTGAGTGATTTAAACTCTTTAAGAGCAAAATCATTTGTAAATGCTAGTGATATAGATTATTTTAAGCTTGGAATGCCTGTTGATATTTATGTACCTGCTCTTAAAAAAACATATCATGCTAAAATTTCTACTATTATTCCAAGTGCAGACCCAGCAACACACTCTTTTGTAATTAAATATTCATTTAAAAACACAAAAGGACTTATTCCTGGAATGTATGCTAAAGCTAAAATTGTAGTTGGTAAAGAAAAGGCTATATTAGTTCCTTTTGCCGCTTTAACAACAAGAGAAGGAATTGTAGGAGTATTTGTAGATAATAATGGATATGCTAAATTTGTTCCTGTAAAACAGATTGCACAAGTTGGAAGCAATATTGCTGTTAAGGGATTGCAAGGAGGTGAGAGAGTAATACTTTATCCTCCAGCTAATTTAGTTGATGGACAAAAATTATAGGAGTGGTAATGGAGCAATTAAAAAAATTAAAAGAGCTTGTTGAGCAAAAAAAGCAGCAATTAGAGCAGATGAAAAAATCTGCTTGTGATATTAGTGAGATAAAAAAGCTTGAAAATGAAATTTATATGCTTGAAGATGAAATAGCAAAAAAAGAAAAAGAGCTTGAAAAGTTAGAAAAAGAAGTTAAAGAAAAAGAAGAAGAATTAAAAGAAGTAGAAGAGGAGATTCAATTAAATATTGCTGGTCGTTTGGCCAGAATGTTTTTAAAAAATCCTTTAACTCCTGTAATTGCTTTAACTATTTTGCTTATGGGGTTAATTGCGTTATTATTTACTCCAAGACAAGAAAATCCTACTATTGATGTTCCAGCAGCAAATGTGATTGTTATGTATCCAGGAGCAAGTTCTAAAGAAGTTCAAAATATTATAGTAGAACCTCTTGAGAGAACTCTAAAAGCCATGACTGGTGTTAAGCATGTTTATGGCATGGCTATGAATAGTGTAGGTATTGTTACTGTAAGATTTAAAATTGGACAAGATAAAGTTAGAAGTATGTCTAAACTTTTTGAGAGAGTAATGCAAAATATGGATAAAATGCCAAAAGGTGTAATGCCTCCTCTTATTAAACCAATTGATATTGATGAAGTTCCTATTATAACTCTTGCACTTTCAAGTAAAAAATATAATGATTATCAACTTTATAGAATTGCACAAAGATTATTATCACCTCTTGCAGAAGTTAAAAATGTAAGTATTATAGGAATTAAAGGAGGACATAAAAGACAATTTAATATTATAGTAGACCCTCAAAAACTAGCAGCTTATCATCTTTCTCTTGGTCAAATTGCAATGGCTCTTAAAGGAGCAAATGTTGATTATCCTTTAGGCGGAGTAGATAATAAAAAATATTCTATTCCTGTAGAATTTGATGGATTTATAAAATCTGTTAAGGATGTAGAAAATTTAATAGTGGCTGATTATATGGGAAGACCTATTTATATTAAAGATATAGCTAAAGTTGTTGATGGGATTGATTATCAACATAAACATCAAACATATTTTGAAGGCGGTAGAGCTTTTTATGAAGATCCATTAATAAGTGGTAAAGAAGTTAATAAGTTTCCTGTAGATACAAAACTTAATCAAGTTACTATCTTTATAGGTAAAAAAAGAGGTACAAATGCTGTATTCGTAGCAAGAGATGTATTAAAAAAAGTTCAAGAACTTAAAAAAATGTTGCCAAAAGGCGTACATATTTATGTAACAAGAAATAATGGTAAAAAAGCAAATCATGCTGTTAATGAATTAATTGATCACTTATTGATTTCACTTGGAATTATTGTTATTTTACTTATTTTTATGTTAGGATGGAGAGAAGCATTAATTGTTTCATTTACAGTGCCTTTAATCTTAGCTATTACTTTATTTATTGGAATGCTTGCAGGTCAAACAATCAATAGAATTACTCTTTTTGCATTAATTCTTTCATTAGGTCTTCTTGTAGATAGTGCAATTATTGTTATTGAAAATATCCATAGACATTTTGAAATGAGAGACAAACCAAGAGAATATGCTGCAATTTATGCTACAAATGAAATAGGAAATCCTACTAATATTGCTACACTTGCTATTATTTTGGCATTTTTACCTATGCTTTTTGTTACTGGTATGATGGGTCCATATATGAGACCTATTCCATTTAATGTTCCTATTGCAATGATAGCTTCTTTAATAGTAGCTTATATATTTACGCCTTGGGCAGCAGTTAAATTTTTACCAGAACACAAAGATGAGCATAAAGAGCCATTTGATATAAGAAAAACAAAAACATTTAAAGTTTTTTATAAAATCTTAAACCCATTATTAACATCTACTCCAAAAAGAGTAGTATTTTTTACAGTATTAATTTTAGCACTTCTTGGAAGTTTGGCTCTTCCTGCATTTAAAATAGTTCTTTTTAAAATGCTACCTGGAGCTAACAAAAATACTTTTAATATTACAATTGATTTGCCTAAAGGCACAAGTATAGATACTACTAAAAAAGTAAGTGATTGTGTGGCAAATATTTTAGCAAAAGAGCCTGAAATTCATGATTTTGAACAATTTATAGGAATTAGCGGAGTTGTAGATTTTAACGGACTTTTAAGAGGAAACTCTATGAAACAGGGTGAAAATTATGGAGAAATTAGAGTAAATCTTTTCCCTAAAGAAGAAGGAAGAAAAGAGAGTTCTATTGATATGGTAAGTAGACTTAGACCAATTATTCAAGGTCAATGTAGTTTTGCTGGGGCAAATATTAAGTTAGTTCAAGACCCTCCAGGACCACCAGTACTTGCGACATTATTAATGTATGTTTATGGAGGAAATCAAGAAGGAAGATTAAAACTTGCAAACTATATAGAAAATCTATATCGTCATACAAAAGGTGTAGTTGATATAGATATTATGAGAAATAGACAAATTATTAAATATAAAATTGTTCCAGACAAAGAAAAAGCGGCACTTCTTGGTATTTCAACAGATCAAATTGCTAAAATTTTAGGAATGGGTATAAGAGGTGCAGTTGTAAGTGTTGCACATATTCCAAGCGAAAAAGAACAAGTAGGTATTTTTGTAAGATTTGCCAAAAATGCAAGAGATAATATACAAGCTCTAAATAAAATAAAAATTATGTCTATGACTACTCATAGATTAGTTCCTTTAAGCGAAGTAGTAAAAGTAGTTCCTGTTCCATTTGATGGTATGATTACATCAAAAGATCTTAAACCTATGGTAATGGTAACAGGTGAGATGGATAAAAGAAGTAGTTTATATGCTTTACTTGATATTTTTAACTATTTGAGAGAAAAAGGAATTCCAGGATATAAAATTATTTATGATGGAAATCCAAGACTAAATTTAAAAGCAATAGATTTAAAAACTGGACAAACTTATAATTTAGTATGGGGAGGAGAGTGGCATCTTACATTTAATGTATTTAGAGATTTAGGTTCTGCATTTGGTGTTGCGGTAGTGTTAATTTATCTATTAATGGTTGCTTATTATAAAAACTTTAGAGTACCAAGAATTGTACTTGCTGCAGTACCTTTAACATTTATAGGGGTTTTACCAGGTCATGCTATAATGAATTGGTTTACACTTACATTTTTACATTCAAAAACATATTTTACAGCTACAAGTATGATAGGATTTATTGCTTTAGCTGGTATTGTTGTTAGAAATTCTCTTTTACTTATTGATTTTACAAATGATTTATTAAGACATGGTAGAAGTATTAATGAAGCTGTAATTGAAGCAGCAGCTACTAGATTTAGACCTATTATTTTGACAGCACTTGCTATTATTTTGGCTTCATTTGTAATTGTTTTAGATCCTGTATGGCAAGGACTTGCTGTTTCGTTAATTTTTGGTGTTTTTGCATCAACTCTTCTTTCAGTAGTTGTAGTTCCAGTGCTTTATTGGAGATATTTAATTTCAAAACATAAAAAAGAACAACATATTAAATACGGAGTTAAAGAAATTTAACTCCTTTTTTTTGATATAATAAATC
>Ga0256829_1003746_pt1 | contig 10313 bp, 14 predicted proteins | sample 131447metaG_FD_185979 | JGI IMG/M metagenome (GOLD analysis project Ga0256829, IMG submission 185979) | Hydrothermal vent microbial communities from Lau Basin, Pacific Ocean - 131-447 | ecosystem: Environmental > Aquatic > Marine > Hydrothermal vents | place: Pacific Ocean: Lau Basin | collected...
ACCCATTTACCCTGCTTTAATAATTTTTCACCATCGTGGTTGACCTGTTTAATCGCTTCTCTGGGATTGCCACGACGAATGCCAATGGTGCCAATCGCCCACAATGCCCAGCCGAAAAAGGGAATATAAAATAATTCTCGTTTCAAAATCCAAGCATAAGGCGGAATCAGATAAGGCATGGCAATGGTTTCAAACGCGGATTGATGCTTTGCCATGACCACACAAGCTTGTTTTGGAAAATGTTCTTTGCCTTCAATGCGCAAATGAATACCACAAATATAGCGGGCTAAATATAGGGTGGTTCGTGTCCACAATTTTGCCCAAAACCATGCAGGGGCATAGCCCAATAATCGAAACAGGCATACCAACACAGAAAATATGGGTGTGATGATAAAAAAGCATAGATTGAAGATGAGTGAGCGCATAAAAAGCATCATGAAACCTCCAATATATGGGTTGTGGCAGCAGCCAAATCAGGAAACACCAAGATATGTGGTGATAATGTACGCGATTTCTCAAGAATCTGTGCTGCATCGCCATAGCCACTTTGTACCAACATAGCAGGCACGCCTGCTGCATGGGCGGCTTGCACATCGCGAAAGGAATCGCCAATCATCAGTGCCGATTCGGGCGCACATGCCAAAGCCTGCAATGATTCCAATAGCATACCAGGCAAAGGTTTTCGGCATGAGCATTGGGCATCAGGCGCATGCGGGCAATAAGCAATATGTTCAATCTTCCCGCCAGCATCTTCAATGGCCTGCATCATTTTTTGATGAATGGCATCGAATGTTTTGTCATCCACCATACCGCGCCCCACTGCTGATTGATTGCTCACAATTGCTATGGCAATGCCCGCTTGTGTGAGTTTGGCAATCGCTTCTAAGCTGCCAGGGATGGCATGCCATTGTTCAGGGGCAAGGATATAATCTGGTGAATCAACGTTAATCACGCCATCGCGATCAAGTAAAATGGCTTGGGGCAGTGCTTGGGATGACATGGGCTAAGCCTACAAAACCACAAGCATAAAATCACGAATGATATATTTAGATTTTCCTCAGAAACTCGAAATCTCATACACAGCAATGAAAACTTAATGCTGCATATACATTACGTGCAAGCTTATAGTGCTATATAAAGCTAAAACTTTGAGGTAAAAGCTTTGTTTCGGCGCAGCTACAGCAAGGGGGAGAGGGTCACTTCGACCGTAGCGGAGAAATCTTGTTTGATGCACATGCTTAAAGATTCCTCAACTTCGTTCGGAATGACAGGATAGATGCTTCGACTGCGCTCAGCATGACACCATTTCTTCGTGTTCTCTGTGCTCTTCGTGGTGAGTTTGTCTTTTCGAGAGCAGCATCGTGGCGTGAAAAAAATCTAAAAAACGATTTTCTTAGCAAGCTTTATTTATCCATCATGCGATACTATTAACGCTTTTCGATGCGGATTTGAATCAGCAAGGATGTATCTTTTGTGCCGATATGTTGCGCAAATAGCGCTTTGGAAAATAAAGCAGCTTCTTGGTTGGATGCGAGAATAGTGACATTTTGATTCAACGGAATGCTTAATTCCGTACTCGCATTGATGATTTGAATAGGTGGCAGGCTTGTCTGGCTAGTTGGTGTAGTTGGATTGGCATTTAGCCTTAAATTTGCCAAGTTTGAAGGCGCTTGTTTGGGGTTTTGTGTATTGCCCAAATCCAATAAAAGTTCGGTTTGCCCCTGCACGGGATTTGCTGCATCTACTCTGCGCATCCAAGGGCGGATAGCGATTTGAACACTATTTTTGTTGGCATGTTGGATGCGGGCAATCAGCCCAGATGTCAGTGATACCAATTGAACGCTATTGCGCTCAATCAAACCATATCCTGCCAACCATTGGCGAATCTTTTCGCGATAAGGTTGGATAGTACCCAATTCAATCATGCCTTGTTTGTTGCTGGTTATACGCAACTGAAAGCTTTGATGGTTTTGACTTTGCCATGTGCTTTGATTGGCTTGCAGTTTCATCCAACCGCCAGGCAAAACAGCCGCAGCTTGAAAGTGTTGCCCGCGTTTGTGTTCAACCTGCATCACATCCATGAATAGCATATATTGCGCGGCAGGCACATCCAATTTTTTCAATAAAGCGCGGGCTTGCGCAATATGTTGACTATCATCTTGAATTACAATGATATGCCTTGAATTTAAAACAGCAGTGCTACCCGATGGTGATAATTGCGTTTGTATCAATTGTGCAGCTTCATTCAAAGGCAGGTGATAAACCTCAACAGTGGCTGTAGCAGCCCATGCCGAATAACTGAACAAAAGAAGACATAAGCCAAATAGATGACCAAATAGACTGCGCATTATGATGTGCGCTCAAAAGGTTCAGATATGCCAACGGCACTGATGGGGTCTTCATGGATAATGATTTCCGCATTGGGATAGGCCTGCATCAGGGTTTCTTCTACCTCATCTGAAATGCGATGCGCTTCAATCAAGGGCAGGGCATCATCCAATTCCAAATGAAATTGAATAAAAAGGGTTGTGCCTGATTTCCGTGTTCGCAAATCATGCATGCCATGAGCTTGCGCATGTTGTGCGACCAATTCACGAATATGTTCGCGCTCCTCATTGGATAATTCATGATCCATTAAATCATACATGGCATGGCGAATAATTTCGCGCGCGCTATACAAAATATACATGCCAATACCCAAAGCAAACACAGCATCAAAGCCAGCCCAGCCGTATGAAGCAAGCCATAAAGCCACAATCACACTGGCATTCATATACAAATCGGTTTTGTAGTGCAGGGCATCTGCGGCAATGGCGGTGGATTGTGTTTTGCGAATCACATGCCGTTGCAGGGTGAGCAATGCCAAGGTTGCGATGATAGAAATTATCATCACGCCAATACCGATTGTGGCATCATGCAAGGGTTGCGGATGAAAAAAGCGTGCTGATGCTTCCAGCAATAAAAATAGAGCAGAACCAGTAATAAACATGGATTGTGCAAGCCCAGCGAGTGCCTCGGCTTTGCCATGTCCAAAGCGATGATCCTCATCAGCAGGCTCCAATGCATGACGCACTGCAAAAAGTGTTACCAAAGATGCGGCTGCATCCAAGCAAGAATCCAAAAGTGTAGCCAGCAAACTTACAGAATCAGTCCAAAGCCATGCCACCACTTTGATGGTAATCAATACTCCTGCCACCGATGCAGAAGCATAGGTTGCCAATTTCATCCAGCGTGCAGCTTCTTCGGGCGGCAAGTGAGAAGGTGTATGATTTTCAGGATTAGGCGCACTCATGCCGCTATTGTGGCATTTGTATATCGCTTGCACAATCTGCATGATACCACCATGCGCCAACTCTTATCCCCTCATTTTAATGCGCGCCCTGATGGGGCGGCGATTGATTTGATTGTATTGCATGCCATCAGTTTGCCCGATGGTGAATTTTCCATGCGCTATGTGGAGCAATTATTTATGGGTGAGCTGGATGTATCCGCGCATGCCAGCTTTGCTGATTTAGCAGGTGTAAAAGTCTCAGCGCATTTTGTGGTGGATAGAGATGGGCAAATCACGCAATTTGTGCGGTGCGATGATAGAGCATGGCATGCTGGCGAATCAACATGGCAAAATCGCGCCAATTGCAATGATTATGCCATTGGCATTGAAATGATTGGCGATGAAACGCGACCATTCACTCAAGCCCAATATACAGAGACGGCACGATTATGCCGTGTATTGATGCAGGCATACCCAGAGATAACACGCGAGCGCATTGTGGGGCATCAAGATATTGCGCCTGATCGCAAGTGGGATCCGGGCAAGCAATGGCATTGGGCAAAATTTAGGCGTTCATTATCGCATATTCAGAAATTGGATATGGCGATTCGATGAATGATGTAGAGGTGATATGGTGAACGAAGCATCCATGGTGCGGTTATCTATATTTTTTGGCGTGTTGGTGTTGATGGCGATTTGGCAGGCGTTATCCCCAAGAAAAGTATTAACTCAGGGCTACAAACGCTGGCCTGCCAATTTGGGTTTAATCGTGATTGATTCGCTGGTGGCGCGGCTATTGTTGCCCGCAGGCGCGGTAGGCGCTGCGATATGGGCAGAGCAACATGGTGTGGGCGTATTGCCTGCTTTGGGATTTTCCGATGGGGTCACGGTTATTGTTGCTGTGATTGTATTGGATTTGATTATTTATTTGCAGCATGTGCTTTTTCATGCTGCGCCTATGCTTTGGCGATTGCATCAGGTGCATCATGCCGATAGGGATATTGATGTGACCACAGGGCTGCGCTTTCATCCCATTGAAATTGTCATATCCATGTTGATTAAAATCACGGCGGTGGCGGCTTTGGGTGTGCCTGTGTTGGCGGTGGTGATATTTGAAATTATTTTAAATGCCATGGCAATGTTTAATCATAGCAATATTCGCTTTCCCAAAGTGTTGGATAGCGTGGTGCGTTTATTATGGGTCACCCCTGATATGCATAGAGTGCATCACTCAATCATTGTGCGCGAAACCAATAGCAATTATGGCTTTAATTTATCGGTTTGGGATAGACTGTTTGGCACATATCGTGCGCAGCCCGAAAAAGGGCATGATGGCGTTACCATTGGTTTGCCAGAATACCAGAATCAACCCACGCATCAACTGGGCTGGATGCTCAAACTACCTTTTCAGTGATAGAATAACACCTAGGTCATTGAACGATGGCAAGTCTGCTGTACCTAATTGTTAGAAGGTCGTATGGAAAACAATTTAGCTTTTTTATTACTAAGCAACTTTTTCTTGCTTCTTTCATAGATAGATATTGCTTCCTCTTGAGTAATAACTTTTTCTTCAAGAAGGAATTCAAGATTGTTCTTATAAATCTCCAATTTCTTTGCATTATCAAGATCAGGTCTAATACGGAGACTTTTTATTTCTTCGGTTAAAGTCGTTGTAAATTCACTAAGTTCTCTTTCATTAGGCAGACCATTCCATAGAGTTATTGCCGCATTTCCATTCCCTTGGAATCGATATACAACTAAATCAGTGATATTATAAAAATATTGTTGTATACAAATTAATGATGGGACTAGAAAAATTAGCGACATATAAAAAGGTTCAAGGTCGCGGTTTTTAATTGTTTCAACAAGAAAAGGAATGGAGGGAGCAGAAAATATTGCAGCCATAAGTAGAAACTTGAGTGGTCTATGGAAATATTGGTCAAATTGATGGTCGATATCGAAAAGGTTAAAAATCTCTGCATTCTTTCCTGTCAGTGAGGAATGCGTGACTCGAACCTTGCCGTTCTCGAGAATTTCCACTTTTTTTCGTCCTTGTAGAAACTTCTTTTGTTCTATTTTTTTCATAAAGCACCTCTAATTTCTGGCAAGTTTATAGCTTGTATTCAACCTTGTTGATAAAAATATGAAAGAGAAAACTGCGGCAGCCGTTTCCCTTCATCATACCCTCCCCCTCATCCCAACCTTCTCCCCTCAAGGGTAGAAGAAGCTTTCGAAAAAATGGACGCAACCCCTTTATCCTCCTTTTTTCAAGAAGTGATGTTATGCATGCAGTTCTTTGGAATGCCATACACGCAGGATGTAAATAAACTCACCCTCAAGCACATAACGTAATACATAAGCGCCTGAACCAAATTGAATAAATAACTCACGCCTGCGGCTGCCATCATCCATAGCACGGCAACGATTGGGCCATTCTTGCAAGCTTTGAGCGCCTTGCCGAATAAGCTGGGCAGCCTTTTGCGCCGCAGCGGGGTTAACGCTTTTCAGATAATCAAACAGGCGTTTTTGATCCAGTATGGCTTCTTGATGCCAGATTATTTTACAGGGCATGGCAATTCATCATCCGTGCCAATGGATTTTAGCCATGCATCGACGCTTGCGTGTTCAATGCCATCCTCTGTCCGACAAGCTTCCAAGCGCCGCATATCTTCACCACGCTCTGCCATGGCTTTGTTATTGCTCATGGCAAAAGGAAGCGTGCCTGTTTGTTCTATTTGATGATAAAGCAGGTTAATCGCTTCAGATGGCTTGACCCCAAGATTTTCAAGAATGGCTTCTGCATGTTGTTTTAACTCAGGCTCTATACGCGCTCTTACCGTAGCTGTTTTCGCCATACCAATACCTCACACTTCTGTAGCACAATCGTGCCACATCAGCATTTCTTTAGCAAGAGAGGTTGGGGGAGAGAGGGCTTTCCCACTTTAGAATTTCCACATTCAATGACGAAAAAGGTCATTCCGAGCATAGTCGAGGAATCTTTCAATATGGCACATCAAACAAGATCTTTCGACTTCGCTCAAGATGACAGGTAGACTCAACGTTGCAGTGACCAATATAAACTAATATATGGCTAACCCTGCTAATAGCGCATAACGTGCGCATTTTCCTAGTGTAACCAACACGATAAACCATAATAATGAGCTACGAAGAAGCCCTGCGACCAAACATAATGGGTCGCCTACAATGGGTAGCCATGCAAACAGCAAAGCAACTTGCCCATAACGCCCAAACCAAGATTCGGCACGCTGGATTTTCTGATTATCCATATTCAACCATTTTTTGTGCATCGCTTGATTGCCTAGCCGCCCCAAGCCATAGGTGATTAAACTGCCCAATACATTACCCATGGTGGCAATCATCACCAAAGCATAAGCATTGCCGCCTTCATGCACGCGATAAAGCAATAATGCCTCTGAACCACCGGGGAGCAGGGTGGAAGAAATCAAAGCAGAAAAAAATAAAGTCCAATCCAAGTTTATCAACACATGCATCATAACGTGGGGAATGTACATGATGCGCTCAAGGCGGCAATACAAGGTATGGTGGAATATTATTTCTTAGTGGTAAACAGGAGCAAGCCTGCTCCCTCGCCCTTTTTAAGGGAGAGGGTTGGGGTGAGGGTTAAAGAGAGAGAATTGAAACAACACGTCATTTCTGCGTAAGCGGGAATCCATGCTTATCAAGTTATTCGCTTGCGGGAAAATATGCATCATTCATAGTTGCGGCAATTCAATATTTGTGAGGTTTTGATATGTCTAGAGCATGCGCACGCCATATTTTGGTGGATACAGAAGAAAAATGTAATGAATTAAAAGCACAAATTGAAGGCGGTGCAGATTTTGCTGATGTGGCAAAAGAGCATTCAAGCTGTCCATCGGGTCGCAACGGTGGCGATTTGGGTGAGTTTGGTCGCGGTCAAATGGTGCCTGAATTTGATGAAGTGGTATTTTCTGCGGAAGTGGGTTCAGTGGAAGGCCCTGTGAAAACACAATTTGGTTATCATTTATTGGAAGTGACCAGCCGCCGCTAATATCAATATAAAAAGGACAGAATTATTTCTGCCCTTGTAACATCAGCAATATATTGTCACCTCGAGCGTAGTCGAGAGGTCTTGAGATTCCTCCGCGTTGGTCGGAATGACAGCTTAAATTGCGATTAACCTATCTTACAGGATAAGATGTGTAGGGTAAGGATAGATTGCCAGATACTGTGACACTGATTTTGTCCTCGCCGGCATTCAAGCTTGGGGCAGGCGCATCGGCTGATTTCGCCATCATTGCCATTTCCACATTGCGATTTCTGCGATAAATAGGCGGCATGCCCTGAGTGGTGCGCAAGTTGTCAATATGATATGACTTCACATCCAATGCCTTTGCAAAAGCATTGGCTTTTTGGCGAAATGCTTTAATCGCTTGCAAACGCAAAGCATCTTGCGCTTTGACCATGGCTTCATGCGATACACGAAAATTAAGATTGTCCAAATGCGCACCTGCTTTTTCAATATCATCCACCCAGCTAGCAATCGCATCAATGCGTTTGCTGCGTAATTGTTCACGTTGCACCAACTTCCAACCATTACGAACCTGACGCTTTTTAATGTTATCATAACGCCAGAGCATTTGCATATTGCGACTTAACGTCGCTTGTTTGATGCCTTTTTCTCCACGCAATGAAGCTTGGATATGTTGACTGATTTGATTCACTTTCTTTCGCAAAGTGCTTGCATTTTTGCCTGTAGCTTCAATGCGATAAATCACCACAGCTTCATCATTGGGCAAGATGGTGCTTGAGGTTGCCGATACATTAATATGGGTTGCTTTGGGCGCTTGTTCAGCCGCCCATAGCGGTGTTGCAATCAATAGTGAGAGAAGAATAAGATATTTCATAAGTGAAATATGAAAGAAAGAAACATATCTAGCAAGGCGCAGAATTTACGAGTGTTTGGAAAGGGAATACACTTTCTCTTGTTGTCAGGGTATGGAACAGTAGTTTCGCCCCCATGAAACAAACAACAGATAGTGTGACGATTATTGGGGCAGGCTTGGCAGGTTCAGAAGCAGCTTGGCAATTGGCAAAGCGAGGTATCAAGGTTCGCTTGCATGAAATGCGCCCCAAGCAAATGACACCTGCCCATCAAACTAGCAATTGTGCCGAGCTTGTTTGCTCCAACACCTTTCGCGCTGATCATTTAGAAAATGCGGTTGGGCTTTTACATGAAGAAATGCGGCGCATGGATTCATTGATTATGGCATGTGGCGATCAAGCGCGGATTCCAGCAGGTACTGCCTTGGCTGTGGATAGAGAGCAATTTTCCACCTTGGTCACGCAGGCATTAAAAGCAGAGCCTTTGATTGCGTTTATTGAAGGCGAAGTCACGAATATCCCCGATGATGGCATGGTGCTTATTGCTTCAGGGCCTCTAACTTCCGATAGTTTATATCAATCGATTCAGACGCTCACAGGTGAAGATAGATTATGTTTTTTTGATGCGATTGCACCCGTTGTGGATGCAGAATCCATTGATATGGATGTGTGCTATTGGAAAAACCGCTATGATAAAAACGTGGAAGCGGGTGAAGCTGGGGATTATTTGAATTGCCCCATGAATGAAGCTCAATACAAAAGATTTGTGCAAGAGCTCGTCAATGCGGAAAAAGTAGCGTTTAAGGGCTTTGAAGATATTCCATTCTTTGATGGCTGTATGCCCATTGAAGAAATGGCAGAGCGCGGTGAAGATACACCAAGGTTTGGTCCAATGAAGCCTGTAGGTTTGGAGCATCCTGAAACAGGTGAAAAAGCCTATGCAGTGGTGCAATTGCGCCGCGATAATCGCATGGGAAGCTTGTTAAATATGGTCGGTTTTCAAACCAAAATGACGTATGGCGAACAAAAACGTGTATTTTCTATGATTCCAGGTTTGGAGAAGGCTGAGTTTTTCCGTTTGGGCTCTTTGCATAGAAATACCTTTATCAAATCCCCAGCCTTATTGGATGGTACACTGCGATTGAAAAAACAACCGCGTATTTTATTTGCAGGGCAAATCACAGGCGTGGAAGGCTATGTGGAATCCGCATCTATGGGCTTGATGGCAGGGCGTTTTATTGCGGATATGATGTGTGGGCAAGAGCCTGTTGCGCCACCAGCAGATACAGCGCATGGGGCATTGTTAGGGCATATTTCAGGGACAAGGGTTGAAGATTTTCAACCCATGAATATCAATTTTGGTTTGTTGCCTACGGGTAAAAAACGAGATGGCAAACGCCGTTTATCGCGTGCTGAGCGTAGACGCTCTGTATCGGATAGGGCATTATTATCTTTGCAAACGTGGTTGAATAAGTAAGTTGAACAGTGAAGGAGAAAAGCATGGCATATCAAGAATATAAAGTTATTTCAGTATCCGAGGGTGCATTGGGCACGATTTTTCTGGGTGCAGCAGGCTTGCCCATTAAACGTATGGAAATGGAGCTAAATGAGGCGGTAGCCGATGGTTGGCAAGTGGTATTTCAGTTTGTAGAGAAAAAACGGCTGTGGCTTTTTTGGAGTCGTGAAACGGTTGTGATTACTTTGGGGCGTTAATATGCTAACGCGAGAGGAAGTCGATGAACATGAAGAGCGATTACGTCTTATGGTGCGTGATTTGCCCGATGAAAAGCGTAAGCAATTTTATGCATTGGCAAAAAAGAAATTGAAAGACCCTGATACCTTTGCTGTTTTGAATTATTTGTTTATCACAGGGCTGCATCATTTTTATTTGGGAAGATGGTTTCGCGGGGCGATTAATTTTACAGGGTTTGTTGTGGCGTTAATATTACCATTTATGGGCAAAGATATGTTGGGGCTGGGCATCTTCTTGGTGATTGTTGCAAGTGAGATGTATGCCTTGTTTCACTCACAAATTATCGTGCAGGATTACAATAATAAGGTGATGGAAAACACATTGCAGCAATTGCAAGATAACTACCATCATGATGTATAGGAGGTTTTATTTTATGAAAATCAAATCATTATTCAAAGCATGTGC
>Ga0256829_1003747_pt1 | contig 10312 bp, 10 predicted proteins | sample 131447metaG_FD_185979 | JGI IMG/M metagenome (GOLD analysis project Ga0256829, IMG submission 185979) | Hydrothermal vent microbial communities from Lau Basin, Pacific Ocean - 131-447 | ecosystem: Environmental > Aquatic > Marine > Hydrothermal vents | place: Pacific Ocean: Lau Basin | collected...
ATAGATACTGACCTTGAAGATAATCATGTCTATATGTATAGAATTCGAGTGAAAACATATGACGGCATTATCTCTACGCCTTCACAAATTGTAAAATCTGTTACAAAACCATTGCCAAACAGTGTAACTCAAATAGAAGCAACAAAGAATCTTCCAAAAGAGATAAAAATTACATGGGCACCTTCCACACAAAAGGATTTTGAACGTTATTATCTCTATAGAGCAGAGGATGTAGATGGACCGTATGAACTTATAGCAAAACTTTATAATCCAAAATTTACAGATAAAATCAATGAAGATGGAAAAACGTACTTTTACAGAGTCAGCGTTGTTGATAAAGATGGTTTAGAGAGTGAGCATGATAAAAATACAGTGATGGGAATGACATTGGCAAAACCAGATGCTCCCGCAATCGTTGAAGCAAAACTTCTTGGTTCCAAGATAGAGTTGAAATGGGGTAAAAGTGATCCGAGAACAAAATCTTTTATTGTTGTGAAAAAAACAAAAAAAGGTTGGTTCGATGAGGTCAAAAAAGAGTACAAAGGCATTACAAAGAGTGTTTTTGTTGATTCTGACATAAAACCAGATACACTTTACAGTTATACTGTTTATAGTGTAGATGTCAATGGTATTGTTTCTGAACCAAGTATTGAAGTACAGATAAAGACTCCGGAATCAAAAGAGATTGAGCGTGCACCAAAAGCTACACAAACTGAAAAAGAGTTAGCACAGCCTGCACAAACATCAAAGAGCAGTGAAACAACAGTTGCTCCTGCTGAAGACTTAGACTTGAACGGACTCTAATGCCACATCTGCACATAAAAGAGTTTAAAGCGCTAGATGTACCTCTCACGCAAGATGAGGTAGAGTTTCGTTTTATTGCCGATAATGCGAATCATACAGATGAGAAGTTGATAGCGACGCGATATGACGGTGAGGATTTCTTTTTGCTTGTAAAAGAAGAAGAGGGTAGAAGCCTTTTAAAGACTGATAAACTCACGCGTCCTGCTTCCATTTATAACGTACATAAAGCACTGCTTGCTTATGCAAAAGCTGCAGATTTAGAAGTTATTGCCTCAAATGTGCCTGAGGGTAAAAAGAATGTACACCTGCAAGAGGCGACAGCGCTTAAAAAGATAGAGTTCTTTGCAAATGATTTTCCTCGTGATAAAGAAGTTCGTATTGAGGTTGGGTTTGGCTCCGGTCGTCATTTGCTGCATCAGGCTGCAAAAAATCCTGATGTACTTTTTATAGGCATAGAGATTCACAGACCTTCCATAGAGCAGGTGCTCAAGCAAGTGGTCATTCAAAAACTAGACAATGTCATGGTATTGGATTATGATGCCCGTCTTTTTATGGAACTCGTTCCTTCCAACCTTGTTGGTGCCATCTATGTGCATTTTCCGGTACCGTGGGATAAAAAACCACACAGACGGGTTATATCTACGAACTTCATCAAAGAGGCGCGCCGTGTTTTAAAAGTGGGTGGAACACTTGAACTGCGTACAGACAGTGAAAACTATTATGCTTATTCGTATGAGACATTCATAGCGTTTCCAAAGATTACGCTCAAGATCAACAAGAACAAAGATATAGCCATCAGTTCCAAATATGAAGACAGATGGAAGAAAATGGAGAAAAACATCTATGATGTCATCATGGAAAATGACGAAGAGTCTCCTGAACTTACAATCGAGGGTGATTTTGCGTTTGCATCAAGCCATCATCTGCCATATGAAGAACTTTTAAAACTGCATAATCAAACGATTCGTTTCGAGGGTGGATTTATCCATTTTGAGAGAGTCTATAGACTCAAAGATGGTGTGATGTTACGCATCTCAATGGGAAGTTTTGACAGACCGGAGCATCTTTATCTTATCATAACAGATAATAGACTATCATACTATCCAGAATTACCTCTGCGCTCTCCTGTGAATCTAGAGGCACACAAACATTTGACAAAGGCAGTAAATGGATAAAGTAATCATTGCTGAGAATCTTTCTTTAGCATATTCTGATGATGAAACGATTATAAATAAAGCCAATTTATCCATAGACTCCGGTAGTTTTGTTTTTATTACCGGTGCAAGTGGTAGCGGAAAATCAACACTCTTAAAATCTCTCTATGGCGCACTCAAGCCCATAGAAGGAAGTTTGGTTGTCGGTGGTGTGGAGCTGCGTGGAGTTTCAAGTAAAAAGCTCAACTTTCTGCGTAAGCATCTCGGTATTGTTTTTCAAGATTATAAACTTGTAAAAGAGTGGACGATAGAGAAGAACATTATGCTTCCGCTTATAATCAACGGCTATGAAAAGACAGTAACGCAAAATCAGGTCGATTCCCTTTTAAAGCATGTAAAACTGCGTCATCAGGCAGGAAAATATCCACAGGAACTCAGTGGTGGGGAGCAACAACGTGTTGCAATGGCAAGAGCTTTGGCGCATAACCCGATCTTGATTTTAGCTGATGAGCCTACAGGTAACTTGGATGATTACTCATCACAACTCATTTGGAATCTGCTTGAGGGAGCGAATGAACAGCTCAAAACGACTGTCATTGTTGTAACACACCATATTCCAGAGACGATGAAAATAGATTATAAACATTACCATATAGAGTTTGGAGATATCCGTGAAGTCCTTTAGAAATCATCTCTCTTTAGTCATTGCACTGTTGAGCATTCTTTTCTCGCTGCAGGTTTTTACAATAGTTGACAGAGCCATCGATGCTTATAAAGAGAACTTAGCGAAAAACTATTCTTTGGTTGTAGTGGCACAAAAACGCTTGAATATTCCAAGCCTTGTTCATGGAAATACACTCGTGCAGAGTGTCAGTGAACTCTCTCCAGATAGTGTTATTAAAAAGCTTAACAGCGGTATTAGCAAACAAAATATTGAGCTTTTAAAGCTGACATTACCAAAGTTTTACAAAATTAAGCTGAAATATTATCCATCTCCCGGTGAACTTGATAAACTGACAAAATCATTACTCAAAACGCAGTCAATCGTAAAAGTGGAAACTTTTAGTAAAACGCATGACACGACTTATAAACTCCTTTTACTCTTTAAAACGGTCATCACTGTTTTTGCCTTTACTGTTGTTGTTGTTACCGTGCTGCTCATCTTTAAAGAGTTGCGAATCTGGCAGTTTAAACACAATGAACGTATGAGCATTATGGGACTTTTCGGTGCGCCTGTATGGCTGCGTTCCGCAGTGCTCTTTCGGCTTGCGATTGTAGATGCTTTTATTGCGTCGTTCCTTGCTTTCATCATTTTTTCGTACCTTTCGGCAATACCATGGGTAAGAGAACAATTTAGCAATATTGGGATTCACATAGTTGTATTTGATAAAGTATATGATTTCTTGATCATGCTTGGAGTCTCCATTGTCGTTTCTATGTTACTTGCGACTTTTATAGTTTTGGGACATAAAGAAGAGGTATGATGCATCGTTTACTCCTGCTTTTTTTTCTTTTTTTCGTTTCGGCGCATGCACAGGGCGAAATAGATAAAAAGATAAAAAAAACAAGTTCTCAACTCCATTCCTATAGCAAGAACTACTCTAATCTCAATAGAAAAATGGCAAAAACAGCCAAAGCTATTTTGAAACAAAAAAGAGAGTTGATCAAACAAGATGCGTATCTAAAAAAGCTCAAAAAAGAGCTTGAGACAAAAGAGAGCAGCTATGAGCTCAATACAAAAGAACTGCAACTACTCAAAGCAACACAAGTGAAACTGAAAAAAAGACAGAATAAAATTGAAGAGGAACTTGTTTTTGTTATTGCTAAAAGTGTCTCTTTGTCTGTTGTTTTAAATGAAGAATATCCGGCAAATGAAGAAGCGCTTATAGAACTTGAAGTGCTCAAATCTATGCTTGCAAAGTCAAAAGAAAAAGCCAAGAAATTAAGCCAGCTCTTTTTTGAGAACTCAAAGGTCATCAATGCTTTAAATCAAAAAACAAGTTCGCTTGAAAGATCTATTGCTTCAATGGATGCCAAAAGAAAAGAGCTCCTTAAAACGCAGGCTGCAAACAAAAAAGCGCTCAAAAAACTGCAACTTGCCAAAGCATCCTATAAAAAAGCATTACAAAAATTACTCAAACGTCAAAATGCTTTGAAAAGGACACTGTCTCAGTTGAATCTTATAAAAGTAGATGCAATTAAAAAAGCAAAAGAAGAAAAAGAGAGAAAAGCAGCTTTTAAACGACAAAAAATTGTTTTAGATGAGAACCTTCCAAAAGTTAAAAAACATGGAAGTTCGTACCAGAGTGTAAAGACTATTCGCTATCGTGGGCCTAAGACCATCGCTCCCCTACATAGCTATACAATAACAAAAAAATATGGAACCTATACCGATCCTATTTACGGCATCAAGATCTTTAACGAGTCCATATCTTTAAAACCAAAACAGCCTAATGCGAAAGTCAAGACTGTTTTCAATGGAAAAGTCATCTATGCGGACAAGACTGCTGTCTTGAAAAATATCGTTATTGTGGAGCATAAGAACGGTTTACATACAATTTATGCAAACCTTTCACAGATCGCACCAAACATCCGTAAAGGTAAAAAAGTAAAGCGTGGTGCCGTGATAGGACGTGTGAAAAATGAGCTTGTCTTTGAGGTCACGCAAAAAAGTGCGCATATCAATCCTATACGATTATTTAGGTAGTTTTAGATATAATCGCGAAAATTTTTATAAAGAGAAGAAGTATGAAATTTATTCAAACTCGTGGAGCGGACACGAACAGAGCTGAAAGTGTAACTTTTTCAGAGGCTATTTTAAGTCCCATCGCATCATTCGGCGGACTTTATGTACCTGAGAAACTCCCAGATCTAGGGGAAGAATTTTTAACAAAGCATAAAACATCATCGTACAAGACTTTGGCAAAAGATATGCTCAATCGTTTTGAAATAGACATTGATTCAGAAGTCATCGATGCAGCTTTGGATCTTTATGATAAGTTTGATGATGCTAATAATCCTGTACCTGTCGTAAAAGTCAAAGAGAATCTTTATGTAAGTGAACTCTATCATGGGCCAACCAGAGCCTTTAAAGATATGGCACTGCAACCATTTGGAATCGTACTCTCGTCCATTGCCCAAAGACTCAATGAAAATTATCTTATTTTAGCGGCAACGAGTGGTGATACCGGTCCTGCTGCGTTAGAGACATTTAAAAACCGTGCCAATGTAAAAGTGGCTTGTTTGTACCCAGATGGTGGGACAAGTGATGTACAGCGTCTGCAAATGGTAACAGAAGATGCGCCAAATCTCAAAGTTATCGGTATCAATGGTGTGTTTGATGATGCGCAGAGTGCACTCAAGCGTCTTTTGGCAAGTGAAACATTTAAAAAAGCACTGCAAGAAAAAGATACAAAGCTCTCAGCGGCTAACTCTGTCAACTTTGGTCGTATCATCTTTCAGATTATTTATCACATTCACTCTTATCTCGAACTTGTTCGTCAAAATGCCATCACTATGGGCGAAAAAGTCTACTTGAATGTTCCATCGGGGAATTTTGGAAATGCTCTTGGTGGTTACTATGCATGGAAAATGGGGCTTCCTGTTGAGAAGATCATTATCTCCTCAAATGAGAACAATGTCCTTACCCGCCTTATTCGTGATGGAAAATATGACCTGCGTGGATGTGAAGTAGTGAGTACAACCTCTCCTGCCATGGATATTTTGAAATCTTCCAATGTTGAGAGAGTGCTCTTTGATCTGTTTGGTCAAGAGCGAACAAAAGAGCTGATGATGGACCTTGAAGAGAAAAACTTCTATGAGTTGCGTGAGGATGAATTAGCGAAGCTGCGTGAGTGTTTCGATGCTGATTACTGCAACGGCGAAGAAGGGAAAAGATATATTAAAAATATTTTCGAGCAGCATCATTATCTTATGGATCCGCATACGGCTACATGTATGAAATCATACGAAACATGCTCGAAACCAGAGATTAAAAGCATTGTCTATTCAACAGCAGAGTGGACGAAATTCTCACCGGTTATTGCCAATGCATTGACAGGTGAAGTCGATACCAAAGATATAGATGCCCTTAAATCTATCTCAAAAGTAGCCAATCTTGAAATTCCTGCAATGATCAATGCATTGTTCACAAAAGAGATTGCACAAAAAACAATTATTGAAAAAGAAGAAATAGAAAATGAGATACTAAAGTTTTTATAACTTTAGTATCTTAAAAATTCTATTTTAACACAAACTTCTTTTTTATTTCTACAGCTTAATTCTCCTTCTATCCCCTTAATAACGATACATCCACTTATAACATTAGAAAAAATTATATGATTATGATGTTTTTTAGACCTCATTACTAATATAAAATAACATATTAAGGCATAGTTAATTTATTTGATTGTAGAATTAGAGTATAGGATAGATAATGAATGAAACAATAGAAGATGAGTTAACAAAAAAGCGTAATATGCTTTACTATAATCAACTCGTAATGAATGAGAGAAAAGCGAAGTCCGGCAAAGGGCATAAGCGTGCAAAAAAGAAGCACCAAAGCTTTGGATCTCAAGAAGTGAACTTTCGAGATTTCCTATATATTCCTGAGAATTGGGCCGGTGCATTTTATGTGCTGTATGGCGTAGGTATTCCTTATCTTGCAGGAGCTATTTTTCTCTTCTTCTTTGTTGCTGGTGCCAGTTATGAGAACTTTAAGCTTTTAAATATGAATGCGTTTTTGATCATTTGGCTGATAGGGTATGAGATAGTTGCTGTATTTTCGCTCATCTGGATACTCATTTTATATCTACAGTATGATTCCGACGAGGAATATTATTAGAACTGAACTTTTTTAAAGTTCAGTTGCTTTTTTATAGGCCTTTTCAATAGCGCTTATGCAGGCGCTTCTTACATTCCCTTCTTCAAGTGCAGAATAACCTGCAGCTGTTGTACCTCCAGGACTCATAACCCCATCTTTTAAGATCGCAGGATGTACATCTTGTATGAGTTTACCAAAACCATCAAAGAGTCCGCGCATAATAGCGAGTGCATCATCACGTTTAAGCCCCTGTTTTACAGCACCATCTGTAAGTGCCTCAGCAACAAGTGCCAAATAAGCAGGTCCACTTCCAGCGAGTGCTGTTGCAATGTCTATCTCTTTTTCACTTGCAAGCCAGTGTGCAGAACCAATGGCAGAAAAAAGTTTTTTTGCTTCTTCTTGACAAGCGTCATCACCTGTGAGTGTGGTCATAGAAGCTCCCACAGAAGCGGCAAGGTTTGGCATCGCTCGCACATAGGCCTTTGCTGTGAAATTTTTATGTAGTTTGTTCAGTGTTGTGCCGGCAAGGACAGAGTAGAGCACTGCCGCTTCACCTTGGAGTTTTGCACCCACTTCCTCTACATTTGCAGGCTTTACGCAGAGCATGACTGTTTTGTCTGTAATGTCAAAATTATCCAGCAAGGATTTTTTGATTTTTGTGCCTAGCTTTGCTTCAAAAGCATCTAATTTTTGCTGATTTCTACCAACCACTTCGATTGTATAGTTCTCTTTGAGTCCTTTGGCAATACTCAGTGCCATATTGCCATTTCCGATAAAAGTTATAGTTTTCATAAAAGTCCTAAATATTTTATGGTAGTATTATACCAAAATAGAAAATTATATAGATGGAAGAGTAATGGAAGAATTTTTACAAAAAGCAAAAAAGGCGGCAAGAGTCTTAAATACTCTTAGTGGTGCAGAAAAAAATAGGATTCTCAAAGAGATGGCAGCAGCACTTCGTGCAAATACGATGGAGCTGCTTGAAGCCAATGCCAAAGATATGGCAGATGGTGAAAAAAACCAACTCTCCTCAGCATTGATGGATAGACTCTTTTTAGATGAAAAACGCATCGATTCTATGGCTGTTGCCATTGAAGAGATAGCAGGCTTGAAAGATCCGGTAGGACGTGTTCTTGATGGTTGGGTGACAGAAGATGCTCTCAAGATCGAGAAAGTTTCTATTCCCATCGGTGTTATCGGCATCATTTATGAATCGCGTCCAAATGTTACAAGTGATACAGCAGCACTCTGTTTTAAAAGTTCTAATGTTTGTGTGCTTAAAGGCGGAAAAGAAGCTGAGAACTCCAATCGTGCCATTGCAAAAGTATTGCAGGCAACACTGGAGAAAAACAGTTTGCCAAAAGAGTTGATATCACTCATTCCAGATTCTTCGCGTGAGGGTGTTGCCCAGCTTATAAAGATGGATAAGTATGTTGATCTGATCATTCCACGAGGCGGGGAAGGGCTCATAAAATATGTGAGTCAAAATGCAACTGTAAGTGTAGTCAAACATGACAAAGGGCAGTGCCATACCTACATTGACAAAGATGCCAATATGCAAGACGCCATTAAAATCGCCATCAATGCAAAAGTGCAACGTCCGGGTGTCTGTAATGCCATGGAGACACTCCTTGTAGATAAGGCTATAGCAAAAGAGGCACTGCCACAACTCAAAGAGGCTTTCGATGCAGCACATACTGATCTTAAAGGCTGTAAAGAGACACAAGAGATCATCACTGTTGCACCTGCGAGCGATGCAGATTTTGACACGGAGTATCTGGCAAATATTTTAAATATTAAAGTCGTTGATGGGGTAGAGGAAGCGATTGAGCATATTGTCCGTTTTGGATCAGGACATTCAGAAGCGATCATTACTGAGAACATTAAAACGGCAGAAGAATTTTTAAACAGCATCGATGCTGCAGCGCTTTATGTCAATGCTTCTACCCGTTTTACCGATGGTGGAGCCTTTGGTTTTGGTGCGGAAGTTGGAATTTCAACAAACAAGCTTCACGCAAGAGGTCCTATGGGAATTGAAGGATTGACGACCTATAAGTATAAAATCTATGGAAACGGACAAATAAGATAATGCAGAATGTAAATGAACTCCGTGATATCACTTTTTTTGAAAATCTCTCAACAGAGGAACTAGATCATCTTGCAACCATTTCACGCAAGCGAAAATTTTCAAAAGGCGAAGTGCTTTTTTATGAAAGAGACGAATCCCGTTTTTTAACCCTGCTTACAGATGGAATATTGAAAGTTTACAAAACCGACCCAAAGAACAATGAAATTGTTCTGCATCGTTTCAATCCAAAGTCTTTGATCGCGGAAATGGCAGTTTTTGAGGGTATTCCTTATCCTGCTTCTGCTGCTTTTGAAACAGATGGTACAGTTATAGAGATAGATTTTGTGAAATTTAAAGAGAATTTTTTATGTAATCCCGACATTGCATTTACATTTTTTAAATCACTCACGCAGAAGATAAAGTATCTTGAAGGTGTCATTGCGCTCAACATTGTGTTCGATTCAACGGCACGGGTTGCAAAATACATCTGCGAAAATGAAGAAGCACTTGAAATGAAACATAATCAACTTGCACAGTATCTTCATATGACACCTGAAACACTCTCCCGTATCTTTAAAAAATTTGCGAAACTGGGTTTTATAGAAAAAGAGGGCAGCAGCTATAAAATTAGAAATAAAGAGGCATTAGCAATTCTTTTTGAATAATTGCGTGATATATTGATATATATCAAGAAGGCCTTTATCTTATTAAATTACAATCAGAAATATATTTAAGAAGATAAAGGATTTTTTATGTCATACATTCCCCAAGATGCACAGAAAATTGCAGTAGAAGGTGCAACAGTAGATTTTTATAAACTTGCAAAAGATGGACAAAGTACATACTACTTTGATACATCAAAAGAAGGACCTCCTCATCCGATGGTAAATGCGATGAGTGGACTGAATCTTATTAAAGGAACGAACGACACATTAGTTATGATCAATCATAAGACGCCAGGTGGACTTTTTGGTAAACTTGAGGATGATGTTCGTTATGTTGTAGAAGAGTTGCCTGACGGGCTTGTAAAAGTTGTTTTTTCGTATAATCCTGATGCAGCAGCAGAATCAGACTTAACACAGACAAGCTGTGGTGGTTGAGACAATAGCCAATGATGAAAATATCGCAAGATTTTGCGCCCCCTTTTAAACTTATAGCTCCCTTTTTTATACTAGGGAGTATTTTTTACTTTTTATCATCACTTTACCTTTTTTCATTTGATGCAGTACATTTGTCCTTTGCAGATGCAAATATCATTGGCTATGTGCATCTTTTTTTACTTGGTTTTGTGATGATGATCATTTTTGGTGCGATGGCACAGCTTGTTCCTGTCGTTCTTGAAGTAGGGCATTTTGGCGTAGAACTTTTTTATGCTATTTGGCCATTGTTACTCATAGGAACTATTTTGATGGTGTTTGGGTTTTTATACTCTCCATCCCTTCTGCCTTATGGCGGTGTTGTCGT
>Ga0256829_1003748_pt1 | contig 10309 bp, 11 predicted proteins | sample 131447metaG_FD_185979 | JGI IMG/M metagenome (GOLD analysis project Ga0256829, IMG submission 185979) | Hydrothermal vent microbial communities from Lau Basin, Pacific Ocean - 131-447 | ecosystem: Environmental > Aquatic > Marine > Hydrothermal vents | place: Pacific Ocean: Lau Basin | collected...
TCAATGTGATAGATATGTACTTTCAAAGTAAAGTGATGAGTAAGTTTGTAGTTTATGCAAACATAACATCTCTTTTTATAAGCAGTTTGGTTAAAATCACACTTATACTAACAGATGCACCACTTATAGCTTTTGCTTGGGTGGTGCTTTTTGATAGTTTTGTGTTAGCATGCGGATTTATCTATTTTTATTTGAAAAATTCAAAATTTAAGATTCAAAATTTAAGATTCAATAAATTAACAGCGGTTAGTTTACTAAAAGATAGTTGGCCGCTTATTTTGAGTGGAATGGTTATAGGTATATACATGAAAATAGATCAAGTAATGATAAAAGAGATGATGAACAGTGAAGCAGTTGGGCAATACGCAGCAGCAGTACGCATAAGTGAAGCGTGGTATTTTATACCTATGGTTATAGCATCTTCGCTTTTTCCTGCCATCGTCAATGCTAAAAAACAAAGTGAAGAGTTATACTACGCAAGACTTCAAAAATTATATGATTTAATGGTGTGGATGGCGATAGCTATAGCATTGCCTATGACTTTCTTAAGTGATTGGATAGTCAATCTTTTATATGGAAGTCAATACAATCAAGCTGGTGGTGTTTTGATGATACATATCTGGGCAGGAGTGTTTGTGTTTTTAGGGGTAGCTAGTAGTAACTGGTTTATTTCTGAAAATTTACAGAGATACTCATTTTACAGAACATTTTCAGGTGCGGTTTTAAATTTGATATTAAATTTTATTTTAATACCAAAATTTGGTATTAATGGAGCAGCAACAGCTACATTAATAAGTCAAATGACCGCAGCTTATTTGTTTGATTTATTTACTGCTACAACTAGAAAAATGTTTTTTATGAAAACAAAATCTCTACTGTTAATAAGGATATAAGATGTTAAGAAAAATAAAAAAAGTTACAAATGTTGTTTCACAACCGAAACTATTCAAACAATTACTTTTAATTGGAACAAGTGGTTATTTGCATGAAATAGGATGGATTGAGGCATTTAAAAAACAGTTACCAATAGATAAAGAAGGAAGCCCATTACCATGGGTTACATATAGTTTTATTGATTTTATCTCTGATAGATTAAACAAAACTATGGATATTTTTGAATATGGTTCTGGTAATTCAACTTTGTGGTATGCAAAAAAAACAAATACTGTTACATCAGTTGAAAACGATAAACAATGGTTTGAGAAAATAAAAAACAATATGCCAAGTAATGTTCAAATTCATTATGAAGAATTGGTATATGGAGGTAATTATTCTAAATTTTCAGAGAATATAGAAAAGAAATTTGATATAGTTATTGTAGATGGAAGGGATAGAGTTAATAGCATGATAAATGCAATCAATAGTATTAAAAATGATGGAATTATTGTTTTAGATGATTCGGAACGAGAGAGTTATACAAATGGTATAGAGTTCTTAATTGAAAAAGGTTTTAAAAAGATAGATTTTTGGGGGATTAGTCCAGGGTTGTTTTATAAAAAATGCACAACGATTTTTTATAAAAATGATAATTGCTTAGGAATTTAGATGAATTTAGCACCGATAGTACTATTCGTCTATAACCGTCTTTGGCATACGCAACAAACAGTTGAAGCACTACAAAAAAATGAGTTAGCTAATCAGAGTGAACTATTTATTTATAGTGATGCCCCTAAAAATGAAAATGCAGTTAATAGTGTAGCTGAAGTTAGAGAGTATATTAAATCTATAGATGGATTTAAAAAGATAACAATTGTTGAAAGAGATAAAAACTGGGGATTAGCAAACTCAATTATTGATGGTGTTACAAATATTGTTAATAAATATGGTAAAGTTGTTGTTTTGGAAGATGACTTAGTTACAAGTCCATATTTTTTAAGATATATGAATGACAACCTAGAGATATATAAAGATGAAAAGTCTGTAGCTTCAATTCATGGCTATATCTATCCTATTGAAAATCTACCAAATAGTTTTTTTATAAAAGGTGCTGATTGTTGGGGTTGGGCTACTTGGAAAGATAGATGGAGCCTGTTTGAAAGTGATGGACAAAAACTACTTGATGAGTTACTTTCACGAAATCTTCAAAGAGAGGCAGATTTTAATAACAGTTATGGATTTACAAAAATGTTGAAAAATCAAATAGCAGGTAAAAATAATTCATGGGCTGTTAGATGGTATATGAGTAGCTTTTTAAAAGATATGCTCACTCTGTACCCGGGCAAAAGTTATGTTCAAAATATAGGAAATGATAGTAGTGGAACACACTGTAGTACTTCTGATATGTATACAATAAACCTAAATAATTCATATATAGAAGAGAAAATAGAGATCAAAGAAGATAGTGAAGCAAGAGAGAAGATGGAGTTGTTTTTTCTATCTATCAAAAAGAATCTGTTTCAAAAAATTGTTAATAAAATAAGGACTCTATTGTCATGAAATCATTTATAAAATCTTTACTTCCTCCTTTTATTTTGAATGTTTTAATATTATTAAAACAGCAAAAATATGGTTGGACTGGACATTACAACAGTTGGGAAGAGGCTAGAAAAAAATCAATTGGATATGATTCAGATAAAATATTAAAATCTGTTGAAGAGTCTCTGTTAAAGGTAAAAAATGGTGAAGCTGTTTATGAAAGAGACAGTGTTATATTTGATGAGATTCAATACTCTTGGCAGTTATTAAGCGGTTTAATGTTGATTGCTTCAAAATCTTATAATAGATTAAATATAATAGATTTTGGTGGAAGTTTAGGTAGTACTTATTATCAAAATAAAAAGTTTTTAGATGAATTAGACATGGTTTCATGGAATATAGTTGAGCAGAAGCATTTTGTAGAGATAGGTAAAGAAAAATTTGAAGATGAAAGATTGAAATTTTACTACGATATAGAGTCATGTTTTAAAGAGAAAAGACCAAATGCACTGTTATTGTCAAGTGTATTGCAATACTTAGAAAATCCTTTTGATGAGTTAGAGAGATTTATGAGTTATGACTTTGAGTATATTATTATAGACTTAACTCCATTTTCTCATAAAGATAAAGAGCGTATAACAATACAAAAAGTTCCTCCATCAATCTACCAAGCAGAGTATCCTTGTTGGATTTTTTCTTTAGATAAAATAAAAAGTATTTTATTGAAAAAATATATATTAATTGAAGAGTTTATCTGTATAGAAGATTGGAAAATATATTTAACAAATAAAGATTATGCTGTCTATAGGGGTATGATTTTGAAGAGAAAGTTAAATCATGGAAAAAAATGAGTTTCATTATTTATCATCCACAATAGTGAAAGATACTTTTAACAATTATCCAAACTATATTATAAATAAAGTATCAGATAGTAAAGTGGCTGTTATATATTGTGCTTCAAATGGAATTTACTATCCTAATGAATATGATATATTTAAAAGATATATGCTTGAAGAGAATAGATTTGAATGGACAAAAGAGCATTGGCTAATAGAAGAGTCAGGATTGAATATCTATATAAGAGATGTATTTAAACAGTGGTATTTACATGGAATTAATAAAGAGATAGATAGCTTAGCAAAATTGATTACTTTTTTAAAAAAAATAACAGAGGGTTATGAAGTTATTTTAATTGGTTCTTCAGCAGGTGGATACATAGCTACACTGCTAGGATGTCATCTAAATACAAAATATGTTTTAAATTTCTCAGGACAATTTGATTTGTCTTTTCAAGATGAAGCAAATATTTTTGTTCATCGTGCCATTGAAGAGGAGAATCCATATATAAATTTAAAACAAATTATCGAAAAATCAGATGTAGATATATTCTATTTTGTTAGTAAAGACTCGAATATTGATACAAAAGATTTAGCTCTTGCAAAAACTATTAATAAGAATGTTTTGATTTTAGAGTTTACAGGAGAAACTCATGGTATCCCTTTTGATAATGGTGTTTTAAAAAAGTTACTAAAAAAAGATAAATCATATTTATTAGAGTTATATGATAAATATAATGGTAAAATTATAAACAGGTATAAATTTGAATTGAATATAGTAGGAGTAGTAAAGTTCTTTTTGATTTATTACTCTAAGATAAAAAAGAAAATATGGAATAGGTTATATGCATAGTTTTTGTACACTTTTTGACAGTTATTATCTGTCTCGTGGATTAGCACTTTATAACTCTTTGGAGAGACACGCTTCTTCATTTCATTTATATATTTTTGCTTTTGATGATGCAAGTTATCAACTTTTGGTCAATAAAAATTTAAAAAATGCAACGCTTATATCTCTTAAAGAGTTTGAGAATGAAAGACTATTAAGTGTTAAAGATAGTAGAAGTAAAGGGGAGTATTGTTGGACCTCGACAGGCTCTACCATCAAATACTGTATAGAGAGATATAACTTAGAGTCTTGTACCTATTTAGATGCAGATTTATATTTCTATGCAGACCCTGCTATTTTGTTAAAAGAGGTAGAAGATGGAAGTACACTTATTACAGAACATAGATATACTAAAAAATATGACAAATCTCAAACGAGTGGAAAGTATTGTGTTCAATTTATGACTTTTCATAACAATGAAGAGAGCATGAAGGTATTAAATTCTTGGATTGACTCTTGTATAGATTGGTGCTATGCAAAAGCTGAAGATGGCAAGTTTGGTGACCAAAAATATTTAGATAGTTGGAAAGATGATTTTAAAAATATTCATGAGTTAGAACATTTAGGTGGAGGAGTTGCTCCTTGGAATGTTCAACAATATAACTTTAAAGTTGTAGATAACAGAGTTTTAGGAGTTGAAAAGAGTAGTGGCAAAGAGTTTGAATTAGTCTTTTACCATTTTCATGCTCTAAAATTTTTAAGAGATGATTTTTTTGAACTTAGTGTTTATGAATTAAATAAAAAAACTATAGATATTATCTATAAACCATATATTCAAGAGATACTAAAGATTAATCAAGAATTAGGAGAAGAATTTTTAGTTCAACAAGAACCCTTATCTAACAGAACATATACATTAAAATTTATTGTCAAGAGGATTATTGAGGATTGGAAGTCCCCTTTTCTTGCTATATACAATAGAATTTTTGATAAAAAAAATATATATCACAAGAGTTGTTTTCAATGATAAAGATAGTGCCAAAAATTTCGATTATTACAGTTGTTTTTAATGCTAAAGAGGATTTGAAAAAAACCATGCAGAGTGTATTTGCTCAAACTTATGATAATATTGAGTATATTATTATTGATGGTGGTTCTACAGATGGTACAGTTGATGTTATTAAATCTTATAAAGATAAAATCTCTTACTTTATAAGTGAAAAAGATGAAGGTATTTATGATGCTATGAATAAAGGCATTGAACAGGCAAAAGGAGAGTGGTTAAACTTTTTAAATGCTGGAGATGTGTTTGTAGATAGTCAGGTTTTAGGAAATATTTTTAAAAATTCAATAGATATAGATAATATAAATCTTCTTTATGGTTCAATCGTTGTTAGAGATACATCTGGTAAAGATATTGCAATAGTAAAACCTAAAAAATTTATAAAATTAAATATAGTTTTTTGGGGAACGGGTACTCTGTGTCACCAAGCTATGTTTGTCTCTTCGGATATAATAGAAAAATATTCATTAAAATATAAATTAAAAGGAGAGTTAAATTGGTATTTTGATTTACTTCCTAAAGTGAAAAAATTTAAAATAGTTGATTTTCCTGTAGTAGTATATAGTCTAGGTGGTACAGGAGAACAGAACTATAGGTTAAATCATTTAGAAACAATAGATGTTATGTTTAAACGCAATGGTATATTTGGAATTTTATCAATGCCATTTATTGTATATAGTCTATTAAAACATATAATAAAGAGAGGGTAGCTAATAATGGCACATCTAATAACACTACCAACATTTAGTGATGAACGAGGAGTCTTAACTGTAGTAGAAAAACTATTACCTTTTGAGATAAAAAGATTTTACTATATTTATAATGTAAAAGAGCAAAGAGGAGGGCATAGGCATAAAAAAACTATACAAGCCCTTATCTCTTTGGGTGGTTCATGTGAAATATATGTTCATAATGGAGAGCAGGAGGAGATATTTCTTTTAGATACTCCCTCTAAATGTTTAATTTTAGAACCAAAAGATTGGCATACAATGGATAAATTTGAGAAAAATACAACTCTGTTGGTTTTTGCGTCAGAGTATTATGATGTTAACGATTATATAGATGAGAGATATTAGATGATAGAGTATGAAAATTTAAAAAAAGTAAACGAAAAACTATTTGAGAAATATAAAAAGAGTTTTTCTGATTTTATTGAGAGTGGGTGGTATGTTTTGGGAGAGCAAGTGTCTATATTTGAAGAGGAGTTTGCACAGTTTTGCCATGTTGAACATGCTGTTGGAGTTGCTTCTGGGTTAGATGCCCTTATTTTAGCTATTGATGCTTTTAATTTTCCAAAGGATAGTGAGATTATTGTTCCTTCTAATACCTATATCGCTACTATTTTAGCAATTGTTAGAAATGGGTTTAAACCAGTTTTAGTTGAACCTAATATAGATACTTACAATATTGATAGCTCTAAGATAGAAGAGAAGATAACGGCAAAGACTAAGGCTATTTTAGTAGTACACCTTTATGGTAAATCGTGTGATATGGACAAAATTACACAGTTAGCACAAGAGTATAATTTAGAAATTATAGAAGATTGTGCTCAGGCTCATGGAGCTATGTTTAAAGAGAAAAAAGTGGGAAGTTTTGGAGTAGGTTGCTTTAGTTTTTATCCAACAAAAAATTTAGGAGCTTTGGGTGATGCTGGAGCAGTTACTTGTAGTGATGTTTTGTTTAGAGATAAATTAAGATCTCTACGAAACTATGGAAGTCATAAAAAGTATTATAATGATGATTTGGGCTATAATTCTCGTTTAGATGAGATTCAAGCAGGATTTTTATCTTTAAAGTTAAATATTTTGGATGAGATTACAGAACACAAAAGAGCTTTAGCTAAAATCTATTTAGAGAATTTAAATAATGAGTTTATAAAGCCAGTCGTTGATGAAGACTATTTTGATGTTTATCATATTTTTAATATTCGACATTCAAAACGAGATCAACTAAAAAACTATCTACTAGAAGTAGGTGTGAAGACAGAAATTCATTACCCTCTTGCTCCTCATAAGCAAAAATCTATGCGGGGAATATTAGAGGGTGATTACCCTATTAGTGAAGAAATACATAACACAACATTGAGTTTACCTATATCATATTTTCATACCAAAGAAAATGTTTTAGAAGTTTGTAATAAGATGAATGAATGGAGTCAAAGATGAAAGGAATTGTTTTAGCAGGAGGGAGTGGTACACGACTTTATCCTTTGACAAAAGGTGTAGTAAAACAGCTCTTACCTGTATATGATAAGCCAATGATATATTACCCTCTATCGGTTTTGATGTTAGCAGATATTAAAGATATTTTAATTATCTCTACTCAAAAAGATATTGATAGGTTTCGAGATATTTTTGGAGATGGAAGCTCATTAGGTATTCAAATCTCTTATGCTATTCAAAAAGCACCAAATGGTTTGGCTGAAGCATTTATTATTGGAGAAGAGTTTATAGCAGATGATGATGTCTGTTTGGTTCTTGGTGATAATTTAATTTATGGGGAAGGCTTAATTCAACTATTGTGTAATAGTAGAGAGATTGTTGAACAAGAGAAGAAGAGTGTTGTCTTTGGTTATTATGTCGATAATCCAAAAAGTTATGGAGTTGTTGAATTTAATGATAAAAAAGAGGCAATTAGTATTGAAGAGAAACCAACTCATCCAAAAAGCAACTATGCTGTTATAGGGCTCTATTTTTACGATAACAGTGTTGTCGAAATTGCAAAACAAGTTAAGCCTTCGCAAAGAGGTGAGTTGGAGATAACTTCAATTAACCAAGAGTATTTAGCACAAGATAGATTAAGGGTAGAGCTTTTTGGTAGAGGTTTTGCTTGGATGGACACAGGTACTCATGAAAGCTTATTGGAAGCAGGAAATTTTATTGAACTAATAGAAAAGAGACAAGGATTAAAAATAGCTTGTCTTGAAGAGATAGCTTTTCACAAAGGATATATTAGTAGAAAGAAACTTATAGAATTAGGAAATGAACTATCTAAAAATCAGTATGGACAATATCTTTTAAAGGTTGCAAAACTATGAAAACAATTTTAGTAACAGGCTGTGCAGGCTTCATAGGTTCAAACTTCGTGCCATACTTCATAGACAAATATGAAAACTATAATGTAGTCAATCTTGATCTGCTCACATATGCAGGAAACCTTGAGAATCTTACAGAAGTAGAAGAAAATCCTCGTTATAAATTTATAAAAGGTGATATCTGCAACCGTGAACTAGTGGAGTTCATCTTTAACGAATATGACATTCAAGGAGTTATTCACTTTGCAGCAGAGTCTCATGTAGACAACTCCATTAAAAATCCTGGAGTCTTTGTAGAGACCAATGTAAATGGTACATTTACACTTTTAGATGTTGCACAGAAATATTGGATGGAAAAACCGTTTACCTATAAAGAAACATACACCAACTGTCGATTCCACCACATCTCAACTGATGAAGTCTATGGAACACTCACAGTTGATCCGAAAGATCTTTTTACAGAAGAGACACCGTATGCACCTAATTCTCCATATTCAGCCTCTAAAGCAAGTTCAGATACGATAGTGCGTTCATACCAAGAGACTTACGGACTCAATACTGTCATCACAAACTGCTCAAACAATTATGGACCAAAACAACATGATGAGAAACTTATTCCTACTATCATCCGTAAATGTTTGGCAGAAGAGCCTATCCCTATCTATGGAGATGGAAAGAACATCCGTGACTGGCTCTATGTGCTAGACCACTGTAAAGGAATAGACTTGGTGTATCATACAGGTAAAGAGGCAAATGTCTATAACATCGGCGGAAGGAATGAGAGAACGAACCTTCAGATAGTAGATGCCATCACATCGATCTTAGATGAAAAAGTTCCACGAAAAGAGAATAAAAGCTATAAAGAGTTCATTACTTTTGTAGAGGACAGAGCAGGACATGACAGACGTTATGCAATCGATGCTACAAAACTGGAGAATGAACTTGGTTGGAAGGCTGATGAGAACTTTGAGAGTGGGATTATTAAGACTGTTGATTGGTATTTAGAGAAGTATAATAAATAGATGAAAATATCAATTATAACAGTAGTGTGGAACAACAAAGAAACCATAAAAGATGCGATAGATTCCGTATTAAATCAAACTTATAAAGATATAGAATACATTATAGTAGATGGTGCAAGCACTGATGGAACGGTGGAGATAGTTCAAAGCTATGGGGATAAAATAACAAAGTTTGTAAGTGAAAAAGATAATGGTCTTTATGATGCCATGAATAAGGGAATAGCATTAGCTACAGGTGATGTAGTTGGCATACTTAATAGTGATGATTTTTATATTGATGAATTTGTGATAGAGAAAGTTGTTAAAGTATTTGAAGAGAAAGAAGTCGATAGTATGTTCGCTGATTTGGTGTATGTAAAGCCTGATAATTTAGAAAAAACTGTACGGTATTATGATAGTAGTAAATTTGACCCTTCAAAGTTTGCTTATGGTTGGATGCCAGCTCATCCTACATTTTTTGTGAAACGAGAGGTTTATGAGAGATATGGAGTATTTAAAACTGACTATAAAATAGCATCAGATTATGAAATACTTGTCAGGTTTTTAAAAAAATATAAATTAAGTTATTTTTATTTAAATGAAGTCATTATTAAAATGCGTATGGGCGGCATTAGTACAAGTGGTTTTAAGAGTAATTATATTTTAAACAAAGAAATTATCAGAGCTTGTAAGGAAAATGATATAGATACAAATTGGATAAAAGTATTATCAAAATATCCTAGTAAAATTTCAGGGTTATTGAAAAAATGAAATCTATAATAGTGACAGGTGCAAATGGATTTGTAGGAAGTTATTTTCAGGATAATTATGCCGATAAATATAATATTAAAACTTTTTCATTTTTAAATGATAACTTTGATGATTTAGGTTTGAATGGTATTAATACTGTTGTTCATCTCTCAGCGCTTGTGCATCAAATGGGTGGGGCAAGTAAAGAAGAGTATGAAAGAATCAATGTTGTTCAGACAATAGACTTAGCCAAAAAAGCTAAAGCGAGTGGTGTGAAGCATTTTGTTTTTATGAGTAGTATCAAGGTATATGGCGAAGAGAGTGATGTGGCTTATAGTGAGACTACTATATGTAAACCACAAGATGAATATGGAAAGAGTA
>Ga0256829_1003749_pt1 | contig 10309 bp, 8 predicted proteins | sample 131447metaG_FD_185979 | JGI IMG/M metagenome (GOLD analysis project Ga0256829, IMG submission 185979) | Hydrothermal vent microbial communities from Lau Basin, Pacific Ocean - 131-447 | ecosystem: Environmental > Aquatic > Marine > Hydrothermal vents | place: Pacific Ocean: Lau Basin | collected...
ACCTCGACCCTTCATGGTCAAATTTATTCAGCCGCGCCCACATGCCGATTGACGTGATTATTTCGCCGGAAATCTTGGTCGCCGACAGTATTGTTGAGCGCCTGTCAATTCCCGGAACAACAGCAGCCGTAAGCCTTGGAAAAGGCAATGCACATTTGATCGGGGTTGTTTGTATGGAAGACTGCCCGGTACTACACACCCCACTTGGACAGTTAGATAAACTGTTCCCCGATTTATCATTTTCAATCGTCTCAATCACGCGCAAAACCAAAAATATTATTCCGGATGAAACCGATATGCTTGAGGTGGGCGACGAAGCCTATATCATCGTAGACAGCATACATTTACGCCGTGTGATGGCCGCATTCGGTCACTTGGAAAAAGAAGCCCGTAAAATCATCATCTCTGGCGGGGGTAATATCGGTATTTCCCTGATCAGAAAACTTCAGGCGCAGATTTCAGGGCTGCAATTGAAAATCATCGAACATAACCAAGACAGGGCACGTTTCCTGAGTGAGCAACTCGAAAATATTATTATCCTGAATGGTGACACACTCGACCGATCCATTATGGAAGAAGCCTCAATAAACTCCGCTGAAACATATATCGCCCTGATGAATGATGATGAAAGTAATATTCTCGGCTCACTTCTTGCGAAACAATATGGCTGTGAACGTGTTGTGACATTGGTTAATAACAACGCTTATTACCCGCTTGTTGGCCCGCTGGGTATTGATACAATGATTTCACCAAAGTCAATCATTGTGTCGAACGTCATGCAGCACGTACGCCGCGGACGCATTGTCAGTATTCATAATATTCATGAAGGCCATACAGAGGTTATGGAGATTGAAATTTCTGAATCATCCCGTATGGCAAATAAACTCATATCCGATATGGAGCTTCCATCCTCTGTTGTCATAGGTGCGATCATCCGCGGTGATAAAGTGATCATTCCAAAAGAGAATAATAAGCTGATGCCGCAAGACCATGTTATCATTCTTGCATCCCGTGAACATGCGCGCGATGTAGAGAAAATGTTATCTGTACATGTGGATCTGCTATAACTCATGAAACTAGGCGTATTCGATTCAGGATTGGGCGGATTATTGATTGCAAAATCAATCCGCAAAGCACTCCCTGATATTGATATGGTCTATTTTGGTGATACGCTTCATTTGCCCTATGGAAACAGATCATTCGAAGCCATTTACGAATACAGCAAACGCGCGATAGAGTTTTTATTTGCACAGGATTGTAACCTCATCATCACGGCCTGTAACACTGCGAGTGCAAAAGCCTTGCGAAAATTACAGCAAGATTACCTGCCAAACAGCCCATATGCCGACAGGCGCATATTAGGCGTGGTCGTGCCGACGTTAGAAACCGCAATTGATCGTGGCTATAAACATCTGGGTGTTATCGCGACAAATTACACCATAGAAAGCGGAATCTACCCGGATGAACTGAAAAAAATTGACCCTGAAATTCATATCATTCAAAAGAACACGCCGCTTCTTGTACCATTGATAGAGAATAACGGGCGCGAATGGCTTCCACCGGTTTTAGAACATTACCTAAGACCCATGGTACAAGAGGGGATTGAATGCCTTATCCTTGGCTGTACACATTTCCCGTTTGTTAAAGATGAAATTCAAAATATTTTGGGTGAAAATGTGTCATTAATTTCACAAGACAACATCATTCCCGACAAACTGATCGATTACCTGAGAAGGCATCCTGAAATCGCGCAACAGATAGAACATAACGGGCATTCAGAATTCATCGTTAGTGATGTGACAAAAAGTTACGCCGATGCAGCCACACTAATATATCAATCCCCGATACATATCGAATTCGCACGATTTAATCCGCAAACCAATTCCTACAGCAGAGGTGAAACATCATGACGCACTTCCCCGAAACAACCACTTTACCGGACGCCGTATTTTGGGACTGGGACGGCACAATCGCTGACAGTTATGGTTTTCTTAATGATGCGCATAATCACACATTAGAAGCGCTGGGCTTTGAGCGGTTCAAAGATGGTGAATACATGAATTATTTTGGCAAGCCGAGAGAGGTGCTATACCCCGCAATTTACAAAGATAAATGCAATCAGGCCATGGATATCTTTCAAACATATGTTTTTGAAAACAGTCATAAAGTAAAAACAATCGACGGAACACGTGATGTTCTGGAGTTTTTTCATACCAACAAAATACCAATGGGCGTTGTTACAAACAAAAAGAGCAGCTTTGTCACCAGAGAGTTGGAGCATACGCGCTTTGCCCCGTTCTTTCAGGTGATTATCGGGGCAGGGGAAGCGCACTCTGATAAACCATCAGGCGCTCCGCTCGCTCTTGCTTTGGAAAAAACAAACCTAGAACCTCAAACACACAATATTTGGTTTGTCGGTGATACCGAAAATGATTTGGCCTGTGCACAAGATGCAGGATGCACCGGAATCTTCCTAAAAGGTGACAAAGACACAGAAAGTTTGATTGCAACCTATAAGCCCCTCATCAGCTTTGACCACTACCAACAATTCAAAGAGTTTTTGGTTGCAATATAGAAATGTTGCTCTAAAACTGTGTATATGTTTTATTACTGCGAGCTGAATGGTTTAGTAAGTTTACTAATAAAAACAACGATAAAAACTTAGGAAAAAGAAAAAAAATGTCCGAAAAAATACAAAACGTCCAAGACGTTTTTCTAAATAAAATTCGTAAAGAAAAAATGTCCGTAACAGTATTTCTGGTAAACGGCGTAAAATTACAGGGAATCGTGACATGGTTTGATAATTTCTGCCTTCTTTTACGTAGAGATTCACATGTACAATTAATCTACAAGCATGCCATTTCAACCATCATGCCTGGTGGGCCGCTAAACCTGAATGAAGAAGATAAAACTGGATCATCTGACTCAGATTAATAGTTAGCTGATTCAATAAGGAACAGTTACCTTGAAAAATAAGGATAAAATGTATGTGAGCGCTCAATATCAAGAGCGCGACACAGCATATATCATCCAGCCGATAGATAAAAATAAGCCACTCAACCGCGATATCGAAGATATCATCGAAGAGGTTGAGGGACTTGCTCGTGCCATCGATTTAGATGTTATTGAAACAAACACGATTAAATTTTCCACCATTCAGGCAGGAAGCTTCTTCGGTAAAGGTACCAGAGAAGAAATAGCCGCTGAAATTAAACCCCTAAAACCCGCAATCATCATCGCGAACTGTTCGCTCTCTCCCGTTCAGCAAAGAAACCTTGAAAAAGCTTGGGACACAAAAATCATAGACCGAACAGGTCTTATTCTAGAAATTTTCGGTGCACGCGCACAAACCAAGGAAGGGCGATTACAGGTTGAACTGGCCGCACTGGATTATCAGCGGTCGCGCCTCGTACGTTCTTGGACACACCTTGAAAGGCAACGCGGTGGTGCCGGTTTTATGGGTGGGCCCGGTGAACGACAAATCGAAATTGACAGGCGTTTAATTAGCGAACGCATCACCAGACTAAAAAAAGAACTACAAGATGTGCGCCGTACACGCGACCTAGGGCGCCAAAGTAGGGCACGCGTGCCGTTTCCGATTGTCTCTTTAGTTGGATATACGAACGCGGGAAAATCCACATTATTTAACAAGATTACCAAGGCCGGCGTTTTCGCCGAAGACTTGCCGTTTGCAACACTTGATCCGACCATGCGCAAAATTGAATTACCAGGTAATCAAGAAGCAATCTTGGCAGACACAGTTGGTTTCATTTCCGACCTGCCTACGCATTTGGTTGCGGCCTTTCGCGCAACCTTGGAACAGATTATTCACGCAGATGTTATCGTGCACGTCATTGATGCATCACGCGAAGATTTCATGGCACAGAAAAATGATGTTATTGAAATTCTGGAAGATCTTGGCGTCGAATATGACCACGATGAACGTATCATTGAGGTTTACAACAAAGTCGACAAACTGGATGATGAAAGCTTCGCAGACTTCGAACGTCTGTGCAAACTGTCTCGCAAACCATGCTTAATGGTTTCCGCCCATCAGGGCATCGGAACAGATACACTGGAAGAGCAAGTCGCATCAGTGACATCGCGCAACCATGATGATGTTACATATGAAATAAAAATTGAAGACGGCAAAGCCCTGTCATGGCTCTATGAAAACGGTGATGTACTTGATCGCAAAGACACCGAAAAAACCGTCGAAGTCACAGTCACACTTGATAAGGCAAACATCAATAAGTTCGAAAGCAGTTTTCCTTACAAGGCAAAAGATTAAGACGCCACTTTCTTTTGCTTGTTCCAGGACTGTTCCATTTGCTCCAGAGACGCCTCTGAAAAGGTAACGCCCTGATCTTTGAAATCTTGCTCAATGCCGCGAAAACGCTTTTCAAACTTCTGATTACATTTACGCACGGCTTCCTCTGCATTAATGCCTAACATGCGCCCATAATTCGCGAGCAGAAATAATATATCACCCAGCTCTTCTTCCTGATTCTCAACATCATTATTCGTGAGCGCTTGACGCATCTCAGCAATCTCTTCCTCTAACTTATCCAGAACATGCATAGTATTCGGCCATTCAAACCCCACCTTTGCCGCACGCTTTTGCAGCTTTTGCGCACGTAATAAAGAGGGCAGAGCTTTCGCAACACCATCAAGTGCGCTTTTATCCGCGCCAATATGCTTTGCTTCCTTACTCTTTTGTGCATCCCAAATTTCATCTACATCGGCCGCAGTTTGTGCATCTTGATCCTTAAACACATGCGGATGACGCGTAATCATTTTGTCTGTCACATCATGGATCACATCATGCAAATCAAAGTCTCCATTTTCGGATGCCATTTGCGCATGATAAACAGACTGAAATAATAAGTCCCCAAGCTCCTCTCTTAGCTCTGTCATGTTATTTCGATCAATCGCATCGGCAACCTCGTATGCTTCCTCTAATGTATATGGAAGAATAGTATCAAAGCTTTGCTCCAAGTCCCATGGACACCCCCCGTCTGGATCTCTGAGTGCACTCATGACCTCGATGAGATCAGTCATTGTATATGGTTTTTTATTTTGCATTTCGCTTACCCTAAAAAAAATGTGAGAATACTTCCAAAGATTGCATTTTTTAATCTTATATAAATTTAATGTGCTATTATAGGCACCTGTTTGATTTAATCCATTTCTTAATAAAAGCACTATGACGCACGACGACAACCTCAAAAAGCAAAGGGAACGTTTTCTGTCTTTTTCTTTTGCGACCTCCGACCTTTTGTTGGAGCTCGACGAGGAGGGCAACGTGCAATACGCGTTAGGCGCCGTGCAAGGATTGACAGGGAATAAAGACGCAGCCTCACTTAACGGCACGCCGTGGCTTGACCTTTTTCACAAAAAAGACCGTATGGTGCTTAAGGTCATGCTAAAAAAATCTCAGCCGGGACAGAGATGCGGCCCCACACTTGTTTCTTTAAAAGACGGAAAAAATGCGCGTAACATAATTGTTAGTGCCATTAAAATGCCGGGAAAACCTGAAACCTACGTTAGTATCGCAACAGGCAATGCGATTATTAACCAAATCGGGCAACTTGCGAAAGACCAAGAAGAGAACAAGACTCTGGATAAAGAGAGCTTCATTGATGCCGCCCAAGAAGTTTTGAAAATGGCTTCTGATCTTGGTGAAGATGCTGACATGACCCTAATCGACATTGCCGGAGCCAACTTCGCACAAAAAAGAATGGGCGACAAAGCGTGGAAAAAGATGTCTGACGCCATGACGCAAATGCTATGCGATAACTCTCTCGACGGGGAGACAGCCGCGCATTTAGGGGGCGGTAAATATAGTGTTATTCACGGGGCAGAACTGAATATTGAGGAATTGACCCAGAGCATCAACACTCTATCAAAAGAGCATGACCCACTTGGAGAAGGCATTGAAATAAAAACAAAAACCGTTTCCACTGACATGTCAGATATGGATGAGCGTGACGCAACACGCGCGTTGTTTTACACTCTGAATGAATTCGAACGTAGCGGCACTGATCTTACAATAAAAGAGCTCAACTCAGGTTTTAAGGCCTTCGTTACTGCGAACACTCAAAAAATACAGGAATTCAAAAAAATCCTTCAGGATTTGGATTTCTCAATGCACTTTCAACCGATTGTTAACTTACAAACATGGGAATGTAGCCATTATGAGATGCTCTGTCGTTTCAGAGAGGGCAACACATTTGAATGGATTATGTTCGGTGAAGACATAGGCATGGCATCTGAATTGGATATCGCCGTCGTAAGGCGCTCTCTAGGTTACATTGACAGCAAACGCAAAGATACTGACGAAAATTTTTCAATTAATATCTCCGGTCAATCTATTGCAAATGACGAATTTTTAATGCAGCTGGAATTAGAAATAGATAATTATCCGCACCTAAGAAGCCGAATAATTTTTGAAATCACGGAAAGTACGCAAATCAATGACCTTGATAAAGTAGGGGGCGTTGTCCAAAGCCTAAGAGCTGATGGATTAAAAATCGCACTTGATGACTTTGGCGCAGGGTCTGCATCCTTCCAATACCTTAGCAGCATGCATGTGGATTTTGTGAAAATTGACGGAAAGTACATCAAGAACATTCTTAATGAGAATCGAGACTTAATTATGGTGAAGAACCTCACACAAATGTGTAAGGATTTAGATATGAAGGTCGTTGGGGAGTTTGTTGAAAACAAGGAAATCGCGGATACGCTAAAAGGGCTCGGGATTGATTACGGTCAGGGATACTATTTCGGTAAACCACTTGCAGGCCCTGGATACACAAAACCTGACTAGCAAAGCGGGTAATCACACCTGCACCCTAACACCACAAAAACGGCCCTGAGAGCAGCTCACTCTATAACATTATTTGCAGAATACTGCTTTGCACAAAAAGTACTGTTTTTTTTCGCCAAGGATGGTTAGTATCGCCATCAATAAACGTGAGAAGTATTCACGTGCGAATGAAACAGGAACAGGAAAACATTACTATGCATCCGATCATCCTATCCGGTGGCTCCGGCACAAGATTATGGCCTTTGTCTCGCCCGCTATACCCGAAACAATTTATCGCCTTACATACTGATAAAACCCTGTTTCAGGAAACGGCAATCAGATTACAAAAAATCGGCTTAGATGCACCAAGTGTCATTTGTAATGAAGAACATAGATTCATCGTCGCGGAAAATATGCGCATGATTGATCAAGATGTTCAGGACATCATTCTGGAACCTGTCGGGCGCAACACAGCTCCGGCCATCGCAACAGCTGCACTGTCTGCAATTAAAAAAGATCCAGACTCTATATTGTTAGTTTTACCTGCAGATCATGTCATTGAGAATTTGGACGCATTTTCCGATGCGGTAAAAAAGGCTCAAAAACTCGCAGAAGAGGGGCACCTTGTGACATTTGGTATTAAACCGACAGAACCGCACACAGGATACGGCTATATTGAATCGGGTGATTCTATCGTTGATGGCGCGTATAAAATTGCTGCATTCAAGGAAAAGCCTGACGAGAAAACAGCGCAAGATTTTCTGGATAGTAGAAAATATTTATGGAATAGCGGCATGTTCTGTTTTAAGGCAGCCGCCTTTATCGAAGAATTAGAACGCCACCATCCGGACATTGTTAAACACGCAAAGGCTGCACTGGACAACAGTGAAAAAGATTTGGACTTCATCCGTCTGGAGGCGAAGTCATTTGAGCAATGCGAAGATATATCCATTGATTATGCCGTCATGGAGAAAACCCAAAACGGTGCGATGGTTTCTCTTGATGCGAATTGGAATGACGTTGGCTCTTGGGACGCGGTTTGGGAAGTCTCTGAGAAAAACGAAGATAACAATGTATGCATTGGTGATGTTATAGCCAAAAAGACAAAAAACTGCTTTATCAGAGGCAAAAGCAAACTTGTCTGTACGCTTGGGCTTGAGGATGTGATTGTAGTCGATACTCAAGACGCATTACTTGTGGCATCTAAAGAACATGTTCAGGATGTCAAAGAAATTGTCTCTGACCTGAAAAAAGAAAACAGGAAAGAAGCCAAGCATCACCGCACCGTTTATCGCCCGTGGGGGCATTACGATTCCATCTGTTTTGGCGAACGTGATCAGGTGAAGAGAATTTCAGTTAAACCCGGTGCCAAGCTGTCCCTACAAAAACACTTTCACAGATCAGAACACTGGGTCGTCGTTAAAGGCACGGCACGGGTAACCAAAGGCGAAGAGGTACTGACAATTTCTGAAAATGAATCTGTTTACCTTCCTGTCGGTATTGTTCATGCATTAGAAAATCCCGGTAAAATCATGCTGGAACTGATAGAGGTTCAAACTGGAAGCTACCTTGGTGAAGATGATATTGTAAGATTGGAAGACATTTATGGCCGAGCATAAAGACTTAAAAGTAGCTATTATCCATGATTGGTTACCCCTAATCGCCGGGGCAGAGCGTGTTCTTGAACAAATTGTACAAGTGTATCCTGATGCCGATATCTACACGTTATTTGATTTTTTAGATGACGAACAGCGCAAGACGTTTGGTGATTGTAAGATTACTGCGAGCTATTTAAACAAATGGCCAAGGGTTGAAAAATACTATCGTAAACTCCTGCCGTTTTGCCCTATGGCGATCGAAGATTTTGATTTGTCGGAATATGACTTAATCATATCTTCCAGTCACGCCGTTGCAAAAGGTGTGATCACAGGAGCAGAGCAAATCCACGTTTCATACGTACATAGCCCAACGCGCTATGCTTGGGATTTGATGCATCATTACCTGAAAGAAAGTAATATGGATCGCGGTATAAAGGGATATATCGCGAAAAAAATCCTGCATAAGTTCCGTATATGGGACTATCGCACAGCCAACGGCGTTGACAGTTTCATTGCCAATTCAAATTACATTCGCAAACGTATCTGGAAAGTTTATCGCAGAGATGCAGAGGTGATTTACCCACCCGTGAATGTCGACCTGTTTGAATATAGTGACCAAAAGGAGGACTTCTACCTCACCGCGTCACGGATGGTACCATATAAGAGATTAGACCTGATTGCATCCGCATTTGCTTTGTTGCCAGACCTCAAATTAAAGATTATCGGCGACGGGCCGGAGATGTCGAAAATTAAAGCCATCGCAGACAAATCCCCAAATATTGAGATCATGGGCTTTCAGCCAACGGATGTTTTGCGTGACCATATGCAACGCGCGAAAGCCTTTGTGTTTGCCGCAGAAGAAGACTTTGGAATTATCCCTGTAGAGGCGCAAGCCTGTGGTACGCCTGTTGTCGCGTACGGGGCAGGCGGGGCATTGGAAACAGTCATCGATTATCGCAATGATAAAAAGAACGCAACCGGGACATTCTTTGAAAAGCAAACGCCCGAATGCGTCGCCGACACTATCAAACGTTTTGAGGCGGTCTCTGATGATATCGACTATAAAAATTGCCGTATAAATGCAGAAAAATTTGCACCTGAAAAATTCCGTAATCACATTAAGGAAACTGTAAATAAGGCCCTAGAAGAAAACAAATCTTAAAGACTCTTGATCCTCCCTTGATATTTAAGTTAGAATCACCCTGTGTGTGTTTTTACATTGCTGCGTATCTCTTAACCGCTATTAAAAAGTTCGGAAATCATGACTCTAAAACAATCACTAGCCATGTGTTCTTCTCTCGTGATCGCAGCGTGTACAGCGCTTCCCGCCTCAGGCCCATACAGCACAAATGTACTTTCAGACGCCAAAGTCCACATTTCAGGAAAAAGTAAATTTCCGGACGCCCAACCACATCATCAAAAAATTCAATATGCGTTGGTTGAAGTTAACGAACATACAATTAACACTATTGCCAAGTACCGCAAGCCATATCGCCCGGAACATAAATGGCCCCAAAATACCGGCCCGCATGTTACCAAGGTTGAGGTTGGTGATATAATTCAAGTGACCATTTTTGAACAAAACTCCGGTGGGCTTTTTGTTCAGGAAGGCGCTGCGATACGTCCCGGTAACTTCATTGATCTACCGCCACAAACCGTTGATGGGGCAGGGTATATTAACGTGCCATATGCAGGCCTAATAAAGGCAGCAGGTCTTACTGCAAATGAAATCAGCAACAGCATTGTTAACGCGCTTTCTGACTTGGCGCTTGCACCTCAGGTTGTTGTTTCCTTCGACACAAGAGGCGGATCAGAGGTAAGCGTTCTTGGTGATGTAGAAGATGCCGATCGTTTTTCCCTTGGGTTTAACCAAGATCGCATATTGGACGTTATTGCATCGGCT
>Ga0256829_1003751_pt1 | contig 10305 bp, 7 predicted proteins | sample 131447metaG_FD_185979 | JGI IMG/M metagenome (GOLD analysis project Ga0256829, IMG submission 185979) | Hydrothermal vent microbial communities from Lau Basin, Pacific Ocean - 131-447 | ecosystem: Environmental > Aquatic > Marine > Hydrothermal vents | place: Pacific Ocean: Lau Basin | collected...
TAGAAGAGACTTTACTTAAAGAAAAATATACATTTTTAGTAGTAAGTCACGACAGATATTTTATAGACAGAATCGCAACGCGCGTAGTTGAGCTTGAAAACTGTAAATTAAGAAGCTTCAAAGGCGGATATGCCGATTATATCAGACAAAAAGACGAACTACTTAAAGCCAAAGAAAAAGAATTTGAAAATGAACTAAGACTTTTAAAAAGAGAAGAAGAGTGGCTAAGCCGTGGTGTAAAAGCCAGACTAAAAAGAAACGAAGGAAGAAAAGAGAGGGTTTTAAACCTTAGAGAAAAAGTAAAAAAAGACAAAAGCGAAATCCGCCAAATAGAAATGCAGCTAAAAAGAGAACTTCTTGGCAAAAACGAAGATAAAATAAATAAAAAAAAGGTAATGTTTGAAATTGAACATCTTTATAAATCAATAGGAGAAAAAGAGCTTATTAAAGATTTTACCACAAGAATTCTTCAAAGAGACAAAATCGCAATAGTCGGAAAAAACGGAAGCGGAAAATCTACTCTTCTTAAAATTTTAATAGGAGAAGACAAAGATTATAACGGAATTATAAAAATAGGAGAAAATGTAAAGATAGGATATCTTGACCAAAGAAAATCTATGCTTGATGACAGTAAAGATTTAATAGAAACTTTTTGTCCTATGGGCGGAGATCATGTCAGTGTAAAAGGAAGAAATATCCATGTTTATGGATATTTAAAAGAGTTTTTATTTCCTAAAGAGTATCTTACAAAGAAAATAGGAGTTTTAAGCGGAGGAGAACAAACAAGAGTCGCCCTGGCTCTTTTATTTACAAAAAATTTTGATGTTTTGATTTTGGATGAGCCGACAAATGATTTGGATATTCAGACTATTAATATTTTGGAAGAATATTTGATGGATTTTGAAGGAAGTGTGATTTTTGTAAGCCACGACAGATATTTTGTGGATAAAATCGCTCAAAAAATGTTTATTTTCAAAGGTAACGGAATTATAGAAGAGAGCTATATTCCTTATACGGAGTATTTGGAAATAGAAAAAGACCTTAAATTAATTGAAAATGTAAAAATAAAAATTGATACTGAAAAAAAAGAAAAAACAACACCTAAAAAAAAGAAAAAATTAAGCTACAAAGAGCAAAGAGAGCTTGAAGAATTACCAAAACTAATAGATGAACTTGAAATTACAATAACCGAGCTTGAAGAGTGTCTTGCAAATCCTGATTGTTACGGAGAAAAAGGACTGGTTTCGTTAAGTAAAGAGCTTGAAGAGATAAAAAATCTGTATGATGAAAAAGTTGACAGATATCTTGAGCTTGAAGAATTAAAAGAAGAACTGGAAAATGCGTAAAATTATTTTTATTTTTCTTATCTCTTTTTCATTTGCCCTAAATCATTTAGCCAATTCAAACAGCGAATATCTGCTTGAACACGCTAATAATCCGATAGACTGGTATCCTTGGGAAAAAGATGCTTTTGATAAAGCAAAAAAAGAGAATAAATTAATTTTTGTTTCTATTGGATATTCAACCTGTCATTGGTGTCGTGTAATGTTAAAAGAATCTTTTACCGATAAAAAAGTTGCTAATCTTTTAAACAAAAATTATATCTCAATAAAAGTGGATAAAGAACAAAATCCCGGAATTGACAGATATTATCAACAAATTGCCAAAAAAATTTACGGACATTATATCGGATGGCCTCTTAATATTATAATGCTTCCGGATAAAAGAATTATCTATATAACAACCTATATTCCTAAAAACAATATTTTCAAAAAAAAGGGATTTTTGACCCTGCTTCCATATTTTGCAAAACTTTGGCAAAAAAATCCAAAAAAGCTGATAAGTCTTAATAAAAACATTCAAAAAAAACTTAAATTAAAAAACAACATTAATATTTCTAATATTTTAAAATACAGCGAAAATAATTTAAATAAAAATTTTGATTTTACATACGGAGGATTTAAAGGTGTTCATAAGTTTCCCGAATATAATAAATTCAAACTTTTACTGGATATTTATCTTCTTACAAAAAATCAAAAATATTTAAATATGCTTGATTTGACACTTACAAATATGGCAAGAAGTGGAATGGTTGATGAGGTTGAAGGAGGATTTTTCAGATACAGCACTATTGATGATTTTTCTATTCCCCATTTTGAAAAAATGCTTTATTCAAATGCTTTGATGATTAATATTTATTCTTTAACTTACAAATATCATCCGAAAAAACTTTATAAAAAGAGTGTTTTAAATTCCATAAACTGGCTTGAGAAATATTTCAAAAATAAAGACGGACTATTTTTTGCCGCAAGCAGTGCGGATTCTCCAAATGAAGGTGATTATTATATATTTACTACAAAAGAAATTTATAAGGCTTTAAAAAACATTCCGAATAAAAAAGAAATTTTAGATTATATACATTTTGATAAAGATGGAAATTTTGGAGAAAATAAAGAGTTTTTATATTTTAAATTCAAAAAGCCTCCAAAAAATTTGGATAAATTTTTAAATAATTTAAAAAAATTAAGAAAAAATCATAAATTTCCTTTTATTGACAAAAAAGAGATACTCTCCTGGAATGCAATGATGGCAAGTGCATATTTTAAAGCTTCCGTCTTTAATAAAAGCTATATTTCAAAAGCTCAAAATTTAATTACTGCAATTTATAAAAATTTATATAAAAACGGTTTTTATCACTATAAATTAAAAAACAGACTTACAAAAAAAGCGACTTTGGAAGATTATGCTTATTTTTTAAGAGCATTGATTGATGCTTATGAATATACCCTTGATAAAAAATATTTACAAAAAGCCAAAATAATTTCAAATAAAATATGGTCGTTCCGTAAAAATAAAAAATGGTATTTTGATAAATTTCCGGCTACTCTTAGTGAAAAAAGTTATCCAAGTGCCGTTAGTATGGCTTTAAATTCTTTGCTTGATTTTTATTCTTTAAAAAATGATTTTTTAAATTACGAAAAAACAAAAAACATTATAAAAAAACTGCCGGTAAAATTTGAATATGCGACATTACTTGAAGATAAATTAAAAATAAAATATAATATTTATATTATTAAAAACAAAAATCCGAATATTGATTTAAAAATTTATTATCCTTTTTATCTGTTTAAAAAAGTTAATTTGAATTTTTATGAAATATGCACGATTTATTCTTGTTTAAAGACACTAAAGGAAGAAAATGTTAAAAAATTTTTTAAAAAAATCAAATATTAAAGAATTAAAAGCTTTAATAGATAATCTGACTTTATACAGTGCGGCTATGAGCTTTTATACGATTTTTTCTCTCATACCGGTGCTTTTGCTGGTTTTATCCATTTTTTCTTCCACTCCTTATTTTAAAAAATTTTATTCAAAACTTCAGGATTTTTTAATTTCAAACATTCTTCCTTCAAACCATATGCAAATGGAACATTACATAAACACATTTTTGACAAATTCCGCAAATATGGGAATTATCGGCGGAATTTATATTTTGGTTACTTCAATTTTATTTTTTGACAACTACGAAACAATTATAAGCAAAATTTTTGAACAGGAAAAAAGGGATTTGTGGGAGAAAATCAAACTTTACTGGACTATGATTACAATGTTTCCCATTCTTTTTGCCATTGCCATTTTTATTTCTATAAAAATTGAGTTTTTTTTGAATATATCTTTTGGATTTATTATTCCTTTTTTGATTATATGGCTTACATTTTTTTTGGCTTATAAATTAACCCTTAATGCCAAAACGGAAAAATATCCTCTTTTAGCTTCTTTTCTTACCACTTTTGCTTTTTTTATAGCGAAAAATGTATTTTTGTATTATATTTTATTCAATAAAACATATAAATCACTTTACGGTTCTATTTCTATTTTGCTTTTTTTGTTTTTATGGATTTATATTAACTGGATTATCTATTTTAGCGGAATTTATTTAATCAAATTTTTTGAAAACAAAATGTTACAAAATTACACAAAAAAAGAAAATTCTTAACCCTCTTATCTTTTTTTAACGCTTTTTAGATTGATTTTATTCTATTATGAAAATAAAAAGGAGTTTTAAATGTCAGAAATTTATTATCCTAAAAAGGAAATGTTTGAAAATCCCGCATTTAAAAATATGTGTGAATATAAAGATTTGGTAAAAGATTTTGAAGAAAATTTTGAAAACACATGGGGAAAACTTGCTGATAAAAAAATATCTTGGTTTGCTCCTTATGAAAAAGTATTAGATGAGAGTAACGCTCCTTTTTACAAGTGGTTTACCGATGGAAAATTAAATGTAGCATATCAATGTATAGACAGACATCTAAAAGACAAAAAGAACAAAGCCGCAATAATATGGGAAGGCGATAACGGAGAAAAAAGAATTATCACATATCTTGAACTTTACAAAGAAGTAAACAGATTTGCTAATCTTTTAAAATCTTTTGGAGTCACTAAAGGCGACAGGGTTGTTATATATATGCCTATGATTCCAGAAGCGGCTTTTGCAATGCTTGCGTGTGCCAGAATCGGTGCAATTCACAGTGTTGTTTTTGGCGGCTTCAGTGCCGAAGCACTTAAAGACAGAATCTTGGATGCCGAGGCTAAAATTGTTATTACTGCCGATGGAGCTTTTAGAAAAGGGAAACCTTATATGCTAAAACCGGTTGTGGATAAAGCACTCAAAGGCGTTGAATGTGTAGAAAAAGTTGTAGTGGTTGAAAGAAACGGTGAAGATATTGAGTGGCATCAAAAAGATGTAAGTTATAATGAATTGATTATTAATCAATCCAGTGTTTGTGAGCCGGAAATTATGGACAGCGAAGAACCTCTCTTTTTACTTTATACATCAGGAAGCACAGGAAAACCAAAAGGAGTGGAACATCATCAAGCCGGCTATATCCTTTGGGCACAGCTTACTATGGAATGGGTGTTTGATATAAAAGATAACGATACTTTTTGGTGCACTGCTGATGTAGGCTGGATTACGGGGCATACTTATATTGTTTACGGACCTTTGGCAGCCGGAGCTACAACTATTATGTTTGAAGGTGTTTTAACATATCCCGACAGCGGCAGGGCATGGCAGATGATTGAAGAATATAAAGTAAATCAATTTTATACAGCTCCTACTGCTATTAGACTTTTACATAAAATAGGAGCTGATGAGCCTAAAAAATACGATTTAAATTCATTAAGAATTTTAGGAACTGTCGGAGAACCTATAGACCCGGAAGCATGGAAATGGTATTATGAAGTAGTAGGAAATGGAAGATGTTCTATTGTAGATACCTGGTGGCAAACGGAAACAGGAGGACATATGATTACCCCTCTTCCGGCAGCCACTCCAATTAAACCGGCAAGTGCAACTTTTCCGCTTCCAGGAATTTTTGCAGAAATTATTGATGAAAACGGAAATAAAATGAAAGCAAATGAAAAAGGGCTTTTATGTATTACAAAACCTTGGCCAAGTATGATTAGAACTATTTGGGGAGATAATGAAAGATTTGTAAAAAGTTATTTTTCTACTGCAAAAAAAGACGGTAAACCGGTTTATTTCTCGGGAGACGGTGCAATTTACGATGGAGACGGATATATTTTCATTACAGGTAGAGTTGATGATGTAATTAATGTATCAGGGCACAGACTCGGAACCGCTGAAATAGAAGCTTCCGTTCAAAAACATCCTAATGTAGCTGAAGTTGCAGTAGTAGGAAAACCTGATGAAATTACAGGAGAGAGTATTTTTGCTTATATCGTCTTAAAAAATAACGAAAATTTAGGCGAAGATGTTGAACTTATGAAAGAAATTAATGAAATTATCGCTACAGACATCGGAAATATTGCAAAAGTAAAAAGTTTTGCTTTTGTTCCGGGACTTCCTAAAACCAGAAGCGGTAAAATTATGAGAAGAATTTTAAGAAGTATTGCAAAAGGCGAAGAAATCACCCAAGACACTTCAACACTTGAAGACCCGAGTGTAGTGGAAAAAATCATTGAAATAGCGGGAAAATAAAAGAAAAAAATTACTTTTTTATTCCCTTTTTAGCTATAATTTCAAAAAAAAAGGATAGATAATGGATATTTCAAAAATCAAACCGGGCAACCCTGAAGAAGCAATCAATGTATTAATTGAAATTCCTAAAGGAAGTAACATTAAATATGAGCTTGATAAAGACAGCGGAGCTATTTTCTTAGACAGAATTCTTTACGGAAGTCAATTTTATCCGGCAAATTACGGATTTGTTCCAAATACTTTAGCAGATGACGGAGACCCTATTGATGTTTTAGTCCTAAGCAGTGAAGCCGTAATTCCGGGATGTATTATAAAATCAAGAATTATCGGTGTTTTTATTATGGAAGATGAAAATGGACAAGATGAAAAGATAGTAGCGGTTCCAACTATTAAACTTGACCCTAAAATGGCTAAAATAAATTCTCTTGAAGATTTACCTGAAATTGAACTTGCTCAAATAAAGCACTTTTTTGAAACATACAAAGACCTTGAACCTGGGAAATGGGTAAAAGTTACAGGATTTGACGGAAGAGAAAAAGCAATTGAATTTGTAAACAAATCTATCGCAAATTACAAATAAGAAAGATTTTTTTTCTTTCTTAAAAATAAATTTTATAATAAATTCCCAAATATTGATTTCTAGTATAACTTTCCGGCTCAAATGCGGTGTAGTTTTTATTGTTTAAAATAATTTTGAAATTATTTGAAGCATTTATATGCCATAAATCATATTTATAAAAAACTCCAAAAATTTTATTTTCATCAAAGCTGTAACCGATATCTATTTTACCCGTAAATCCTGAAGTATTTCCCAAATTAACTGTAGGATTGTTTCCTAAATATATTTTTAGTTCAGGGTTAAAAGCATATTGATATTGAAAATCCGTTTTAATAAATAATTTATTTATCATAAATCTATAATCCATCCCGCTTGCAATATAACTCCAATAATATTGCTCATTATAATCTCCCGAAGCATTTGAACATCCTCTGTTCCAAAATCTATAACCGATTTTGATGTAATAAGGTCTAAAATCAACTGCCGCATTTAGATTATATAAATAAGAGTTATTTACATTTGTTTTAAATGGTGTCCCATCCTGATAAGCACCGTCATAAATTTTTTTACCGCTAGAGTATTCCCCGTTTAAAGAAAATATAATATTTTGAAAATATTTTTCATATTCAATCCCTATTCCATACATATCCCCAAAACTGTTATAATCTTTATCAGCAACATTTCCATAAACAAATTCTTTATAATTTTCTTTTAAGCTGAATGTATAAAAATTAAGATTATCTCCAAAAAGAAAATTAATTAATATGAGAGTGAAAATTATCTTTTTCATAAAATTCCTTTTGAAAATATTTTTCAACATCAATTCCGAATATTTTTTTATTTTGATATTTTTTGCTCAAATTTTTAACGGCATTTTCAAGCTCAACGGATTTAATACCGTGCTTAACACTCATTAAAGCTTCTATAAAAGCCCCTAAATGGTCTGCTATTTTAATAAGTTTTCCATCAATGCCTTTATTTTCAAACAAATCTTCGGCTGTATCAACTGTTTTGTAGCCGTTATTAGTTATTATTTTATTGGCAAATTCATCGGTAATTAACATTTTAAGTTCCTGTTGTAATTTTTTTGGAACAAGAGGTAAAATTTTCTCTTCAATAAGCATATTTTCATACTCTTTTAGTATTTTATCAAGCCCTGCAACACCCTGTTTTACCGGAGTAATAATATCTCTTGTAAGGGCTTCTGGTAAATCGTGAAAAAGACCGGTAAAAAAATTATAATATATTTTATCTTTATTTCCCCCGTATTCTTTGGTTAGAAAAAAGCTCATAATCGCTACAAAAAGCATATGCCCAAGCACACTGGTCTGAGGGATTCTCGGGGTATTTGCCCATCTTTTTTGAAATCTCATATTTCCGCATAAAGAAATAAAATCATATGTTTTTCTTTTAAGACTTAAAATTCTGACTCCTTCTAAATCATAATAATCTTCAAGCTCATTTTCAAGATTTTTTTTAATATCTTCTATTCCGTAAGAATTTTTTGCAAAATTATAAATAAAATCAAATTCCCATTTGCTTGAAATATAGCTTGCAGCTGAAAGTATTCGTTTTTCTATTGAATCCGTGTTATTATATAACTTAACATAATATTCTAACTCTTCATCAATAACACCTCTTAAATTTCTCAAAACAAATTCATCAACCTCTTTTCCTTTCTTTTTCCTCAAATAATAATAAACCGGAGATTTTAAATCTGTCAAAATGGCTCTGTATAAAAGACCCGCTATTGAGAAATTAATCAACTTTACAAAATCAACATCTTTTTCATAATGTGCTATTATATATGCTATTATCATTCTGTGTGCCTGTTTATCAAGCTCTACAAACTTAAAAGGTCTTGGCAAATCATTCCATCTTTCTATTGAGGCGGTAGAAAAAATTAATTTAATAAGTTTGGCATTCATTTTTACTCCTTATGATATAATTTTATCTAAAAAAGGATATTAATGAAACTTTGGGGAGGGAGATTTTCTAAACAGGCAGCAAAACTTCTTGATGAATTTAATGCATCACTTCCGTTTGATAAAGATTTATACCTTGAAGATATTGAAGGCTCCATTGCCCACTCGGCAATGCTAGCAAAACAGGGAATTATAACTAAAGAAGAAGCGGACAAAATAAAGGAAGGTCTGTTAGAAATCAAAAAAGAGATTGAAAACAATGAGTTTAAATGGGATATAAGCGATGAAGATATCCATATGGCTATTGAAAAAAGATTAATTGAATTAATTGGGGATACAGGCAAGAAACTCCACACGGCAAGAAGCAGAAACGACCAGGTGGCAGTTGATTTTAGAAGATGGGTATTAAAGAAAAACATTGAATTTACAAAAAGTATAAAAGAACTTATCAAAACTTTTGTAGATATTGCAAAAGAAAACACGACCACCCTGCTTCCGGGAATGACACATCTTCAACACGCTCAGCCAATCAGTTTTGGTTATCATATGTTAGCTTATGCAAGTATGTTTAAAAGAGATTATGAAAGATTTAAACAAAGCTTTGAAAGAAACAATATAAATCCTCTAGGTTGTGCCGCACTTGCCGGAACGCCTCATAATATAGACAGATTTGAAACAACAAAAACTCTTGGTTTTAAAGAACCAAGCATTAACTGCCTTGATACTGTGAGTGATAGAGATTTTGCACTTGAAATTTTATTTAATATTTCAATGCTTATGATGCACGCAAGCAGAATTGCAGAAGAGATGATTATCTGGTCAACAAGTGAATTTGGATTTATTACGTTGAGTGATGAATATTCCACAGGAAGTTCAATTATGCCTCAAAAGAAAAATCCTGATGTTCCAGAGCTAATCCGTGGTAAAACAGGTAGAATCTACGGTAATTTAATGGCACTTCTAACAGTAATGAAAGGTCTTCCATTAGCTTATAATAAAGATACCCAAGAAGACAAAGAAGGAGTCTTTGACAGTGTAAAAAACGGCCTTATTTCTATTGAAATTTTAAAAGAAGCTCTAAAAACAATGAGTGTTAATAAAGAAAATATGCTAAAAGCCACAAAAAAAGGTCATTTAACAGCTACTGATTTAGCAGATTATTTAGTAAATAAAGGAATTCCTTTTAGAGAAGCCCATCATATTACAGGTCGTGCAGTTGCATTGGCTGAGAGTAAAGGAGTTGATTTAAGCGAGCTTAGTCTAGATGAGCTTAAAAGCATTGATGAAAGAATTGGAGATGATTTAGATTTAAGCTTAGAAAATTCAATGAACAGCAGAAAAAGTTACGGAGCAACAGCACCTGAGAGAGTAAAAGAGCAGATAGAATATTTTGAAAAATTTTTAAAGGAGAGTGAATGATTACAATAAAACATATTGATGAAAAAAAATATGAAGCTACAAACAATAAAGAAGTATTAATTATTAATGCAGACAAATATTCTCCTACGGAAATATTCATTACAGGAATGGGAAACTGTTCTTTGTTTGATGTAGTAGAAATGGGTAAAAAACATAATATCCAAAACGCAAAAATGGAAATTGAATTTAAAAGAAAAGATACTTTCCCTAAAATTTTCACAGAATTTCATTTTATTTATGATTTCCAAAGTGAAGCTGATGATATAACAGCTAAAAGATGGGTTTTAAGTTCTCTTGAGACATACTGCTCTACTATAAATACTGTTAGGGCTACAAGCAAAATTTATTATACAATAAAACACAACGGCGAAACCATAGCATATAAAGAATCTATCATT
>Ga0256829_1003753_pt1 | contig 10303 bp, 9 predicted proteins | sample 131447metaG_FD_185979 | JGI IMG/M metagenome (GOLD analysis project Ga0256829, IMG submission 185979) | Hydrothermal vent microbial communities from Lau Basin, Pacific Ocean - 131-447 | ecosystem: Environmental > Aquatic > Marine > Hydrothermal vents | place: Pacific Ocean: Lau Basin | collected...
ACGCTGCTGGGGCAGTGGCTGCTAATGCATATGGATATACTCGGCAAAATCGCAGGGGCGATTATCGTGGTGTTCGGATTGCACTACATTGGCCTGATCCGGATTCCTCTGTTGATGATGGAGGCGCGTTTTGAAGCGAAAGGAGTCAATGCCAAGCATGGCATTGGCGCACTGATTCTGGGCGCAGCATTTGCCTTTGGATGGACGCCCTGTATTGGCCCGATCCTCGGTGCGATTCTCGCCGTTGCCGGCGTTCAAAGTGAATTGTCGCGTGGCATCACGTTGTTGCTGGCCTACTCGTTGGGATTGGCTATTCCATTTTTGCTGGCCGCGCTGGCCACCGATTCATTCCTGCGTTGGTCACAGAGATTTAAACAGTATTTTTCAATCATCGAGAAGTTTTCCGGAGTCTTGTTGATTGTGGTCGGCATGATGATTTTTCTGGGTAGTTTTAGCATGATTTCAGGATGGCTGATTAACTGGTTCCCGGCTCTGGCCGATATCGAAGGCGCATTTTCCGGATTGGCGCAATAACTGTCCATGTTTACCGTATATGGACCCGGTATTACGAATCCTGTTCCGCTGGAGAAACTGTTTGTACAGCCTGCTGTAAAGAAAGCTGCTCCTGTTGCGCCGAAGCAGGCTATCGAGGAGGAGGGTTCTGCAGGTTCTTCTCAATATCCGGCTTTTCGTTCGGCTATGGCGAAGCAGCAGTATCAGGCTGCCAATTCTGTAAGTAGTCGATCTCCGGCGCTCAAGGCATCGCAAATCATGACGGAGCCTGTTGTTTCATTGCAATTGCATGCTTCTGTTGATGCGGCGCTACATATGATCGATGCGAGTTCTTTTCGGCATATTCCTGTTCTGTCTCAGGACTACCGGCTTGTCGGCATGGTTTCGGACAGAGATATTTTGCGATGCCGATGCGATTCAGCTGCCGAGTGCATCTCTTGCTCTAAAGATAAACAACATATTTTGATTGAAAGCATCATGATATCACCCGTGTTGAGTGCAGGGTTGAATACCGATGCGCGCCATATTGCCAGGCTGTTTGTTGAGCAACGTATCGGAGCCATGCCTGTAGCCGATCAGGGACAGTTGCTTGGCATCATCACCCGCAGCGATATTCTCAAGGCTGTGATGGTTCATTTTGATTTGAATCTATGGCTATGAATCACGGTATGTATTGAGATGAATGCCAGTGTTTTACAACGGTAATATACAGTTATTCAGACGAAAAACGGTGATCAATTTTTGGAGGTAAGATGGTAACAGAGATATTTATGAAAATTACAGATATGAAGTGTGCAGGTTGCGAAGCAACAGTGCGTAAACAGTTACTGAAACTGGAGAGTGTTTATGATGCCCGAGCCAGTTTTAAAACAGGCAAACTGATGTTAAGTGTACGATCAGATTTTCAGCCATCAGAAGCTGTCCGAATTCTGCAAGAGGTTGGTTACACGCTGGTGCAGGATTAAAGGGACGTCGTATCTGCACCCGGCTGGGAGCAAGGCGTGATGGTATGAACTTTTTACGCGGCTTGTCTGGTGTGGTGGCCTTGTGGCTTCTGGCGGTATTTTTCGTGGTTGCCTTTGTGGGCTGGGATCAGCTCAGGGATATTTCGATTATTCATGCACGCGCACTACAAATTGAGTCGGCCAACCATAAGAGCCATGCCCTGCATGAACTGGAGTTGGCCGTGCGCAGGCAGGCGATCTATGTGCATGATTTCCTGATTACCGGCTCTGAGCGTGAAATAGAAAATTACCGAGCCGCCTTGCCGAGGTTGCGTAAGGGCATTGATGATGTTGGACGCCAGGGTGTCGATGTTTCGAAAATCAGGCAGGCAGTGGATGGAATCAATCACTTTGCCGAAGAGGTTTTTGCCTTGCCCTATGCGACAGGTAATATGGAAGGGCCGATCCTGATGCAGGAAATGGATCGGAAACTGGCAGAGCTTTCTAAAGTGCTGATGCGTAAACATCATGATATGGACGGGGCGGTGAACGACGCCATGCGCTTTGTGGCCGGGCTGCATATGGATATGCGCGGAGATTTTATTATTTCGCTCGTGATGCTATTTATCTTATTGGCAGGTCTGACTATCTATATGTATTTGCGCATGATTCGACCGTTGGTGCTATTGCGTTCAAGAGTGTCTAAAATTGGTGAAGGAAGTTTGGGTGAAGCGTCTGTTATGGAGCCTGCCCCTGAATTTGGTAACAATGAAATAGGTGATCTTTCCCGAGCTCTGAATGCTATGGGTACATCTATCCGGCATCATCAGGAAGAGCTGGTACATGCCCGAAGTTTGCAGGCGCATCAGGAAAAAATGCAGGCATTGGGCTTGATGACTGCAAATATTGCCCACGAAGTGGGAAACCCTCTGAGCGCGGCATCTGTTTCACTGGATATAGCCGCCCATAAACTCAAGGCTGGCAAGCACGGCGAAGTTGAGACCCAACTGAAGCATATATCGGAAGAACTGCATCGCACAGAAGTGATTATACGCAATATTCTGGAGTTCGGGCGGCCATCCCGGATGTCTATGGGCGTGATTGATTTGAAAGCGGTCATCGATAGTTCAATGCAACTGGTGGGACTGTCCAGAAAAGCCAGGCATGTGGAGATGCTCTATAAACCGCATGTTGAAGTCGGTCTTATTTCCGGTAGTGACGATATGTTGAGGCAGGTACTGGTGAATTTATTGCTCAACGCTATTGATGCTTCGCGGGAAGGGGCAATGGTTTGTATTGAAACTGATCTCAAAAAAGGCTGTGTTCTGCTGGATGTGTCTGATCAGGGCTGCGGTATTGATCAACAGCATGTCGATGAGATTTTTTCTCCCATGTTTTCCACCAAGCAGAAAGGCAAGGGAACCGGGCTGGGCCTATCTATCAGTCGGGATTTAATGCGCCAGATGGATGGTGACTTATTGTTGCTGACCAATAATTCTGATGGGTGTACGTTCAGGATTGCATTGCCCGAATTCAAGGATGTCAAACCATGATGATTCTGATTATTGAGGATGAACAACGTATTCGTGAGGGTATTGCCCAGATGCTGGCAGAAGATGGCTATGATGTGCTTGAAGCTGAAAATATGGAACAGGGGCTTACTGTTATTGAAAAAGAAGCACCTTCAGTAGTGCTCTCCGATATTAACCTGCCGGACGGTGACGGGTTTTCGGTATTACGTTACTGTCAGCACAAAGAGTTCGATATACCTTTTATCTTTATGACGGCATTTGGTAATCGGGATGTGGCCATGCAGGCCATTGAGGCGGGCGCTTACGATTATGTATCCAAGCCGTTACGTTTTGATGAGTTGTTCGCTCGATTGAAACGGTTGCAGGAGCTGCAGAACTTCAAGGGTCAGGTTGCACGAAAATCGGAACGTAAGCTGGCTGCTAGCAAGCTGGCAGTGTTGGGTGATTCTATACCGATGCAGCGAATCAGGAAACTGGCTGCCAAAGCAGCAGGCTCGCGTGCACCGCTGTTGATTACAGGTGAAACAGGCGTTGGCAAAGGCTTGTTGGCCAAGTTGGTGCATGCCAGTGGTGATTGTAGCAAGCATGCTTTTGTCAGCATCAACTGCGCGTCTATTCCGGAAAATCTTTTGGAATCCGAACTGTTTGGATATCACAGGGGGGCATTTACCGGTGCTGATAAAAACAAAAAGGGGCTGTTTGAAGAAGTTGGCGAAGGTTCGCTGTTTCTGGATGAAATTGGCGAAATGCCGATGCATCTGCAAGCAAAATTACTACATGTGCTGGATGACGGTACGTTCCGACCGCTGGGCAGTACCCGCGACTTGCATTTCAAAGGCAGGGTTATTGCAGCAACCAATGTATCACTGGAAAAGATGATCGACGATAAGGGTTTTCGTCGGGATCTCTATTACCGGTTGTCGGTACTGTCGATCGAAGTGCCTCCCCTGCGTAGTCGGCCGGATGATCTGCTAACACTGGCAGAAAATTTGTATCGCGACCTGGCCACTGAGATGGGGCGCTCCGTTGAATCATTACCACTGGTCCTGGCTGAGTATGTGCAGCAAAATACATGGCCGGGAAATGTACGGGAGTTGAAAAACTATCTGGAACGCTCTTTGATTTTCGGAGATGAGTCGGTGGATGCTGATATGGATATTTCACTGGCAGAGGCCACCCAGCGTTTCGAGCGTTCATGGCTTGAACGCGTCATTGATGATTGTGGTGGTGACAAGACTTTGGCCGCCAATCGGTTGGATATTGGCTTGTCCACTTTATACCGAAAGCTGGAATAACAGCGCCATCTTGATGCTTTCCATACTTCCTATTGCAGGGAATGAAATAAACACCAATTCCCGACTTTGAGAAAACAAACTCGAATAAGAATTCAGTATGGATATTCTAACCCACTGTTTTAACATCATAAATATCAACCCTGCCTGTTGGGCTTAAGCTTTTTCAGAACTGGCAACAAGCTTTCTCTATTTCAGACATCGCTCTTTTAGCGAGAGTAGAAAATGAAATGGAGGGTTAGATCCCAATGAAAAAAATAATGATGACTATGGTCATCGGTGCTTTCACCTTTGTGGGTACGCTCGCATTCTGGGCGAAAGATGCCGATGCCATTCCGGTCTTTGCCAGGAAATACGGATTATCTTGCAACTCATGCCATACAATGTTTCCCAAGTTGAGTAAAATGGGTGTTGCGTTTCGTGAACGTGGATTTCGCTTTGCCGAAGGTAAGGAAGATCAGGAGATGCAGAATGGCCCCGGAAAAAATATTGATACAGGTGATGAGTCTCCTGCAGCGGTATTAGCAAGCAATTTTCCGTTTACATTAAGAACTCAGATCACCTATTCGGGGGCCGGCCCGATTTTAGCTAACGATGGTAACGTGGTCATGCCGGGGCAGCCTATGGGTATGATTGATAAAGGACTGGTGGAGGCTTCGCCTGGTCAATGGACATCCAACCGTAAAATTGGTTTGGGCGAACTGGGGCTGATTTCATCGGGTTCTTACGATAATATTGGTTGGTGGATTGATGCAAGCCAGAATGGTATCGGTATGGCTGAAGTGTTGTATTATTTTAACGATTTGTTCAAGGTTCGTGTTGGCCGGGTTCAGAATGATGTTGGCTACGGCATGACCATGATGTCACAACGTCCGCTGGGCTTTGGTGCTGTCAATGCAGCCCAGATGGCTGGTGGAACCATGTTGATGATGGGGGATGGTATTAGCGTCCATGGTACTACCAATGGTGATTCAGGTGTCGGTACGCTGTATAATTTCTCGGCCTTTACCTATGGAAAAAATGCCACTCAGGCGAACAAGACAACAACTGCGTTTTATGGACGGTTGGCGCAGGAAATCGCTGATGATTATATTGTTGGTGTTTACGCCTATCGTGCCAGTAACTATGGCAGTGATGCGTTCGGCGGTGGGCGAAAAATGTTAATGGCGATGGGGAGGCCGGCAACGCCAGCTCAGGTTGCTGCAAATTCTTTGCTGGGAACCCATGCCACTGTCATGCAGTTTAAAAATGTTACACGATACGGGGTTGATTTTGCCTTGAATTATGGTGAACCGCTGCAGATGTGGGGTGCTGTGACCCTGGGTAACAACCGCAGTACTGCGCCGGGCAATGAAAAACTGGATGTCAGAGCGATTACGGTTGCAGCCGAGTATATTGTGACGGATGGCATCATGCTGGGTGTGAAATGGGATCAGACGCGCGTTGATCTGAAGATGGGTGGCAATAAGAAGGTGCGACCAAAAACAACCAATAACATCACTGTCTATGGTCTGTATCAGGTAGCACAGAATGTACAGGGTTTTGTGTCCTATACCAATACCCGGAATCTGGTGACATCCATGGGGGCTATGGGCGGAAAAACAGTTGTCAGGCAACAGAACACGTTGAATACGATTGTTGCAGGGCTGGACTTTGCACTATAAATGTTTTGCTAGAACGGGGGCTTATTTGGCCCCCGTTTTTTTGCTAAATCATATGCGCGGTACAGTGGGGTGACTGCGTTGCAGTTTAATGATGCCATCTTGCTATTGGGTGCGCTAGGTGGGGCTATCATCGTAGCTGCTGTTGTTATGCTCAATCGAAGTAAATGAATGATTGTTCAAGGGGTGTAAATGAACGGCTTGAGAGAATCTTTGCTGGACGTGTATCACGGGCTGGCCATGGCTTTGCTTGCTCTTATTCTGGGTACGCTTTGGGCTGCATATATTGCCACGCACCATGAGCAGTTACATGGCGGATTTGAAGCTCAGGAGGCGCAACTCAAACAGGTTCAGATTCAACATCTGATGCAAGAACTGAATATGGATCATTTAAGTTCGGTTCATGATCAGTCGGTGGAGGCCGAAAGCGGCCATCATCATGGGGTATCTCAGACAGGAGGTGAAAGCAATCATGCGGCCGGGCATCAACATTCTCACTCTGGAAGTCTGGCTATGGATGCAATGCAGCGCCTGTTGCGCGGCCATATTCATTTTATGGGCATCGGCACGCTGGTCGCAGTGTTAATATTGATCGTTGCTTTTACATCGCTGAAACCGGGGTGGAAAAAGCTGCTGGGCTGGACGTTTGGTATCGGAGCTCTGGCTTATCCGCCAGCATGGATTATGATGGGCCTCCGTACTGTAGAGATGGGGCCGGAAGCATCGGAAGCCAGCGTGATGTGGTTGTTCGGGCCAGCCGTTGTTTTGCTTCTCGCTTCTATGCTCGTATTGTTCGGGGTGCTGCTGCTTGAAATGACAAAGTTGAATAAAAATACGTTTTTTCGCTTTCTGTTTGAAGCATCATAAATTCCTGCTGTAGAAGGAACTACAAATGAAAAAATATATTGCTTTGATGCTTTTGCTGTTGCTAGGTGCGTGTTCGACATTGTCGAATACGAATAGCACGGAAACGCAGAATAGTGCTGATGCCAATCAGACCATGAATCACAAGAAAGATTACTTCGTTGCCAGCGAAGGTGTCAGTGATGGTTACGTGTTTATATTCCATGTGATGCCTGCGCCCGAAGGTAAAGGCTTTAGCCGAATCAATTATCATCTGATGGTCAGTATTGAGAAGGATGGGAAGCCTCAGACCCACCTGCAATTGTTTTCAGCAGTGAAGCATCCGGATGGTAGCGTGGAACCCAAAGCGCCGATGATGCAGATGGGAAACTGGTATATGGCGCTTTATAATCTCAGTCACGATAAGGGACGGCACTGGTTAACGGCATCCTTCGAACAAAATGGGCGAACCTACGCATCGGGCGTCTATTATCCTGAAAGGCCATACCATCAGCCAGCCAACAATTAGCGAATTTCAATCTATTTATCGTCGAATTATTCGCTAATCCGGCCTATGGTTCGGCGAAATGATCTGGATGAAACTTTCTGAGAGCAGGGTTGGATATGTCTGAGCTACAAACGATCAGGTTCGCTATTGACGGCATGCGTTGCGCCGGTTGCGTCAGCAAGGTGGAAGCGGCGCTGGCCGGAGTCGAAGGCGTGGCGCAGTCCAGCGTCAATCTCGTGGACCGAACCGCTTCGGTGCGGTTTCATGCAAATAGCGATGCAAATGTTGACGCCGAGCACATCGCCGATGCGGTTATTGTCGCAGTGCAGAATGCCGGTTATGACGCCAGCCCGATGCAGGGGGCGGAGAATGTCGATAAACAGCGGCGCGACGAACATCAGCAGATGCTGGGGCTGTTGTGGCGAAGTCTGGCGGCGGCGGCGGTCGGGCTGCCGCTGTTTTTTAACCTGTTTTCACATAAACTACCGAGCACTGATGCAGCGCCTGCCTTGTGGCTGATCATTGGTCTGATCACTCTGGGCGCAATGATCTATGCCGGTAGCCATTTTTATATTGGTGCATGGCGCGCGTTTACGCATCACGCCGCCACTATGGATACGCTGATTGCCACAGGTACCGGCACCGCCTGGCTCTATTCGATGGCGATCATTATCTGGCCAAATATTGTGCCTGAAACGGTCGCCAGTATGGGGCGACATGCCTATTTTGATGCGGCGCTGGTGATTATCGCCCTGATCAATTTTGGTCATGCGCTGGAGGTGCGGGCGCGCGGCAAGACCAGTGACGCCATTCGGCGTTTGATCGGTCTGCAGGCTGATACGGCGCGCCTTGTGCGTGATGGTATTGAGGTGGATGTGCCTTTCGCTGAAGTTGCACCCGGCGATGTGATCCGGGTGCGCCCCGGTGAAAAAATCCCTGTTGATGGCGATGTGGTGGAGGGTTCATCCAATGTCGATGAATCCATGCTGACAGGCGAGCCGATGCCGGTTCAGAAGGGATCAGGAGACCACGTGGTGGGTGGTACTATCAATGGTTCCGGTTCTTTTCTCTATATCGCTCGCCATGTCGGCGCAGATACGGTGCTGGCGCGCATTATCGATATGGTCAAAAACGCACAGGCATCGAAACCGCGTATCGGCCGGATTGTCGATAAGGTGGCCGGCGTATTTGTGCCGTCAGTCCTGATTATGGCTGTGCTGGCAGCGTTGATCTGGCTGAATTTTGGACCGGAGCCGAGGATCAGTTTCGCACTGCTGGCGGCCATGACAGTGCTGATTATTGCCTGCCCCTGTGCGCTCGGGTTGGCGACGCCGATCTCCCTGATTGTCGGCGTTGGCAAGGCGGCTGAATTTGGCATCCTGATTCGCAAGGGGGAAGCGCTGGAACGCGCCTCCAAACTGACCACGATTGTACTCGATAAAACAGGCACGGTGACGGAGGGGAAACCGGCTGTCACGGATGTGATCAGTTGTGATTCTTCTACCGATGCTTCGGTAATGATGCGACTGGCGGCATCGCTGGAGGCTGGCAGTGAGCATCCGCTGGCTGCCGCCATAATTGCCAAATCAGAGGCTGAGCAGATCACGCTATCCGCATGCGAGGCTTTTCAGGCCGTGTCAGGCCATGGTGTCAGCGGCGCAGTGGATGGGCATCGGCTGCTGCTTGGTAATGCGGCGCTGATGGAGGCCGAATCAGTGCTGGTGGATGCGACGATGGCGGCTCAAATCAGTGCATTGGCGGCGCAGGCCAAAACCCCCGTACTGTTGGCCTCTGACGGTGAACTGCTTGGGGTGATTGCGGTGGCAGACCCGATCAAGGCAGGCTCCAAAGCTGCGATTGCACAGATGCAGGCGGCCGGACTCACCGTGGTGATGCTGACCGGCGACCATCGCAAAACGGCGGAAGCGGTGGCAGCGCAGGTGGGGATTTCGCAAATTTTCGCTGAGGTGATGCCGGAGCATAAGGATGGCAAGGTGGCCGAATTGCAGGCAACGGGTGAAATCATTGGTATGGTTGGCGACGGCATCAATGATGCGCCAGCGCTGTCGCGTGCCGATGTCGGTTTCGCCATTGGGGCCGGCACTGATGTGGCTATTGAATCAGCCGATATCACGTTAATGCGCTCCTCGCTCGATGGCGTGATCACGGCCATCGAAATTTCGCGCGCCACGTTGCGTAATATCAAACAGAATCTGTTCGGCGCATTTATCTACAATTCACTGGGTATTCCAGTGGCAGCAGGATTACTCTATCCAGTGATGGGGCTGATGCTGAGTCCCGTACTGGCCGGTGCGCTCATGGCCATGTCTTCGGTGACGGTGGTGACCAATGCCAATCGCCTGCGCCTGTTCAAGCCGGGAGGCGCGTGATGCTGTTGGTGAATATTGCAGGACTGTTGCTGATCGGGTTTATTATCTGGTGGTTCTGGCTCTATCGCCCGGCCACAGCGATCACTGTCGCACCCGGTCAGGTCATCGAGATTCGCGTCAAGGACGGCATTTATGAACCGTCGCTCATCGAAGCGGTGGCGGGCAAGGGTATTTCGCTGAAGTTTTTGCGAGAGGATGAATCCGCTTGCGCCGGTCAGGTATTATTCCCGGAACTGGGTGTGCAGAAAGAATTGCCGCTGGGCAAGCCGGTGGTGATCCGGTTGGTGCCGGAATCGCCCGGCACATTCACATTCCAGTGCCAGATGGGCATGTATCGCGGCGAACTGCATGTAAAGTCTTAACCCCGCATCGCCGGAAGCAAACACGATGGTAGTGCGCGGCTAAAGCCGCACCTACGGCTCATGCTGAATAGTTACGAAAAAATTATATAATCCTTGCAAAATGAAAATTAAATTTTTAATCGCCATGAATAAGATGATGTACCTCGGCGCTTAATTGAGCGATACTGAATGGCTTGGTAATCGTCGCATTCAGATGATGGTCAGGAACAACATTGTTTAATTTATCATCGGGATATCCGGTGATGAATATTACGGGCA
>Ga0256829_1003754_pt1 | contig 10302 bp, 9 predicted proteins | sample 131447metaG_FD_185979 | JGI IMG/M metagenome (GOLD analysis project Ga0256829, IMG submission 185979) | Hydrothermal vent microbial communities from Lau Basin, Pacific Ocean - 131-447 | ecosystem: Environmental > Aquatic > Marine > Hydrothermal vents | place: Pacific Ocean: Lau Basin | collected...
CTCCATCATAGCTTTTTACACTAAAGAGCTGTTTTTTTGTTTTTGTATCGTAGATGTAGATTGTGTCATCATTTGCAATGGCGAGTAACTTTTTTTGTAGGCTAAACGCAGTGAGATGAGTTTGTAGCAAAGTAAAGTCTATTAGCTTGAAAATAGCATTATACTGTGCTAAATCATCCATTATCTCTGCCTTTTTTACTCAAATATCTTATTTATTAAGAGTTGCACTGATATTTTAGAGTTAAACTCATTTTTTGTAACACTGTAACTGCATGTTATCTTTCTATCTATGGGCATCTCATAAACTCTTCTAAACGCAACAAGTTCCACTGTTTTTCTTTGATGTGGGTATTGTCTTATTTCAATTCTTGAGTGTGATTTATCTGCACCCATTAGTTTTATACTTACTACTTCGGCATCTTTGAGCAAAAATGTAGGTCTTGCGTTCGCTTCCCCATAAGGTTCAAACTGCTCTAATAGTCCCAAGAGTTCCATATCTAAATCTTCACTGTCTAAAATACCGCTAATTTGCTCTTTTGGTATAAAATCTTCTGCTGGAATTTTTTTAGCACTCTCATTTATTGCCTCTCTAAACGCAGCGATATTGCTAACATCAAGTCCTAATCCAGCAGCCATTTTATGACCACCAAACTTCATTAACAGGTGTTCATTTTCTTTGATAAGCTCGTAAATACTGACATCTCCGATGCTTCTAGCACTTCCTTTGGCTATCTCTTTATCTATACTCAAAACTATAGCAGGACGAGCAAATTTATCGACAAGGCGTGCTGCAACAATACCAACAACACCCTCATGCCACCCTTCTCCTGCTACTACGATTATTTTATCATCTTCATTGACGCTCAGCATTGCTTCTTGTGTTGTTTGTGCTTCTGTCTCTTTTCTGAGTTCATTGAGTTGATTTAAAAGTTCAAACTGTTTGTAGGCAGTATGGGTATCTTTTGCTGTAAAAAAATCAAGTGCAATAGAGGCATCTTCAAGCCGTCCTGCAGAGTTAATTCGCGGCGCAATTTGAAAGGCAATATCTTCACTTGTAATGTTTGATTTGTTTAAAAAGTCGCAAATTATGATGGAAGAGGGTCTTTTTGAGTGCATCATCAATTTTAACCCCTCTTTAACAAGCGTTCTGTTCATATTTACAAGTGGCATAATATCTGCAATGATTGCGATGGCTAAAATATCTAAAAATTGTTTCATATCAATTGTGAGCTGTAACTCTTTTTTTAGCAGTCCGAGCAGTAACCAAGCTACTTCTGCACCACAAATCTCTTGAAATGGATAGCTGTCTTGTGGGAGTTTTGGATCAACTATGGTGAATGCATCTGGAAGATTTTGTGAGGGTGTATGATGGTCTGTAATTATAAGATCTATTCCCCTCTCTTTACAAACTTCAGCTGCAGCAATAGCAGAAATACCGTTATCAACAGTAATGATTAAATCAGTTTTCACTCTCTCAAGCACAGTTGGACTTACTCCATAACCATCGCGAAATCTGTTTGGAATGATGGCTTCAAGAGGGTAAGGAATTTGTCTAAAAAAATCCACCATAATGGCAGTAGAACTGACGCCATCTACATCATAATCGCCAACAAGTGTTATGCGTTTGTTATTTTGTATAGCCTCAGCAATTTTTTTTGCGGCTTTTGTTGCGTTTAAAAGAAGTGCAGGATTTGGTATTTGGGAGAGTTTTATTTGCTCAGTATCGAACCTATTTGAGAGAAGTTCAAAAAGGTCTGCTTTACTGAGCTGTTTTACTTTATTCAGCATTCAAACTAGCGTTTACAAATGCAACTATTGAAGGGTTTGGAGTTTGTAAGCGAGAAGTAAATTCTGGATGGAATTGTACACCTAAAAACCAAGGATGTCCTTGAATTTCAACAGTTTCAATAAGTCCATTTGATTCACCAGTCACAATCATTCCAGCATCTTCAAGTTGTTGTCTATATGCTGGATTTGCTTCATAACGATGACGATGTCTTTCAAAAATCGTTTTCTCACCTTTGTATGCTTCTCTTAAAATTGAACCCTCTTTTGTGTCACATGGGTACTCTCCAAGACGAAGTGTTCCACCCATTGGTGATTGGTGTGTGCGTAACTGCATACCACCGCTTTGATCTAAAAAGTTATCAATAAGATAAACCATAGGGTCTGGTGTATTTTCATCAAATTCTATTGAGTTCGCATCTTTTAATCCAAGGACATTTCTAGCATATTCAACAAGTGTAAGTTGCATTCCAAGGCAGATACCAAGATAAGGAACTTTATTTACACGAGCATATTCAATGGCTTGAATTTTACCCTCAACACCACGACTACCAAATCCACCTGCAACTAAAATACCATCACAGTCGCTAAGGAGTGCTTGTGCTCCTCTCTCTTCTACTTCTTCTGCATCAACCCAACAGATTTCAACTCTACTATCAAGGTGTGCTCCAGCGTGAATAAGGGCTTCTGTAAGAGATTTATAAGACTCTTTGAGTGCAAGATATTTGCCAACAAATCCAATGACCACCCTACCCTTTGGTTGTACGATTTTTTTGACAAGTGTATCCCACTCTTGCATATCTGGTTCAATTTCACCAAGATCAAGTTTTTGGGCAATAGGTTTTAAAATATTTTGTCTTAAAAATGACATAGGCACATCATAGATAGTTGCCGCATCAAGTGCTTCTACTACACTCTCCGAAGAGACATCACAGCTCATTGCAAGTTTTTTCTTGAAAGTTTTAGGCAGTGCATTTTCACTTCTTGCAATAATCATTTGTGGTGTAATACCAATACGGCGAAGCTCCTGAACAGAGTGTTGTGTTGGTTTTGATTTAAGCTCACCTGCTGCTTTGATGTAAGGAATAAGTGTTACATGAATAAAAAATGTTCCAGAGACTTCATCATCATGTTTCATTTGACGGATAGCTTCCATAAATGGAAGACCCTCAATGTCACCAACTGTACCACCAAGCTCTACAAGTAAAATATCATGATCTTTTCCCGCTTCTTTGATACGGTTTACAATCTCTCCAACAATATGTGGCACAACTTGAATAGTCTGTCCAAGGTAGCCGCCAGCACGCTCACGCTCAATAACGCTTGAATAGACTTGACCTGTTGTAAAGTTAGAAGTTTTGAGAAAAGATTGGTCTAAAAATCTTTCATAATTTCCAATGTCAAGATCAGTTTCCGCCCCATCTTTTGTAACGAAAACTTCACCATGTTCAAGGGGACTCATAGTTCCAGGGTCTACATTGATATATGGATCAATTTTTAACATTCCTACATTTTTCCCAGCGTGTTTTAGCAAGGTACCAACGCTTGCTGCTGTTATCCCTTTGCCCAAAGAACTTAAAACCCCACCGGTCACAAAAATGTATTTCGTCATTAAAAATCTCCATCAGTTATATAGACGCGATTATAGTATAAAATCCTTTAAGTTCTTATTTAAGGGTCAAGCCATTTCAGTAGATTTTACTTTTGTTTTTGCTATTATAAAAAATATTCATAACTATTGGGGAAAAATGTTTAAAAGTGTAAGTAGCATCCTATTTTGGGTAGTGTTGGTTTTTTTAGTAAGTGGGTGTGGAACATCAAAGAAAAGTTCGTCTACAGCAACAAATACAACTACTATTGAGACAAAAAAAACAACAGAATCAAAATCTGTTGTACATAAGATTCTTAAGAGAAAGATTCCAACTCTTGTGGTTGTGATGAATTGGAATGACTATTCAGAGAGTGATCCCTCTCTGTGGCATGACAAAATATTTAATATGACAAAAAATTCTGTAAATCAGTGGTATGCAGAAAATACTTTTAATCAAATAGAATTTATACCAGTACATGAAACTCAGGGTAATGTCGATGATGGTGTTATTATGGTCAACATGAATAAAAATCATCCTGGAGGAAAGGACAAAAGAGAATTTAGAGACACTGAGATAAGAAGTGCTATTACAAATGCTGCGGTAGTTAATAATATGGATTTTGCAGCGCTTGATAGTGATGGAGATGGATCTTTGAATGCAAAAGAGTTACAGATTATTTTTATAGTTGCAGGTGGAGAACAGGCCTACGGAGATCCTCAGAGTCACTCTATTTGGGCTCATTCTTTTTCATTTGATAGTGATTCTACCCTGAAAGTAGATGGTGTTTATGTGATGAGGTATACTGGTGAAAATTCAACATCAGGAACTTATACATGTTTTGGAGCAAATCATGGTACGCATAAAGCAACTATAGGTATTATGTGCCATGAATTGGGACATGCTGCTTTCTTTTTAAAAGATTATTATGATGATGGTGATGGCTCTGGTCTTGGATGGTATGATATTATGAGTGGTGGTGCATGGGCATATCAGCCTTCTGATGCGTATGCAGGAGAAACACCAACACAATATACTGCGTTTAATAAAATAGATGCAAAACTTGATGTAAATGTAACAACACTCTCTGCAAGTGATGAAGTGACTCTTGGTTGTAGTGGTAGAGATTTTGTAAAACTTACGACTTCTAAATCAAATGAGTACTTTTTACTTGAGTGTAGAGATACGGCAAAAGCTCACTCAGATATTAGCTTCTCAACTGCAGATACTGCGTTTGGAGATAATACACTTTTTGCGATGATGTACCATGTTGATACAGATAAAACTGATAATACAGAAGATGGTATACAGACAGAAAATAATCACTATATGGTTGAAGTTGTAGAAAAAGATAGTTCTACTCTTATGACAAATACGACAGGTATATATGCTGATTTTTCTGATGTTTATACGCAGGGTGATCTTATTACTAAAACAAATTTGTATGATGGTAGCAATACTGGTTACAGTGTTGAGATAGTAAATGCAGACTATATAAATCGAGAAATGACTTTAAAAATTATAAAAAAATAAGGAAAAAATATGAAACTTTTAACTAATCTATTTGTTGTGAGTTTACTTAATATTGCTGCGTTTGGTGCACCTGCTTTGAATAGAAAGATTACTTTCACACAACCTGATGGTACACAATTTGTGGGAAAACAAAAGGGTGATGCCTCTTTTCATTGGATAGAGAGTGGCAGTGACATCGTTATATATAATCCAAAAGACAAGTACTACTACAAAGCGATTGTTGATAAAGAAAAAGGTATAGTTGCAACTACACAAAAGATGGGTCAGCGTGGTGATAAAGTCCGAGGAGTAAACGCAGTAGTTTTGCAAGAAGCAGATCCAGATACTACAACAGAACAAACGCTTCGCTTTTTACATAAAAAAGCAAAACAAGCTGATACTCCTAGGTAGAGGAAATTTATGAACAATATGCTTCTATATGTGGTCGTTGCACTGGGTCTGTCAACACTTTTAAATATTGGATTAAAACGAATAAAAATATCACCCATTATAGGATATATTTTTACTGGTATAATTATTACATATCTGTTTAATTTACACAAATATGCACACTCTGAAGGTCTTGAACATATTAGTGAATTTGGAATTGTATTTTTAATGTTTACGATAGGTCTGGAAATATCATTTAGTAAGATGCGAACTATGAAGATGCTTATTTTTGGTAATGGTATTGCACAAGTTTCTCTTACTGCACTTGCAGTATTTGGCATTGCTCACTATATTTTTACTATTGATTTTCTTGCCTCCGTAATGGTAGCACTTGCATTTTCTCTCTCATCAACTGCCGTAGTGCTGACCTATTTGAAACAATCAAAAGAGATTTATACCTCTTATGGGCAGCGTGCTACAGGTATTTTGATATTTCAAGATATTGCTGTTATTCCCATAATGATTTTAATTGGTTTTCTCTCAAGTGAGGGGAATGAAAGCATTAGTACAATTCTTTTGCATACATTTGAAAGTGCTTTTTTTGTTTTATTGCTTATGTTTACACTCGGGAGAAAAATCATAGAGTGGCTTTTGCATTTTTCAGCTTCGAGTGAATTGGATGAACTCTTTATGGCTTCGGTACTCTTTATTGTGACAGCAACATCATTACTAGCATACTTCATGGGATTTACATATTCTCTTGGTGCATTTATTGCAGGTATGATTATCGCTGAAACCAAGTACCATTATAAAGTGGAAGCCGATATTGCACCATTTAAAGACATTTTACTTGGAACTTTTTTTGTTGTAGTTGGAATGAAAGTTGATATTTTAGTATTTGTTGATAATTTTACATTGATTTTAGCTCTGTTCGCAATGGTATTTGTACTTAAAACACTCATTACTTTTGTTGTTGTAGCTGTTACATATAAGCCTTTGACTGGTTTGAAGACAGGTCTTGCAATTGCTCAGGTAGGTGAGTTCTCTTTTGTGATTTTTGCATTGGCAAGTGCAGGGCATTTGTTAGATGAGAATTTGGCCTCTTTACTAGTACTTGTTGTTATTTTTTCAATGGTTGTCACGCCTTTTTTTATACCACATGTAAAAAAAGTGGCAGAGTATATTATTCGTTCTAAGTCATCTATTCCTGAGGTTGTAGATCTTACTGAGAGAAAAGATCATATCATTATTTGTGGATATGGAGTTGTAGGAAAGTTTGTTGCAAAACATTTAGATGAGTATGGCATGGATTATATTGTCGTTGATAACTCTCCAAAGCATGTAAAAGAGGCTGTAAGTAGAAATATCGAGACCTATCTTGGGGATATGTCAAAGCGCTCTATTATTGAAGCGCTACATGTAAAAGATACTGCTGCTGTTATTGTGACTTTGGATAATCCGGATAAAAAACAGTTAATTTGTGAAGCAATTATAGAGCAGACAAAAGAGGCTAACATCATTGTAAAAGTAGTTTCAAAAGAGGAGAGAATAAGATTGAAAAAATTAAAAAGTCCTCTTGTTGTGGATGGAAAAGTTGAAGTAGCAAGAGTACTTGTTGAGCGAGCAATGAGTTGCCAGCTCAAGTGGAGTTAGTTCTTTAGTTTCCTCTTGAACCTGGTTTGATGGCTTCACTGCCGTCTTTACAAAGAGGACACTTATCTGGCGCATACATTTCAAATGTAAAATCAGCAAGTGCAAAAAATGGAATATTTTGTGGCAGTTTACAGTTTGGCTTTGTTTCTATGTCACTATGTTCACGATGACAAAAACCACGATTTGCAAGAGCAGCAACGCCTACTATCTCTCCACCAAATTCCTCTACAACTGCCGCCGCTTCCATAGCACTACCGCCTGTTGTAATTATGTCTTCACACATTAAAACTTTTTCGCCTTTTTGTACTTCAAAACCACGACGAATGTTCATAGCCCCATTGACACGTTCAGCAAAGATGAAACGCACATCAAGTGCAGTTGCAAGTGCAAATCCTGCTATAAGCCCACCAAGTGCAGGAGAACATACTGTATCAATTTCAATACCACTCTCTTTGATCTGCTTTGCAAGTGCCTCTGCTAGAAGTTTTGCAGTTTTTGGATCTTCTAAAACTTTTGCAGATTGCAGATAGAATTGTGAGTGATTTCCGGAACTAAGCTTAAAATGCCCCTCTAAAAGAGCATTTGCATCCATATAGATTTTTTTTACATCCATCAAATTAAACCTTTAATATTTCAGCTTCTTTATCTTTTAAGATAGTGTCCACTTTTGAGATATATTTGTCTGTAATTTTTTGCACATTGTCTTGAGCAGATTTAGAGTCATCTTGTGTGATCTCTTTCTCTTTTTCAAGCTTTTTAATCTTATCATTTGCATCACGTCTCTCATTTCTAATAGAAACTTTTGCATTTTCGCCCATAGTTTTCATCTTTTTCACAGATTCTTGACGTTGTTCAACTGTCATTGGTGGAAAGAAAAGTTTGATTTGGTCGCCGTCATTGTTTGGGTTTACACCGATATTTGCAGCTTGTATAGCACTCTCTATGTCAGAGAGTAGATTTTTTTCCCAAGGGTTTACAACAATAGTTGTAGCATCCGCAGCTATTACAGAACCAACCTGATCTAGTGGTGTTGGTGTTCCATAGTAGTCAATTTTTACATTGTCTAAAACAGAAACAGTCACTTTTCCAGTTCTAAGGGTTTTAAAATCTCTTTGCATATGCTCAATGCTGCCTTGCATTTTTGTTTCACATGTCTCATATATTTCGTTTAACATTCTTTTTCCTTGAAGGGTATAAAAATAAAATTACGTTATTGTAGCAAGAAATGTTTTAAGAGTGAGTAAAAGGAGAAAGTTTTAAAAGAGACAGCTACTTTGTAGCGTTTGCCTCTTTTGCAGGAGTTGTTTTAACAGCAGGTGCTGCAACATTAGTTTTTGTAACAATGTCATCAACTACTGAAGCTTGTGCAGTACGAGTGTACATATATCCAAGAGTAATTGTATTTATAACAAATAACAGTCCTACCGTGAATGTTGCTTTCGCTAAAAAGCTGTTTGGACCTTTCGCTCCAAAAACAGAATCGTTTGAGCCACTGTAAGCACCAAGTCCAATGCTTGAACTTTTTTGCAACAGTACGGCTATAACTAAGATAATAACCAATACTATTTGTACGATAAGTAAAAGACTAGTAGTCATAAATAATTTCCTAAATTAAAAGTGGCGAATTATATCTAAAAAAACCTATATTATCAAACTACTAAGGTATGGCACTTAAAAAGAGGGTATAATTACACATATATAAAAACTATATTAAGGCGAATAATTGAAAAATTTAAAAATTATATTTGTTGTTTTGTTTGTTGCTATTGTAGCAGTACTTCTCTTTATATCTATGGAAAAGAAGCAGCCTAAACAGAGTAAACCAATTGTAGGGGTGACTACTTTTGCCCTTTATGACATTACTAAACATATAGCAGGTGATACTGTAAATCTTGTAAATATATTACCTTTTGGTGTTGATCCACATAGTTTTGAACCGACACCAAAATTAATGGTTAAAATAGCAAAAAGCCGTCTAGTCTTTTATAGTGGAGCAGGATTGGAACCATGGATAGCAAACTTCCAGTTTAAAGGTAAAGCTGTAAATATTAGTAAATATGTGGATTTAAGAGAGCTAAAAAGTAATGGAGATGGGGAGCAGGCGGTAACAAAGCAAAATATGCATACAAGCAGTCTTGACCCACACTATTGGTTAGATTTTTCAAATATGCAAAAAGCTACAGCTGTCATTACAAAAGATCTTATTGCACTAATGCCTAAAAATAAAAAACTTTATCTTCAAAATGAACAAAAATATATAAAAATGCTTCAAGATTTGAATACTCTTTACAAAAAAACACTTACTTCATGCAAAAATGATACAGTAATTATAAGTCATAATGCACTTGGATATGTGGCAAATAAATATCATTTTAAAGTACAATCTTTAACTGGACTCTCTCCAGAAGCAGAACCTAGCGCACAAGATGTAAATAGAATTTTTAAAGATATTAAATCTGAAGGGTTAGATACAATCTTTTTTGAAAATTTTGTAAATGACAAGCTTATTAAATCTATTGCTCATGATGCAAAAATAAAATTTGACCTTTTTGAGCCTTTAGGAACAATTACTGCAGATGAGGCAAAGGCTGGTCTTACTTATGAAGATATTATGAAAATAAATCTTAAAAAATTAGCTAAGGCTCTTAAGTGTCACTAAAACCAGAGGTGCCAATTTTTGAAGTAAAAGAGCTTAGCTTTAGAGTGAGAGAGCAACTTATTTTAGAAAATGTCTCATTTGAAATTTTTAGTGGTGAATACATTGCTATTATAGGGCCAAATGGTGGTGGTAAAACTACGCTTATTCGACTACTTTTAAATTTAGAGAAACAGAGTTCTGGTGAGATTAAAATTTTTGGTAAAAAACTAAAAGATTTTAAAGAGTGGTATAAAATCGGGTATGTTCCTCAGCGTGCAACTTTGGTAGATGAGAGTTTTCCTGCTACTGTTGAAGATATTGTAAAAATGGGTCGTGTTGCTAGACGAGGTGTTTTTGCTGGAATGAGCAGTGAAGATAGAGAAAAAGTACACGATGCAATGCAAAAGATGGATATTTTAGATCTAAAAGATAAAATGGTGGGAACGCTCTCAGGTGGACAGAGACAAAGAGTGATGATAGCAAGAGCCTTGGCATCTTCTCCAAAAATACTTATACTTGATGAGCCAAATACAGGTGTAGATATGGTTTCACAACAGAGATTTTATGAGCTTTTAGCGAAATTAAATAGAGAAGAAAATATTACTATCTTATTTATTACGCATGATATTGGTGTTATTGCAGATGATATTGGTCGTCTTTTTACAATTAATAGAAAAGCAACTATCTGTAATGATCCAAAAAAACTTCTAAGTTGTGATGAAGTGAGTGATTTGT
>Ga0256829_1003755_pt1 | contig 10302 bp, 12 predicted proteins | sample 131447metaG_FD_185979 | JGI IMG/M metagenome (GOLD analysis project Ga0256829, IMG submission 185979) | Hydrothermal vent microbial communities from Lau Basin, Pacific Ocean - 131-447 | ecosystem: Environmental > Aquatic > Marine > Hydrothermal vents | place: Pacific Ocean: Lau Basin | collected...
TCATAGATTATATAATAAATATCTAAAAGTCTAATTATTTTCACTAAATTTTAATATAAATTATTGTAAAATTCTGTTCTTCATTGGGCAGATGGGAGAGCTGGTTTAATCCAGTCGCCTGGAACGAGTAAGATAACTTCTTGATATATCTTTACATTTATCTATAAAGCTTTACAATTTCGCAACTGAAGCACTTATTAATACCGATACAGCTCTACATTTCGATAAAATTTTCTTAGCACGGGATTAGTATCGGATACTTATTATTATTTTATTCAAAGCAAGTATCAACAATGTGAATAATTTTCATAAACTCTTCAATAATCTGATTTTTTGTATTTTCGATATTAAATCTATCAAAGTCTTCGATAATATCTTCGGCGTATATTTTAATCTGTTTTCTTGAACGCTTTTTATGAAGTTTTTCTTTAATTTTATTAAAATATTGCAAACTCTTTTGAGATGGATCATCAGATAATATTAACCAAAATTGTATATTGCTTTTGACAATATACAATCCAAATCGAATCTCTAGTTCTACATCAGAATCTTCTTTAATATAATTTTTCCATTGACTATATGCTGTTTTATAATTTTTTGTAAATATTGCAAAATCTGATTTTGTAGAGGTATAATCGTAGATATTAATACCTTCATTTTCCAATAATTGTCTTATTTCCATAAGAAGATTATTGACATCTGGTTGATACTGATTTAAAACTAATAGTGCTTCTTTGTAACTTTGATTTTTCCATATACTCTCACACAGCTCTTTTAATTGTTTGTCTTCCACAATCCCTCTCCTTTTTAGTAAATCAATATAACTTTCAAAAATAATTTTTGTTTTATCTGATAACCCTTGTTGTGTAGCAATTGTCTCCTCTATGCTATCACTTATCATTTGATAATTAGAAATAAGCCAGATAGAACTATCTGCAGATGGTGCTTGTGCAGAAATTGTTAAATATATATAAATTTGTTTGAAATCTTGATATTGCTCTTTAATCGTTTTTTCATATTTTTTTAATTGACCACCATCTTCGCCCTCTGTTCTTTCGTCTGCATAAATTTTATTTTCAATAACTATAACAATATTATTTCTCGTATCAACAAAGAGTAAATCTATATCATTCTTTTCTCGATAGATAATAAATTCTTTGTCATATTGCGGTAAATAAAGATAATGTTTTAATATATCAATTTCTTCTCTTGTACCATTAATGTTAATTACTTTATGTAGAAATTTTTCAAAAATCATATATTTCAATTCGTGTTCATTATCTCCGAATATCCAAGATAACAAATTTGAATGTTTTATTTCTTGCGTTCCCATTCCTGTGATTTCAAGAATATTAAAATCCATAATATTATCGTTTATCTGAGATAATAATGCTTGTACATTATTATTGAAAATAAAATTTTCTATAATTTGTATCTCTTTGCTCATTTTGTATCATCCCTTTGTTGTATCATAAAAGATTTTGATGCGATATTCGCAAATATTTTTTGCTATTTCTTGATTTTTATGATATTTAATACAGCTTTTTTCTTTTGCTTGTGATTTCATCTGATTAAAGATTTTATCTAATAAGCTATTAATTAACTGCTCATCTGCTTGGGTATTGATTTCAAATTCTATTTTTTCACACATACAAATATCATCTTTGAAAAGAAAATTTAACTCTTCAGAAATATCGTCTATATGTAATATATTTTCTGCATACATTCTCATCTGCAATCCCTTCAAGATAGAATTTATAAACCTACAAATAATATACTGTAAGAGTATAATCCTTCATCTGTTTGTAAATCAGAATTTTCTTTGATAAAATATGTATCTACATTTTCCATAAGCTCAGATATTTTTATCATCACATCACTATCAAACAATCCTAAATCTTGATTTAAGCAAAGGCAACATCCTTGTGCATTGATAAATCTATCTTGGTGTTTTTGTAAATTTTCTACTAACTCATTTTGTGATAAATTATACTTTGTTTCGCCAAAGATTTCTCCCTCTATGCTTAAAAGCTCTGTAAAATCCTCAGTCTTTAATGTTATTACATATTTATCAAATGTCACTATTTTATTCCTCTACATAAGTTCTTAGTGTTTTATAGCTTTGTTGTACATTTTTACTATTTTTCACAACACCATCTACAACCTCTAAGTGAAGTTCATCAAATATCTCCATACCATCTTTTATGATACTATTTAATTTAATTCTTATTGCTTCATTTACCCAAGAAGCAAAGAGTTTATCTTGATTTGGAAAAATCTCATTAAATACATCAATAGGTCTTTTGACAGGTATTATGTGTCGTTTCTTGTCTGTTCTCTTTTCATCTTTATCTTTTGTATAATTGATAAGTGCTTGATTAAGATATAATTTATTATCATTGATGCTCCAAATAAATGTACTATTCATAAATGGAGCACTCGATACAAGAGCAATTCTACCTTCATCCTTGAAGTGTTTAAATATCTTATTAAATTTTGTTCTTATTTCATCATTTAATGGAATAGAGAGAAAATCATATAATTTATTGTTGTAAGTGATTTGACCTTTTGTGTCCCATTTTTTTGGCATACCCATACTATCTTCCTTGTGTGAAATTGTGTGTAAAGTGATATAATACTTGAGGATAAACTATAAATGGCTGGGAGGAAGGGATTCGAACCCTCGAAGCTGTTACACTTACACGAGTTCCAGTCGTGCTCCTTCGACCACTCGGACACCTCCCAATGTCTGTGGAGCAAAATTGTAGCAAATTATAGTTAAACTCCACCTTTACATCTTTAAATATTGTCGTAATTTTCTTGAAACTTTAGGATGTTTTAATTTTTTAAGTGCTTGATTTTCTATTTGTCTTATTCTCTCTTTTGAAATTCCCATCATTTTTGCAATCTCTTCTAGTGTCATATCTGCATAAATTACTGTGTCCATTTTTAACCTCTTTTTTAAAATTGGTGGATAGTTCTATCCTCCTATACCTCTACATAAAGATTAGCTCCCAAATTTTTAACAGTTTTTGCATATAAAGACAATATTTCTTTTATGTATGTGTATATTCGTAACAAATTTATTGCCTTTTAATGGCGTCAGCAATCTCTTTTACATATTCAATAATTTTATTTCTTAGGGGTTGATTTTGACTATAATCTGCTGGTAATAGTTCCAATACTCTATTAGTTTTAAGTGTATATTGATGTATTTTTTTATAATTTTCTTCTGTTTTTTGCTCATCAATAGTACCATTTTTATCTTTTACAACCCTATAAACTGCAAGAGATTTTCCACCCATCTTGTTTATGAGTGAAAATGCTGGTATATCAGTTTGTCCATCACCAAGATATATCATATTTTCAAAAGGTATAATATAATTATCTATCTTTTCGTTGACATTATGCTCCAATCCTTTGGCTATCATAAAGAGTTTTTGTGTTTTTATTGTATGTCCTACTGTTTCTTTGGGAAAATCAATATAACCATCTTTATTTTCATTCATTCTACAAGCAAAGATTTGTTTGAAATATTTTGATAAATTATTAGCTTCTATTGCTCCCTCAATCATAGGGGCTAATCCGCCACTTATAACATAACATTCAAATTCAATATTGAGTTTGTTATACTTGCTATCATTTAATATAGCTTCTATTTCATCAAATATGCTAACAACATTATTTTTACGAGTTAATCCATCATACAGTGTTATCTGTTTGCCAAGAGCATAAAGGTCATTATTGGAGAGTTTGAAAGATGAATTTTCTTCCATATATTCAAGGATAACCTTTATATATCCGTGTTCTAAATCATAATTTTCTTCAGAAACCTTTGCACTGCATAGTTTCCAAAATTCATTTTCATCTACTCCCCATTTATCCAGCATCACTTTTTGAGCAAAGTAAGGAGACAAAGTAAGGTCGAAATCGAAAATTAAAGCTATTTTTGCCATCTCTTTTACCCTCTTTTTAGCGTTGTTGGTTTCATTAAGGCTTACATAGCTTATTATATTGCAAAATTTTACTTTTTAAATTGTTCAGTTGCACTATCGTATTTATAGATAAATTTAGATAATTCTTTATCAAAGCCACGATTTGTTGAATTATCATAGTATTTAAATGCTAAACTACCTTTGAGCCAGTTATCTAAATAGTGTCTTTCTCCGATATTTTTAAGATTGTTATTGACATCTTCAATGTAAAGGATATCTGTTGGGAAAAGTGAATCGTTTAATTTGATAATCATTACTGAACCAATTTCATCGTCTTTAAAATCTTTAAATTTTATAGTGCCACTTTCGCCATTTTTATTTTCAAATATAGTTTTTACACTTACATATTCAGTTTGATTATCTGATTTTAATTCAAAGTCTGACCATTCATTGCTAAGATTATGCTCACCTTCCTCTTTTTTTGCAATAAATGACTTAATGGCTTCTTTCTTTTGTGGAAATAGCTTTTCATCCTCTAAGAATTTGGTAGCCCAATACTCCCCTATCATCCCTATATAATTATCATTTCCTGTTATATATTTTGGAAATCTCTTTTTATACATTTCTGTTTTCTTCCTTATATTTGCATAGTCTAAAATAAGACTTTCTATTAGGGTAAAGTCAAGATTTGTCATTTTTAATACTCTCCTATAAGTGACTATTTCCAAGAAGTGTATCATCTTTTTTCTTTTTACTCACTTATATATGATTGGATATTTTGTTCCATTTCTATAATATCAATACAATCATATATGGGTAAGTGTAGGTGTTATAGAGGAAGAGGAATTTTTTGATAAACTGACTGAAAATGTTAAGAAAGAGCGAAAGAAACGAAAGATAAGCCAGTTGAAATTATCAAATATTCTTGAACATAATTCCACTTCATATGTGGCGAGGATAGAGCTTCGTCAAAATGGAAACAACTATAACCTCAGCCATCTGTTGAAAATTGCCAATGAATTTGGGATGGAAGTAGCTGATTTTATACCCTGCATAAATAAAGACAACTAATCTTCAAATAAACCTGATATATCCATATTCTCTGGGTCTTCTTCTTGAGCTTCTATGTATGAGAAAAATTCCTCTCTTTCTTTTGGCTGAAGATTTTCAGAAAGAATATGATATATATGAAAATTGCGACCAGAAACAGATTTGTCATAAGTTATGCAAGGATACTTTTTCATTGCATGCTCCATAGCTTCATCAAAATTACTAGCTTTTAAATTTCTGATATTGTTGCACAAATCGGAACGGATAAAATCATCATCTATCCGTTTATGGAGATAATTATAAATTTTATTAGCAATATTTTCTATGCTATTTTTATCTTTTAAAGCTTCAAATTCTCCATCATCTAAATTCATTTTTTCTATATGTGCTTCAATATGCTTCATAAATAACTCTGCAAGATATATCCCTATTTCCATATACTTTATTTCTAAAGTTTTTAATGTATTTATATCTTTACCAAGATAGAAGTAATCATATACTTGTATTATTAATGCATATTTCAATGCTCCTGATAGCTGTCTTAGCAGAAAAGAGCGAATATGGTCTTCGCTATCTTCATATTGTCGTAGTTTCTCATCAAACCAGTCACTATACATTGCTTCAATTAGTGCTGTATCTAATGTTAAAGGATTTTCCACAGAGTGCACCTTATCTAAATATTTTATAATCTCAAGACTAGATTTTTGAAATTTTTCAAAATTTTGTTTCTTTGTTTCTTTAAAAGCTTTTAGTTTTGCATAAATATTTATATCCAAAATAATAAATCTATTGAAAAATCCACTTGTGTAATCAGCAGTTTTTATCTCATCGTGTAGCCAATCTGGATTTGTAGCTGCCAATATAGAAAGAAATGGCTTATTTATATTTACAGATATACCATTTCCATGAGCTCCAACCAAATCTTTACCATAATAATCTTTATCGTATAGAGATGTTAAACTTGCTTTATTTTCAACATCTTTGTTGAGCTTTCTTAATAATTCCCTAGCCTCATCATATATCGCAATCATCCCATATTTACTATTTTGTAAAGATTTTATAATGCCCTGAAAGGTTGAACCTTGCCCACTTAATAATTGTCTCATTCTTGGTGGAGCTTTTTCATTCTTTTCATTTTTTGGTAATTTTTTATACTCTGCCATCTCATTTTTATATATTGTTGCATAGTAGCCTAAGACAGCTTGAGTTGTCATTTTCTCAACCATATTAAGTGTTGTACTTTTAGTTCCCAAGCCACTTTTTGCAATTATTAAAGACCAAATATTTGGATAAAGTTTTGAGCGTGTTCCACTGTATGTATGTACTCTATTTCCCAAAATTGAACTCATTATTGTAAGAGCTGATACCATTATCATTGTTTCATCGGAATCAATAAATTTTTTGGCATCATCAACTAAATCTTTTAAGTAGTAGCCTATTTTTTCTGTATTTAAAGCAGGTGTCATTATAAGCCTCCTATAATGTTTTGATTTTTAGGGATGCAAGATAATTGTTAAGGTCATCAACATCATAACGAATAAGAGAGCTACTGCTCTCACCTAATTTAATATATGGTATTCCTATCCCAAGTGTTCTCCATTTTTGAAGCAAATCTAAGGATACTCCGATATATTTAGCTGCATCTTTTGGTGATAAATATTTTGCATTCATACTACACCTCCACGACAAATGAATCATTTTCATTGGGTACAAATTTTGGATAAGTGAATGTTTTGTCGTGCCAGTCATCACATTTTTTATCGTGTTCCGCAATTTCAGCTACTTTATTCCAAAAATCCCTTTTAAATTCCTCATAGTCTTCTTGTTCTCTTAAAGGGCAATAATTTGATAACATATACGGCATCCCGTCTTCATCTTCTATAATCTCAATATAAGACTCAAGAATTTTCTTCCAATATTTTTGAAATATTTTTCCATACATTGAATCTTGTTCTATTTCTTGGTATTGCTCTCTTTGCTGATAATTTTCTTGTTCTTCATTTATAGATAAAGAAAGGCTATTAAACTCTTCTTCCGTAATTTGAGTGTGTGTAGGAATTGGCTCAATATATTCAGCAGTATGACAAATATCAGGTTGCACATTTGAATTTATATTATCTTTCAATAGTGCAATAAGTTTTTTATCCATACCTTTTGTCAAATAAGTATTGATAGTATTTCTCTCTGCCACTAAATGTTGGCGACTAGCATTATACTTGAGTTGTTTAAAATCTTTTGAGAAACATTCATCTGTTTTTGTCCCCAATATTAAATCAAGTAAATCACTACATTTAACTTTTAAGCTTTTGCCACCTTTTAGTTGTGTGATACACAACATTCCGTTTTCAATCGCTTCAAAAGAAGTAGAGTTATTTCTAATTGAATTCATTGGAATTCCTTTTTATTTTAATTTTCTTTGAAATTAATCAAAGATTGGTGCAATAATAAAGGATTTTTGAAAGAATGTCAGGGTATGTATAAAATGATTTTTCTATTCTCTTGACAAAATTAGAATTTTATGGTACTAGCTCTTTTGATAGCACTTCAACAGATTTTTTTATATGTTTATATGAATCTCCTTGTAAAAATATAAAGGAAAGGGCAGTATTATCGGATAATGTAAGTGAACCTTGAACATTTGTAAATTCATCTTCAACTTCTAGCATTTCTAATAAATTAGATTCATCTAAATATATTTCATCATAATAGTGCTTTAGGAGGAAGAAGTTATAATAACGCACAGATTCATCAAAGGTTTTTCTGAAGAACTGTTGTATTTCAAAGACAAGAAATGCCTTTTTTAGGATATCTTTACCTGAGCTGATTTGTTTAAAAGTTTCTTGATAAGTATATTTATCCCACTCTTTTTTCTTATAATCTTTATTTAAGGATTCGAGATCGGTAATATTGGAATTTATAAGTATTTGAATAGATTTTATGAGCCTATTGATTGTTTTATTTGTATCAAATGGAGAAATTTCAATGCTTACAATAAACCTCTTAATAAATCTGTGCACTGGTTCTGCCATTTCAATATTAAATTGGAACTGTTCTCTCTTGTAAGGATAAAACTTCATTAAAGTGTTTCTTTTTAAATTTGCTTTATATGCTTCTTCTTGTTTTTTTCTAAAAGGGTAAGGGTCTAAATATTTATCATAATACTCAACTATATCAATACCAAATTTGTCATAAAATAAATCCCTATAATTTTCAAAAGATTCAATTTTACCTTTAGACGATTTTGTTAACTTTTTTACTAAAAATTTTTGAAAATCTTCGTCATATTCTATTGAGTAAAGCGGATTAATATCGCCTATACATCGATTATATTTTTTTAAAATTTTTTTAAATAGCGTAACTTGCTTAATAAATTTCTTATCTGATGATATGTAAATCCAGAAAAGTTTGTTTAGATATTTCAAATCATCATTAATCACATTGAAATCTAACTCTAAGTATAGCTGATTTAAAGAATAATTGGTATTTTTTGGAATTTCAACTGGAAATTCAAATGTTATACCATTGATACTTTTTATGTTTTCACTATAAAATTTGTCACTTATGTGTGATATAAGATTTTTAAATTTTTCTAATTTGTATAATGTATCCCCTTTTTCGATTTTATTCAATCAAACTCCTCTCAATATCCTTCACAGCTTCTATCCCTGCATCTTGGCTTAATTTTGCATATCTCATAGTCATATTTATATCTCTGTGTCCCATCAATTTTTGGATTGTATAGATTGGTACACCATCAAGAGCTAACCAACTCGCAAATGTATGTCTTAGACTGTGAAAGACTACACGATTTTTAGAATCACTATTATCTAAATCTTGATTGAAGAGCTTATCTGTAACTATAAAATAGCTATTTGGTATTTTAGTATGTTTTTTATTAGTATTTGTTTGAAACAAATATTTATTAGGTTTATTTTCAAATTTTTGCTCTATCATTATTTTAACTTCTGGTGTCATTTTGATTTTTCGACTATATCCATTTTTGGTTTCTGGCAAGGTAATATATCCACTATAAAAGTCTATATCTTTAAATTTTATTGACAAAATTTCACCAGCTCTTGCACCTGTTGTTAAGGCTATTAAAGCCATAAGATATACATTTTCATCTCTAAGTTTTAGCTCGTGCAGGAGCAACTTTGCTTCCTCTTTTGTAAGATATCTTTCTCTTTCGTTATTTATATTTTTCTTATTTCTTCTCATTATTGAAACTTGGTCATTTCTTGCAATGGAAGCAGGATTGTCCGCACATTTTTCGTGATATACTGCAAGGCTAAATATTGCTGAAATTGTTTGCCTTACCCTATCTACTGTTGCGGGTTTCAAACCTTTTGAAAGTAACAATTTCATAATATTTTCTACATCCCACTTTGTGATTTCTTTTATGTTTTTATTTCCAATATGAGGCTTTATGTGGTCTTCATATCGTTGAATGGGTCCACGAGAATCTTTGTAAGATGCTTTTGCGATTTCAAAATGATCGTGAGCAATATCATCAAACAATATAATCTCTTTTCTTCTTTGAGATGATATATCCTCTCCGTGCATTTTTTGATTTATTCTCTTGCTTCTTAATTGTTTACAAAATTGTGGAGTTATGCCATCATTTTTCTTCCCAACTCTTTCCCATCTTAATTTTCCCAAATTATCTGTATATGATATATAATAAGTCAAAATTCCCTTTGTATCTGTTCTTTTGTACACTCCCTCTGCAATTCTAATTCTCTTATTTGCCATAATAAACCTCTCATAAATTATTGTTATTTTTATATACGCGTGGAGTTTTGTTCATTTAATATTTACAATCAAGAATTTTGCTAAGACAACTAAGACATTAAGACACTAAGACAACAATAAGGAGTGATTTGATTCAGGAGTTCACTTCATAAATCTGAAAGAAGCAAGAATAATAAAATAATATTTTATGATATTATTATTTCTTATAATTAAATAGTATATAAATATCTTCTTTCGTTTCATCTTTATTATTCTTGTGATTTTATTATTTTTTATTGGATATACTTTCTTTAGTATTGTGTTGTCTTAGCGTCTTAATGTCTTAGCTGTCTTATATTGTAAAGATATGTTGGAGATATTGTTTTAGCAAGAGATTAGCACAGAATTAAATATTAATGAAGTTGGACATTTAAAGAAGCCCGTTGTTTAGGGGTTTTTGAGGGATTGTTGAGGTGTAATTATACACACGCCTGGAACGCGGCCGTAGGGAAACCTACCGGGGGTTCGAATCCCCCTCTGCCCGCCATTAACTAATTTTAAAATAATAAAATATTATATTATTACA
>Ga0256829_1003756_pt1 | contig 10302 bp, 9 predicted proteins | sample 131447metaG_FD_185979 | JGI IMG/M metagenome (GOLD analysis project Ga0256829, IMG submission 185979) | Hydrothermal vent microbial communities from Lau Basin, Pacific Ocean - 131-447 | ecosystem: Environmental > Aquatic > Marine > Hydrothermal vents | place: Pacific Ocean: Lau Basin | collected...
GAATGAGGGCCTGTTCCCTAGAATCAAGGATGCGGACCTGTCCACTGTGGCCAGCAAACTGGCGCGCAAACAGGTCACAGCAGCCGGTCTCACACGCGCCGACCTTCTCGAGCTGAAGAGCGCGCTCGGAGAGATCGTTTTCGAAAAAACGCTGGAAGGCCTTAGCCCGCACCACATTAAACTTCTGGCGCGGCGCCTCGATAAGAATGCGCCGGAGATCGAAGTGAACACAGGCAGTTCAGCTCTGTCTTATGTGCGTCAAATCCTCAACGGTGAGGTGACCGAAACCCCGGCGCCATCGACTGAGCCAGCCCCGCCAGAGCCCGCAGCTGAGCCGAAAAAGAACAAGTATCTTGGCCGAAAAGCGTTCCGGACAGGTCGCTAAACCGCGCGAATTCTCGGCGCTCCGGCGCGATCTATCATCAAAACGGTAACCGCCCAGACCAGAGCATCCACGCGATCGGGCGATGAGGTCATGCCTTCGGTCCCGAAGCGGCACATTTCATCTTCCAAGCCATCCAGGCGTCCGACATGGGTCACGCGTCGTTGTTGGTATAGCGCAGCCACCGGGCTGGCACGCGCCTGTTTGCTGAGCTTGGCGTGGCGCAACTGAACCGGCAAACCGCAACCGACACTATCAAACACGGTGCGCAACATTTCTCCGCCCTGATTGGCTTCTGCGATGATCGAGGTAGCGCCGACCTCTTGCGCGATCGCAACCGCCCTGGCTGCCCAATCAGTTGGGGTCAGCCCCCGTGCGGAGCCATCCGCCAGGATGAAGCATTTCTCGCCAAAGCCGTCCGCAAACGCTCTACCTGCTGCGATAATCCCGCACGCATCAGAACCGCTATGACTTGTGGTTGGTGGATCGACCGCAACAATCACGTCATCCAATTGGAGCGGCCGCTTGAACATCCGTCCGGCATCAATGTCGCGTCGTCGCCAGAATGCTCCTTCGACCTCTTCAAGCAATTCACCGCCCAGCTCCTGGCGGGCGAGCCGAGTGCCTTCATAGGCCGCTTCAACCGACTCTACGAAACCATCAGCGAGGTAGGCGTCATTATCACGCGTGGCGCTGTGCGTCGTGACGGCGCCCTCGGATAAAAGGCGCCGAACCAATGGCACTGGCCGCGGCGTCGTAGTCGCAACACAGCGCGGTCCTTCTCCGAGACGCAGCGCAAATTGGAGATTGTTCCAGACCGCCTCGCCCTTTGGCCAAGCCGCGACCTCATCGCACCATGCCGCATCAAATTGAGGGCCTCTGAGGCTGTCAGGATCTTCCGCTGAAAAGACCAGCCCCACCGCACCGTTCGGCCATTCCAACCGGCGCCGCGAGACATTGAACGCTGGCCTGGCTTGTTTCAGCCTTTCAATTGCGCGCAGGCCGGATGGTCCTTCAATCATGACTTCGCGCACGTCGCCCAGCGTTGGGCCGAGCAGTGCAATCCGGCGACATCCGCCGTGCAGGGCTGAGAACCGAGTCCATTCTGCGCCAGCGCGTGTTTTACCAGCGCCGCGTCCCCCCATGAACAACCACGCGCGCCAATCTCCCGGTGGCGGTCGTTGCGACTGCCGCGCGGTTGATAGGAACGGAAACTGGCGAAGCGCCAGCAATTGCGCACGCGTAAACTCTGTATCGGTCTGGTAGCGAAAGTCGCGCCAGTCTTCCCAAGTCAGCGCTGCTGGGCGCTCTGAACCGTCCATGCTGTTGTTTAGACGCACGATGAATGGTGTCGAACCTAATACTGAGGCCGCACCATAAACGTCTATTTTATAACATTTTTCTTGGGCGTCCCTTGAGAGTCTGAACGCTTTTTTCGGCTTTCTAAGCCTCTTCGAGCGCGACCAAGATCTGTCCCTCTGGCACCTGCGCGCCGAGTTCAGCATCTACCGATTCGATCACGCCATCGCGCGGCGCGGTCAGCGAGTGCTCCATCTTCATGGCTTCCATGACCGCAACAGTTTGACCTTTTTCGACCTTATCGCCCGCGGCAACATTCACCGCGATAATCTTGCCTGGCATCGGCGCTTTCACGGCATCACCGCCTGCAAGTGCTTCTGCTTCAGCTTCGAAATCTGGAACTTCGACCAGCACGCTATCGCCGCCTGTTGTGACCGCGAACCGACGTTCTGAAAGATCTGTCACCAGTGGCATGGAGATATCGTCCGCGACGCTGTGATCTGCTGGATCAAACCAATCGGCGTCCTCGGCGACCGCGACAGACGTTTTCAACACGGGCGCGGAGTTCATTCGCCAGCCGTCGCGCACGGTCCAGGGTGTGTCCCCTGACTCGCCGAGGAGAGCGTCGCAAACTGCCATAACAGAGGCATGCTGATGCGAATCTGGCGCTTGGGTCAGGGCATCGCCCTGCTCCGCGATCCAATTCACATGATGTACGCCCTCAATGAACGCATCCGCCATCGCGCAGCGACGCAAGAAACCGATATTCCCCGGGACGCCAACCAGTTGGAGATGCGCCAGCGTGTCGATCAATCGGTCATTTGCCTCGTCGCGGTCGTCGCCAAAGACGACGAGTTTTGCAATCATTGAATCGTATACGGCAGGCACACGGTCACCACTTTCAAAGCCCGCTTCCCAACGGATCCAATCCGCTTCTGTATCCGCGAGCATTCCAAACTCTTCGATCAGGCCAGCGCCCGGGCGAAAGCCATCGGCTGGGTCTTCGGCGCAAATCCGCGCTTCGATGGCATGTCCATTGAGTTTGATGTCTTTTTGCTTGGCCGGCAGTTTTTCACCGCTGGCGACGCGCAGCTGCCACTCGACCAAATCGGTACCGGTCACCATTTCCGTGACCGGGTGTTCAACTTGAAGCCTGGTGTTCATTTCAAGGAACCAGAACGTGTCCAGCGCGAGGGGTTTCGCGCCGTCGACGATGAACTCCACGGTCCCGGCCCCTTCATAGCCAACCGCTTTGGCGAGCTTCACGGAGGCATCGCACATCGCCTTGCGGACATCCGCCGACATACCTGGTGCTGGCGCTTCTTCAATGACTTTCTGGCGTCGGCGCTGCAGAGAACAATCGCGCTCATAAAGATGCACCGCATTGCCATGGCTATCGCCAAACACCTGCACTTCAATATGGCGGGGTTGCTCAACCAGCTTTTCCAGCATCACCCGTCCATCACCAAACGCGGCTTCGGCTTCACGGACGGCACTTTCCAATTCATCGGCCAATTCACTGGCCTTTGAGACCAGGCGAATGCCGCGGCCACCGCCGCCCGCAACCGCTTTGATCAGCAAAGGAAACCCAATCCGTTCAGCTTCTTTGCTCAGGGTCTTCGCGTCCTGTTTGTCACCGCGATAGCCCGGCAAAACAGGAACACCAGCATCCTCAGCAATCGCTTTGGCGCGATCCTTCAGCCCCATCGATTCGATCGTGTCCGGCTTCGGCCCGACCCAGATCAAACCGGCCTTTGTAACCGCGCTCGCGAAGGATGCGTTTTCAGACAAGAAGCCATATCCAGGATGGATCGCATCCACTTCCGCAACCCGAGCTGCCTCGATGATCCGATTTATATCGAGATAACTTTCCGGCGCTGGCGATGCGCCGATCCACACGGCCTCATCCGCTTCACGAACATGTTTCGCGTGAACATCAGCATCCGAATATACCGCCACGGTTCGGATCCCCAACGCACGACACGTGCGCATAATCCGACAAGCAATCTCGCCGCGGTTCGCGATCAGAAGGGATGAAATCATTTTCGCCCGCCCTTAGTTTCGTTTCTTATAGGCTAGGTCATTTTACCTTGCCCAGACCTCTTCTTACCGCCTAAGCTAATGCAGCGAAAAGCGTAAGGGGTAATCAAATGGCATATGCATCAGGCGTTCGGCTTAGCAGCCTTGCAGGAATCGTTGGCGCAGGCGTCGGCGGATATATTGGATACTCACAAGCGGCGAATGTAAGTGATCTCACGCCCGTGACAGGCGCGCTTATTCTTGGCGGCGTAGGTCTCGTCGCCGGCAGCGCCGGGGCCTTCTTGCTCAAGTCGCTCATGCAGTTTTTGATCTATGCCATCATGCTTGGTGTCGTCGTGTTCGTGTTTCAGAATCAAATTGAAGGCATGACAGGGATCAACCCCGTCGAAGCGACACTTGGATTCCTCAAAGGGCTCGGCCTACCCGTCGGCGCCTTAGGCGGCGGGTAGGCGAAGCACAACGCCCCCTTAGAGACGTCGTAATCAGTCGACGGACGTGATGCACTTATTGCTGCGATAGCGGCAGCGATTTTTGAGTTTTGTGGTGCCTTTGGACCAATGGCTCCAAGTGTTTCCATCGGGATGGTACTTCAAGGTCGTCCCATCCTTTTTGCAATTCTTACTCTTGAACTTATCGCCTTGGTCGAGATCGTATTTGAGATACACCTCTACTCCCGGGGTGAGATCGAATTTGTCCAGATTCCAAGTTCGCGATTGCCCCTGTGAGAGGTAGCCAGGGAGATCCTTTGCTCTCACCATAAAGTTGAGGACTTGGTAGGCACCCTGATTTTCAAAACGCAGTTTACTCACATAACAGGTCTTCCCGCCCGTGACCGCAGCATCATCGGCCTCGACCGGGGTCTCCTCAGCCTCACCAATGTCTTGTGCTTGCGCGAACAAGCTGGTTCCGAGGGCCAGCACAGCGAGGGATAGAATACGGGTCGTCTTACATTGGGGCAAAGCTGCCTCCTAAACATCAACACCCCTCATGATGTGAAACCTTTTGGCGGTTTCTGTATGGGTGAAGTGTCTCGAAAGACGGCGTGACTTCAAACTGGCAAATTTGACAGGCTGCGCGCCGCTCAGCTCGCCCAATCAGGCTTTCGTTTCTCCAGAAACGCCGACAGCCCCTCTTTGCCCTCGTCGCTCACACGCCGCGCTGCGATCCGTTTCGCCGTTTCTTTGCTCAGCGCTGCGCTGAGGGGTTCGCCGGCAAAGTCGAGCACCAGATTTTTCGCGTCGCGGATGGCGCCGGGCGCTGCGCCCATGGCGAGCCCGGCAATATGTTCTTCCATAGCGGCGAGCCCCTCGAGATCATCGACGACATATTGCACCAAGCCAATCTTTTCCGCGTAGTCCGCATCGAACCCTTCTGCGGTGACAAACAAGGCTTTCGCCCAACGCGGACCAATTGCGCTGATCACAAACGGAGAGATGGTCGCCGGGGTCAGGCCAAGCCGAACTTCAGAAAATTTGAACTTTGCCGAGCGCACTGCCACCGCAATATCGCACGCCGCGACAAGCCCAGCCCCGCCGCCCATGGCCGCGCCTTGAACCAGCGCCAATGTCATTTGAGGCAGTTCCGCAAGCTTGCGCAGCATTTCGGCAAGCGCCACAGCGTCTTGCTCATTCTCTTCGCGCGTCCAGTGCTGAGCCGCTTTCATCCACTCCAAATCTGCGCCAGCTGAGAAGCTCTTGCCGGCGCTTCGAAGAATGACCATGCGCAGTGTATCTTGCTCTTCCAAGGTTTCGAGCGCGTCGGTGAGCTCGGCGATGACCTGGCTGTTAAACGCATTGTGCTTATCTGGTCGGTTCAGAGTCAGAATCGCGATCCCTTCGCGGGTCGCATCTAGAGTGATGGTTTCATATTCGCTCATGACTGTGCCTTTCCAGTCGATATAGTTCTGTAGTGGCTATCGCGTCGCAAAGCCGGTTTTTCAACCCACCACCATAGTGCATAGCTGGCGAGGAAAACGAGGACTGCCGACAAAACAAGGCCACCCCAAGTCCCGAGCACCGTAAACGCCCCGATGGAGACGAGCATCTGCACGATCGGGAAGTGCACTATATAGACGCCGTAACTCACATCCCCATAGGAAGCGACATTCAAGGCCGGCCCAGGACCGAATGCAAGACCTGCAATCAAGCCTGCTAAGCCAAGAACGCGCAGCGCTTCCAGGCCTGGCACCGAGAGCGGCAAGATGAGCGTTATGCCGCCGATCAGGCCGAGCCAAACAGCCTGCGTTTGTGCGACCGGCCACAGTTTCCAAAGCGCAATCCCAGCTGCGAAATACATCATCTGACCCGGCAATTGCCGCGTCAGAAGCGGACTGAGCGGATGATCAAAAACGCCCATCAACTCGATCCATGCAAAGGACGACATGATCAACACTGCAACGCCGACCCACCAATATTTTCCGAGCCGCGCCAGAAGCCAGGCGATGATCGGAAGAACCATGTAGAACATCACTTCAATCTTCAGGGTCCAAAGCGCGCCGTTCACCTCGGTAAAACGCTGGCCTTCAAACAGGCCCGGCAGGTTCGGCTCTAGAAAATTCAGGAAGATGAGATTGGCGCCAATGTATCGAAACACGTCCAGCAAACTGTGTTCGTTTTGCAGCGTCAGAATACCTGCCAGTACAGCCGGGATGAGGATCACGACCGCATAGGCTGGACACAACCGCCGGACACGTTTTCCGGCATAGTCCGAAAGGTTTCGAGATCGCTCATAAGAGCCAAAAACGAGTGCCCCAGAGACGATGAAAAAGCCCTGAATGGACAGCTCTGCCATCACCGCGAGGCCAGTCTCTATCCAACCTCCGGGCTGCGCGGAAGAAAGCACGACAGCGTGATAGATGAACACCCAGCTCGCAAACACCAGACGAACAAAATCGAAGCGATTGAAAGATGTCTGCATCCCGCATGGGTAGGATGACTTACGCTCTGAAACAAGCGCATAAAAGAAGCGCCCATCGGGAACTGTGGGCGCTTCTAGGAACGATATTGAACGTTAGACTTAGCTAGAGCGTTCTTTCTTTTTTTTGCCGTCTTTTGACTTGGCTTTTTTCATCGCTCCTTCGAGTTCGGCGAGGGAAAGCTCACCATCATCGCCTGCGAGTTTGGCGAATTTCGCACCCGCCTTTTCAGCAGAGTATTTGCCGTCAGCTGTTTTGTAAGCGACATACTCGGCTTGGGTGATCATACCACTCGCATCCGCGTCGATTTTCTTGAAATAGTCAGCGGGTGAACCGGCATGAGCGACAGCAAACGCACTTGCTGCAAAGAGACCCACAATACCTGTAGCTAGTTTGAGTTTCATAAGTCGTCCCTCCCTGGAACATATTGAGTGAACGCTGTTGGAGGCAGCGCGTTACAAACGTAACAACAAGTTGTGTTACACTTGTAGTTACAGTTTTGTAATCTCCCGTTTCAGAGCCAAATTTTGGGCTGTGCGCTCAGTGCTTAAAGGGCAATCCGCTTCTACATCTGGTCTTTAGAATTTTCATTTTTTGGGTCAGACGCGACTTTCGCGGCCTCCAACTCGGCTTCGGTAATGTCGCCACTGGAATCCACATCAATCGCAATAAATCCGATCAACGCGTCGGCAGGCGAGGCTTCACCCAGCGAGGTTTTCCAAGAGACATATTCGCGTTCGGAAATGACGCCATCGGCATCAGAGTCGAGGGTTGAAAACTGAACATCTTCCCCGGCTTGAGCGCCGAGCGCGCAAAGTGCGAAAAGTCCGAGAATAGCGATACGGGTCATGCTTGACCTCCTTCATTGCTTACCACTCATTGTGGCAAACGCAGGAAACCCGATTGGACGCCGCTTGACCCGTGACCTTTCCGAAACCTACGTAACGCAAATTTCACGACAAATCAGACAGGCCTCCAAAGGTGCAGGCGCCATTGCAGTTGCGTGATCTTACGCCCAGCCCGGCGCCGCGCCGGGTTTGCGCAAGTTTAATCTGAGCGCGTAGATTCGCGCCTTCGACTACATCCGGAAGACGCCAAAGCCGCGCTCATTCAATGGCGCATTCAATGTCGCTGAGAGCGCCAATCCGAGGACGCGGCGCGTATCGGCTGGATCGATAATCCCATCATCCCACATGCGCGCGGTTGAGAAATAAGGTGAGCCTTCAGCCTCATAGAGATCACGGATCGGCGCCTTGAACGCCTCCTCATCGTCTTGCGGCCAATCTTCGCCGCGCCGCTCCATACCGTCGCGCTTTACAGTGGCGAGCACCGATGCGGCTTGCTCTCCGCCCATCACCGAAATGCGGGCATTTGGCCACATGAACATAAAGCGCGGGCTGTAGGCGCGGCCGCACATGCCGTAATTGCCCGCGCCAAACGATCCGCCCGTTACCAAAGTCAGTTTCGGCACGGACGCCGTGGCCACTGCCGTCACCATTTTCGCGCCGTCCTTGGCGATGCCGCCCGCTTCATATTTCGATCCGACCATGAAGCCGGTAATGTTCTGCAAGAAGAGCAACGGAATGCGGCGCTGATCCGCGAGCTCAATAAAGTGCGCCGCCTTTTGCGCGCTTTCGGAAAACAAGATGCCATTATTGGCAAGGATCGCGATCGGCATGCCATATAGTTTGGCAAACCCACAAACCAGGGTCTCGCCATAGAGCTTCTTGAATTCATGAAACTCTGATCCGTCGACCAGACGCGCAATGATCTCGCGCGCATCGTAAGGCTCACGCAGGTCTTGCGGCACCAAGCCATGCAGTTCGGCGATGTCATAGAGCGGTTCAGCTGGTTCGGTCAGACCAACCGGATCAGGTTTCGGCATATGCAGCGTTCTGACAATCGAGCGCACGATCGCCAGCGCGTGATCATCACTTGCTGCATAATGATCGGCCACACCGGACTGGCGCGCATGAACATCCGCGCCGCCAAGATCTTCCGCTGAAATCTCCTCGCCTGTCGCCGCTTTCACGAGCGGCGGTCCGCCGAGGAAAATCGTGCCCTGTTTGCGGACAATAATCGTTTCATCTGACATCGCAGGCACGTATGCTCCGCCTGCCGTGCACGACCCCATCACGGCCGCGATTTGCGGAATGCCTTTGGCACTCATATTTGCTTGATTGTAGAAGATGCGACCGAAATGCTCGCGGTCTGGAAAAATCTCAGATTGGTGAGGCAGATTGGCGCCGCCACTATCGACCAGGTAAATGCACGGCAGATGGTTTTCGAGCGCAATCTCTTGGGCCCGCAAATGCTTCTTCACCGTCATCGGATAATAGGTGCCGCCTTTGACCGTAGCATCATTGCAGATGATCATACATTCGCGGCCTTCAACGCGGCCAATGCCGGTGATGATGCCAGCACCCGGCGCCTCATCATCATACATATTGTACGCGGCGAGCGCCCCAATCTCTAAAAAAGGTGTCGCCGGATCGAGCAGCTTCTCAACCCGGTCGCGAGGCAGCAATTTACCGCGAGACACATGGCGTTCCCGGGCGCGTTCCGATCCACCTTGGGAGGCAGTTGCGGTTTTATCCTGCAACTCCCCAACCAGCTCCTCCATGGCCCGTCGATTGGCAGAGTAAGCCGCACTTGCGACATCCAATTTTGACTTCAAGACCGGCATCAAACACCTCCCGCACGTATTATCGAAGAGCCTTAAACCCGCTCGCTGACCCTGTCATCCCGAGCTTGTGACGTAATGTCATCAAATCCTTCACTATATTGCCCCATATTAGCAGCACCCTGATGGAGACCTGTGAATGGCTATGTTTGGCGGCATGACTTTGGACGTTGTTCCAGCGCTTGCTTCGATCAAATTTCTGGAAGACGTGCCCAAGCGCGCCCTACGCGCTGCTGGCAAGGAAGCGCGCTGGTTTTCCGTCCCGGCGGGCTGGCCGCTGTTTCGCGCGGGCGAAATGTCGGAATCCATCTTCTTCGTCCTCTCCGGGTCATTCGGGGCGTTCAAAGCGATGCGCGATGGCCGCAGCGAATTTATGGGCCACATACGTGCAGGCGAACCTGTCGGCGAGATGGCGATGTTTCAAGGCGGCATCGATATCAATGGAAATGGCGCCCCGGATAATGTGCCCCACACATCATCCGTTTATGCGCTTCGAGATAGCGAAGTCCTCGAGATTTCCAGGAAAGGCTTCCAACGCCTGAGCGCCGCAGAACCCGAAATCCTGACAGCGATTATCCGGCTGATCTTATCGCGCCTGCGCGAAGGCAATCAACGCAACCGCCGAACCGCTCCAAAAGTTTTTGCGCTGGTCGCGACCTCTCCGTCTATAGATTTAGACCTTCGAGCTGAAGCGCTGCAAAACTCACTCAAAGGATTGGGCGTGAAGTCGCGGGTCGTGCACGAGATTGAAGGCGACGACAAACCGTCGACTTATTTCGACACGCTGGAAGCGGAGAATGACGTGGTCATTCTCGTTTCAACCATGGGCGACAATGCCTGGTATCGCCTGTCCATGCGCCAAGCCGATCGTATTTGGGTCGTCGCGCGCTCCGACGCAAAACCGTCTTATCCGCTCTTCCCGGAAGAGAGTTCTCCCGCTCAATCGTTGAAACTGGTGGACGTCGTATTGCTGCATCACGGCGC
>Ga0256829_1003757_pt1 | contig 10301 bp, 10 predicted proteins | sample 131447metaG_FD_185979 | JGI IMG/M metagenome (GOLD analysis project Ga0256829, IMG submission 185979) | Hydrothermal vent microbial communities from Lau Basin, Pacific Ocean - 131-447 | ecosystem: Environmental > Aquatic > Marine > Hydrothermal vents | place: Pacific Ocean: Lau Basin | collected...
GATGATGAGTTTCATTAACTCTTTCATTTTGTGAATAACCCATTTTTTGTTGGACATTTCCTACATTTGCAAATAAATCCATAATAGTTTCCTTAATTAGAAATTTTATATATATAATCGGTAAAATTTAATTTAATTAAATAAAATTTTGTTATAATAATTCAAATAAAATAAAAGGAATTATTATTAAATCAGATAATATTATTTATAAATTAAAAATTTTAACATATCTTCCTATTTTGATTTTTAGTGTTGTTTTTTTGTTTTTTATTTTTAATGCTATTGGACAGTTAAAAGAATTACAACAATTACAAAAAAGTAGTAATAAAATTAAAAATATTTCTAAATTTGTAACTTTTTTACAAAGAGAAAGAGGGATTAGTAGTGGATATCTTGCAAGTAAAGGTAAAGAATTTAAATTGCAATTGATAAAAATCAAGGAAGAAAGTGACAAAAATAGTAAAAATATACTTTTTGATAAAAAATTTTTGAATAGAGTTAGAGAAAAAGTAGAAAATTTATCTATTTCTCCTATCAAATCATTTTTAAATTATACAAATATAATACAAAAATTGCAAACTCGATATTATACTCTTACAACTAAAAAAGTAAATGACCCATTTTTGCTAGAGCAATTATATACATATATAAACTTATCTTTTATGAAAGAAGCATTAGGAGAAATTAGGGCTTCTTTTAATGGTATATTTTCTTCAAAAAGTTTAAATAAAAAACTTTTATATAATGCTATTCATGCAAAAGGTATATATGATAATTCTTTGGAAAGATTCAATGTAACGGCTTCAGATAAATTTTTGAAACAACTTCATTTAATTATGAAAAATAAAGAATATAAATATGTGGAAAATATTATTTCTAAATATTCTTCTATTAATAAAATTATATCAATGGAAGACCCACAAAAATGGTTTAATATTAGTACAGATGTTATAAATCAAATAGATGAATTAAAAAATAAATATATTATTTCTATGGACACTTATATTCAACATAAAACTCATAGAATCGAATTAGAAATTGTATTAGAAAGTATATTTTTAGCATTATTTTTTATTCTTATTCTATGGATTAGTTATAAACTAAAAAATAATACTTTAAGAAGTATTGCTCTTTTAGAACAATATAAAAATGCAGTAGATAGAAGTAGTATCGTTTCTAAATCAAATAAAAAAGGGATAATTACTTATGCTAATGATAAGTTTTGTGAAATTTCAGGGTATTCAAGAGATGAACTAATTGGAAAAGCTCATAATATAGTTCGTCATCCAGATGTTCCAAAATCAGCTTTCAAAGATATGTGGCAAACTATTTTAAATAAAAAACCTTGGTTTGGTATTATTAAAAATAAAAAAAAGAATGGAGAGGATTATATTGTAGAAGCTACAATAAATCCTATATTAAATCATAAAGGTGAAATAGAAGAATTTATAGCTATAAGAAATGATATAACAGATAAGATAAAATTACAAGAGGAATTAGAACAAACTCAAGAAGAATTAATATTTAGAATGGGGGAGATTGGAGAAGCAAGAAGCAAGGAAACAGGATTTCATGTTAAAAGAGTTGCTAAATATTCGGAACTTTTAGGTAAATTATATGGACTTAACGATATTGAAATCAAATATTTAACAATAGCATCTCCTATGCACGATATTGGAAAAGTAGGGATTCCTGATGCTATTTTAAAAAAACCAGGAAAACTTAATGAAGATGAATGGGAAATTATGAAAACTCATACCACAATAGGGTATAAGTTTTTTAAAAATTCTGATAAACCTCTTCTTAAAAGTGCAGCTATTATAGCTTATGAACATCATGAAAAATATGACGGAACAGGATATCCAAGAGGCTTAAAAGGCGATGAAATTCATATATTTGCTCGTATTACAGCTCTTGCTGATTTATTTGATGCATTAGGAAGTGATAGATGTTACAAAAAAGCTTGGGATGATGAAAAAATATTTAATTTATTAAAAGAAGAAAGAGGAAAACATTTTGACCCACAATTAGTTGATATATTTTTTGAGCATTTAGATGAATTTCTGGCTATTAGAGATAAATTTAGTGAAAAAAGTACCTATATAAAAGAAAATTAAATTTGTTGTAAAGATATTATATGATTTCAATTATTAGTATATATTTTTTTATAATTATAGGATTTACTGCAAAAAAGTTGTTTTCTGAAATTAATGAAAAAAGTTTTGTAATAATATCAGTTTATTTTTTGCAACCTTTTCTTACTTTATGGGGACTTACATTAAAGCCTATTGATTTTAATGCTTTTATATCTCCTTTACTTTATTTATCAGTTATTTTTATATCTTTAATTTTTACTTATTTACTTGCTAAAACTTTGGATAAAAAAGATAGAAGTATAGCTACTATTACAGCTCTAATAGGAAATACAGGAAATCTTGGAATACCTCTTAGTTTTGCTTTATGGGGAAGTGATGGTGCTTTTTGGGCTACTATTTTTAATCTTACTAATATGTTTTTTATTTATATGTTTGGGATATTTTTTTATGCAGGTAAATTTAATCTACAAAATTCAAAAAAAATATTTAAGATTCCTATTATTTATGTTGCTTTTATTGCATTAATACTTAATTATTTACATATTGATTTGTCATCAATTTCTCAAATGCTTCAAATGGGGGCATATTCATCTATGGTGATTCAGCTTATTATTTTTGGAATATATACAGCAAATATCAAAATTACAAAAATACCTATAAAACTTTCATTTATTATTAGTTTTGAGAAATTTATTTTAGTCCCAATTATAGGATATATTGTGTTAAGTTTTTTTAATATTGATGAGGTTATAAAAAAAGTATTGATTTTAGAAATTAGTGTTCCTATTGCAGTTAATAATGTAAATTTAGCAGCTTTATTTGATAATCAGCCAGAAGTTATAGCTTGGCTTATAATTTTTACAAGTATTTTATTTATACCTTATTTTGTGATTGTTTTTTAAAAATAAGAAAAAAGAAGAAATTATTTTCTTCTAAGTTCTTTAATTCTTGCAGCTTTACCTTTTCTACTTCTTAAATAGTAAAGTTTAGCTCTTCTTACTTTACCTCTTCTTACTACATCGATTCCTTTGATTGAATCACTATAAAGAGGGAAAATTCTCTCAACACCAATATTATTTGCACCAACTTTTCTTACTATGAAAGTTCTTCCAGTTCCAGTACCTCTAAGTGAAATACAAACACCTTCAAAATTTTGGATTCTTGTTTTGTCACCTTCTTTAATTTCAACTGCAACTCTTACAGTATCTCCTGCTCTAAATTCAGGGATAGTTTTTTCAGCTATTTGAGAGGCTTCGAAAGCATCAATATATCTATTTCTCATATTTGTTCCTTACTTGGTATTTTTTGTAAATATCAGGTCTATGATATTTCGTTTTAGCTATTGCTAAATTTTCTTTTAGGGTCGCAATTATACTATGATTTCCCTTAAAAAACTCTGAAACTATATGAGAATTTTTAATTTTATCATAAGTTTTTGGTTTAGTAAAAGCAGGTGCTTCTAAAAGAGATTCTTCAAAACTTTCAATATCTAAACTTTCATTATTTCCTAAGACATTTTCTATATTTCTCGCAATCGCATCACTCATTACTAAACTCGCAAGTTCCCCACCACTTAAAATAAAATCACCAATACTTAAAACTTCATCACCAAATTCTTCAATTATTCTCTCATCAAATCCTTCATATCTACCATTTACAAAGATTATAACCTCTTCATTTGACAATCTTTTTGCATCTTTTTGATTAAATGTTTTACCAACAGGTGTAGAAAATATTATTTTTGAAGTAGGGTATTTTTGTTTTAAGTCTTTTAAACATTTATAAAGTGGGTCAACCGAAAGCACCATTCCAGCACCACCACCGATAGGAGTATCGTCAACTTTTTTGTGTTTATTAGTAGAATATTCTCTGAAATTGCAAAATTCTATACTAAAAAGATTTTTTTCAATAGCTCTTTTCATTATAGAATCTTCGAAATAAGGTTTTATTAAATTAGGAAAAAGTGTAACGAAGATAAATTTCATTAACTTGCTTCTAAAATAGGAATTGTATCTTTTACAAGTAGTTTTTTGTTTTGGATATCAACTTCAATTATATGTCTTTTGAAGTCAAATAAAAATCTTTTTTGAGAAAGGTTTAGTTCAGGATTTACACTTACCACAATATAATCAATATCATTAATTCTATTAATATCCTCTACTATCCCAAGAAGTTTATCATCTTCATAAACTTCACATCCGATTATATCAAACCAAAAATATTCATCTTTTTTAAGTTTAATATCCTCTTTTGAAGCTTCTTCATTAGAATAAATGATTCTATTTGTAAGTTTTTTAGCATCTTCTGGTGTATCAAAACCTACGAATTTAATAGTATTATTTTTACGATTGATATTTTCTATTGTAAGAGTAATTTTATCAGCTTCAAATGATTTACCAGCTTTGAATTGTTCTGGGAAGTCAGTTAAAAGGTGAAGTTTTACCCACCCTTTAACTCCAAATGATTTACCAATTTTTGCGATAGGAATTTTATTCATTGATTAAAACCGAAATTTTATAATTTGTTTTACTTTTTGCTTTGCAACCATTTAACACAGTTTTCAAAGCTTTTATCATACTTCCATTTTTTCCGATGATTCTACCTGTATCTACTTTATTTGCATAAATTAATATTTCAGCAAAATCATCAGTTTTAGTTTCTATTTTAATATTAATATCCTGCGGATAAAAAGCAAGAAGTTTTACATACTTCTCAATAAATTTAATCATTATTTACCTGCAAGTTTTTTTACTTTGTCACTCATTTGAGCACCAACACCAATCCAATAGTTTAATCTATCTTCATCGATTTTTACAGTTGCTGGTTCTGTCATTGGATTATAGTATCCGATTGATTCAATCCAACCACTATCTCTTCTTTTTCTTGAGTCTGTTACTACGATTCTATAAAAAGGTCTTTTTTTTCTACCCATTCTTGTAAGTCTTATTGTTGTCATATCTATCCTTTTAGATTAAAAATAATTTTGTATGGAATTTTACACTTTTAATTAAAATAAGTCAATATCACTTAGGAAATTTCATATTTCCCATTTGTTTCATTAACTCATTTATATTTGGTAATCCTTTTTTATTAGCAAATTTTTTAGCCATTTTTGCGGCTGTTTGGAATTGTTTTAGGATTTTATTTACTTCTTGGATACTTAGTCCTGCACCATTTGCGATTCTTCTTTTTCTACTATTTGTTTTTAGTAATAAATCTGGATTTTGTCTTTCTTTTGGTGTCATTGAACTAATTAATGCTTTTATTTTTTTGATTTCACTTGAATTATCTAAATCAAATTCTTTTAGGGCTTTTGAGAATTGTCCCATTCCAGGAATCATTCCAAGTAAACTTTTCATACTTCCCATTTTTTTCATACTTTCAAGTTGAGCTAAAAAGTCTTCAAAGTTAAATTGCCCTTTTTTAATTTTTTTGTTTAATTTTTTTGCTTCTTTTTCATCAATTACGGCATTTGTTTTTTCTACAAGTGATTCAATATCACCTGCACCCATAATTCTACTTGTGATTCTTTCCGGCATAAATACTTCAATATCTGGGATTTTTTCACCTGTTCCTATGAATCTAAGTGGTTTTTTTACTTGATGAGCGATACTTAAAGCAACTCCACCTTTGCTATCACCATCAAATTTAGTTAAAATAACTCCAGTAATATCTAATTCTTCATCAAATTTTTGTGCAGTTCTAAGTGCATCTTGACCTGTTAGTGAATCAGCTACATAAAAAATTTCATCTGGATTAGTAGCTTTTTTTACTTCTTTTAATTCATTCATTAAATTTTCATCAATAGCAAGTCTTCCGGCTGTATCTATTAAAACTACATCATAAAATTTTTCTTTTGCAAGTTCAACCCCTTTTTTTGCAATTTCAACAGGGTTATTACTATTTTCATCATAATATAAATCAAGTCCATTCGCCTCGGCTAATTGTTTTAATTGTTCAACCGCTGCAAGTCTTTGTAAGTCAGCTGCTATCATTAAAACTTTTTTCTTTTTAAATTGTTTTAAGTAGTTTGCAAGTTTTGCTGTTGTAGTTGTTTTTCCACTACCTTGAAGACCAGCCATTAAAACAACAGTAGGAGGTCTATTTGAAAATACGAAACCATAATTTCCTGGGGCTGTTAGGATTTTTTTAAGGTTGTCTTCAAATGACTTCATAAAAGTTCCCTTACCAATCCCAGCTTCTTTTGTTTCTTTTTCTATATTTTGTAATAAATCTTTAACTACTTTGAAATGAACATCACTTTTTAAAAGAGATTTTTTAAGTTCAGCTAATGCTTTTTTTAGTGCTTTTTCATCATCTTTGAATCTTAATTTATTAAAGGCACCTTTTAGTGAATTTGAAATATTCTCAAACATTTTTTTCCTTTTTTTGTGAAATTATACCAATTTTAGTCGTTATATTCTTCCATAATTGTAAAATCTTTTGGTGGTTTTGCTGTAAATTCATAATCAAATATTTTAAATTTATGATGATGAAGCATAACTCTTTTTTCTTTTTTACCACCATATTTTTCATCACCTAAAATAGGGTGATTTACATAACTTAAATGTGCTCTTATTTGATGAGTTCGGCCTGTATGGATTATTGCTTTTACTTCACTTTTACTTCTAAATGCTTTTACTGGTTCAATTTCAGTGATAGCTTCTTGACCAAATTTATCTATTTTAGAATAAGCTCCACTTTTTGATTTTATCACTTTAAGTGGTACATCAATTTTCATAGGTTCACTTACAATTCCACTAACCCAAGCTAAATATTCTTTATAAACGGTTTGATTTTTAAATTCATTTATTGCTCTTTTTTGAAAATCTTTATTTTTAACTAAAACTAAAATTCCACTTGTATCTTTATCAAGTCTATGTAAAAGTGGAGTTTGATATATTTTTTCTATAGCTTCACTTGTGATATAAGGAGGTTTATTTATAACTATAATATTTTTATCTTCAAAAATTTTTTTTGGTTTTTCACTATGAATAATTTTAAATCTTGTATTTTCTTTCATCAAAGCTCTTGCGATTCTTACTTTTTTATCAACTGCAAAAACTTTTCCACTATCAATTAGCCTTTTAGCTTCATTCGCTGAAATATTTTCTTGCTTGGCCAAAAGTTTATATGCTTTTTCCATATAGTTCCTTTTTGTTGTAATTATAACATAAATTGTAAATTTCATTTATTATAAATAAAAGTTATATTGAATTTATAAATTACTTATAATAATTAAGAGTAAATCACTCTTAATTTACTAAAATACACATATTTATAATAAAATTATATTAATTTGTAATAAAAAAATAAAAATCATATAATATTATAAACAAAAAACAAGGAGATAAAATGAAATTATTTAAGTTGATTGCTGTGACTATTTTTATTGCATCTGTCAGTATGACTTCTTTAATGGCGAGTGCCCAAAAAGGTTATAAATATTATGCCAAATATTTAATAGAAACATTAGAAGCTAATCATGTTAAATTTAATGATAATAGAGTGTTTTTAGGAACAAATAATATTATTGCTAAATTAGGTATCAAAACAGATGCTCAAGCAAAAGAATTATTTAAAAATAATGGTAAAAAACTAATTGAAAAATTAGAAAAACATCATTTAAAATATGATGTAGAGGCAATAAAAGAAATTATAAAAATAGGAAAATTAAAAGATTATGAAGATTTTTTGTTAGGAACTCTACAAATGAGAGTAGGTGTAAGTTGTGGATAATAAAATTTAAAGAAGGAGAGAATAGATGTCTAAAATAGTAGATTTGAAAAGAAGGAATTTTCTTAAAGGTTCAGTAGCAGCTGCTGTAGGTGCAGGACTTGCTACAACTTCTGCTTTTGCAAGTTCATATGATGATGCAAAAGAGCTTAAAAAGCAAAAAGAAGAAGATATTAAAAATGCAAAATATACTGCTTCTGTATGTGGTATGTGTGTTAATCAGTGTGGGGTTATCGCAAGAAATGTAGATGGTAAAATTACAAAAATTGATCCAAATCCATTATATCCAAGAAGTAGAAACTTTATGTGTGCAAGAGGTAATTCTGGAATTGCGGCTGAATATGATCCAGATAGAATTACAAAACCTCTTATTAGAGTAGGTGAAAAAGGTAGTGGTAAATTTAGAGAAGCTTCATGGGATGAAGTACTTGATTTTATTGCTAAAAAAATGACTAAAATACTTGAAGAAGAAGATGATAATAGAAGTACATTTATGTTAGGTGCAGGTGCTTCAACAGGTAATATGGGTGATCCTATTTTTATGAATTTTGTAAATGGAATTGGTAGTGAAAACTTTATTGACCACTTTTCTACTTGTTTTGCACCGGCATTCTTAGCAAATTTTATGATTTATCAAAGTTGGGGTGAAGGTGATTTTCAATATACAAAATATTTATTAAATCTTGGTGCAAATAGAGCAGAAGGTATTGTAACACCTGATACTCTTGATATGTTTAGACACACTCATGGAAGAGGAATTGAAAAAATTGTATATATTGATCCTAGATATACAAATACAGCAAGTCATGCAGATGAATTTATAGCTATTAAACCAGGAACAGATGGTGCTTTAATGCTTGCTATGATTTGGGAAACAATTCATCAAAAATATCATAAATTACCATATCAAGCTGAATATATTAAAAAACATATAAATGGAATGGATGAACTTGAAGAATTCTTTACAAAAGGTGAAGGAAGTAAATATACTCCTGAATGGGCTGAAAAAATCACTGGAATTGATGCGGCTACTATTAAAAGACTTACAAAAGAATTCGCAGAAGCATCAAATAAATATAAAGGTGCAGTAAATTGTTATAGAAGTAGAAAATCAACTTGGTACTATCAAGATTTTGAATTTAGAAGAGCACAAGCAATTTTTAATTCTATTCATGGTGCTATTAATGTAAGAGGTGGTGTTTTACTTTATAGAGGATTAACTTATGATTTACCAAGTTATGAATATGAAGATTTTCCTATTTATGAAAATGCGAAAGAAAGAATTGATATCGCTACAAATCCAGAAGGTTTATATCCATTAATGAACAACTTTAAAGGAAGTTGGCCTGTTTCAAGAGATAAAATTTTAGAAATAAATAAAAAATGGATAAAAGCAGGAAGACCAAGACCAGATAAAAATGGTAATTATAAAGGATTAGCAAAAAATGAATATCCGGTAAGAGGTGCTTTTATTTATAAACAAAATCCAATGCAATCAGTTCCTGATTATGAAAAAACAGCTGAGATGTTAAAAACTATGGATTTAGTAGTAGTTATTGATATCATCGCTAATGATACAGCATTTTATGCGGATGTGATTTTACCAGATAATGTTTATTTAGAAAGAGAATCTTTAATTGCTCAATGGCCTACATTAGAACCATTTATTGCTCATAGAAGTGCAGCTAAAAAACCAGAAGGTGAAGCAAGAGATATATATGATATGGTAAAAGATATTTCTAAAAAAGTTGAAAAACCTTTTGCTGATATTACATTTAGAACTACTTGGAAAAAACAAAAAGAAACTAAATTACCAGCTAATTTTAAATTAGATAAATATTTAACAGATGATTTTAAAATTGATACTAAAAAATTAAGAGTAGATATTAAAGATGAAGAATTAGTAAAAGAAATTTTAGAATTAGCTGAAAAACTTAATATTGAACAATATAAAATTTCTAATGCTTTTAAAGAAACTATTCCTGAATTTAACAAAAGAGCGATGGAAACAGCTTTTGGAAAAGGTACTTATGAAATAGCAAAAGAATATGGTGCATGGTGGCCTGGAATTGAAGATGCTATTAAATCAGGCGAAATAGATTTATACAAAAAAGCAGCTAAATTAGAAACAAAAGATAAAAATAATATAGCATTAGATTTATATAAAAAATATTCAAAATTACCAGAAGATTATCCAATCAAACCTATGCCGGATAAGTTTATTAATGTTGCATTAGATGAAATTGATGGGAAAACATTTAAAAATCCTTTAACTGGTAAAATGGAAAAATTATCTAAATTACCTAAATGGAGAGATGATTTATATGTAGAACCAAATAATGAAAAAGGTGAATTAAGAGTTGTTTTAGGAAGACATGCTTATTTTACTCAAAGTGCTCAAGTTAATAACTATTTATTATTAGATTTAATGAATTATAATTATATTTGGATTAATGATGAATTTGCAAA
>Ga0256829_1003758_pt1 | contig 10300 bp, 7 predicted proteins | sample 131447metaG_FD_185979 | JGI IMG/M metagenome (GOLD analysis project Ga0256829, IMG submission 185979) | Hydrothermal vent microbial communities from Lau Basin, Pacific Ocean - 131-447 | ecosystem: Environmental > Aquatic > Marine > Hydrothermal vents | place: Pacific Ocean: Lau Basin | collected...
ATAAGTGGATAAATAATTTAAGCACAGGGAAAGACTGGGCTGTAAGGGCAGTGAAAAATAACAAAAAGGGCGCAATAAACGGCAAATTTTACCGGAAAAGCCTTAATATGACCATTCTGTGGTCGTGAGACCTTTAGGACGTTTGCCGCCGCATCAGGGGGTGTTATTTAACATACTGACCTTTGATGCCAATAAAAAATACAGATAAAAACCAATTACAGAGGAAAATAATATGACCAGGGCAATAATCGCAGCGGACGGTCGTTATAAAACCGTCCCCCTGAAAAAGGATGATATTACTATTATGGCGGTTCAGTCACGGGTTGTGCCGGTGACGGTTGACAATGCGGTTCAGATGAAGCGTGATAATCTTGATCACATGCTGGATCTTGTTGATGCGGCGGCCACCTGGATGGGGCCAAAGGACCTGATTCATTTTCATGAATTCCCGATCACCGGCTTTTCTCATTTATGGAGCCGGGATGACCTGTTGAAGGTGGCAATAGAAATTCCCGGGGTCGAGACCGAGGCTTTATGCGCCCGGGCCAAACGTTACGGCAGCTATATCGTATTCGGCTCTTACGCCACGGACCCGGACTGGCCACGTCATGTGCTGTCAATCACCACGGTAATCGGTCCTGACGGCACGATTGTTGACAAGCACTGGAAGCTCAGGAATATCAAGGGTGTCTTTGCCGGGTTCGAGGTCATCACCACGACGATTTTTGATGTGCTGGACCAATATACTGAAATGTATGGCCGCGATGCGGTGGTGCCGGTCACCCGGACGGATATCGGTAATATTGCCACCACATCAACCCAGTATGAGCCGGAACTTATCCGCGCCTTTGCCCTGAAGGGGACGGAGATCATGTTGCGGTCGGCGACCAGCGGCGCGGACCCGATTGATGTCCGGGCCGGGGCGATGCATAACAATATGTACACCTCGCTGGTCAATAATTCCATCAGCCATAATCCCGGCCCTTTTTTCGAGGATGTCCGGTCCGGCGGAACCGCGATTTACGGACCACAGGGCGAACAGCTTGATATTGCCAATTCGGTTAATGAAACCGGCGTCATGGCCCGCATCCCGATAGCAAAATTCCGCGAAGGGCGCCGTCTGCCACGGGTTCATCCGGTGCTTTATGCCGATCTTTATGATCAGTATCAGGAGGCTTACCCGCCAAACCTGATGTCCAGTGATTTGCCGGATAATGGTTTTGCTGCGGCAAAATTCCTGAAAGACAAGAGCCGGTGGGGATGAATTTGTGAATACAGTTGCTATCCGTAAAAGTAAAATATCAGACGTGCAGGAGTTTCTTCAGCAATGCCACGGCCATTTCATTGATGGGCGGTGGATTGGTGGCGGGGAAAAGAAGAATATCGAGGTGGTCAACCCGGCCACCGGAAATGTTATCTCATCGGTCCAGAGCGGCGGCGCTCTGGAAGTGGACCTCGCCGTTACTGCGGCCCGTACGGCATTTGAAGCCGGGGTCTGGTCAAAAATGGTGCCGGTCGAGCGGGCGCGAATCATGTTCCGGCTGGCGGACCTGATAGAGGAACATACCCGCCAGATCAGTGAACTTGAGGCGCTTGATGTCGGCCTGTCCTACGATATGATGCAGACCATCGGGGTAAAGCTCGCGGCAGATCAGCTCAGATATTATGCTGGCTGGGTGACCAAGATAAATGGCGAGACCATAACCAACAGCCGTCCACGGGCGCCGGGCCGGGAATTTCTGACCTATACCGAAAAAGAGCCTGTTGGCGTTGTCGGGCAGATTATTCCGTGGAATTTCCCCTTTGCCATGGCGGTGCAGAAAATTGCCCCGGCCCTTGCGGCGGGCTGTGCCGTCGTGCTGAAACCGGCGGAGGATGCCCCGCTGTCAACAAATTATCTTGCCGGATTAATTTCCCAGTGCGGGTTGCCGTCCGGTATTTTCAATCTGGTAAACGGTCTTGGTCGCAAGGCGGGGGCGGCGATTTCGGCTCATCCCGGGGTTGACAAGGTATCCTTTACCGGCTCGACCGAGGTTGGCAAGGAGATTATCCGCTCGGCCTCGGGCAATCTGAAAAGAATCACCCTGGAACTTGGCGGCAAATCGCCGGTCATTCTGTTGAAAGATGCCAATCTTGTCGAAGCCATCCCGGCGGCGGCCCGGGCAATTTTTTTCCTGTCAGGCCAGAATTGCATGGCCGGGTCCCGACTGCTGGTTCATGAAGATATTTATCATCAGGTTTTGAAGGAACTGAAAATCCTGGTCGATGCCATGACCATCGGTGCGGACATGAAAAATACCTATGATATCGGCCCGCTGATTTCAGAAAAACAGCTGACCCGGGCGCTGGCCTATATTGATATCGGTGTAAGCGAAGGGGCCAGACTGATTACCGGTGGTCAGAGGGTTGCGGCAAAGTCCGGTTATTTCGTCGAACCAACCATTTTCGCCGATTGTACATCAACAATGCGTATCGTCAGGGAAGAAATATTCGGACCCGTTCTGACGGTACAGAAATTCAGCAGCGATAATCCGGACGAGGTCGCGGCGCTGGCCAATGACAGTATTTTTGGATTGTCCGCCAGTATCTGGAGTGAGGATCTGGCGACAGCCCACAAGCTGGCCCGCAAGATACGATCCGGTCAGGTCGGGATCAATGTTCATGCGGCAATTGACCCGGCAACCCCGTTCGGCGGCTATAAACAGTCCGGCTGGGGCCGTGAATTTGGCCGTGCGGGGCTTGAGCCATATCTTGAGACCAAAGCAATTACGGCTTATTTGTGAACAGGGTTTAATGATGACGGATATTACGGCAGAAACAGAAACAGTGAAATTTGGTCCGGTTTACCTTGAACCGGGGGTCACCCGCTGGAATGCCCGGACCTATCTGTTCTCCGCCTTCTGGACCATCGGCTTTCTGTCCTTTATGAGCTTTCTGCAGAATTATGTTCTCAAGGTGCATCTCAACATGCCGGCCAGCGAGATTGGCCGGGCGGTGGGTAATCTGTCTTTTGTCGGTGAAATCGCCCTGTTGAGTGTATCGCCGCTTTTTGGTTCGCTGTCGGACAAGGTCGGGCGTCGGCTGATATATGCCCTGGGCTTTTTGTGGGTCGGGGCCGGATTTGCCCTCTATCCGCTGGCAACCAGTTACCAGATGCTGTTGATGTTCAGGATTTTCATGGGAATCGGGGCGGCGGCCCTTGGCGGGATGATGGCGACGGTTTTGTCTGATTATCCGCAAAACAGGTCGCGGGGCTTTATGGCCGCGATGAGCGGCTGGGCCAATGGGCTTGGGGCGATGATGATGATCTTCTTCCTGAGCAAGCTGCCGACTTTCTTCAGCAACAGGGGGGTCGATGCCGAACTGGCGGGAACCTACACATTCTGGGTCACAACCTGCCTGTGCGTTATTACGGCGGCGATTGTCTTTGCCGGCCTGAAACCGGGCAAGCCGGGCAAGTCGCAGAAGCGCAAGAAGGTCGGCGCCCTGATCCGTGAGGGCTTTGGCGCAGCGCGGCGCAATCCCCGTCTTGTCCTGGCCTATTCCGAGAGCTTTATTGCCCGTGGGGATCTGGTGATGATCGGCACATTCCTATCGGCATGGCTTATTCAGGCGGGCATGTCCAATGGCCTGCCCGCCCCCGAGGCCACCAGCAATGCCGGCAGACTGGGCGGGATGGTTCAGGCCGTGACCCTGCTGTGGGCGCCGGTTTTCGGGATTATTCTTGACCGGTTTGACAGAACATCCGTGGTTATTTTTGCCCTGGGGCTGGGGATCATTGGTTATGCAAGTGTGGGGATGACAACAGACCCGACATCCCCCTCGGCCATACTGGCCCTGATGCTGCTGGGGATTGGTGAATTTTCAGTCATCATGGCCGGACAGGCGCTGGTGGCGCAGGAGGCCCCGATTGATAACCGGGGGTCGGTGCTCGGGGTGTTTGCCTTTTGCGGGGCATTGGGGTTGTTGACGTTGAGTATGGCCGGCGGACATCTGTTCGACAGCATTGGTCCGGGGGCGCCATTTTTGCTGGTCGCCGGGGTGAACGGCATGATTTTATGTCTGGCGGTCTATGTGCGCCGCAAGACCGGGTATAAGTCGCCAAAGTTACGATAATGATATGAATTTAGAGGGGTCTAAGTCAGAAACCAGGGTTTAATATACAGGAAAGACAATGTTAAATATATTCAAACAACCACCCTTTGTGGGTATCATAGCCTTCTTGGCCGTTTTTATGGTTCAGCCTCTGGGCCATATCGCCATGATCTTGATGGAAAAACTGATTACCGGGGGCCATAAATGGTATTCGCCGATATATGACGGCAATCCGCCGGTTATTCCGCAGGGTTATGAGAATTTTGCCCTGATTGACAATGACATATACTGGTCGGCCTTTGGACTGGGCGCGGTGGGTCTGGCGGTTATTATATGGGGTATTCGCCGCAATACCGAAATAGCCGGCACCTGGGCCGGTTTTGTCGGGGCGTCATTGCTGTGGACCGGATGGGTCGAATTTGCCATTCATTTCTTTGCCCGCTATTACGGGGTCAAGGCATTATGCGCGCCGGGTCAATGGGCCTATGCCTGTGCCACCAACCCCTCAACAAAGCCGGAATATTTTCTGATGCAGGGGTCGGTCGGCTTTATGCTGGCAATCGGTTTTTTCTTTCTGTTCAACAAGGAAACCCGCTGCAACGCTTTCCGCTGGGTCCAGCGTAATTTTCATTTGAATGTTGGCAAGCCGTCAAAGGGCCTGACCCGGAATTTCGCCAATATCGTCGCGGCGGAAACCATCGGTATTCTGTGGTTCTTTTATGTTTACCTGATGTTTATTTATGACGAGAATTTCTTCGGCGAACATCACTGGTTTACCTATCTGTCACTAGTTGGCTTCGGGGTGTGGAGCCTGTATCTCCTGTCGCGCCTGATCCGCTATAAACGTGTCACCTCGGCCCTGAGATATGGCATTCCAACAGCGCTGATATTCTGGAATACCATAGAAATTATGGGACGGTGGCACTGGTTTGGAGAATTCTGGATTCATCCGCTGGAATACAAGATTCCCTCGGCAATTGTGGCTGTCGCGGTGGTCGCCTTTGCCGTAATCAGCGTTAAATCAGCCCGTAAAAAAACCAATCAAATAGACTAGGAGGAAATGAAATGACGAAATTGGCAGTAAAAATTGGCATGGTTGCCGTGGCAGCCGTGCTGGCAGGCTGTAGCCAGCAGAAAGCGTCCACCACTACAAAAGCTGAAGATAATTATATGAAGATCGGGGGTCACACGGATTATTCTCTGGTGACTCCGAAAAGCATGAATGACAAGGAATTGCCGGTCTGGAAGGTGCCTAATATGCCTGAGGCTGCCGAGCCTTACTATGCGCCGGACAGTTATCATATTATTGTCCAGACCCAGGATCCTGATGCGGTGCCGCCGTCAAGTGCGCGGGCGGCCGGCGGGGCGTTGAACTGGATTACCACCGATGACGGCAAGCATAAATGGCGGGTCAATGATCATGGTCAGGACGCCTGTTCCTACTTTATGCCGGGCGGTCAGAAAGTGGTGTGGACCTCGACAAGGGATCATATGGATATGCCGGTCGGTAACTGGTCTGACGAGAAAGAATATCCGCAGGGGGCCGAGCTTTACATGTCCGACCTTGACGGCAGCAATGTCAAACGCCTGACCAATAACAATGTTTATGATGCCGAAATTTCCGTCAGCCCCGATGGTAAAAGGATTGTCTTTACCCGTCAGATTGACGGCAAGCTGGACATCTGGATGATGAATGGTGATGGCACCAATGAACATCAACTGACATTTACCGATGACTGGCAGGAAGGGGCGCCTTTCTTCATGCCCGACAGCAAGACCATTACCATGCGCGCCTGGAAGCGGTCCGAATATGGCAAAATCCACCCGACTCCGATGACTGTTTTCACCCTTGATACGGATACGGGAAAAATTACGCCAAAGACCAGCGATGGCTGGATGAACTGGGCGCCTTATCCGACCCCGGATGGCAAGCATTATGTCTTTGTCCGTCCGCTCAAGGATAACCCGATGAACTGGGAAATCTATCTGGGCAGTCTTGACGGGTCTGCACCGGTCCGTCTGACCTATAATGACAGCTTTGACGGCTTTCCGTCCGTATCACCGGATGGTACCAAAATGGTATTTACCCGGGGAACCGGCAAGCATTTCATGGCCAATTTATTCACGTTCGTGATGGATATTTCATCATTGAATGTCGGCCCCCAAAATAAAACAAAAAAATAAATAGAAGAATCAGCAAGGGATCATCCGTCATGGATGGTCCCGCACTGACAAATACAGAAGTAAAAAATATATAATACTAACTTAGAAGATAGAGGAGTAGAAACATGTCTGGAAAAGGAAAATTACTGAGTTCAGTGGCCGTAGCCATTTTGAGTACAGCAAACGGGAACCAGCTGTTTGCCGAGGAGGCAGGAGACGGTAACGATTTAATGAATATTGAAGAAGTCGTGGTGACGGCTCGGAAGAAAGAGGAAAAACTTCTTGAAATTCCGTTGGCGATTACGGCTTTTGATGCCAAGGCAATTGAAAATGCGGCGATTGAGAATATGGCGGATGTTGCGGCATTGACCCCGGGGCTTACTTTTTATAATCCGATCGGCGAATCTCTGGCGACCCCGATTATTCGCGGTGTGGCCCAGACGGATATTTTTGGGGAAAATAACACGGCTGTTTTTATTGACGGTGTCTATGTCTCTTCCCGGTCCGGAATTAATATGAGTCAGCTTGATATTGCCCGGATCGAGGTTATAAAAGGCCCGCAGAGTGCCATGTATGGCCGTAATGCCTTTTCCGGGGCAATAAATATTGTTACCGCAGAACCCGGCGATGAATTGCGCGGCAATTTTTCCGCGACAATCGGCAATAATGCAAAATATATTGCGCGGGGGTCCCTCAGCGGACCGATTATCCCCGGAAAACTGTCAGGCCGGATCGCGGCCAGTTTTGATACATGGGATGGCTCCTATACCAATGCGGTTCAGGGTGGCCCCAATATTGGCGGACATAAATTCAGAACCTTTAACGGCAGTCTGCGCTTTACCCCGACAGAAAATTTCAAGGCACTGGTTACGGGCTATTATTCCGATGACAATATCGACAATTCCCCCCTGTCGGCAGACCACGCCAATTGCGAGGACAAGAATTTGGTTGTTCCGGGTGGTGGCCAACGCTATCAGAATTTTTGTGGCGTTCTGCCAAGCATAAAATCAGACAGCCTCTATATTACCAAAGGGGCAACCGGAACCAAACGCAAAACAAGACGTTTCAGCCTTAAAATGGAATGGGACTCAGGGGTCGGTTTGTTTGAATCCCTGACGGGTTACAGCAAAATTGATGACCAGATCAAGGATGACTTTACCAGAGGGGATAACGGGTTTGATTTTGTCTATCTGAAGACAGACGGTCATTTATTCTCCATTCCGGGCTTTGCTGATTTCTTTGCCCCGGGCAGCAGCAGAACGGGCAGCTTCAAGCTGGGTATACTGGATAGTGGAACAAAAACATTTACCCGGGATTTCAGTCAGGAATTCCGTTATTCAACACCGGTGGAAAAATCTGTTCGCGGCTCCATCGGGGTATTTTATTTCACCAGCCGTTCGGAGGCGGCAACCGGCAATAATATTATCCCCCAGGGTTCATTACCGGCTGATTTTCTCGGGCTTGGTCCGTTTGTCGGACCGTTTCAGCCCTTTGGTCCGGGACTGGACGCCATTATTCCGGTCGGGGACGGTATTTTTGCCTCTTTCCTTGATTTCAGCGTCGTGCCAACCAATGGAACTTTTTCCCCGGATAACTTCAACAAGGAAGAATCAATTTCCGGCTTTGGTTATCTGGAAGGCGACCTTGCCCAAGGTCTGGTGGGCCGTGTCGAGGTCCGCTATGCCAGCGAAAAGAAATCCTTCAAGAGCATCGGAAATCAGGTTGGTGAGGCCGGGGTGAATTGCACGGTGACCAGCAATGTGACGGCCTGTGACAAGAGATGGAAGAACTGGACGACGCGGATCAGCCTTGAATATCATCCCAATGACGAATGGCTGCTTTATGCCACGGCGGCCAAGGGGTCGAAAAGCGGCGGATTTGACAGTGCCACGGTCGGCAGTGTAACGGTGGTTTCCTCATTTGATCCTGAATCAAACTGGACCTATGAGGTCGGGGCCAAGGGGCAGATGCTGGATGGGCGGCTGGTTGCCGAATTATCGGTCTATTATATTGACTGGAGTGATATCGTTGTGCCTCAGGTCGTGGATGCTATCGTTCCGGGTACGTCGGCGGCCCTGCCAATCAGTGTGAATAAAAATGCCGGCACGGCCAAGGTTACAGGGGTGGAATTTACGGCTCACGCCCTTTTGACAGACAATCTTCATGTTAATTTCGGGGCATCCTATACCAATTCCCGCTTCACCAATGCACAGATTGACTCCTTTAAGGAATTCCCGTCCTTTGCTCCCAATGGTGATGTTTCCGGCAAGAAACTGCTTCGGCAGCCGAAATGGCAGTTGAATTTCTCACCTTCCTATGAAAGGCAAATTAACGAGGATACGCAAATGTATGCCCGGGTTGATGTTTTGTATGAGGGACGGTCATTTGTCGGTAATGCCAATCAGGCAATTATACCGGGCCGGACAAAGGTGAACGCCCGTATCGGCACCCGGGCGTCAAGCGGGCTTGAGCTGGAATTATGGGTGGATAACCTGTTTAATGACAACAAGGTCGAGGCCGCGTTTCGTGACGTTTTCCTGAATAATACTGTTGACGGGGTGACGACCGGGTTTAACGCAATTTTCCCATGGCGGATGAGTGCCATTCATCCCCGGCTGCGGACATATGGTGTCACAATGCGGTATAAATTCTAGACAAGCCGGACTAACGGAGGGAGGGGAGCTGGCCTCCTCTCCCTTTTCTTATGAAATCCTGTGAAAATTTACCAAAGGAAGAATAATGTGGAAACTCAATTGCCTGATAACTGGCCTCATCTTAATTGTGGCCTCGACAGGGGTGGCACGTTCTGATGGTGGCCCGGCCATCACCCGGGTCGGCGATAAATATATTGTGTCAGGAGAAATCCCGAGTTTTTCCGATTTTATTCTGATTGAAACCCAGATGGGCAAGGTTACCCCCCATGTGGTGTCCCTTGATCAGGCGGCGGATGATCTGGCAAAATATGACGTTGTCTTTATTGGCGAAAATCACGGACATGCCGCCAATCATTATGTCCAGTCGAAAATGTTCAGCGCCCTCTATCGCCGCCATCATAAACTTGCCCTGTCGATGGAGCAGTTCGAGCGCAGCGCCCAGCCGGTGGTGGATGAGTATCTCGCCGGGAAAATCGGCGAGGAAACCCTGATTCATGACGGCAAGGCGTGGGACCATTACCGGTCAAGCTATCGCCCGATGGTGGAATTTGCCAAAAACAAGGGCCTTGCGGTGATTGCCGCCGAGGTGCCGGGCAATATGGTCAGCTGCGTCGGCGAGGAAGGCCCGGCCTTTCTTGACCGGCTGAAAGGCAAACCGCGAAGCTGGATTGCCAAGAAACTGCATGTACAGGACGGCCCCTATAAAGACCGTTTCTATGCCTTCCTCAAAAATACCGCAGGTCACAGGGTCGATGATCCCAATCTGACCGAGAAAGAGAAAAAGATACAGCGTTTCCGGCGCTTCTCGGCCCAGGTCAGCCGCGATGATACCATGGCGGAAAGCATCTATAATTACCTGAAATCCCATCCGGGATACAAGGTGATGAGTATTAATGGTGATTTCCATTCAGCGGCTCAGCTCGGGACGGTGGAGCGGCTGAAAATGCTTGATCCGGCCCTGACGACGGGCAATATCGCCCCCCTGCTGGTGGATGATCCGGAGCATCCGTCCTTTGATGCCGCGAAGGTTAAGGATGGTGACTATCTGCTGCTGCTCTACCCCACACCGAAACGCTTTGTCAAAATGGCCAATGTCAGCGCCTTTATCAAGCGGACAAAAGGCAAGATCAACGAAAACCGTTGCGCTTATTAAGAGAGAAGCCTAAATAGAATGGTAACATTCGAGCCAACCCTCTTATCAGAAAAATCGGACCACGGGAGGTAGCGAAATCAGAAACAGGAGTCAGGTAGTGTAGACGTGATAAAAACATCGACATATGTTGCCACTCTTGCCATTCTCATCCTTGCCGGGATGACGGTTCAGTTTATGGTGCCGATCAACCATGATATTGGCTGGGTTCTTTACGGGGCAAAACAGATGACAGAGG
>Ga0256829_1003759_pt1 | contig 10299 bp, 7 predicted proteins | sample 131447metaG_FD_185979 | JGI IMG/M metagenome (GOLD analysis project Ga0256829, IMG submission 185979) | Hydrothermal vent microbial communities from Lau Basin, Pacific Ocean - 131-447 | ecosystem: Environmental > Aquatic > Marine > Hydrothermal vents | place: Pacific Ocean: Lau Basin | collected...
TATCTCAAAGCAACGCTTGAGGCTATCGCTGCTGGCCACCCGGCATCCCAAATCGACAATCTCATGCCGTGGGCGTTCAAAACAGCGTCAAGATGAAACCGTTACGGTTTGTGCACACCGCTTACGTTGCAATCGCGAAAAACCTAAAAAATTGAATGCACCATTCCCCGATATTTTGCGTGGAGCGGGAATGACGGATAACGTCCGAATTCTGCTGTTAATTATAGGATTGATTTTGGATCGGCCATTGTGGTCCCGAAATATGCACGCGCCAAATTCTTGATTTCATTGCGTTGAATTAAGCGCGAAAAAGTTTTGATTTATGCCCGATTAGAGTTTGCTTGCCGATGCACGGCGTAATCCGTCGACAAAGATGATCGGTGAGGTGATTTCACCGACAGATGCAGCGGCATTCTTGATAGCGAGCAACCGTTCATCTTTCCTGCCCATATGCCCTACATCCACGATGACGTAGAAACCGCTTACAGTTTCTTCGGCCACCTTGTAGGTTTCCAGTTGTTTGGAATAGCCATCAACTATTTTTGAATTTCGTGACAGTTTAATCTCTACAACTGCTCTCCCTGAAAATCCTGCCGACACTTTGAAATCTACCGGCCCATTGCCTGTCTCAGCTTCGGGCGTCAGATCGAGGTCATTGGCTTTACAATAGGCGTGCGCGACCGCAAAAAATAGCCTCTGGGCAGCAATCTCTGGTCGAGGTTTTCCCTGATGATAGAGCTCTTCAGAAAATCGACGGTCTTCAATTAAAAAGCGGAACTGCTCGATGATTTTTTCGACTACGGTCTCGACACCCGAGATGTCCATTTTTGGCGGGGCTGATATTTCCAGAGGCTCTTGCTCCGCTAAAGCGGCAGCAATTTTTCGCCAGAACACCTCGCCAAGGGGGTCACCATGCATGTCGTATGCCGTTGGGCACGCACCCCGCAGCATCTCCATAAAGGTTTCGAAAGAAGCCTTATCCGAAAGCGCCCATCTGCGAATTTCCCTTTTATCTTTCTTGCTCTTTACCCGCCACATCCGCGCAATCTGGATATTGACGCGAGACCGTAGTTGCGAATTTTTTGATGCAGCATCCGCCACACTTGACCAATCCGTCGCAATAGGAAGGTCGCGAAGTATATCGCTCGGAACAAGAATAACTGGGTCAGAAGGCCCAACGAATGGGTTGGTGGCCAATTGCGCGGTGTAGCTCTTCCCATTCTTCAAATTAATAGTCGTTGCCTGGGTCGGAATACCAAGCTTGGGAAGGATACACTCGTTAAATATAAGAAGGTCACCCAAAATTACGTTTGTAGTCATATCGCTAATGCGATCTGGACCTACACCGCTTTCGAACAAGGCCATAGCAACAAAAAGATCAGGGTCTTCAATACCAAGCCCTACAATCTGGCGTGCGGTTTCAATGTACTGACCCGTCATTTCAGCCCCAGAACCACTTCCCGAAATGGATTGAGCTCCATAACCTAAGCAGGTCCACTGGATCTCAGGGAACGACAGAAGGCGCGCTGCACTTTTCCAAGCCACATCCGTTGACTTCTTCGCTTTCGCTAGAAATTTGATAATTGTCCCAAAATGGGTCTCATAGGTATGACGTGCCCCTCTAGAAATCTCTGGATGGCTTGAGCTTGAAAGCAGTAGCGGGTCAATAAAAAGCTTTGTATCCGCGTTCAAAGTCGGATCGAGAATACCTCGATCTTCAAGTTCCTTAGAATCAAGTCCATAGTGTTCGGAGAAAGTTATTGGATTTCTTATTTTCCGCATCATATCGACCGCTTCACGAGTTGAGCATTCTGCGGATCGTAACGATACCCAGAAATCGTGCCGTCCTTGATCCGTTCAACAGCCTCATTGATTACGAACAAGGGCACGAGAAACCATTCGCGCGGGACGACCGGTCGACCAAACCTGTCCATGATTTCAATCTCAAGCCGTGCGGGCTCGAATATGCGGTGGAGCAGATTCTCCAGCTTGACCCGGTTGATGTTGTAAAGTTCGTAAGTCGCCACAATCTCCACATTTGCCATTAAGAATGTCGGCTGTAGATGCGCACCGGCGATACGCTTCTCGACGCTCATATTGGTCACGCCGATCTTGTGCACAAGTTCTCGATTGTCAGCGACGAGCGGATGACCGGATTTGCTGCGCAGCACGTAAATCGTACCGCTTGCCTCATCCCCGTCAATTGTCTGATCGGAAAACAATGGACCGGCTGTCGGTTCGGTGATCCGTCGCCCTGCCTCATCCTTGTTTAGGGCGCGTTGAAGCGAACGCATGAGCATACTGCTCTCGGTGCCGTTGTCGAAAATCACGCGCAGGCGCGCATCTGTGCGCCCCTGGTCAGTGATTATTGTTTCCCCCTTCTCGGCAACATACGCCTTCTGACCGCCGACGATGAAGAAGCGCCCCTTCTCGATCTCGGCCTTCATCTCGAAAGGCCGGGTATCGCGTAGGCCGCTATCCAACTCCTTCTGCACCTGATCAAAGAGCGGTTTGAAGGCCTCGAAGTCCTGGCATTTGTCACGGTGCGCTATATCTTCAGCGGCCTTCTTCTCTGCCGTCGATCGAACATGTTTCAGTTTTGTGATTGGGGGAGATTCTGACCCGATACCCAATTCAGCCAGAAGCGCATCGTCGTCGAGATCTTCAGCGTCTGTTGATGAAGCTTTAGCCGCGCCAGTCAAAAGCCCCTGATCATCTAAAGGTTCAACAAGGTCGCGGCACTCTTGAAGCTCGCGAATGCGATCTAATCGTACTGCGTAAAGGCGTTCAAAAATGTCACGGTCTTCACCGTGGCTTGGGGCAGGCCCGTTTTCCTCGACAAAGCGTTGTATCTCTTCAAATCCGGCGATGATGCGTTCTTCGCGTGGTGTGCGTATCGCGACCTTCTTTGTTTCAACCTCAACGCCAAGCTCGGCCAGTAGCGCATCATCTTCCTGTGTAAACTCCCTAGCCATTGGCAGCCTCCTGCTTCATGCGCGCGAGGTATGCCACGCCTTCGGCCATTTTCTTTTCCCATGCGTCGGGGGAAGTGATCGATGGCAACCGGCCGCGCTCTTGCTTGAACTTCACAGCACGGCGTGCCAATTCACGTGCTTCTTCAGGCGAAAGCTGCACCTTCTTCGCCGAAATCACAGCCGCAACCTGCTTGAGGCTTTCCTCGCTCATTGTCTTGGCCAAAATCGCGTAGGCTTCACCGAACGGATTGATACGGTCGATCAGGTCAATGTCGAGATCGCGCACATCCATCGCAAACTTGCGCACCCCGTCGATCAGCGCCGTGTTGCCGCTCGCCTGGACATCATCGGTAGCTGACAAAGCAACCTCCTTGGCCTTCTGGGTCAAGTTCAATGCCGCAACTGCATGTTGACGAACGGCCTCCTGATCTTCAGCATCCAGCTCGGGGAATTTTGCGCCAACGATTTTGCCCATACGCACCTGGGTCAGCTCTTCGGGTACCAGTTCTTCATCGAACAGCCCCCGCTCGATCGCAGTCTTGTCCTGCACAAACGCGGTGATCACCTCGTTCAGGTCTTCCTGACAGATGCGCGCGGCTTCCTTGCTCTTCGGCTCTGCCAGTCCTTTGATCTCGATCTGGAACTGGCCGCTGGCCTCATTGAACCCAACATTTTCCTTTTCGGGGTCATAGCCGCCTTCGCCATACTCAAAGCCTTCAACCGGCCCGCTCTTTGGCGTTTTCGGTGTGAAGTTGAAACGCGGGGCAAGCACTTGCTCCATAAGCAGGCTTGCAGCGATCGCCTTCAGCGTATCATTCACCGCTTCCGTGACGGCTGCTTCGGCTGCATCCGGCTCGGCGATCAGATTGGTGAAACGCGCGCAGTTTTTCCCTTTGGCATCACGGGTCGCACGCCCAATGATCTGCACGATCTCGGTCAGGCTTGCACGATACCCGACCGTCAACGCATGCTCGCACCAAATCCAGTCAAAGCCTTCCTTGGCCATGCCCAGCGCGATGATGATGTCCACATGATCACGATCATCTTTGTGGGCGGGGTCTTTCAGAGCGCCCGATACCTTGTCGCGTTTGGCTGGCTCGTCGTCCACCAGATCGGCGATCTTCAGCACCCGCCCCTCTGGCGTCTTCACAAGCTGAAAGCCGGTCTTCGGGTCAGCACCCAGCCATTCACCCAGAGGGTCGATGATATCCTCAACTTCTTTGATCTTGTCCTTGGTGCTTTCGCGCGATTGAACGTTCGGAATATGCACGATCGTTTTTTCGTTCGGATCAAGCACCTTCAGGATGTCATCGGCATATGAGCCGGAATAAAAGAAATAGCCAATATCGAGCGATTTCAGGTAGGTATATCCGTTCAACTGCTCATAATAGGTATAGGTGATGGTGTCGAACTTGGCCTCGTTCTCGGGCAACAAGATCGGCACGGCGTCACCGCGAAAATAACTGCCGGTCATGGCCACGACGTGCACCTTGTCGCGGGCGATGAATTCATTGAGCTGTGCGCCCAGAATACTGTCTTCGCTCGCGGAAACATGGTGGAATTCGTCCACGGCGATAAGGCGTCCGTCAAACGCCTCTACCCCAAGCTTTTCCACGGCAAAGCGGAAAGTGGCATGGGTGCAGACAAGCACCTTGTCATCGCTTTTCAGAAATGCCCCGACCGATTTGACCTTGCCGCCATCTGTGCCGGGCGAATTGCAGAGGTTCCATTTTGGTTGAACCGTCCAATCCGCCCAAAAGCCGAACTTGCTCAACGGCTCGTCGTTAAAACTCGCCCCGATCGACTTTTCCGGCACCACGACAATCGCCTGTTTCACGCCCTGATTTTCCAGCTTGTCGAGCGCTATGAACATCAGCGCGCGGCTTTTGCCCGAGGCAGGTGGCGACTTGATCAGAAGATACTGCTCGCCGCGTTTCTCATAAGCGCGCTCCTGCATTTCCCGCATGCCCAGCTCGTTCGATTTGGTCGAAGCGCCGGTTTGGGCGTAGGTCACGGAAACGGAGGGAACATTTTTCTGAACGGTCATTTTGAATTCCTGTTATTGTCTTTTTCAATCGCTTTAATAAACCAACTCGGCGGGTTGCTGATCTGACGGCCATATGTGTTTTCTGGAAGGTTTTCCCAGAATTTGGAGATCGCATCCGCAAAATAGTTCAAGTCACCGTCTTTAATTTTCAAGTGCTTATGGCTGGGAACAAACCACGTTTCGCCAATTTCGTCCCGCATCTGTTCCAGAGGATGTTGAAGGTATTCGGGGTAGTCAGTTGATAGATTCGACAGCGATTTGCCGTCTCCATGCTTGTGCACGTTCACAATCAAACGGCACACATCTAGTTTTGAAAAATATCTTTCGCGACGAAGCGCCCACCCAAAGCTTTCAAGCAGATCAAAGAGGTCAACGAGGTTTGACTGCCACAAACGCCTCTTAACGTTGTCGCCGGTGTGCCAGTGCCGAACTTCATCGACGAGCCATTGGCGAAGGTTCTTTTCCCACTCATGGAAGAAACCTGCCACGATGTTGAGTCTAACGCTGTCGCGAAGATCCCTCAGAAGCTGGTAACGCCATACGCTATCCTGATAGGCATCCTCAATTCCGTCGGCTGGGTCGTCATAATCAGGGTTGAAGTTTTGGCCACGGGCCTCCCATGATTCCAGGGAAATGCGATCTGCTTCTTTGGAGATCGCTTCGTCAGTGAATGCTTCCAGCAAACGCACCTTTGCCTGCTGAACGTAGAACTGGTGTTTTTCGATCAACTGGGCACGGTAGCCGGACCACATTTGGAAGAGGACGCGATCGGTCATTATGCCCGCCTCCCTTCAACTTTGGTGGTCATCTTCGTATACATATCAAACAGCTTTTCCAGCCGCTCGGTGTCGTTGCGGAAACGGCGACCGATATAGATGCGCTCCAGCACCTCATCTTTGTGGTCGTGCGCGGCGCGAAGGTCTTCGGGCATATCGTCGGGCTTGTAGAGGTCGGCGATGGTGGCGGGGAAATGCCCCTCGCGGGCCAACAAGATGTTTTCTACCGCCTGTGTCAGGTCAGCTTTGTTTTTCTCGGTCAATTTCGGGACGGGGAAGGTGTTCCAGCCAAGGGTGTTGGAGTAGCGGAAATCGGTTTTCAGCTTGCCGCAGACGGTGGCAATCCAGACCAGATGGATGCGCGACGCGATCAGCGCCATGTTCCAGAGCGGGGCGTCGTAGAGGGCGAAGGCGCTATCCGCGACGAGAGATTTTTCTGGAAGCAAACCAATCGGAAGAAACTCTCGCCTCTCAGAACTTACACGCGGCACAATAAATGCCGATCTTTTGGAAATCCCCTGAATCTGGCGAAACCGATGCGGGAATTCGGCAGCCGGCCTTGTCTCGGCTGCCTTACTTTTAGCTCGAAAAGCTCTTATCCGCTCAATCCGTTCGGCAATAGGTGGAATCGCCATCGCCTCATCAACTTCGTCATCCTCGATCCAGATGCAGAACCGTTGCAGACCACGGATAAACTCGGCAGAACCAAAATAGGGACGAATGAACCGCACAGCTTCAGGGTGTTGTTCCCGAAGGCGTTTGCGCTCGTCATTGTTGAGAAAGAAGTTTCCGTCATCCGTTGGCTTGTTACCCCAAACCATCTTTCCGCGATCCGCCGGGGTTCGGCTGACCTTTTTGACGATAATATTGGGACCATGCACTAGGTAGGCGTTGATACAGCCACCCGCCTTAACAACGGTCTTGCCATCTTCCTCCTTCGAATACAGTCGCCGAACCTTCCCGGCGTGGTTAGAAAGACCAATGATTGCGACGGTCACACCCGCATTGTGGCTGGCCAGATTGGCCCATTTGAAACTGGTATGGGCAAAGGCGATCTCGTGCCCGGTTTCAAAGATCAGCGGCCACAGGATCGGCACCTGTTCCCCTTGGCAGATCGAGTTGGTGGACACGAAGGCCGAAACCGTCGGCGTGTGCAGCCCGTAATCCGCCGCCTTCATGAACCAGCCCGCCACGTAATCAAGCGATTTCCAGCTTTTGGTGCGCCCCTCGAATATCGCCTTCAAGTCGGCCTTTTGCTCAGCATCTTGCCATGTGCTGCCCAGATAAGGCGGATTACCACAAATATAGGTCTCCCCGCCTTCGTTCTCGAAATCAATCTCGACCTGATCCAGCGGCGTTTCAAACAGGTCGTCCGCCTTCATCTTCACCCCTGTCCCTGTGGGCGGGCATATGCTCAACCAATCTAGCCGCAGGGCGTTGCCGCAGGTGATCCAGTTTTTGGCGTCAAGCGGTAGAAATTCCGCCAGCGCTTCCTTCTGCCCGCGATAGGTCACGTCGCACTGATACTCGGCGATGATCAACGCCAGCCGTGCAATCTCGGCAGGAAAGTCGCGCAGCTCGATCCCGCGAAAATTGGTCAGGGGGATATCCGTGCGCCGGTCGGGTTCACCGCGCCGTTCGTTGATCTCGGCCTCGATGGCTCGCATTTCCTTATAGGCGATGACCAGGAAGTTGCCAGACCCGCAAGCCGGATCAAACACCCTGATCTTGGCGATGCGATTTCGCAGGTTCAAAAGCTTGCGCGCATTGTCCCCCGCCTCTTCCAGCTTTTCCCGCAGGTCATCAAGGAAAAGCGGATTGAGCACCTTCAGGATGTTCGGCACGGATGTGTAGTGCATGCCAAGCGCGCCGCGCTCTTCATCATCTGCCACGGCCTGGATCATCGAGCCGAAGATGTCGGGGTTGATCCTAGTCCAGTCGAGGCTGCCGATATGGATCAGATAAGACCGCGCGATCTTGCTGAAGCGCGGCACGTCCGTGGAGCCCGAAAACAGCCCGCCATTCACGTAAGGAAAGACATTCGCCCAACGGGCAATGCCCGCGCTCGTGCGATCCTCGGCCTTTGTGTTCATGGCGCGGAAAAGCTCGGCGATCACCTCATGGGTGTTGGAGCTGTCCCGCTCGCTCATCCGCTCGATCGTGCCGGTGAATTGGTCGGATTGGGTGAAGATGTCGGTGTCTTCGGCAAAAAAGCAAAAGATCAGCCGCGCCATGAAGTGGTTCATGTCGTGGCGGCGCGCGGCAGTGCCCCATTCGGGGTTGTCCTTTAACAGCTCGACATAGAGCCGGTTCAGACGGCCAGTCGCCTTGATGTCAAAAGCGCTCTCGCGGATTTGTTTGACGGTGCTGATGCCAGCCAGCGGCAGGAAGAAGCCGAAGTGATCGGGGAATTTTTCATAGGCGCACGCAATTGTTTCACCTGTCGTCAGGTCTTCAGCTTCAAGTTCGGTGCCATCCGTCGCCAGAACGAATTTCGCCTTGGCCTTGGTGGTCGCCGGGCTGGCCTTGAGCGCGGCGAGGGTTTTTGTGACTTCGCCTTCTGGGCAAACTTTGAGGTGAATATTGGTGCGTTGCAGAACGCCGCCGAGATCAGACTTGTTGGACGCGCCAGACCGCAGGCGTTTGAGGGTGGTGGATTTATTCCCAAACGCTTCAAGAAACTGATACGGGAACTCGGCCGCCTCGAACGGTTGTTCGGCAAGCTTCGATATGGCTTCTTCGATCTCTACGGCGTTCAAATATGCCCCCTCTGCCCGGCTGACAGGATGAAAACTTTTGCCTTATGCGGATAATCCGTATAATGTGGGCAGTACCCTCATAACACAAGGCCTGACCCTATGAAAACCATGACCGCATCTGTCGCAAGCAAGGAATTCGGCCGTTTTCTCGACACGGTACAGCGTGAACCGGTGGTCGTCACCAAGAAAGCCCGCCCGGTTGCAGTGACGGTTTCCCTTCAGGACTGGGAAGAGCTGACCCAGATGCGCATTGATCAGGGCATCGCGAAGGGGTTGGAAGATATCGAAACCGGGCGTTTCGAGGAAATGGGTGATGAGGCAACATCCGCCCGCATCACCCGCTTCAAGGCAAGGCTTAGCTCCGAGGGATGAAAGTCGTCATTACCGGGGCGGCCAGCGAAAGCCTGTGGCCCATTTACCTGTACCATCTTGAGTATTCACAGGACCATGCGGATCAGTTTCAGTACGAGATCGACCGCTTCATCGTTGAAAACCTCAAGACCAATCCCCTGCTTGGGCATGTCTATCACGAAGAACGCGGTATTCGCCGGCTGGTCTTCCGAAAGCGCTACAACATCTACTACACGGTGCGAAACGACGTGGTCTTTGTCCTGTTCATTTTCGACGGGCGTATGGATATCAACAGCCAGCTGCGGGAACAGGGCCTGAAGGTCGATGCACTGCTTGAGGAATAGACCACCACGGGGGCCTGCGCGTTTTGCGTTCATAACCCCATTGACAACTGAGCCCCTCTTGACTCATACATTCACCATCGAAGATTAGCGCCCGCAGGAAACCCTCGCGGGCGTTTTCTTTTGCCACCCATACCCCCCCTGCCTTGGGTCCTCCCGGGCCGCAATCGTATACGGGGGGGCTAGGCGCAGGCCCGCGCTAGCGACAGAACTATTTTTTTGGGTTCGCGGGTTCGCACCCCTAAAAAGATAAGTCACCCGCATTTACAGCATGTTACGAGGTGCGAACCCGGCTTAAATCTGGTTTGGGTTCGCACCCTGGGTTCGCACTTTTGGGTTCGCAGGTTCGCACCCAGTGCGAAACACTTCAGCCCTCCCTGCTGGCAACTGCCGGCACCGCTTGATTGATTGCGGTGCCGGTTTTTCTTGGGCGCAACAGAAGGAACCGTGAATTGAAAATCTTGATGACCCCGGTTGATGAACTGGTGCCCTATGCCGGAAACGCCCGTACGCATACTGATGCGCAAATCGCCCAGATCGCGGCATCGATCACAGAGTTCGGGTTCACCAACCCGATCCTGGCGGGTGGCGACAAAACGATTATCGCGGGGCACGGACGCCTGATGGCGGCGCAAAAGCTCGGAATCGATATAGTTCCGGTGATTATGCTTGACCATCTCAGCGAAGCACAGCGCCGGGCCTTGGTGATCGCCGACAACAAGCTCGCCGAGAACGCAGGCTGGGACGAGGAACTGCTGCGCATTGAACTGGCCGCACTTGCTGATCTGGATTTCGATCTCGACCTGATGGGGTTCTCGGATGAGGAGCTTGATGACCTGCTGGCCGATCTCGACGGCGACGCGCTCGGCGCGAGCGAGGGGGAGGATGATGTTCCAGATCCCCCGCCCGAGCCGGTCAGCCGGGAAGGCGATCTCTGGATCCTCGGCAAACACCGCCTGCTGTGCGGGGATGCGACCGTCGCCACGGATGTTGCGCGGGTGCTCGACGGGGTCAAACCGCTGCTGATGGTGACCGATCCACCCTATGGCG
>Ga0256829_1003760_pt1 | contig 10299 bp, 8 predicted proteins | sample 131447metaG_FD_185979 | JGI IMG/M metagenome (GOLD analysis project Ga0256829, IMG submission 185979) | Hydrothermal vent microbial communities from Lau Basin, Pacific Ocean - 131-447 | ecosystem: Environmental > Aquatic > Marine > Hydrothermal vents | place: Pacific Ocean: Lau Basin | collected...
TCACCACTGACCCTGGTCAACTGGTACAGAAATGCCGCCAGGAACAGCGTATTGCCCAGCATTTCGAGAAATTCCTCAATCACCCTCGCCACATGTTGCACGGTCTCGTATTGCCAGCCTGTAGCCACGATAACGCGCTTGTAGCCGCCGTAGAGCCCTTCGACATAGTCCAGGGCGACAGCAACTGACAGGCAGCCCAGCGCCAGTACAATGAGCCAGCGTAGCCCCGGACGTTGCAGTTCGCGCCACAGGAACACAAGCAGAAAAAGCCCCATGGCGGCGAATAGCGGTCCTACGGCAAATTGCCAGGCGTAGCTGGGGTAGTCCTCGAACCAGTTGCCCAGCGTGCCCAGGGCGCTGCTGTCCAGGTTGTCATAAAAGTTTTCGAAGGCCGAGCCAAGATTTTCATGCAGGGCGACGGCGTCATCGATGGCCATGTAGGTGAAAAACACGGCCAATAGCGTCCAACCGGCAAGGCGGGCGGCTCCTGTCGCAGGCTCAAGATGAAGGCGGAAACGGATCAGCCAGAGCACCATGGCAGCCATCAGGGTCTGGGTGCTGGAAAACCAGGTGCCGAAACTGTCTTCTGTGGCGATATTGAACAGTCCGCGAATGCCGTCTTCGCCCGTGCTGGCGTTGGGTCGGAAGTACACGGTCAGGTCCAGGAAAACCAGCAGCAGTTCGGCCAGTAGGCAGAACATGACGACGCGTCGGACCAGTTGCTGGCGGTCAATGTGCAGGATGAGGCTGTTCAAGCGGGCGGGGACTTCGATTAACGGCGTTGAGCACCGTTTTTACGCGGGCGTGTCAGCTTAGTGTGCTGGATTTCAGGCATAACAGGCAGGATAAGAGTCATCCCGCGAAAAGTCCACGGTTATTGGCTCATGATTCCGGCGCTTGCGCTAAACTACGGTTTTTACAAATACAGGAGCGGTTTCCCCTCATGGTTTCACTACAACCCCCCGTCTGTGAATTCGGCAAGCCCGCCATCGATTTCGCCCTGCCCGGTGTGGACGGCAAGGTCTGGACGCTGGATGAGTGCAAGGGTGAAAAGGGCTTGCTGGTGATGTTCATCTGTAATCACTGCCCCTATGTCAAGGCGATCCTCGACCGCCTGGTGCGCGATACCCGCGAGTTGAAGACGCTGGGGGTGAACAGCGTGGCGATCATGTCCAATGACCCCACCGAGTACGCCGAGGATTCATTCGAAAACATGAAGGTGGTGGCAGCGCGGGAAAATTTCCCCTTTCCCTACCTGATGGATGAAACCCAGGACGTTGCCCGGGCCTACGGCGCGGTTTGCACGCCGGACTTTTTCGGTTACAACGCCGACCTTGAACTCCAGTACCGTGGCCGCCTGGATGCCAGCCGCAAGGAGGCCGCCCCGGCCGATGCGCGCCGCGATCTGTTTGAGGCCATGGCCCAGGTCGCCCGCACGGGGCAGGGCCCGGCGGAACAGGTGCCGAGTATGGGCTGTTCTATTAAATGGAAGGATAACGCGGCCTGATACGGCACGGGTAATATTTATACCTTTATAAAACAGGCTTTGCGAAATACTGGCGCAGGCGTCAATGAATCGACGCCCGGCTAAATCAACGGTTGCCCCGGCTCCCTATCTGTTGGAGAATGTCGCGCTCGATCCGACCCGGCTGAGGGTAGTCGTTGCGCGCGGAAGCGCCACGCGTCGGATGCGACGCCGGTGGCGCGAGCAGGCTGCGCGCCCGGCCAGGCAGAGAACATATTTTTGGACGTCATAACCTCGCGGCTGTGACGGCCTGGCTGTCTTTTTGTTGCAGACAGCTGACCCGTTTCAAGACACTTAACAGGAGACAGCGATGGCCTCGCGTAAAGAACTAGCGAATGCGATTCGTGCTTTGAGCATGGACGCGGTACAAAAAGCCAAATCCGGCCACCCCGGTGCGCCCATGGGCATGGCGGACATCGCCGAGGTGCTGTGGAACGATCACATGCACCACAACCCCAACAACCCCAAGTGGGTCGACCGCGACCGGTTTATCCTGTCCAACGGTCACGGCTCCATGCTGATCTATTCCTTGCTGCATCTGACCGGCTACGACCTGTCGATCGACGACCTGAAGAATTTCCGTCAATTGCATTCCAAGACCCCGGGTCACCCGGAATATGGTTATGCGCCAGGCGTCGAGACCACCACCGGTCCGCTGGGGCAGGGCATCACCAATGGCGTGGGTATGGCGATTGCCGAAAAGGTCATGGCCGGCCAGTTCAACCGCGATGGCCACCACATCGTTGACCACAACACCTACGTGTTCATGGGTGACGGTTGCATGATGGAAGGTATTTCCCACGAAGCCTGCTCGCTGGCCGGAACCCTGGGTCTCGGCAAGCTGATTGCCTTCTGGGATGACAACGGTATTTCCATCGACGGCCACGTCGAAGGCTGGTTCAGCGACGATACACCGAAGCGTTTCGAAGCCTATGGCTGGCATGTGATCCGTGATGTCGACGGTCACGATTCTGCTGCCATTGACAAGGCGATTCACGAAGCCAAGTCCGTCAACGACAAGCCAACGCTGATCTGTACCAAAACCGTCATCGGTTATGGCGCACCGAACCTGTGCGGCAGTCATGATTGTCACGGCGCCCCGCTGGGTGACGATGAAATCAAGGCGACCCGTGAAAACCTGGGCTGGAATTATGCCCCGTTCGAGATCCCGGACGACATCTATGCCGGCTGGAATGCAAAAGACAAGGGCGCGGCGGCTGAAGCCGAATGGAACGAAAAATTTGCTGCCTACAAGGCGGCGTATCCCGACCTCGCTGCCGAGTTTGAACGCCGCATGGCCGGCGACCTGCCGTCTAACTGGACCGAAGGCGCGGCGAAGTTCATCGCCGAGGTGAACGAGAAGGCCGAGACCATTGCTTCACGCAAGGCTTCCCAGAACACGCTCAACGGTTTTGGTCCTTTGCTGCCGGAATTCCTTGGCGGTTCTGCCGACCTTGCCGGCTCCAACCTGACCATCTGGTCCGGTTCCAAAGCGGTCAGCAACACCGTGTCCGATGGTAATTACATCCACTACGGTGTTCGTGAGTTCGGGATGTCCGCCATCATGAATGGTGCTGCCCTGCACGGTGGCTTCATCCCTTACGGCGCCACCTTCCTGATGTTCTCCGAGTACGCGCGTAATGCGCTGCGCATGGCCGCGCTGATGAAGATCCAGAGTATCTTTGTCTACACGCATGATTCCATCGGTCTGGGTGAAGACGGCCCGACGCATCAGCCGGTTGAACAGACCGCTACCCTGCGCATGATTCCGAACATGGACGTCTGGCGTCCGTGTGATGCGGTGGAATCCGCCGTATGCTGGAAAGCCGCGATTGAACGCACGACCGGCCCCAGCTGCCTGATCTTCTCGCGCCAGAACCTGGCCCACCAGAATCGCAGCGCGGACCAGATCGCCAATATCGAACGTGGCGGCTACATCCTCAAGGATTGCGACGGTACGCCGGACGCCATCATCATCGCCACCGGTTCCGAAGTGGACCTGGCCATGCAGGCGGCCGGGCAGCTCAGCGGCAAGAAGATCCGCGTGGTCTCCATGCCATCCACCAACGTGTTCGATGCCCAGGACGAGGCCTACCGCGAGTCGGTGCTGCCTTCTGCCGTGAAGGCGCGCGTGGCGGTGGAAGCCGGTGTGACCGACGGCTGGATCAAATACGTGGGCCTGGACGGCAAGGTGATCGGTATTAACCGCTTCGGTGAATCTGCACCGGCCGGCGAGCTGTTCAAGTACTTCGGCTTCACCACGGAGAACGTGGTCAAGGCTGTGGAGGAAGTGCTTTAGGGCTTCGCATGAACCTGTTTATTTTTCAGTTAATTAACACCAAGAGAATTACGGAGAGATATATATGACAATCAAAGTCGGTATTAATGGTTTTGGCCGTATCGGTCGTATGGCATTCCGCGCAATCGCCAAGGACTTCAGCGATATCGAAGTCGTGGGTATCAACGATCTGCTGGACGCCGATTACCTGGCCTACATGCTCAAGTACGATTCCGTGCACGGTAACTTCGACGGTGATATTTCCGTTGACGGCAACAACCTGGTGGTGAATGGCAAGACCATCCGCCTGACCGCCGAGCGTGACCCGGCCAACCTGAAGTGGTCCGACATCGGCGCCGAACTGGTCATCGAGTGCACGGGCTTTTTCCTCACCGAAGAAACCTGCCAGAAGCACATCGATGCCGGCGCCAAAAAGGTTGTACAGAGCGCACCGTCCAAGGACGGCACCCCGATGTTCGTGTACGGCGTCAACCATGAAACCTATGCCGGTCAGGCGATTGTTTCCGCCGCTTCCTGTACCACCAACTGCCTGGCCCCTGTTGCCAAGGTGATTAATGACAAGTGGGGCATCAAGCGTGGCCTGATGACTACCGTTCACGCCGCCACGGCAACCCAGAAAACCGTTGACGGTCCGTCCATGAAAGACTGGCGCGGTGGTCGCGGTATCCTGGAAAACATCATTCCGTCTTCCACCGGCGCGGCCAAGGCTGTCGGCGTGGTGCTGCCGGAACTGAACGGCAAGCTGACCGGTATGGCGTTCCGCGTGCCGACATCTGACGTGTCTGTGGTTGACCTGACGGTTGAGCTGGAAAAAGAAGCTTCCTACGAAGATATCTGCGCCGCCATGAAAGCTGCATCGGAAAGTGGTGATATCAGCAAGACGCTGGGTTACACCGATGAAAAAGTGGTTTCCACCGATTTCCGTGGTTGCAGCAAGTCGTCCATCTTCGATTCCGAAGCCGGCATCGCCCTGGATGGTACGTTCGTCAAGCTGGTTTCCTGGTATGACAATGAATACGGTTATACCTGCAACATGCTGCGTTTCGTGCAGCACGTGGCGGCCAACTAGCCGTTTCAGGAAGCACTGATTAACTGAAATATCTTCGTCATTGCGCGCGCAGCGAAGCAATCTCCCGCAGTCTGGCAGCAGACCAGAAAGATTGCCGCGCTACGCACGCAATGACGGGTTAATCAGAGGCTTTTGCCAAGCCACCTGTTTGGCAAAAGTTTTTGAAAATAACGGAGTGTCATCATGTCTTTTATCAAGCTGACCGATCTGGATCTTGCCGGCAAGCGCGTATTGATACGCGCCGACCTCAATGTACCCGTCAAGGATGGCAAGGTAACGTCCGACGCACGTATCAGCGCGTCCATGCCAACCATCGAACACTGCGTAAAGGCCGGCGCCAAAGTGATGGTGATGTCCCACCGTGGCCGCCCGGAAGAAGGCAAGGTGGATGAAGAAAACTCCATGGCGCCGATTGCGGCGGACATGTCCACCAAGCTTGGCAAGGACGTTCGCCTGATCAAGGACTACCTCGGTGGGGATTTTGATGTGGCCGACGGTGAAGTCGTGCTGCTGGAAAACGTGCGTTTCAATGCAGGTGAGAAAAAAGACGACGAGGCGCTGGCGAAGCAATACGCGGCACTGTGCGATATCTTCGTGATGGATGCATTTGGTACGGCGCACCGCGCCCAGGCGTCCACGCATGGCGTTGGCAAGTTTGCGCCCACAGCCTGCGCCGGTTTGTTGCTGGCCAGCGAACTGGAAAATCTGGCCAAGGCGCTTGCCAACCCGGCGCGTCCGATGGTAGCTATTGTCGGCGGTTCCAAGGTGTCTACCAAGCTGACCGTACTGGAAGCCTTGTCGGAAAAAGTTGACCAGTTGGTCGTTGGCGGCGGTATCGCCAATACCTTCCTCAAGGCGGTTGGCTACAATGTTGGCAAGTCACTGTGTGAAGATGACCTGGTGGATACCGCCAATGCGCTTATCGAAAAGATGAAAGCGCGTGGCGCGAATATTCCGATTGCAGTCGATGTCGTGTGCGGTAAGAAGTTTGATGAAAATGAACCGGCCGTCCTGAAAGATGCAGACAAGGTTGAAGATGACGATATGATCTTTGACATTGGTCCGAAATCTGCGCAGGAGCTGGCGGATATTATCGCCAAAGCTGGTACCATCGTCTGGAACGGCCCGGTGGGTGTGTTCGAGTTCGACCAGTTTGGCGAAGGCACCAAAACCGTTTCCATGGCGATTGCCAATTCCGACGGTTTTAGCCTGGCCGGTGGTGGCGATACCATAGCCGCGATCCAGAAGTACGGTATTTACGACAAGGTTTCCTACATTTCTACCGCCGGTGGCGCTTTCCTCGAATACCTTGAAGGAAAGACCCTCCCGGCCGTCGCCATGCTGGAAGAACGCGCCAGGTAAGGGGCAGAATTGCCCGAATCCTTCGCGCCCACATAAAGCTGGAACCAACCAAGTATGCAGCGTAGAACCAAAATAGTCGCAACACTCGGCCCGTCAACCGACGATCCCAAGGTAATGGATGACATGATCCAGGCCGGGGTCGATGTGGTTCGCCTGAACTTTTCACACGGCTCGCCGGAAGATCATATACGACGTGCCGAGGCAGTGCGTAACCGTGCACGTGCACACGGTCGTCAGGTCGGGGTGTTTGTTGATCTGCAGGGTCCGAAGATCCGCATCGACCGTTTCAAGGAAGGTAAAATAGAGCTGAAGGAAGGCGAACGTTTTATCCTCGATGCGGCACTTGGCGCCGAAGACGGTACCGTGGAACGCGTCGGCATTGCCTACAAGGCACTGGTCGACGATGTGAATCGCGGTGATACCTTGTTACTCGATGATGGTGCTGTCGTCTTGTGGGTCGAGCAGGTCAAGGGCAAGGAAATCGAAACGCGTGTCGTGGTAGGTGGCGCGCTGTCCAACAACAAGGGGATCAATCGCCAGGGTGGCGGCTTGTCGGCGCAGGCCATTACCGACAAGGACCGGGCGGACATCAAGGTTGCCGCGCAGATGCGTGCGGATTACATCGCCGTATCTTTCCCGCGCCACGCGGACGATATCCACGAGGCGCGGGAGTTGCTGCGCAAGGCGGGTGGTCACGGTGGTGTTGTCGCCAAGATTGAACGCGCCGAAGCGATGGATGCGCTGGAAGAAATTATCGAGGCCACCGACGTGGTGATGATCGCGCGCGGTGACCTCGGGGTTGAGATCGGTGATGCCGAACTCCCCGCCGTGCAGAAGCAGATTATCCGTGTTGCCCGAAGTATGGATCGGGCGGTGATCACGGCCACCCAGATGATGCAGTCCATGATCGAGAGCCCTATCCCTACAAGGGCAGAGGTTTTTGACGTGGCCAATGCAGTGATCGATGGTACCGATGCGGTCATGCTGTCAGCGGAAACCGCGACCGGCAAGCACGTTGCCAAGGTCATCGAGGCCATGGATCGGATCTGCCGCGGTGCGGAAACCCAGCGCATGGATTCCGTCGTGGAGCGGCGAACCACGACGAACTTCAAGGCGATAGATGAAGCTATCGCCAAGGCCGCCATGTACACCGCAAACCACACAGGCGTTAAGGCCATTGCGGCGTTAACCGAGTCGGGCGCCACGCCCTTATGGATGTCCCGCATCAGCTCCGGCATCCCGATCTATGCCTTGACGCGTCATGTCGAGACGCGTAGAAAGGTAACCCTTTACCGTGGCGTCTACCCCGTCAGTTTTGACGTGACGACGACGGATCATCCACAGGTCAATCGTGAAGCGATTGACGAACTGATGCGACGTGGTGCGGTACGCGACGGGGATCTCGTCATTATCACCAAGGGTGATTTGATGGGCGTTCACGGTGGCACAAATGCCATGAAAATTATTCGCGTGGGCGAACACATCATTAACGTTGAATGATGACCGTCCGCACATTTCAGAACACATTGACAACATCACTTTATTAAAAACACCAGGGAGTCCGTCATGGCCTTGATATCTATGCGACAACTACTCGACTATGCTGCCGAAAATGATTTTGGTATGCCGGCTTTCAACGTGAACAATATGGAGCAGGTGCACGCCATCATGCAGGCGGCTGATGAAACAGACAGTCCGGTCATCATGCAGGGTTCTGCCGGTGCGCGTTCCTATGCGGGCGAACCCTTCCTGCGTCACCTGATTACAGCGGCGACGGAAATGTACCCGCATATTCCGATCGTCATGCACCAGGACCATGGTTCCGAGCCGGCTGTTTGCCTGCGCTCCATCCAGTCCGGTTTTTCATCGGTGATGATGGACGGTTCACTGATGGCCGACATGAAGACCCCGTCGACGTTTGAATACAACGTGGATGTCACGCGCACCGTGGTGCAGATGGCGCACGCCGGCGGCGTTTCCGTTGAAGGTGAGCTGGGTTGCCTGGGTTCACTGGAAACCGGTGAAATGGGTGAGGAAGACGGTCACGGCGCCGAAGGCAAGCTGTCCATGGATCAGCTGCTGACCGACCCCGAGGAAGCTGCAAGCTTCGTGAAGGAAACCGGCGTTGACGCGCTGGCCATCGCCATCGGCACCAGCCACGGCGCCTACAAGTTCACCCGTCCGCCGACCGGCGACATCCTGGCGATCAGCCGCATCAAGGAAATTCACGCGCGCCTGCCCAACACCCACCTTGTCATGCACGGGTCTTCTTCCGTACCGCAGGAGTGGCTGAAGATTATCAACGAATTCGGTGGTGACATGGGCGAGACCTATGGCGTACCGGTCGAGGAAATCTGCGAAGGCATCAAGCACGGTGTGCGCAAGGTCAATATCGATACCGACCTGCGCATGGCATCCACCGGCGCCATTCGCAAGCACCTGGCGGAAAACGCCTCCAACTTCGATCCGCGTAAATTCCTCAAGGCTTCCACGGCGGCCATGAAGGATATCTGTACCGCACGCTACGAGGCCTTCGGTTGCGCCGGCCACGCCAGCAAGATCAAGCCCATCAGCCTGGAAAACATGGTGGCGCGTTACGAATCCGGAGAACTGGACGCGCAAGTCAACTGATCGCGTTTTTCAGCGTATAGTGAAAAAGGGCAACCTTGTCGGTTGCCCTTTTTTTATAGCCTCACAAAATAAGGCAGGGCAATCAGGGCGACCCCTGTTGCAACAAGCAGGTAGGTATTGGCGATGAAATACGGGAAGACAAACAGCGCGATACCGACGAGAAATGGTATAACGGCCTTTTGTTTTTTCCCATAGACAAAGAATCCAAGCCCGATCGCACCAAACAGCATGCTCCAGACAAGTTGCGATGTAGTTCCCATCAACCATTACCTCTTTAAAGGGGACAGATTTATTTGAGGGTAAGCATGTCTGGGGTCTTCTATCCTCAAATAAATCTGTCCCCTTTTAACTGAGAATTGAAGGTTCATCCAGTGCGCTGGCCTGTTCCCGCAGGCTGAGAATATGATCCTCCCAGTAGCGCGGTGAATCAAACCAGGGGAAGGCAATGGGGAAGGCCGGGTCTTCCCAGCGACGTGCAATCCAGGCGGCGTAGTGCATGATGCGCAAGGTGCGCAATGGTTCAATGAGCAGGGCGCTGCTTTCATCGAAATCCCGGAACATGCGGTAGCCGTTCAGCAAATCTTCCATCTGCATACGCATTTCTTCACGGTCACCGGAGAGTAACATCCATAAATCCTGGATGGCCGGGCCGCTGCAGGCGTCGTCGAGGTCAACAAAGTGTGGCCCCTGGTCGCGCCATAGAATGTTGCTCTTGTGGCAGTCGCCATGCAGGCGGATGGCGCCGAGCGGGCCAACCACGTCGAACAGCTTGCGAATCTTTTCCAGCAGGTCGGCAGTCAGGCTGCTGTAAGCCTCGTGCAGGTAATCGGGCAAGAAGTTCCGGTCGAGTATGAAGTTGCGTGATGCCTCACCGAGTGTGTCTATACCCAGCCGGGTACGGTGTTCAAACACCTGTGTGGCGCCTACGGCATGCAGACGTCCCAGGAAACGCCCCATCTGTTCGCGCTGTTCCCGGGTGTCGAGATCGGGCCAGTGGCCACCGCAACGCGGATAGATCCCGAACAGGAAACCGTGGTATTCGTGCAGTGTTTCACCCAGCTCATCCTGAAGCGGGGCAATGACCGGGATTTCGTGCCCGGCCAGTTCCAGGGCGAAGTCGTGTTCTTCCTGTATGGCCTCCCGCGTCCAGCGCCCGGGCCGGTAGAATTTGGCGACAACCGGCTCCGCCTCTTCGATACCGATCTGATAGACGCGATTCTCGTAACTGTTGAGCGCCAGCAGGCGTCCGTCGGTGACAAGGCCGCAGGCATCCAGGGCATTGAGAAGAAGGTCAGGCGTCAACTGTTCGTAGGGGTGTCCGGTATCGGGGATTGTCATACGGCCATCATAGCGGTTTTGGGCGGGCAATAAAAAAGCCCCTCTTGCGAGGGGCCTACGTCAAGGAGGAGGCAG
>Ga0256829_1003761_pt1 | contig 10297 bp, 7 predicted proteins | sample 131447metaG_FD_185979 | JGI IMG/M metagenome (GOLD analysis project Ga0256829, IMG submission 185979) | Hydrothermal vent microbial communities from Lau Basin, Pacific Ocean - 131-447 | ecosystem: Environmental > Aquatic > Marine > Hydrothermal vents | place: Pacific Ocean: Lau Basin | collected...
CAGCCTGCACGATATGCACACGGCAGGGCATTTCGCGGTCTATCTCTGTAAAGGATTCGATCAGGCATGAGGATTGCCGGCGAGCCAGTTGTTCAATGCGGCAGCGGAATTCGCCGCCGTGGCCGTTGAACAGAATGATCGAATCGCCCGCGTTCAGGCGCATGACGCTGCGCAGGTAATGAGCCTGGTCATCGGTCAGATCAATGCTGCTTCCGGTCTGCAGATCCCGGTTCGTATAGAGGCGGCATAACATGGGGCGATTCGGCCTGATTTGGCGTCATGTTGCAAGGTCTTGACCCATCCACATGATGGCTCATGATGCGCGCATGTTTTTTGGTAGTCTGGATTCGCAGGATTGGCAGCCGGTGCGTTACTGGAAGCCGAAAGAGGCTGGCGTCAGTCGTGATTGCGCTGCGGTATTGACGACGGCGGGCTCTTTAACGCGCTTTCTTGAGCGCCATTTTGCTATTCGGCTCGATGTGCGACTGCATGATCAGTTCGTCGATCAGGCGAGGGTGGATGAGGCATCCTTGCTGAATAGCCATATGGCGGATTCTGTATTGCGCCGGCGTGTTTCTCTGATGCATCGCGGCTCTGTGATGTTTGATGCGGAATCCGTATTGCCACTGGACGCCCTGCCCGCCGATCTGATGAATGATCTGCAGGAAGGCAAGCGACCGCTGGGGAATCTGTTGCTGGATCGTGGTTTGTCGCTGTCACGCTCCGATTTGGGCGTGGTGCAGTTAGATATGAAAGGGGAGATGGAAGGTTTGCACAATGGTCGCTGGGCCAGACGTTCGGTGTTGCGTTCGCCATCGGGTACGCGGGCGCTGGTGGTGGAAGTCTTTCACCCGGAGATGTGGAAGCGCATCGAAAGCACAGCGCGGCGTTACTCCGCCTGATCAGGCGTCGGCGACATGCAATATTCTCCTGCTGGTTCCCTGTACGACTGGTATAAACTGCTGCGCATTGACCGACCGGTAGGCTACTGGTTATTGCTGTGGCCGACATTGTGGGGGTTGCTGGCCGCATCGCAGGGCTTGCCTACATTGAAAAATACGTTGGTGTTTGTCTGCGGTGTCTTACTGATGCGCTCGGCGGGCTGCGTGATTAACGATTTTGCAGATCGCGAGTTTGATCCACATGTCGAACGCACCAGAGATCGCCCTATCGCCGCCGGACGGATTGCGCCGGGTGCGGCATTGATCGGCTTTTTGCTGATGCTGCTTTTAGCCTTGTCGCTGGTGCTGCAGGTATCGCTGTTGGTGGTGGAACTGGCTGTCGTGGGCGCGATTCTGGCGGCCTGTTATCCTTTTTTGAAACGCTATACCCATTTTCCGCAAGCCTGGCTGGGCATGGCTTTTGGCTGGGGCACGGTGATGGCGTGGGCGGCTGAGCGTGGCGATGTGGCCTCGCCGATACCATGGCTGCTGTTTGCCGCCAATATTTGCTGGTCGCTCTCCTATGACACAGCCTATGCGCTGGGTGATCGCGATGACGATCTCAACATCGGCGTCAAATCCACAGCCATCTGGCTGGGCGCGCATGCTGTCACGGCGATTATTCTGCTGGCGCTGTTATTTGTGGTGTTGCTTGGCGTGGTTGCTTTCAGTTCGGGCGGCTTCTGGGTGGGGATGGGCTGGTGGCTGGCGCTGATGTTGCAACTATTGCTGTGCGGACGACTGATGCGCTGCGGTGAGCGTTGGGGCTTTTCATTTTTTTTGCAATCGCACTATGTCGGAGCGCTGTTTGCCGCCGGGTTTATTATCCAGGCTATGCTTTAAGCACAGCGTAAAAACAAAACTGATTCGATGCTTTTGATTCACTCAGAAGCATATGAAATATGCGTGTCACATTCGGATGCTAGCATGCATCAAAATATGGTAAACAGGTGACAGTACGATATGCATGCCCCTCTTACTTTTGGTATCACAGTGTTGCTCATTTTTGTATGGCTGGCGCACAAAATATGGATCCGCCTCAGGCTATCCCGGGCCAAGCATCCTTCGTTGGCCGGGCATTCCAAATGGTCGCGCCGCATGGCCGGCTGGATTCCGGCGTTTGATTACGATGAATGCCATTTTTTCAACAGCGACGGCGCGCCGGAACCGATTCGTCGAAAACGACAGCAGGCCTTTCATCAACTGGCGGCGCAGTTCAGGAGCGCTGCACCCGAAAGCATCGCTTTTTCCGAATCGCTGCAGGCATCCATTTCGGATGTCCGGTTCACCAATGCTTATCGGGTGCCGTTTCCGTACAGAAAATATATTCAGCAGCATCTGAAGCTGGGCTCGGTGGCCGAACAGACCGATGGCGTGCGCATTAGGGATATGGATGGCAACTGGAGTTTTGATCTGACCGGTTCGTATGGCGTCAACTTGTTCGGTTATGACTTTTATAAAGACTGCATGGAAAAAGCCTGGGACAAGGTGAAGCAGCTGGGGCCGGTGCTGGGGCCGTATCACCCGCTGATTCGCGAGAATGTGGAAAAACTGAAATCCATTTCCGGATTGGATGAGGTATCCTTCCACATGTCCGGCACCGAGGCGGTGATGCAGGCGGTGCGTATGGCGCGTTATTACACCGGAAAAACTCATCTGGTGCGCTTTTGCGGTGCCTATCACGGCTGGTGGGACGGCGTGCAGCCCGGCATTGGCAATCAGCGTAAAATGAGCGATGTCTATACGCTGCGCGATATGAGCGACAAAACGCTCAAGGTGCTGGAAACGCGCAATGATATTGCCTGTGTGCTGATCAATCCCTTGCAGGCGCTACACCCCAATGCCAACGCATCCAGCGATACGGCGCTGATCAGCAGTGATCGCAGCGCAGCCTTTGATCGGGATGCCTATACGGCATGGTTGCAGCAGCTGCGCGATGTCTGCACGCGGCGCTCGATTGTGTTTATTTTCGATGAAGTTTTTGCCGGCTTCCGGTTGGGCTATCGTGGTGCGCAGGAATATTACGGTATTCAGGCCGATCTCGTCACCTATGGCAAAACACTCGGTGGCGGCCTGCCGGTCGGCGTATTGTGCGGTCGCCATGCGCTGATGAAACGCTTTAAGGATGATCAGCCGATTAACGTCTCGTTTGCGCGTGGCACGTTCAATTCCCACCCCTATGTGATGGCGACCATGAATGAATTTCTGAATCGTATTGAACAGCCGGCATTTCAACAAATATATGCAGAGCAGGATGCGCTGTGGGATGCGCGGGTGGAGAAACTCAACGGTCAGTTTGACGAAGCAGGATTGCCGCTGCGCATCGTCAATCTGCTGTCGGTGTGGACGATTCTCTATACCCGTCCGTCGCGTTATAACTGGATGTATCAATATTATCTGCGCGCCGCCGGACTGACGCTGAGCTGGATCGGCAGCGGGCGGGTGATTATGAGCCATAATTTCTCTGATGCGGATTTTGAGCAGGTGGCGCAGCGCTTTGTGCAGGCGGCCACGCAGATGCAGCAGGATGGCTGGTGGTGGCAAAGTCCGGAGTTGACCAATCAAGCTATTAAACGGCAGATGCTCAAAGAGATACTGGCGACGCGTCTGCCGTGGCTGGGGAAGCGCTTGCGTAATCCATTGCCGGATGTATTTCCTGACCGAGGGCCTGACCGAGGGCCTGACCCGGAGCCTGACACTCCGCATGAGCGCGAAATCAGGGAGTCATCAACATGATCGATCTGTTTCAAAGCCGGGGCATTAGCGCATTTCGTCAAACATTACAGCAGGAACTGGATCAATATCTTCAACAGGCGCTGGATGGTGTGGATTTGAACAATTGCCTGAAAGTCGATCTGCACTGCCACGATCTGAACAGCGATGTGCCGGATGAATTATGGGGTCGTATTCTGGCGCTGCCGGAAACATGGCTGAAAACCAAACATCTGGTGCGCCGCCTGCAAGAGCAGCAGTGCGACGTCGTCACAGTCACCAATCACAACAATGCCCGTTCATGCTGGGATTTGATGGACAAGGGTATGACTGTATTAACAGGAGCGGAGTTCACCTGTCATTTCCCGGAATACAATCTGTTTGTGCATGTACTGACCTACGGTTTTTCGCCCGCACAGGAAATTAAACTGAATAAAAAGCGCAGCGATATTTATCAGTTTCTGCGTTATACCGCCGCCCATGAGATTCCTGTCATTCTGCCGCATCCGATGTATTTCTATACCCGCAATGAACATATCGATCTGGAACTGTTCGAGAAACTGGCCGTGCTGTTTGAGCGCTTTGAAGTGGTCAACGGCCAACGCGATCGCTGGCAAAGTGTATTGACGTTGAAATGGGTGCGCAGCCTGACGCCGGAGAAGGTTCGCAGCTATGCCGACAAACATGGTTTGAATCCTGCCGATTTCGGCGTCGATCCCGAAAAGCCCAAAGTGCTGAGCGGCGGTTCGGACGATCACATGGGCATTTTTGCCGGCCAGTGCGGTTCCTTTTTATATGTACCCAATCTGAAACAGCGGCTGAAATCGACTAGCGCCTGCGATCTGGCGCTGGAAGCGATTCGGGAGGGGCGCATGACGCCGTTCGGTCAGGTACTGGATAATCAGAAATTGCATATCGCCCTGCTCGATTATTTTTCGCAGGTGGCGACCCATATCGAGGATCCCGGCCTGTTGCGGATTATGTTCCATCGTGGCGAAACGTCCGATAAACTGGCCTGCCTGACCATCAGCAACCTGTTGCTGGAGATGAAAAAGCACAAACACACACAGAAATTCTTCGATGCCATCCACGATGCTTTGCAAGGCAAAAAAGTCGGCAAGCTGATGAAATGGAAGACCAAAAAGGATTACCGCTTTTGCATTGCCTATCTGGAGCAGATTGCTGCCAGCAAGCAGGAAACGCCCGAAGCGTTTATCAATACCGTCAACCACGCCATTCCCGAACTCTTTTCGGCGCTCAATAAACTTATTATTTGCCGTTTGAAAAAGGCTTCACTGGTTGATGCGGACAATAAAATGGAGAGTTTTTGCACTGCCGAAATTGCCCGCAAATTCGAGGTGCCGAGTCAGTTGACAGCGCTGGTGTTCGGCAGCAGCAATGCACGTCCCGGTCTGAGCAATGTCAATGTCAGCAAGGCGCTGGACAGCCTCTCTTTTCCGGTGCTGGTCAGTATCGTGTTGCTCGGCACGGCGCTGGCCAGTACACGGTTGCTGTATCAAAACCGTCGTTTTCTGAATGATTTCGCCGATTATATCGATAGCAACCGGCAACCGGGTCGGGCGCTCTACCTGACCGATACGCTGCGTGATAAAAATGGCGTGTCCAGCTCGCTTACCGGGAAACTCAGGGAGATTCAGCGCGCCGATCTGCCGGTGGATTTTCTGATTTGTCATGCCGATGCCGAGCCTGAAGCGCATCTGCATGTGGTGCGTCCGCTGGCCAGTTTCGCCGTGGCGGATTTTGGTGAGCAGGAATTTCGCATTGCCGATTTTATGCAGGTGGCGCGCATCTTCTATGAGGGTGGGTATGATCGCATTATCTGCTCTACCGAAGGCCCGATGGCGCTGTTGTCGCTGTTCATCAAGCATATGTTCAATGTGCCGGCCTACTTTTTTATGCACACCGACTGGATCGATTTTATCAAGGATAATACCGATTTGACGCAGCACGAACGTGATCGCATTCGCCGTCTGCTGCGTTTCTTCTACCAGCAATACAGCGGCGTTTTCGTACTCAATAATGAGCATCGGGAGTGGCTGACCGGCCACGAGATGCAACTGCCTGAAGATAGCGTCTTTTTGACCGCCCACCACACCCGGCCGCACGACCCGGCCATTCAACCGGTCAGCAAAAGCGATCTGTTCGCCGATGCCACGGATGAGACGCCGGTTTTGCTCTATGCCGGTCGCATCAGTCGTGAGAAAGGATTATTCGATCTCCCCAAAATCATACACCGGGTTCGGCAGTCCATGCCCGATGTAAAGATTGTCGTTGCCGGCACAGGGCCGGCTGAAACGGCTTTGAAAGAAGCATTGCCCGATGCGCTGTTTCTTGGCTGGGTTGATAAAACGCGTATGAAATCACTCTATGCCGGGTTGGATATGTTCGTATTCCCGTCCCGCTTCGACACTTTTGGCAATGTCGTGCTGGAAGCATTCACCTACGGCATGCCTGTGGTTGCCTACAACTGCAAAGGCCCGAAAGATATTATCGAAGACGGCGTTAGCGGTTATCTGGTGGAAGATATTGCAGCCATGAGCAAGCGGATTATCGAATTCTTCGGTCATACATCCGAGCGCACATCCATGCAGCAAAACGCCATGCTGCGCAGCCAGGCCTATCAGGCCGAACCGATCATGAAACAGTTCTTATCGGATATGGGCTTGAATGATGGAAGCTGAAAATAAAAATTATTTTTGGTTTTCCTTTGTGTTCTTTGCGGCTTTGCGTACCATGCCTTTTAGGTTCAAAATCAAAAGCGAATCTCGCAAAGTCGCAAAGAACGCCAAGAAAGCAGAATCGGAATGAAACTGATCGCTTGTCTTACGCAGCAGGAGCAGTTGAATTTTTTGCTGACCAACCGGATTCCGCGCCGATGGCTGACATTGTGGGCGGGTCGATTTAGTCGCATTCAGAGTCCGCTGCTCACCCGCATCACGATTTGGCTATGGCGGTTGTTTGCCGATGATCTGGATCTGTCCGAAGCAAAAGCGCAGTCATTTGATAGCCTGCATGATTGTTTTATCCGTGAATTAAAAACTGGCGCACGGCCGATTGATCTGCGCCCTTCGATTGTGGCCAGTCCGTGCGACGCCATTGTCGGTGCGCATGGCAGAATCGACGGGACGACAGTGTATCAGGCCAAAGGCTTCCCCTATGAACTGGGTGATTTGATCCCGGATCCAGCCTTGCGCGAAATATATTGTGACGGTGTGTTTGTCACCCTGCGGTTGAAATCGAGTATGTATCATCGTTTCCATGCGCCGGTGGATTGTCGGGTGCATGAAGTCAATTATATATCCGGCGATAGCTGGAATGTGAATCCGATTGCCCTGAAACGCATTGAAAAATTATACTGCAAAAATGAACGAGCCGTGCTGCCGCTCGACATTGTCGATGGCGGCGATGCCGGTTGCAGCATCACGCTGGTACCGGTGGCCGCCATTCTTGTCGCCAGTATGAAGTTTCATTGTCTCGACGGTGATCTGGATCTGCGCAGTCGTGGCTGCAACCGCCTGTCGTGCAAGGCCAGTTACAAAAAAGGCGATGAAATGGGTTATTTCCAGCATGGCTCCACCATCATCCTCTTTGCCACTTCACATTACACTTTTTGTGACGGGGTTAAAGAAGGAGGGGGGATCAGGATGGGCGAGCCTTTACTTGAGATGTCTTCATGATGACTCGGTTTTGACACAGACATGCCATAAAACTACTTATGATTAGCATATCTTATTGTGTTGGATCGGGGGGGGGTATCATGGGTTTTATTGAAGAGCTGCGTATGCAACGTTGGGACGACCATCGCTATTATCATCACAATCGCATCAATCAGTTTCTGCATCTGGCCAGTTCCATCTGTTTTATCGTCAGCTATGTCTGGATATTTCTTGACCCGGTGATGGCGGTGCTGTTTGGCTGGGTTGTGGCCATGTTACTGCGTCAGATCGGCCATTTTTTCTTTGAACCGAAAACCTATGATAAGGTGAACAGCGCCAGTCATGCATACAAGGAGAGCGTTAAAGTCGGTTATAATCTGTTTCGCAAACTGGTGCTGCTGTCGCTGTGGGCTGGCGCTTCCATCGCACTGTATGTCGAGCCATCGCTGTTCGGCCTGTTCGACGCCGCAGATCAGGCGCGGGGATTTATGTATAACCTGTCCTTGCTGTGGCTGGCTCTGGCCATAGGCGCGCTGCTGTTCAGAACCATCCATCTATTTTTCATTATGGGCGTGCAGTCCGGGCTGGTCTGGTTCTGCAAGATTCTGACCGATCCGTTCCATGACGTGATGATCTATTACAAATCGCCTTATTTTATCCTCAAGGGTGAAATGTACGATCATATGAATGACTGGTATGATAAATCACTGCTGGCCAGGCAGGCGTAATCAAATCCGAATCAACAGGTTTATGTCCGATGATGAACAGGAGTGTTCATGCTGAATGTTGAATCCATCATCGAACAGCGTTTTCCCCAAATCCTGCACCAGCCGTCGCTATTGAGGCGGCCCCTGGTTGCGGGTCTGAAAATGCTGTTTCATGAGCGCGAGCAACGTAATTTTCAACAACGCTATCCCCACCTGCACGGCATCGATTTTGTCGATCAGTTGCTGGCATACTTTGATTTCAGCTATACCGTTCGCCCCCAGGAAATCGAGCGTATTCCGACCCATGGCCGTGTTGTCATTATTGCTAATCACCCCATCGGCACGCTGGATGCTGCCGTGTTACTGAAACTGGTCAGCCAGGTGCGTAGTGATGTCAAAGCAGTGACCAATCAGCTGCTTGCCGATATCGAACCGCTGCAATCTTTGTTGCTGCCTGTGAATAATATGGACGGCAAAACATCGCGTGATCAAATCAAAGCCGTCTATCGGCATCTGGAAGCCGAGGGGGTCGCAATAATCTTTCCGGCCGGAGCGGTGTCGCGCTTAAGTCCTGCCGGCATCCGCGACGGGCGCTGGAGCAGCGGTTTCCTGCGTATTGCTACCGCCATGCGTGCGCCGATATTGCCGATGCATGTCAATGGACGTAATTCGATGTTTTTCTACGCCTTGTCGCTGCTTGCTAAACCGTTATCCACCCTCTGGTTGATCCGGGAGATGTACAAACAGGCGAAGCAGTCGGTGTCCATCAATATTGGCGAGATCATCTCGTTCGAGAGCTATCAAAAAGTGCAACTGCCACTCAGAGCTCGCGTCAAACTGTTTCAGAAACATGTCTATCGTATCGGTCACCGCAAGAGCCCGATGTATGAAACCTGCGCTCCCATCGCCCACCCCGAACCACGGCAACTGCTGCGACAAGAGGTGCGCGCCTGCGAATTGCTGGGTGAAACGCAGGATGGCAAACAGATTTACCTCGCGCCATTTCACCCCGACAGCTGTTTGATGCGTGAAATTGGGCGGTTACGAGAAATTGCGTTTCGGGCTGCCGGCGAAGGTTCCGGCCTGCGTCGTGATGTTGATAGTTATGACCGCAACTGTTTTCAGCTGGTGTTGTGGGATGAAACGGATTTGGAAATTGTCGGCGCATACCGCCTCTGCGCTGTCGCAGACGCCCCAGTATCGGGAAACAATGCGGACGGATTTTATTCACAGAGCCTGTTTAGTTTCTCAGATGATATGGATGATATACTGACGCACGGGCTGGAACTGGGACGCAGCTTTGTGCAGCCACGCTATTGGGGTCGGTGCAGCCTGAAATATCTGTGGTATGGCATTGGCGCTTTTTTACGTTCGCATCCCCAATTTCGTTACCTGTTCGGCCCTGTTTCGATCAGTGATAGTTACCCTGCCGCGGCCAAGGATATGCTGGTCTATTTTTACAGCCTCTATTTTGGCGACCCACAGACCGGGGTTCAGGCCGATAAAGTTCGAGCCAATATGCCGTATCATTTCACGGAGGAGAAACAGCATGAGATGTCGTTACATTTTTCCGGCCATAATTACAAATCTGACTTTATCCACCTTAAAAGCAGCCTGAAACATATGGGCTGTTCGGTTCCCACTCTGTATAAACAATATACCGAGATATGCAAGCCCGACGGCGTCCGTTTTCTGGCCTTCAATATCGATCCGGATTTCGCCAACTGCGTCGATGGTTTGGTTATGGTGGATTTGACCCGTATGAAAGATAAAACCCGTCAACGCTATATTGACAGACCGGATATCCCCTCCGCCCAATAGCTGACCCGGACTGTTGAGCAACAGTACCAGAGCCTGGCTTGCACAGGGTGACATTATTGATATTGGTGTTAGAATACGCGGTTCACGGGGGCGACTTGGTTTCGACGGAGATGCTGAACCCTGTGGGGCATGTCGGGTTGTTGGTCCCGTAAAAAGCTGGCACTTGCATATAATTGCAAACGACGACGTAGAACTAGCTTACGCTGCGTAAGTTACCCCGCTCTTGAGGTGTCCATCCATTGGGAATCCGGGGTCATTTAGATGGAATCGTCACTTGGAACTGGAGACTCGTGGTTCTAGGGATTAAATAGTTACGAATCGACCCCTTAGGCATCTTGTCCGTTTGGTTTCTCTGGGGTGCTGTTCGAACGGACTACACATGTAGAACCACAGGCTGATGATTTTCGGACGCGGGTTCGAATCCCGCCGCCTCCACCAA
>Ga0256829_1003762_pt1 | contig 10296 bp, 6 predicted proteins | sample 131447metaG_FD_185979 | JGI IMG/M metagenome (GOLD analysis project Ga0256829, IMG submission 185979) | Hydrothermal vent microbial communities from Lau Basin, Pacific Ocean - 131-447 | ecosystem: Environmental > Aquatic > Marine > Hydrothermal vents | place: Pacific Ocean: Lau Basin | collected...
AAACTGTTTTCTGAACCGTTCTTCAGAAAACTGTTCTGCATGTTGGCGGATGATGGCATTATCAAAATTTTGGGCTTGTTGTTCAAATTGTGTGACCGCTTGTTGGATCGCTTGTGCTGTTTGTTCTGTAAAAAAGAGGCCTGTTTTTCCTTCAATCACTGTCTCTAAGGCTCCCCCTTTGGCATATGCGATTATGGGGGTGCCTTGTGCTTGTGCTTCAATGGGGGCGATACCAAAGTCTTCTTCTGCAGCAAAGATAAAGGCTTTGGCTTGTGCAAGCTGTACTTTGAGTGCCTCCCCTTTTAGAAATCCGAGCATTTGAATATGGGTTGCCTGCCCTATTAGCTGTCTAAGCTTCTTTTCTTCTTGCCCTTCCCCTATCACAATCAGTTTTTTATCCGGCATTTGCTTAAAGGCTTGAATAATGAGATCAACCCTTTTATAGGGGACTAATCTTGATACGGTTATGTAAAAGTCTTGTTTGGATTGAGGCTGATAGGCTGCTATTTTGACAGGCGGATAGATCACTTGTGCATCTCGACGATAGACTTTGTTAACTCTCCGTTTGATAAAGTGAGAGTTGGCAATAAAGTAATCCACTCGGGCTGCTGTACTTTGATCCCAAATTCTGAGTTTGTGGAATAGATAGCGGGTTATCAAGCTTTTAAACCCTTTATCATAACCTGTTAATTTTAAGTATGCTGATTGCATATCCCATATATAGCGCATAGGAGAATGAATATAGCAAATATGGAGCTGATCGGGTCCTGTGATTACAGATTTTGCCACCGCATGGGAGCTGGAAAGAATGAGCTGATATGGAGATAGATCAAACTGCTCAATAGCAATGGGCATCAAGGGTAGGTATTTTTGTAGATGCTTTTGCGCAAAGGGCAAATTTTGTATAAAGGAAGTTTGAACTGGCTTGTGTTGTAAAAAACCTCTTTGCTGCTCTGGTATAAAATCAACTAGTGCATATAAATCGGCTTCAGGATAGAGTTGAATCATCTGCTCTAACACTCTCTCTGAGCCAGCATATACAGTTAACCAATCATGAATAACCGCTATTTTAAATCCTTTTTTAACGACATTATCGACCATAAATATCGTCTTCTCTAATAATATCATCCTCGCCTGTATATTCTCCAACCTGTACTTCTATCATGACAAGATCAATTTTCCCTTGATTTTCAAGACGATGGCGCTGCCCCATTTGGATATAGGTCGATTCATTTGGACGAACAATAAAAGTTTGATCTTCAATACTGACGGTTGCGGTACCAGAAACAACGACCCAGTGCTCATTTCTGTGCAGATGTTTCTGCATAGAAAGCTTGCCGCCAGGTTTTACATAGATTTTTTTGACCTTATATTGAGGGCCTTCTTGTAGAAGTTTGTAGTGTCCCCATGGGCGGTAAACAAGTGGGAGGGTGTGAGCGAGATGAGGCTGCTTTTGTTTTATTTTGTCCAAAACTTTTTTGACCGCTTGGCTACTACCTCTTTTGGAAATCAATAACGCATCACTTGTATCAACAACTAATAGATCATTCACATCAATTAAAGCCACTTCTCGTTCATGAGTCACCACAAGGTTTTGTGTAGAGTCAAGGTATACAGGTTCTGGAGAGCTTGACTTTATTTGAATTGTTGCATTTTGACTTTCATCTTGCTGTTTTGATTCTTCATATAGTGCGTCAAAACTACCTAAATCAGACCAACCTATATCACATGGCACTACCTTTATTTTTTTGGATGATTCCATGACCGCATAATCAATTGACGCATCAGGCAGTGTTTGCATGAGTTGTACATCTATTTTGACACATCCTTCTTGATTATCCACTCCCTGCTCTATCACTTTTTGACAGGCTTGATAAATATCATTTCTATATTGCTTTAGTTCCTCTAAAAAAACACCTGCCTGAAAACAAAAAATGCCTGCATTCCAATAATAATCACCCGAGTCGAGATATTGTTTTGCCAATTCTTTGTTAGGTTTTTCTACAAATCGTAAAACATCATGACCTTTTGCTTGAATATAGCCGTATCCTGTTTCTGGAGAGGTTGGCTGAATGCCAAATGTGACTAAATACCCCTGTTTAGCAAATGACTTTGCACGCTCTACTGCATTCTGATATTCAGTTTGATTGGAAATCAGGTGATCGGAAGGCGTAACCAATACAAGCTGTTCTTTTTCCATTAACATACAATTTAAGGCAATAGCTGGAGCGGTATTACGCGCCACAGTTTCCAATAAAAAGTGTGTGTTACATGGTTCAGCGATTCCTTCTAATTGGTCAAGTGCAAGGAAGTATTGTTCGACATTTGTGACAATCCATGTACTATCACAAAACGCTTGATTTCTCTCTATGGATTTTTGAAAGAGTGAGGCGCCTTCAAACAATCTAACAAACTGCTTGGGAAGCAGCTTTCTACTGAGCGGCCAAAGGCGTGTACCTGACCCCCCACAAAGAAGAATATTTACAAGAGAGTCCTGTTTATTGCTACCCATACCAACTGACCATACTAAAATAATGAGAGCAGATTCTACCCTGAATCTACCTAGTTGTAAAATTCAGGAAACTGCAAACTACTTATTTTACTTACCAAGAATCTTATCAGCCAACTTTAGTCCTTGAATTTGGTTGGTGGTGACAAGGAGGGTGATGTAGGCTTGGGTGAGGTTGGTCATATTGTCGATGTATTTGAACTGGGTTTGTTGGAGTTTATTGAGTGCATCATTGACATCGATCATGCTAGCAAGTCCTTTTTGAAATTTGGTTTGTTGAGCGGTGAGATAGAGTTGGGCAGCTTGTTGGGCGTGTAGGGTCATGGGGAGCATATTGACGGCACTGTCAAAGGTGGTTTTGGCTTCGCTCCATTGGGCTTTGAGCGTATTTTGGGCATTTTTAAGGTCTGCTTGGGCGGATTTTTTGAGCAGTTGCGCACCATCGACTTGTGCACTAGTCTGTCCACCTGAATAGATGGGCAGTGTGAGATTGATGCCTACTCTGGATACATTGTCATAGCTGTTTTCGTTATTGGGCGTATCGGTTGAGTAGTGGCTGTAGGAGGCGGTTAAGTTGGTTTTTGGCCAGTAGTCACTTTTAGCTTGTTGAATCTGTGCTTGGGCGGAGGTGATGTTCGCCTTGGCGTATTGTATTTGGGGATTGGTTTGAATGTCTTGTGCTTGGTGTTCGATAAATGCTTGCATCGCTTTGACAGTTTTTAATACATTGTGGTTAGCGATTCGAGGAAGATGAAGTGGCGTTTCTCCAATGTATTTTCTCAACTTAACTAGATTGGTTTGGTGAATGCCTTTTTGTTTTTTGAGGTCAATCTGGGCGTTGTCTAAATCGACCTGCGCCTGTAGCACATCGACTTTGCTGCTGAGGTGCAGGGCGTACTGTTTTTCTGCTTTTTGCAATTTAGATTGATTGAGATCTACGAAAGTTTGGAGGAGTTTAATTTTCTGTTGGCTACGAATGACTTCTAAGTAGGCTTGAAGAGCATCTTGTGCCAATCCAAGTGCTTGACTTTTATACTGCCATTGTCTGATTTGGCTTCGAGCTTTTTCTACTTGGATACCTGCATTGACTCTTGGATCGTAAAGATTTTGATTGACTTGAAGTGTAAAGCTATAGAGCCCTTGCTCCATTTTTTTATTGGCATACTTGGGGTTATATTCATAACGATTTCGACTGTAATTGGCTGAAAACTGCACAGTGGGATACAGTCCCGCTTGAGCTTGCCTAATACGCGTTTTGGCACTTTGTGCTTGATATTGTGCAGATCGTGTTTTGGGTTCAAAAGTTAATGCTTGCTGATAAATCTCCGAGAAACTTTGCGCCCAAACAATTTGTGATGAACAAAACAGGGTGAGTGTCATGAAAGACAGTGTAATCCGCTTCATTGATGTGTCCTTTTATTGATTTGGAGCCAATAGCAAACGCTCTACCATTGGCACCCAAGAAGCCTTAATGTATTTTACAAACTTAGGCTTGTTTTTGAGAGGCGAGCGTAAAGAGTTTATTCACATTTTCAAGTGATTTTAGGTGATTTTCAATTAAACCAATCATCCCTCGACGCGTCCAATCAGCTAGCTGTACATCATCAAGTGCATTAAGCTTTTCACGATCCACCACTTTGAACCCTGACACCAGTACTTGAGTAGTGTCACCTGATTCTACACTGATTTCTTGTTCGATAAGAATATCTGCTTGATTGATTTCATTGGCAATGGCTTGGGTCACTTGTGCTTGCTCATCAAAAGATTTGAGGAATTCAATCGCATGATTGAGTGCCTCGGTGGCTTCGCCCTCTTCGTCAAAGAGCGGTTGTCCTTCTTCTAAGGATAGCGTGGTTGAGTCTTCATCAATAAGGACAATTTTTTGATCAGGTTGATCTTCTGTGCTAGCCAGTGCAAAGGGATGTTTACGAAGGTTGGCAGGAACATATTCAGTGATCCATTTACCTTCTTCGTTAATGGCTAGACTTTCTCCACCAAGTGAAACCAAAGCGACGATATTGGTTTGTTGATTGTCATCTACGGTAAAAACGACAGGAAAGTCTTTAGCCACTGCGGGGACTTCTGTAGCCAAAAGCGGAATGGAAACCAGCTCTTTTGCAAAGTTTAAATCTTGCAACGGCTTGATTTTAAGATCTTTATGGCTCTCCTTACTGAGTACGGTAAAGTTTTGTGACATTTTTCGCTCCTTTAATGGATTTTTAGGGGGTCTTCCCCGTTTTTTAACAAATAAGCTTGCACCAATGAGTTGCTCAAGCTGTTTAATAAAAGAGGGTCTTGCGGTAATTTTTTGGGTATCGATACAGGTTTGAATAAAATCCACCCGATCTTGCGGCAAAGGGGTGAGCAATCTTTTTCGATAGGCAGCTTGCTGTTGTTGCATTGTTTTGCCAAGTGTTTGATATTGTGGCAACGGTTGCAAAATTTTATTAGGCTTTTCTCCCGTATGGTACGGCAAACTGGTTTCTATCGCTTCTGGCAGTGTTTCGATAAACTGAAAAGTATCGAGTAGGTAAAACTCAGGTTCTACCAGTGAGTTTTTATAGCGCCCTTGATAGAGGGTACCTATATGGTCATATTTTTTATTGTAGGTTCGGGTGTAGGTACGCATTAAGGTTTGCATACATTTAATGATGCCATCTTCTTTTTGTGGCAGTAGCAAAAGATGCACTGTTTGCGAACAGAGTGCATAAGCCGCAATCCGAACCCCTGTATTTGTTGCACTTTTAGCCAATAGCGTTAAAAAAGTTTGACGATCTTCTGCGGTTGGAAAAAGGTCAACTTGTGCTTGTATCTTAATATGCTGGGGGGTGTTGGGTAAAAATATGCGAACTTTGCGCCCCATAATAATGGTTCCTAATTCATGTCTTTTAGTATGTGTGAGCATTATACAGAGAAAAAAATTAAATGGAAATTTATTGTGACACTATTTTTTAGTATATAATTGGTTCCAGTTTAAAATTTTGGGCAAGTGGAGGTATTCCTTTATAATGCTTTGCTTGCTTATTCGCTTTGATGAAAAGGAAATGTAATGACCCCTAACCAACCATCCGCTAAAGAGGCTCAAACTGAGCTACACCGTGCCTTGAAGGTGGCTAAACGCTCTTTTATTGCCGTAGGACTATTTAGCTTTGTGATCAATATCTTAATGCTGACACCTGCCTTATATATGTTGCAGGTCTATGACCGTGTTATGCAGAGCCGAAGCATTGAAACTCTGATTTTGATTACACTCATTGTGGTGGTGCTATTTATTGTGATGGGGTTGTTGGAGATTATTCGTGCCAGAGTACTGGTTCGAGTAGGCAATAAGCTCGATATGCATCTCAATGGGCATTTGTTTGATAGCATCTTTCATATTGCCAAAATGAACCCTGCTGCGGGAACCGCTCAGCCAATTACTGATTTAACCAAGGTTCGCCAATTTTTAACGGGGAATGGGGTGTTTGCTTTTTTTGATGCCCCTTGGTTTCCGATTTATCTTTTTATTTTGTATCTCTTTAGCCCTTGGTTGGCGTTATTTGCCTTTTTTGCCAGCTTGGTTATTATGACGATTACTTTAATAAATGATTTCACAACAAAAAAGCGCTTGGCTGAAGCGAATTTGCTACATAACCAAGCGCAAAATTTTGTGAGCCGAAACTTACAAAATGCAGAAGTGGTACATGCAATGGGAATGCATGTCCATTTGAAAAATCACTGGCTAAAACGACACTTGAAATTTTTAACTGCACAGTCTGAAGCAAGTGATATTGCTGGGAAATGGTCCAACTCCAGTAAAACCATGCGTCAGATGTTCCAAGCATTAACTTATGGTATTGGGGCTTATTTAGCCATTATGGGACAAATTTCTGACGGGATGATTATTGCCGGAGCGGTGTTAATGGGGCGTGCATTACAGCCTTTGGACTTGCTCACCAATACCTGGAAACAGTTCACTGAAAGCAAAATGGCATATAAGCGATTAAATGACCTGCTGGCTCAAATTCCTGAAATTCCTGAAACCATGTCTTTGCCTGCCCCTAAAGGTGAAATTCGTTTAGAAAATGTCGTCGTAGTGCCTCCAGCCGCTAAAACACCTACCATCAAAGGGATCAATATGCAAATTCCCGCTGGCACCACAGTGGGATTGATTGGCCCCAGTGCTTCGGGGAAATCTACTTTAGCTCGAGCAATCTTAGGTGTTTGGCCTTTAACCAATGGAAAGGTACGACTTGATGGAGCAGATATTCACCAATGGAATACTGAAGAGTTAGGACCTTATATTGGTTATCTACCACAAGACATTGAATTGTTTGAAGGCACCATTAGCCAAAATATTAGCCGATTTGGTGAACTGGATGCTGATGAGGTGATTAAAGCGGCTCAATTAGCGGGCGTGCATGAGATGATTCTTCGTTTGCCTCAAGGCTATGATACTTATGTCGGGCCAGGAGGTGCCACCCTTTCAGGTGGTCAACGACAGAGAGTTGGTTTAGCTCGAGCTCTTTACCGTCAGCCCAAATTATTGGTGTTAGATGAACCTAATTCCAACCTAGATGATGTGGGAGAAAAAGCCTTGCTTAATGCAATTAAGCAAATGCAAGCTCTTAAAAGTACCATTATTTTAATCACCCATAAAACTAATATTCTATCGGCTGTTGATCGTATTGCTGTCATGCAAGATGGGGTGGTGACTCATTATGATGAACGCAATAAAGTCCTTCAAGCCTTACAACAAGCTGCTCAGCCACAACAAGCTAAGCAAACGCAACCCAATCAACCCACTGGTGCGGTCAAAATGGGTAAACCAACCATGCGTAACCCTGGAGAATCAAAGTGAGTAAACAATCTAACAACATCCATAAAACCTCTCCCAATGAAGCCGTCAAGGAAGAGGATATCATCGAAAAGGCTGAAAAAGGCATTGAATCACCAGAACAAATAATTGAAGAAGCCACTCAAGATCCTGAATTAAGTCTGCCAAATACCAATGATGGTCGTTATATTCTTTACGGTTTAATCGTCATCTTCTTAATGTTTGTCATTGTCGGCGGCTGGTCTGCTACGGCTGAACTTAAATCAGGAGTCCCTGTTCCTGGTCAGGTTGTGGTTGAAGGTGAAAATAAAATTATTCAAAGCCCTGATGGCGGCGTGGTCGATAAAATTTATGTCGATACAGGTGATCATGTGAAAAAAGGGCAATTATTAGTTTTACTCAATACAACTAAGCTTCAATCCTCTTATGATTATTTCTATCAAAATTATCTAGACCAACTGGCTTCTAAATCTCGCTTACAGGCGGAAAACAAAGGCGAATCAGAAGTTTCATTTCCAAATGAGATTATAGCGTTACCCGCTGTAAAAAAAGAGAAGGTCACTCAACCTCAAATTTCTATTTTTGAAAATGATATGCAAACGCTGAATCATAACCGTCAGGTCGCCAAAGAGCAGATTCAAGTCTTAGAAAATAAAATTGCGGGACTTAAGGAAAGCATTACCTCTAAACAAGCGATGTTGGCATCTTATGAGGCTGAAGCTAAAGATCAACAAGAGTTATTTGATGCACACCTCACCGATATAAAACGCTTAAGAGACCTGAGAAGACAAATTGAGTCTTTAAAAGCGGATATTGCTCAAGCTGAATCTCAAATTCGATCTGCTGAAGGGGAAATTCAAAAAACCAGAACCAAGTTAAAGCTAGATGAAGAGCAGTTTTTCAAAAAAATCAAAGAAACATTAGTTCAAACAGAAACCAAGCTATCTGAAACTCAAGCTAAACTTAAAACCCTTCATTATCAATTAAGTCATGCAAAGATTACTTCGCCTATTGATGGTACTGTACTTAATATAAAAGTCAATACAGTGGGTGCCGTCATCAAGCCTGCTGAGTCCATTATGGAAATTGTACCAAATGATTCTAAGTTGATTATTCAGGCAAAACTGAGTCCCCAGTATATTGATTATGTACATCCTGGATTAGATGCTGATTTGATGTTTCCTGCCTTTAGACTCAAAGATACATTTATGCCAGTCATCCCTGGGAAAGTCTTCTATGTCGCAGCAGATAGCACCATAGATAAAAAAACTGGAAGAAGTTATTACCAAGTCAAACTTGAAGTCACTTCTAACGGCTTAAAAACACTTCAAAAAGACCATTTTAAACTGACTGCTGGCATGCCAGCGAATGTCATTATCAAAATTGGACATCAGACAGTGTTAGAATACCTGCTCAAGCCTATTTTGGTGATGGCTGAAAAGGCATTCTTAGAAAACTAATTCTTATTGAGCGCTTTGCACGAGATGGATTCACGGATAAAAAAGGCTAAAATTTCTTTTTTCTTTCGCATCCTACTCATGCAAAGCTCTCTTATTGAGGGTGTTAAATTACCCTCACACTCATTTAAAGCAAGGTAATTTGTGAAAGTTTATCTAGCAACCTTTTTATTGGCTCTGGCTGACTTTTTGGCATTGGATTTGAGTATTGCCTTAGCCTTCTGGGTTTTATTTGATCAATTCTTACCTCTAAAAAGTGAATTTCTATGGTTTTCCACCATAATTATTGCACTCTTTTTATACCAGGGTCTTTACTTTAATCGCTATGATTTCTGGCATGAAAGCCGTCTAATTCTAAAAACTTTGATCTTTAGCTTATTCCTTCTACTTCTCTTTTTCGCCCTCCTCCAAACAATCTCAAATTACCCTTCGCCCCCTATTTCTTGGCTAATATTGAGTTTATTCTTTTCCGCCTTCCTGCTCCCAGCCACCAAACAACTCCTTAAACGCAGTTTCTATCATTTAAACCTTTGGCGTATTCCTGCTAAAATCTATGGGCTAGATCCAGAGTTAAGCTATACCATTTTCAAAAACCCTTATCTAGGGTATGAAAAAGCAAAAAATAACCAAGCAGAAACCATCTTTATTAACTCTGCAAAAATTCCTTTAGAAAAGCTCAAAGAAATTCTATTTCATGAAATCCAAGAACACCATCGTGTCATATTTATTCCTCTGGTCAATGAATTTGACTTAACCCATATGCCTGTTTATGAACTCACAAACGCAAGAACCAACTTAATCAGCCTAGAAAATCGCTTAAAAAACCCTCTCTATTTTTATCTAAAAAATACCATCGAATATACCATCATCATCTTCTCAGCGCCTTTATGGCTCTCTTTGATGGGCGTGATTGCATGGAGAATTAAACAAGAAGAGCCGAAGGCTTCTATTCTCTTTCGACAAACTCGCATAGGATTACACGGTAAGCCTTTTATCTGCTATAAGTTCCGTACAATGAAACCTCAGGCTGATCTGCTTTTACAAACCTATCTTTCACGACACCCTGAGGAAATTTCGTTTTATCAAAAGTACCATAAATATCAAAATGATCCTCGTATTACGCCATTGGGTCATTTTTTAAGACGCACTTCTCTAGACGAAATCCCTCAAATTTTAAATGTATTAAAGGGAGAAATGAGTTTGGTTGGCCCTAGACCGCTTGTACCTGGAGAAATGCCCAAAGACACGCCTTTTGCAGACTTAATCTTAAGTGTTAAGCCAGGTATTACAGGACTATGGCAGGTCAGTGGTCGCAACCTACTCACCTTTGAACAAAGAACAGAGATGGATATTTGGTATATCCGAAACTGGAATCTTTGGTTAGATATAACACTCTACCTTAAGACAATTAAGATATTAATTTTTCCTGAATTCGTATCATAAGTGCATAACCTTCAACCCTTAATTTAATTGTGAAGAAATCATTTTGCCAAAAATAGACAAGGCTCAAATGT
>Ga0256829_1003763_pt1 | contig 10295 bp, 9 predicted proteins | sample 131447metaG_FD_185979 | JGI IMG/M metagenome (GOLD analysis project Ga0256829, IMG submission 185979) | Hydrothermal vent microbial communities from Lau Basin, Pacific Ocean - 131-447 | ecosystem: Environmental > Aquatic > Marine > Hydrothermal vents | place: Pacific Ocean: Lau Basin | collected...
TCTCTAAATCAAGGGTTTTAAATTCCTTGGCATAGTTGAAGTCCTCACCTAAGGGATTGGATAAACTGGAGTGTTGATGTAGTATATCAAGATTTAATTTGTTTGGCCACCAGTCTTGATTTGATGTACTGTTGTGAGTAGCATTTTTGCTTTCCTTGTTCATAATTAATCTCCTTAATTTATATTATTAAAAGAAAAATATTTTCTTTTAATAATCATACACTATTTATTCTTAAGAGAAAATAATTATTAATAGTATATTATTCGTAATAGTTAATTTTTAATTTTATTGACTTAAATCAATAATTATTGTAATATTTTAAAAAATTACTAATATGACACAATGGATACGGGCATAAGCAAAGAAACATATATTTTGAATATAAGTTTATAAAAATAATTTTGCTTTATATAAAAAGCCGACAAAGATAGATGACATATAAAATTAATAAAAATTATTAGGATAGATTATGAAAGATTATAAAACACAATTAAAAAGATATGATTTGAAGGCTACTCCTCAAAGAATGTTTATGATTAATGAAATTGAACAAAAAGGGCATATTGATATAGATAACCTATACAAATCATTAAAAAATATTTTTCCTTATATTTCACTTGCGACAGTTTATAAAAACATCAATTCAATGACACAAAACGGTTTTTTATCAGAAGTTAAAATACCTAAATTAAAAACAAGATATGAACTTAGCAAAGAAAAACATGCACATCTTTTTTGTACAAACTGTAGTGAGTTAAAAGATATTTTTATAGATAAGCAATTAGTTACAAATAAAGCAGCTGAAAAAAGTGGTTACAAGATCAATGATACATTAATAACCTTTGAAGGAATTTGCCCTAAGTGTCAAGAGAAAAATAATATGGTTTCGACTGAAACTAAATAATAAAAAGGGAAAATCTCCCTTTTTATTATTCACCAGATGAGATTTTATGCAAACTAAGTTGCTATCCTCCTAGATATTTCTTCCTCACCTCATCATTACCCAATAATTCCTTGGCATTATTTTCAAGTGCGATATGCCCATTTTCAAGAACATACGCATAATCAGCGATTTGTAATGCAGCAAAGGCATTTTGCTCTATCAATAGTATTGTCAAGCTCTCTTTTAAATTTAATATAATCTCAAAAAGCTCTCCTACAATTTTTGGAGCAAGTCCTAGGCTAGGTTCATCAAGCATCAATAGTTTTGTTTCACTCATAAGAGCCCTGGCGATGGCAAGCATTTGCTGTTCACCACCACTCATAGTACCTGCAAGCTGATCCTTTCTGCTTGCAAGCCTTGGAAACATTTCATACATTTCCCCTCTTTGCGTTTCAAAATTTTCATCATTATTAAATGCACCCATTCTCAAGTTTTCATCAACTGTTAAATTGATAAATACTCTTCTTCCCTCGGGAACCAAAGATATACCTCTTCTGATAATATTATGTGTTTTTAATTTACTAATATCTGCACCAAAATACTCAACCGAACCTTTTTTCTTAACACTGTTTACTATGGCATTAAGAGTGGAAGTTTTGCCTGCTCCATTTGAACCTATTAGCGTTACAATATGACCTTCATTTACTTTAAAATCAATATTTCTTACTGCAGCAATAACACCATAATATACTTCTAAATTATTTACCTTAAGCATGTGTAAAATCTCCTAAATAAGCTGCTATAACTTTTTCATCAACAATAGCATCAGACGGCTTTCCTTCAAATATTTCCTCTCCATAGTCTAAAACCAACACTTTATCACACATATTGTTAACAAATTTCATATCATGCTCAATCAATAAAACGGTCAAGCCATACTCTTCTTTTATATTTCTAATAATATTTGAAAGATCTTGTGTTTCATTTGGATTCATACCGGCAGCAGGCTCATCTAATAATAATAATTTTGGTTCAGTTGCCAATGCTCTTGCTATTTCAACCTTTCTTTGATTGCCATAACTTAATGCGGTTGCTTTATTATTTGCAAATTCAGCTATACCAAATCTCTCAAGTATCTCCATTGCTGCAATTTTAAGTCTTTTTTCATTTGAAAAATATCTAGGAAGTCTCAAAATAGATTCGAGAAAAGTGTATTTCGCAGAATTATGAAAACCTATGAGAACATTATCGATTACTGACATGCTTTTAAAAAGTCTTATATTTTGAAAAGTTCTTGCAATACCTTTTTCTACTATCACATTTGGCTTAACTCCAGATATAGGTTCATGTACAAAATTGACAGTACCTTTTGTCTGTGTGTAATTACCTGTAATTATATTGAATATAGTGGTTTTACCCGCACCATTTGGCCCTATCAAACCAAATATTTCATTTGTTTTGATATTAAAGCTGAGATTATCGATTGCGGTAACTCCGCCAAATTTCATTGTTACATTTTTAACTTCCAAAATCATTTTTTTGCCCTTTTAAAAATGTCCATTAACTCCTTATCTCCAAACAACCCTTTTCTTGCAAAAAGCATCATGACTATAAGCAAGATAGAAAATACAACCATTCTAAGACCAGGGTGAGCTCCTGTGTGATAACCGAATATATCCATATCTTGATCCAAAAATCTTAACCACTCACTTCCACCTATTACAAGAATGGTACCAAGTATTGCACCACTCATACTTCCAAGTCCACCAAGAACTATAATAATTAGCAACTGAAAAGTAAGTAAGAAGGTAAATTGATTTGGTGAGATTGTCGTAAGCATTGATGCCATAAGGCCTCCTCCAACTCCCTCAAAAAATGCACTTGTCATAAAAGCATAGGTTTTCATCCAAAATGTATTTACTCCCATAGCAGATGCAGCATCTTCATCATCTCTTACAGCTTTCATTGCTCTGCCATATTTTGAATATATAATATTTAGCATAACGATTAAAGCCACTATTGCTATAAAACCTGACCAGTATAAATTTGCATTAGATGGAATATCATTTAAGCCCATAGCGCCATTTGTATATTTTGGATTGTTAATGGCAATTATTCTAATAATAAAACCAAGCCCGAGTGTTACAATAGCTAGATAATCGCCTCTTACCCTAAATACTGGTACTGAAAGGAAAAAAGCCACTACAACACATACCACTCCACTTAATATCAAAGCGGGTAAGAAACTTGCATGCATAGTTTGCACAAATGGAGCAGGAGGAATGAGGGCAAACATACTTAGTTTTTGGTCACCGGGTATCAAAAGCAACGCTGTTACATAAGCACCGATTGCAACAAATCCATTTGGCTCAAGCGAAAATTGTCCTGCAACTCCATTTATCATATTGTAGCTTAATGCAAGAATTACGAATATTGCAATATTATTAAGTATACTGACAGTATATGCATTGAAGTTATTTTGTGCATACCAGATAAACCAGACTGTTGCTAAAATCATAAATATCTGTATAAAATGTTTTTTTTCTATTAACACATACCCTCCTTAAAATCTACTTCTTTCTAAATCTTGGCCCATTATACCCGTAGGTTTAAACAATAGAACCAATATTAGAAAGACAAATGCAAATGCATCTTTATAACCGCCAAGATCAGGCATAAATGCCACAACAACTATCTCTGTAAAGCCCAATATAAAACCACCTATAACAGCTCCTCCAACACTGCCTATACCTCCAAGCACAGCTGCAGCAAAAGCTTTTAACCCAACTATAATCCCCATAAGAGGATCAATTGACGGATAGCTCACAGCATAAAAAACACCACCTATCGCAGCTAGACCTGAACCAATGGCAAAAACTATCATGATGATAAAATCTGCATTTATCCCCATAAGTTTCACGGTTGGAATGTCAAAAGCCAAGGCTCTAATCGCCATACCATATTTTGTTTTATACAAAATCCAAAGAATCACGGCTAATATTAACAGTGTAACCACAGGTATAATAAATACAGATATTGGCATTACAACTCCACCAATATGTATTATTTTAGTCAAGTATATGGGAGTGGGAAATGCTCTTGGAATTCCTCCAAAAAGAACATTGAATAGATTTTCTAAAAAAAAACTAATGCCTATAGCTGTAATTAATAAAGAAATTTTAGGAGCATCACGAAGTGGTTTATATGCAATTTTATCAGTTAAAATTCCTACTAAAATCGCACCCAATATCGCAATAAGTACTGCTATTGGAAAAGGAACACCGTTTGCATTAGCAAAATATGCTATAAAAGCTCCTACCATCATTATATCACCATGAGCAAAGTTTATAAGTCTTAAAACTCCATAAACCATGGTGTATCCGATGGCTATAAGGGCATACATACTGCCCAAACTAATACCATTTACCATTTGTTGCATAAAAGTTGATAAAGTCATCTTTCACCTTGTTTTAAAATATAGAGATAATCATATCTTAATCTTGCATAATTATTTTTGAATTTTTGAATTTTTTTGTAGATATTGGAAACATATTAAAATATATGAAATACCCAGATATTTTATCTGGGTAAAATAGTATTATTTTTTAGGATTAACAGTTGCCAAATAAGCAAATTTGCCATTTTTAACAACATTTATTACTGCAGATTTAACAGCATTTCCTTGTTTATTTATATTAATTAAGCCTGTAACACCTTGGAAATTTTTTGTATGTCTTAGGTTTGTATTAACACAAATTTTATTTGTTGGAGCTTTTCCTTCTGCTATACATTTATTCATTGCTGATAGTATCATATTGTATGCATCAGCTGCCAATGCTCCCATTGAGTCAGCAGTTCTGTGATATTTTGCATGGTAAGCTTTTACATAAGCTTTGGCTACAGCACTTTTTGCTGCTGCTTCGTTAAAATGATCAGTATACATATATCCCTCTACTGCTTTACCACCAATCTTGATAAGTTGAGGAAATCCTGACCCGTCACCGCCAATAAATGGTGCTTTAACACCAACCGCTCTTGCTTGTCTTACGAAAAGTGCTGCTTCTGGATAATATCCTGTGAAATCAATAATTTGCGGATGAAGTGATTTTATGGTAGAAACTTGAGCATTAAAATCTTTATCACCACTATTTATAAGTACTGTTCCTAAAACCTTCCCACCATCTTTTGTATAAGCTTTTCTAAATGCTTTTGAAAGCCCGACTGAATAATCCTGTGTTGCATCTGTAACTATAACTGCTGTTTTAAGTCCTTTGCCATAAACATAGTTTGCAGCTACTGCTCCTTGAAAAGGATCTATAAAACATGCTCTTGTAACAAATTTCTTACCCATTGTAACTCTAGGATTTGTTGAAGCATGGGTTATCATAGGTGTTTTTGACTTTTCTGCAATTGGTGCCATAGCCATAGAATTTGAACTTGCAACTTCGCCAAGTATTGCAGTTACATGATTTTCATCTATAAGTCTTTTTGTTGCCGTTGCAGCTTCAACTTTATCTCCTCTATCATCAAGCACTATAAGTTTTACAGGGTCGCCATTACTAAGTTTGTGATGTTGTGCATAGGCAATCTTTAAGCCATCATTACTAGTTTGTCCAAATGCTGCAATAGGTCCAGTAAGTGGGAGGACTACACCTATCTTAACTTCTTTTGCCATAGCCATGCTAGCCACCAATACCGTAGCTGCTGCTACACTCAATAATTTTTTCATTCAAACTCCTTTAATTTTTTATATTATACACCTATTTTTATAGAATTGCATAAATATAACTGCATAATATTTAATCAATTTTATTTTATCTAAAATTGCTAACAAATATACTAACAAGTTATAACTTGAAAAAAACTTATAAAAGTTTTTTTTATAATAAACTTGGAAAAAAATATAACAATATTACTTTTTTACACACTTTTAATCTTTTTGAAATTATTGACAACCAAAACATTCCAAGCTTCTATCTTCAACACCACTCTCTTCTTTTACCGCTTCAGGAGACTGACTTCTTAAATAATATGTAGATTTAATTCCAAGCTTCCAAGCAAGTGTATAAATTTCATTCAAATATTTTCCACTTGCCTTATCTAATGTTATAAATATATTTAAACTCTGACCCTGATCTATCCATTTTTGCCTTATTGCACCTGCTTTTATTATAAGAGTTTGATCTAATTCATAAGCTGGAGTATAAAACTGCCAAGTATCAAGACTTAGATTTGGGACTACGACCGGTATGAGACCACTTAGATTTTCTTCAAACCATTTTCTTTTGTAAACTGGCTCTATCGTCTGAGTAGTGCCGACAAGTATAGATATTGAACTTGTCGGTGCAACAGCCATCAGATAACCATTTCTTATACCGTTTTTCTTAACTTTTTCTTTTAACTTTTGCCAATCATAAATATATCCGAAAAGCCCACCTCTGTCTGTTAGCTTTTTAGCCTCTTCATTTGCACCATCGATTGGAAATATCCCCTGACTCCACCTTGAGCCTTCAAATTTTGGATATTTACCTTTTTCAATTGCTAAATTTGCAGAAGCCAAGATAGCATTGTAACTTACCATCTCCATAGTTTCATCTATTTTCATAAAATGCTCATGACTCCCCCATTTTATACCGGATTCTGCAAGCATTTGAGCCTCTCCCATAACTCCTAGACCTATAGATCTTGTTTCTAAATTCGTTTTTTTGACTTTTAAAAGGGGATAAAAATTTAAATCTATCACATTATCCAGCATTCTAACTGCCGTTGGGATAACTCTTTCAAAATCCTCTTTTTTATTGATTTTAGATAAATTTATACTTGCCAGATTGCAAACTGCTGTTTTTCCGTCATATTTTTCTTTTTCTACTATAAAGATTTTTTTACCTTTTATTTGATCAAGTGCAGTAATCTTTTTTGCTTTTTTAATAATACCAGAATCCAATAAAATATCTTCATTTTCCTCAAATAAAACAAAACTTTTATCATCAAACACAACTTTAATTTGATAATGATTTGCATCCGTATTTTGAAATATTTCCGTACAAAGATTGGAGCTTCTTATAACTCCTTCATGGCTGTTTGGGTTAACTCTGTTTGCATTGTCTTTGAAACATAAAAATGGAGTTCCTGTTTCAAAATAACTAAGGAGTATCTTTTTCCACAACTCTTTTGCTTTTATACTCTCTTTGATAATATTTGCATCATTCTCATATTCAATATATTTTTTTTCAAATTTATCCAAATAAAGATTTGAAAGCTCCGGAGTATCAAATGGATCAAAAAGAGTCCAAAGTCCATCTTCACTTACTCTTTTCATAAAAAGATCATTTATCCAAAGTGCGGGAAAAAGATCATGCGCTCTTCGTCTCTCCTCACCTGAGTTTTTTTTAAGGTCTAAAAAATCCATAATATCTATATGCCAAGGCTCTACATATACGGCAATCGCCCCTTTTCTTGTTCCCAGCTGATCTACGGCAACGGCGATGTCATTGGTAATTTTTAAAAAAGGCACTATGCCTCCTGCTGCATTTTTATGCCCATCTATCTGTCCGCCCATACCTCTTACTTGATTCCAGTCCCAGCCTATGCCACCACCAAATTTACTAAGGAGTGCCATCTCTTTATAACTGTCAAAAATACCTTCTATATTATCCGGAGTAGAACCGATATAACAAGAACTTAATTGGTGTCTTGGTGTCCTTGCATTTGAAAGGGTTGGAGTTGCAAGCATTACTTCAAATTTACTGATAAGATCATAAAATCTTTTTGCCCATTGTGTTGGATTAAATTCGTTTTGAGCCAAAAACATAGCTATGGCCATAAACATGTGTTGTGGCAACTCTATAGGTTTACCTTGTCTATTTTTGATAAGATATCTGTCATAAAGTGTTTTTATACCAAGATATGTAAATTGCAAATCTCTCTCACAATCAATATATTCATTTAACTCGTCTATATTATATTTTTCTTTTAAACCAGGAACTATCCTGCCTGCTTTTTCACCTTTTTCAAAATACTCGCTTAAATGGGCATATCCGTTAAATCCGCTAACTTTGTGATACAAGTCATAAATAAATAACCTTGCTGCCACAAATGTCCAGTTTGGTCTGTCTATATCGATCTTGTCAACTGCAGTTTTTATCAATGTCTGCTGTATCTCTTCAGTTGTTATACCGTCTCTAAAATGAAGTTTTGCATCTACTTCAAGTTCGCTTTGACTGATATTTTCCAAGCCTTTTGTTGCTGAAGTGGTATATTTTTGTATTTTACCTATATCAAGTGTTTCTGTTCTTCCATTTCTTTTTATGACCGTTAACATATCTCATCCTTCTCAAAAACTCTTTCAAATATCTTGTCAACATTTTTTGTATAATATGTATAATCAAAACAATCTCTTATTTTTTCATCACTTAGCTTGGCTTTTAACTCACTATCTTTAAGTAGATATTCTAAAAATAAACTTTCTTTATCTTTATTTAATGCTGATTTTCCTTTTTGCAAGTCCTTCCAAACTCTCATAGCATTTCTTTGAACGATTTTATAGGCATCTTCTCTACTGACTCCTTTTTTAGGAAGTTCCAACAAAACTCTTTGCGAAAATACCAATCCGCCTGTAAGATTGAGGTTTTTCATCATATTTTCAGGATAAACTACTAAATTTTTTATAATACCGTCTAATCTATTTAGCATAAAATCAGTAGTTACAAAAGCATCCGGAAGTATAAATCTCTCAACAGAACTGTGGGAAATGTCTCTCTCATGCCAAAGAGCCACATCTTCCATAGCAGGTATAGCATAGCCTCTAATGACCCTACAAAGTCCTGTAACATTTTCACTAAGAACGGGATTTCTTTTATGAGGCATTGCGGAACTTCCTTTTTGGCCGGGACTAAAGTATTCTTCAGCTTCATATACTTCAGTTCTTTGATAATGCCTTATAGCTACTGCCATCTTTTCGCATGATGAAGCAAGAAGCGCTAAAGCATTTATCAAGTTTGCATATCTGTCTCTTTGTATAACTTGGTTTGAAACTGGTGCCGGCTTAAGTTCTAACTCATGACAGACATACTCTTCAAGTTCTATTGGAGAGTGAGCGATATTCCCCATAGCACCGCTTATCTGTCCAACTGAAATAAACTCCAAAGAGTGTTGTAAATTTTTTAGATTTCTATGCACCTCATCATACCAAACAGCCAAAACAAGTCCAAAAGTGATGGGCTCGCCATGTATGCCATGACTTCTGCCGACCATCAAGGTTTTTTTATGTTCATAAGCTCTTTTTTTAATTGAACTCATTAAATTTTTCAAATCTTTTATAATAAGCTCTAACGACTCTTTCATCTGCAAAGCTACTGCGGTATCAATACAATCACTACTTGTCATACCATAATGCACCCATCTGCTTTCATCTGTGAGACTCTCAGATACACTTGTTAAAAAAGCTATAACATCATGTTTTGTTGTTTTTTCTATTTCATCAATTCTGTCTATATTAAAAGTTGCATTGTCAATTATCTTTTTACAATCGCTATCTGGAACCAATCCTAACTTGTTCCACCCTTTTACCACAGCTTTCTCAACTTTAAGCCATGCCTCATATTTAGCTTTCATAGTCCATTTGCTTTTCATCTCATCTCTAGCATATCTTTCTACCATTTTAGTATTTCCCTTTGCAGTATTATAGTTAGATATTTTACAAAAAATTTGCTTTTGAAGATATAAATTTTACTTTTATATGATAAAAATAAAACAAACTAAGAAAAAAGTTACATTGCAATAAATCAAAATTCATAGTCTCTCTCAACTTTTGCAATTCTTATCTTGTATTTTTTGTACCAAATCTCTTTCCCTGAGTTTTGAGCCTCTTGATGTTCAGGATTTGACTTCCATTTTTTTATAGACTCTTCATCTCTCCAGTAGGATACGGTAATGCCCAACTCATCTCTGACTGATTCAAACCCCAAAAAACCCTCTTGCTCAGATACCAACTCTGCCATCTTTTCGGATATTTTTTTATAACCTTTATCTTCATCTATTTTTAATGATGTAAAAATCACAGCATAATATGGCGGTTTTGGTGTATTGACGATATTTGACATGATTTACGACTCCTTGTTGGCTTCAAAAATTATTCCATAAAACATTAATATTGTAGGCATTTTAGTTTTCTTGTTATTTTTTTATTTCATTATAACTGACCTTTACGCACCATATCACATCATCAGCAATATCATCTGCTATAAAATTAGCTTCTTTAATTTCACTAGTATATTGAAATGATATTGTGTTGTAATAGTACCTTTTTGTACATTTGTAGCCATTCTTTTAAAAATATTAGCAAGTCTTGTTTTGTCGTTTTATTTCCTCACATAACGCTGAGTTCAGCACCATTTAAGTTAATTTCCAGAA
>Ga0256829_1003764_pt1 | contig 10292 bp, 10 predicted proteins | sample 131447metaG_FD_185979 | JGI IMG/M metagenome (GOLD analysis project Ga0256829, IMG submission 185979) | Hydrothermal vent microbial communities from Lau Basin, Pacific Ocean - 131-447 | ecosystem: Environmental > Aquatic > Marine > Hydrothermal vents | place: Pacific Ocean: Lau Basin | collected...
TTGTCTTCCCAATGATGCGAGCCAATGCAATCTATGAAGGTGAATATCGCTTAGGCACCTCGATTGCCCGTCCTTTGATTTCAAAACGATTGGTCGAGATTGCACAAGAGACGGGGGCGGATGCCATCTCTCATGGTGCGACGGGGAAGGGGAATGATCAGGTGCGTTTTGAGCTGAATGCCTATGCTTTAATGCCTGATGTGCAGGTGATTGCCCCTTGGCGTGAGTGGGATTTGACCTCTCGTGAAAAGTTGATGGCTTATGCGGAAAAGCATGGGATTGCGATTGAGAAGAAAAAGGGTAAAAAGTCGCCTTACTCAATGGATGCTAACTTGCTACACATCTCTTATGAAGGTGGGATTATTGAAGACCCAGCTAATGAGCCAGAAGAAGATATGTGGTTATGGACGGTTTCACCCGAAAAAGCCCCTGATGAGCCGACCTATTTAGAAATTGAATTTGAAAATGGTGATATTGTTGGCATCAATGGCGAAAAGATGAGTCCTGCAACCGTGATGGAATATCTGAATAAAGTTGGCGGTGCCAATGGGATTGGGCGAGATGATATTGTTGAAAACCGCTTTGTGGGAATGAAAGCACGAGGCTGTTATGAAACTCCAGCGGGAACCATTATGCTCAAAGCACATCGTGCAATGGAGTCTTTGACCATGGATCGTAATGCCGCCCACTTAAAAGATGACTTGATGCCTCGTTATGCTGAGATGATTTATAACGGCTTCTGGTTCTCGCCAGAGCGTAAAATGCTACAAGCACTGATTGATGAGTCTCAAAAGTTTGTTACAGGCACAGTGCGAGTGAAGCTGTATAAAGGTAATGTGATTGTGGTGGGCCGTTGGTCTGATTACAGCCTGTTTGATGAAGCGATTGCCACCTTTGAAGAAGATGATGGGGCTTACAACCATAAAGATGCAGAAGGCTTTATTAAGTTGAATGCCCTACGATTACGCATCGAAGCGAAAAAAGGACGAGACTTAAAGTGAGTCAAGCCACGCTTCCAGCAGAATGGCTGAATGCGAATAAAACGCCCAAGTTTCGGGCGTTTTTTCATTATCCCGTACTCTTTTTGGGTTTCGGTTTCGGTTCAGGCTTATTGCCCAAAGGCCCAGGTACTTGGGGAACTTTGTTGGGGCTATTGCTATTTTTGCCATTAGTTGAGTATTGGCCTGAAATGGCATGGAGTGTGACTCTATTCGGCACCCTTATCGGGAGTTGGATTTGTGGTCGTTCTGCCGAATTAGTGGGGGTGCATGACCATGGTGGGATTGTCTGGGATGAGTTTGTCGCCATCTGGTGGGTCATTTTATTGCTACCAGCGCAGACCCCCCTCTACTGGCTGCTTGCTTTTGTGCTGTTTCGGTTTTTTGATATTTTTAAACCCTTCCCTATTAAACAGCTAGATGCACAGGTCAGTGGTGGCTTTGGCATTATGCTGGATGACTGGGTGGCCGCCCTTTATGCCATTAGTATAATTTGGGCAGTTTCATTTATTTTTCTGAATTAAATTGAGCGCTTTGCACGAGATGGTTACACGGATAAAAAAGGCTAAAATTCCTCGACTCTTCGTTGAAAAACTTGGCAATAGCTAGCTATTACCTGCGTTTTTCGCCTAGATTCAAGCAATTTTATCTCTTTTTTCTCTCGCGTCCCACTCGTGTAAAGCGCTCAAATCGGGTAGAATACGCCGATGATTAAATAACTGTTAGGAGCTTTGAATGTTTATTTCATGTGAAGAGGCAAAAAATTTAATTCGTACCAAAAATGCCCAGTTGGTGGATGTACGCACCCCAGAAGAGTATGCAATGAGCAAGTTGCCTGGTGCAGTGAATATTCCTTTGCAGGATATTGAAGCGGTGGCGGATGCGGAACTGGATGATAGCCGCCCGATTATTGTATTTTGTCGCTCTGGACAACGCTCTCATATGGCTCAGCAAATTCTAATGGCAAAAGGCTTTTCTGATGTGCATAACATGGGACCTTACCAGGCTTGGTATCAGTGCCCTGATCAGTAAGGATTGAGCGGCAGATTAGAATATCAAAGAAAGCACCCATGGGTGCTTTTTTTATAGATTTTTTTATAGGGAAAAAGAGATGAAGTTAACAAAATTAGCGTTGCATTGGCAGATTTTAATTGCCCTAGTTCTAGCGGCCATTATGGGGAGTATCACGGGGACTGAAGGCTCACTATTTGGCATTCATTGGATGCCTGTCTATGTCTTTATCGGTACGCTGTTTTTAAATGCACTGAAAATGATTGTGGTGCCATTAGTGGTATCGGCCATTATCAGTGGGATTGGTGCCATTGGTGATAAAGGAGGCTTTGGTCGTTTGGGGCTGAAGACTTTAGGTTATTATGTGATGACCAGCTTTATTGCAATTATGATTGGATTGGTATTGGTGAATATCATTCAGCCAGGTGTGACCCATGCACCGCCGCCTGTGATTGAGCAGAATGACCATGTGGCTGCTGCGGTGGAAGGTAAAGGCATGGGCGACATCGCTAATGTGTTCTTACGCATGATTCCAACGAATATTGTGCAGGCAGCAGCAGATGGTCAGATGTTGGGGTTGATTTTTTTCAGCTTACTGTTTGGCTATTTTCTCACCAAAATTCATGGTGAACCTCGAACAGTGATGCAGAATTTTTGGCAGGGGCTGTTTGATGTGATGATGCATATGACCGATTGGGTAATGAAGTTTGCTCCTTTAGGGGTGTTTGGTCTGGTGGCGGCTTCTATTGCGAAAACAGGCTTTGATCAATTTGGTAATTTAGCCCTGTTTTTCTTGACGGTGACGCTGGCGCTGGCAGTTCACTTTTTTGTGGTGATGCCTTTGATTCTGAAGTTCTTGGGTGGGGTCAAAAATCCTTGGCTACATTATCAAGCAATGCTGCCTGCTCTGTTGACTGCTTTTTCAACCAGCTCTTCCGCCTCGACTTTACCTGTGACAATGGAATCTGTCGAAGAGCGGGCAGGGGTGTCCAATCGGATTTCGAGTTTTGTATTGCCTTTGGGAGCAACGGTAAATATGGATGGCACGGCACTGTATGAGTGTGTTGCAGCGATTTTTATTGCGCAACTGTTTGGTGTCCATCTTGATTTGGCAACGCAGCTATTGATTGTCTTTGTGGCTTTGACCACATCTATTGGTGTCGCAGGGATTCCCTCAGCCAGTTTGGTGGCGATCAGCATTATTTTAGTAGCAGTGGGCTTGCCAGCGGAGGCGATTGGCCTGTTGTTAGTTGTGGACCGTTTATTGGATATGATGCGAACCACGGTGAATATATTTAGTGACTCCGTTGGCGCAGTTGTGATTGCCCGTTCTGAAGGAGAGAGCGATGTATTGAGTGAAAAACACTTTTAAGCGGTATAGTTCGATAGATCATTAAACGGGACGCAAGTCCCGTTTTTTATAAGCAGGACTGGGGAATTTAAGATTTTTTTGCAGAGGTTTTAAATTTGCCTTTGTGAATGGCTTTTTCCAGTCGATTCAGGTCACTAGGTTTTCCTTTGAGGATAAGTTTATCATCTTGGTGAAGCTTGGTAGCGGCATCAGGATGATCGCCTCGGATGCCATTGTGTTTCACGGCCTTTAAGGTGACGCCGTAGTCTTCAAAAGGAATGTCGCCAACAGTTTGGCCAATCAGAGGGTTATGCGCTTCAATCGTCACAGGTGTAATGATATTTTTCATCACCTGGTGATGTTGCGCTTCGGCACTTTCACCTTCTCCCGCATAGTAGCTATCCAGCAAGCTATAACGGCTCTGGCGTACTTTTCTGGCTTCTTTCAGGACTTTGCTAGGTGGGACGCCGAGCATAATGAGTAGGTGAGACGCTAGCATAATACTGGATTCAAAAGTTTCTGGAATCACTTCGGTTGCTCCCGCATTTAACAGCTCTTCAAGGTGGGAATCATCTGAGGTACGCACCAGTACGGGCAGTTTGGGTGAAACCTGTTTTATGCTGTGAAGGGTTTTTAGTGCCATATGGTGATCGTCGTAGGTGATGATGGCGCTTTTGGCGACATCGATATGGGCGGACTTGAGAATACTAGGGTTGCCAGAATCTCCAAAGAAAACGGGTTCTCCTGCCTCTTGTGCCTCTTTGACTCGTTGGATATCCAAATCAAGCGCAATATAGGGAATAGCATTCTGTTCTAAAAATTTGGCTACGGTCTGGCCGACCCGTCCGAAACCTAGGATGAGGACATGATTTTTGGTGAAATGGGTTTGGTGTTCGATTGCCGCAGCCTGTTCGTCGATGTTTTTTAAATAACTACGACCAATCAAAAGCTTGGTGATTTTGCCATTATATTTAATCAAGAAGGGGGCAATCATCATGCTGAGAACGGCGGCCGTGAGGAGTTTTTGTCCCATCTCTTGCGGTAGGATTTGGTCATTAAAGGCGAGTGACATCAAGACTAAACCAAATTCTCCCACTTGAGCAAGGGAGAGGGCAGTCCTTAAGGAGACGCCGCTGGTTTTTTGGAAGAGTTTGGTGATACTGAAAATGGCGAACAGTTTGATTAAAATGATGCCTAGAGTGAGCAGTAGAATTTCTATAAAGTGATTGGCAATGAGTTCAGGAGAGAGCATCATGCCAATGGTGACAAAAAATAGCCCTAGCAGGACATCTTGAAAAGGGCGGATATCGGCTTCAATCTGATGACGATATTCGGTTTCACCGAGCATAATCCCAGCGATAAACGCCCCAAGCGTCATCGAGATGCCCATCTCTTCAGTGAAGGCTGCGGCTCCGAGAACGACGGTCAATACGGCGAGGGTAAAGAGTTCAGCCGATTTAGCAGCGGCGACTTCATGAAAGAGAGGGCGCAAGAGAAAACGGCCGACTAAAAACATGACGGCGATGACGATTAAGCCATTACCAAAAGCGTGTAGAAGGTCTTGGGTAAGCTGTTCATCACTGGTGGCTTGCCCTAATGATGGGATTAAGATCAGGAGTGGGATGGCCATGAGGTCTTGGAAAATGAGGATGCCAACAGCAGATTTACCATGACGCGTTTGCAATTCAGACTGCTCAATCAACTGTTTAATCACAATGGCGGTGGAGGAGAGGGCGAAAGCAGCGCCAATCACAATAGCGGCTTTGGCATCTAACCCCAGCCAAGTGGTGAGGTAGTAGAAAATGATGGCGGTGAGTCCGACTTGAAAGGCACCCAGTCCAAATACCTGTTTGCGCATGGCCCACATTTGGGCGACAGAAAACTCTAGTCCAATGGCAAATAGAAGAAAAACAATACCGAATTCGGCAAGGAAATGGATGTTTTCTTCATCTTCAATCCAGCCAAGTCCGAAAGGGCCGACAAGGGCACCAACGATGATATAGCTGAGAATAGGGGGGAAATGGAGTCGTCGTGCAGCGGCGACCGTAATGACGGCAGTTGCGAGCAGAATCACAGAGTGTAGCAGTGCATGATCGCCCATAGTTACGCCTCTAATTGAAATCTCATAGACAGGTCAATGGCGTGGAGATGTTTGGTGATGGCGCCCGTCGAGATAAAATCCACCCCTGTTTCTGCCAGTTCAGCGAGGCGATCAATTTCTACATTGCCTGATACTTCTAATTTTGCTCTGCCTGTTGCCCCTTCTACTGCTTGCTGGATCTGTTCGGTGGTGAAGTTGTCGAGCATAATAATGTCTGCGCCTGCTTTGACGGCCATTTCGACTTCAGATAGGGTTTCGGTTTCTACCTCAATGGGTGCATCGGGGTGAAGTTGGCGTGCCTTTTCAACTGCCTTGGCAATGCCGCCTGCGGCCATAATATGGTTTTCTTTAATCAGAATAGCATCATAGAGACCAATACGATGGTTTTTTCCGCCGCCAATATGAACAGCATATTTTTGTGCCAGTCTTAAGCAGGGTAGCGTTTTTCGGGTATCGAGTAGTTGAGTTTGATTTTGAGGTGTCGCATTGAGAGCTTCAACATAGCGATGGGTGGTCGTGGCGGTACCCGATAAGGTTTGAAGGAAATTGAGTGCGGTGCGCTCGCCTGTCAAAATCTTTTGGGCATTGCCTTGTAGAGTACAGAGTCGTGTGCCTGCTTTGACGGCATCGCCTTCATGTGAGTGCCACTGGATTTGAATTTGTTGATCTAGTGTTTTAAAAACCTCATCAAACCAAGGACGACCACATACAATCGCATCCTCTTTGGCAATCACTTCCGCTTTGGCTTGGGTCTGAGGATCAATTAAATCTGCAGTTAAATCGCCCGTGCCGATGTCTTCATCTAGGGCGAGGGTCACGGTTTGAGGCAGGTCTTTAAAGAAGTTCATAAGTCAATTGTGTATTTTTATTTGAAAGAGGATATTATAACGGCATGAATTTCACAGTTGATAAAGAAGCGGGCAAATTATCACCTGCAAAATGGATTGCCAGTCCCAATTTTGATGCTCGACCAGCGGGCGTTGAGCCAGAGTTGGTGGTGGTGCATGGTATTAGCTTGCCGCCGAATCAATTTGGAGGGGAGGGGGTGACACAGTTATTCACCAATCAACTGGATGCCAGTGAACACCCTTACTATGCTGAAATCGCTGATCTGAAAGTCTCCGCTCACCTGTTTATTCGACGCAATGGTGAGGTGGTGCAGTTTATGCCTCTTCATCAAAGAGCTTGGCATGCGGGCGTATCCAAGTGGCGGGGACGGGAGCGGTGTAATGACTTTTCCATCGGCATTGAGCTAGAAGGGGCGGATCATCTGCCTTATCGTGCTGAGCAGTATTTGGTCTTAGCCAAGGTGATTCAAGCGTTAAAAGAGGTCTATCCTATTCAAGAGGTTGTTGGGCATTGTGATATTGCCCCTGGGCGTAAAACTGATCCTGGTGAGGCGTTTAATTGGAATAGATTGCATCAGTTATTAACGGATTAGACCACCCAGCCGCGTTTTTTAGGCTTTGACTGTTTATCTGTTTGTTGAGGTTTTGGGGAAAACTTTAAGCAGGGAGCGCCGGAAGCCTCTTGTACCACGACAGAAGGCAATTGAGTCGTTTTAAAGCCAAAGGCTTTGCAGCCTCGTGGTTGGTTGACTTCCCAGGTGATATAAAAGTGGCGACATTGAAAGCAGTCGATAGGCTTTTTTTCTTTGGCCATAAAGCTTTTTTCTTGTTACGGATAAATTTTTTTCAGCTGAAAAATCAGTGGCTGTGCTATGATGTTATCAGTAGCAATTATAAGGTTTATTAGATAAAAAAAGGAAATAAAGATGAGCAAAATTGGTCTTTTCTATGGAACGGATACGGGGAACACTGAACGCATTGCGGATATGATTAAAGATAAAATCGGTGCGGATAAAGTAGATGTGTATGATGTGGTCTCTGCCACGCCTGAAGACTTTGCAAAATATGACAAGATTATTTTAGGTCAGCCAACTTGGTACTATGGCGAGTTGCAATCTAGCTGGGATGATTTTTGGGATACTTTCAAAACGATTGACTTCACAGGCAAAACGGTTGCTAACTTTGGATTGGGCGATCAGGCGGATTACTCTGAGTATTTCTTGGATGCTATGGGCATGATGCATGATGTGGCTGTTGAAAATGGGGCGACCCCCGTAGGTTATTGGCCAACAGATGGTTATGAGTTTGATGAATCTAAAGCGGTCACACCTGATGGTGAGTTTTTTGTGGGCTTAGGGATTGATGAAGATCAGCAACCTGAGTTAACTGAAGAACGCGTCGATCAGTGGGTGGCACAGATTAAAGAAGAGATGGGCATCGAATAAAAGCTTGCACTGTTAAGAGCTGAAATTCTTTAAATTTTTTCTAAAAACCCCAGTCCCGCTGGCTGAAAAGCTTGTCGGGACTGGGGTTTTTGTGTTTTTGGGGATGAAAATTTAGATCAGCACTTTCCCCTAAAGCTCTCCTAAAAGGCTCTCCTAAAAACGATAAATCTGTTTTTCGGTGACCACGGCATCCAGTGGGACATCCCAAGGTTGGGCTGGCAGTTGAGGAACGCTTTGGCATTCATGCGCCCAGCCAATCAAGATAGGGCGTTGAAGATTGAGGGTGCGTTTTCGGGCAAAGCTGCGATCATAGTAGCCGCCCCCCATCCCTAAGCGATTGCCCAATTTGTCAAAGCCAACGAGGGGGACAATCACCACTTCCATTTGTAAGCCGTGTTTGTGATGTTGTTGGGCGATTTTAGGTTCTGGAATACCAAAATGGGCTTTAACCAGAGGCGTGTTAGGGGGGTAGGGCGCAAACGCCATCGGGCGTTGTCGAAAACCTCTGAATGTTTTGAGAACAGGGAGGTACACTTGATGACCTCTCCGCCAAAGAGCTTGAATGAGGTGTTGGGTATCCAGTTCGCCTGCTTGTGAGAGAAAAACGGCAATCTGCTTGGGGCGTTGTAACCAAGGACTTCTGAGTAAAAGGTGGGTCGCTTGTTGACTGTGTTGTCTTTGTTCCGCAGCTGAGAGTTGTTGACGAGCTTGTTTAAGTTGGCGTCTGAGAGATTGAGTGGGTGTTTTCATAGATTATCAGGAAAAAGATAGGGTATGCACGATGAGATGTTTTCCCTGAACCGTGAAGTTCAGGTGGCAGCCTCCTCGTACCGCTTAGGATTTTCAGGTTAGGGGGTAAGCCCTAATGAACTTCTCACCACGATACGATCTGGCTCCAAGATTGTTAGCATCGGCAGGGGATTTATCCCATCGCACATACCTTGGTTATCATTATACGAGCTTTTGATAGGGAGGCAAGCCGTTTTTGGCTGTCCCTTCTCAACCTTCTCAATTGCGCTTGTTGCTTTCCTTGTCTTGGGTTTCTTCTTCAATGGCTAGGTTGAGCTGTTTATCAAGATGCTGACAGTATTGTAGAGTGTCATTTTTCAGTTGGAGCAAGTCGAAGGCTAAATTCAGCGCAACCATCAATGCTTTGCTTTCCCCTCGTAGCGTTTTCATTTCGTCTAGCTTATCCTCAAGCAGGGTGGCGGCTTCAATCAGCTGCGCTTTGTCTTCTTCTTTGCAGGGGATTTCAAAGGTGTGGTTCATTAAGGTAATTGTGAGCATGGCGTTCATTTTTGATAGTGGATTTGTGCTATTATTTCTTAAATTTTTAAATTAAACAAGGACAATTGTCGACAGATGGATTTTGAATCGATACACAAGGTTTTAGGGGATTATCCAGAGTTGGAATCGCCTAGCTTTTTGCAGGGAATGTTAGCAGGATTGATGTGCGGGCAGGGCGAAGCGTTGGATGAGACCAGCTGGATTAAGAAGCTGTTACAAGAGGCTGGCGTTAAGAAGATTAAGGAATCTTTATTGGTCGCATTGCATGAACTCTACTTAACGACAGAAAAAGGGCTGAATGGTTCTGGTTTTGAGTTTGAGTTGTGCCTGCCTGATGATGATCAGGATATTCAGTTTCGAGCGGCTTTATTAGCACAATGGGCAGAAGGATTTTTGTATGGCATAGGGCTGTCAGGGCGAGATTTATCAAAAGTCTCGCCAGAGGTCAAAGAGTTCTTGGAGGATGTGGCAGAAATCGCACAATTGGATGTGTCAGGACTGTCTGATGAAGATGGCGTGGAGGCGGAGAATCAGTTAATGGAGCTGATGGAGTTTATCCGTATGGGCGTGCTGCTGGTTAACGAAGAGCTGAATCCGAAAAAGGGGCAGCCAATTATGGATCCCAGCGAAACCTCTCAACAAAAACCGACGATTCATTAACTTTTTTCTAAGCGAGCTTTAACTATGATTCCTTTAACCGTCTATCAACGCCGTCGCCAACAGTTATTGGCGGCATTGCCTGAAAATAGTTGTGTCTGTGTCGCCTCTGGAGAGGAGCAGGTACGAAACCGTGATGTGGAGTATCCCTTTCGTCCAAGTAGTGATTTTTGGTATTTAACAGGATTTGAAGAGCCTGAAGCCGTTTTGGTGCTTCGTAAAATGGATGGACAAACTGAAAGTTGGCTATTTTTACGCCCTAAGGATCTTGAGCAGGAGACTTGGCAGGGACGACGGTTGGGCGTGGAGGCAGCACCAGAGGCATTGGCAGTGGATCAGGTGTTTGAAATCGATGAGCTGGATGAACAAGCCCCCCAGTTTCTAGAAGGCATGTCGCAGGTGTTCGTGAGCTTTTCGGAGTTTGATACTTGGGCACTTCGCTTTGCCGACTGGTTGGGGCAGCTCAAGCCTTTGGTGAGAAAGGGTATCAATACCCCCACGCAACTCAATGACTTAGATACGGTGCTACATGAGCAGCGACTCATTAAGTCAGAAGAAGAGATTGAGGTGATGCGACAGGCCGCCCAGATTACT
>Ga0256829_1003765_pt1 | contig 10288 bp, 10 predicted proteins | sample 131447metaG_FD_185979 | JGI IMG/M metagenome (GOLD analysis project Ga0256829, IMG submission 185979) | Hydrothermal vent microbial communities from Lau Basin, Pacific Ocean - 131-447 | ecosystem: Environmental > Aquatic > Marine > Hydrothermal vents | place: Pacific Ocean: Lau Basin | collected...
GCGTACATGTGCGGCAGCAGATCGTACGGGTCATGCTATTTTACATACCATGTACCAGCAGAATCTAAAAGCAGGAACGCATTTTTATGAGGAGTTTTTTGCACTGGATTTAATTACCGATGATGGTGGTTGTCAGGGTGTGATGGCGTGGGATATTACCAAGGGTGAATATCATTTATTTCAAGCAAAAGCAGTGGTTTTGGCAACAGGTGGCGCAGGGCGTATTTTTCAAACTACAACCAATGCTCATATCTGTACGGGTGATGGTGGCGCATTAACACTCGATGCAGGTTTGCCCGTGGAAGATATGGAGTTTTTCCAATTTCACCCAACAGGTATTGCCCATGTAGGGCCGTTGATTACCGAAGCTGTGCGCGGTGAAGGTGGTTATTTGCTTAATTCGGAAGGCGAGCGTTTTATGGAACGTTATGCTCCTACAGCCAAAGATTTGGCAAGTCGCGATGTGGTTTCACGTGCCATTGCTATTGAGATTAAAGAGGGGCGCGGTTGCGGGCCAAATAAAGATTATGCCTTGCTAAAATTGGATCATTTGGGTGAAGATGTCATTTTATCCAAGTTGCCTAATATCCATGAGTTAGCCGTGCGTTTTTCAGGTGTTGATTGCACCAAAGAGCCCATTCCAGTGCAGCCAACGGCACATTATACCATGGGCGGTGTGCCGACCAATCGCTTTGGTGAGGTTGTATATAATAAAGGTGGCGATGTTGATGTGGTCATGCCTGGTTTGTATGCTATCGGTGAAGGTGCTTGTGTTTCAGTGCATGGTGCGAATCGTTTGGGTGGTAATTCGCTACTTGAAATCATTGTGTTTGGTCGGGCGTGTGGCAATCGAGTGATGAAACGATTAAAAGAGCATCGTTATCATCCCAAGCTCGATGCAGATTGCTGGCAGGATGGTGTTGTACGTGTAGATCGTTGGTTGGATGGGCATAATCAAAACGGTGGTGTTGAAAGTATTGCTGCGCTGCGGGCTGAAATGCAACTGGTTATGCAGACTCACTTTAGTGTGTATCGCACGGATGAAGTGATGGCTGAAGGCGTGGAAAAAATTGAGGCTTTGGCAGAGCGCATGTCATGCTTGGTGATTGAAGATAAAAACAAGGTGTTTAACACAGAGTTGATTGAGGCACTGGAATTGGAAAACCTAATGGCTTTAGCAAGAGTGACTGCAGCTGGTGCTTTGGCGCGTCAAGAATCGCGTGGAGCGCATGCTAGGGATGATTATCCTGAACGTGATGATAAGAAATGGATGAAACATACCCTTGGATCAATTTTAGAAGGTAAAGTATTATTGGATTACAAGCCTGTGCGGACGATTCCGATGACAGTGGACTCATTTCCACCTAAGAAACGGGTATATTGATATGAGCGATATGATTGTAGTAGAAATTTATCGTTATAACCCAGAACAAGATAAGCAGCCTTCTATGCAGAGTTTTGCAGTACCTGTAGAAAAAACAGGCATGAAGCTGCTTGATGTACTGAACTATATTAAATGGAATTTGGATGGCACATTAACCTATCGTCGTTCGTGTGGTGAAGGTGTGTGCGGCTCCGATGGCATGAATATCAATGGGGTGAATGGTCTGGCTTGCATTACGCCTATTGAAGGCTTGAAGCAGCCGATTAAGGTGCGTCCGTTGCCAAGTATGGAAGTTATTCGTGATTTGGTGGTGGATACCACACATTTTTTTGATCAATACCGTCAAATCAAACCGTGGCTGCAATCAAAAAGACCCACTCCAGAGCATGAACGATTACAAACACCAGAAGAGAGAGCTGAACTGGATGGCTCGTACGAATGTATTATGTGCGGGTGTTGTACCACGTCATGTCCTTCATGGTGGTGGAATGGTGATCGTTTTATGGGTCCTGCGGTATTATTACAAGCAGATCGTTGGATTAAAGACTCACGCGATGAAGCAGCAGGGGAGCGCTTGGATCAACTGGAAGATGCGTTTAAATTGTATCGCTGTCATCAGATTATGAATTGTATGGAAGCTTGTCCGAAAGGTTTGAACCCGACCGCCGCGATTAATCATATCAAACGAACCTTGTTGCATCGTAAATCTTAACGCGTAGTTATATATGAGTATAGAGATAGACGTTCGCCGTCTGCGTTATCGTTTGAAGCGGCAAGGAATGCTGGAATTGGATGCATGGTTAAGCCGTCTTGATACGGCAATTTTATTGGAAGATGAGGATGTGGTCATGGCAGTCAATCAATTGCTAACATGTGAGCCGCCAGTGTTACAGGCGATGATGCATGGTGATGAGGCATTGCCCGAAATTTTGCAGCCATGGTTGAAATGATGCGTTTATATATTCTACTGTTTATCTTTGTTGTGGGCTTGATGGCTTGTAATAGTCAGGATGTTTATGCTGCCTCTGATGTTCATGGGCATGTTTCAAGCTTGGTATTTGACCCCAGCGAACTCGATTTGGGTGAGGCTGTGGAAGGTGAAAAAGTCACAGCAACATTATTGATTCGTAATAATAGCCAAGGATTTGCTCAAATTGTAAAAGTAGAAAGCTCTTGTGGCTGTACAACTGCGGAACCAGAAACGCGCATGTTATCGCCAGGCTCTTTTACAGCATTACATATTGAGGTGGATAGCTTTGGTAAACGTGGTGATGTGCGTAAATCTATTACAATGATTGATCAATATGGTGAAAAAAGCATTGCTTGGTTGACTTTGCATGTGAAGCCTAACCCGCATGCTATGGGTGAAAATCGCAGTATTTTTGATGGTGAGTGTGCGTCATGCCATGTGGAACCTGCCAAAGGCAAAGTGCTAGGTTCTGATATTTATAAGGCTGTCTGTGTGATGTGTCACGGTGCGGGTGCGAAAGGGGCGTATGCGCCAAGCTTGCTCGCAATGCATGATGAAGATGTGTTAGGTGAATTGATTGCAAATGGTACGGGTACACACCATATGCCCGCATTTGCCCAAAAAAAAGGCGGTCCGTTAACGCAAAAGCAAATAAGCGTACTAGCAAAATGGATTATATCACTGGACGAATAGCTCTTTGGTGAGTATAAATTCGCCCTTATGAAAAATATTATTATTGCTCCTTCAATCCTGTCGGCAGATTTTGCCAACCTAGAAAAAGAAATTCGTGCCATTGACGTTGGTGGCTGTGACTGGGTTCACATCGATGTTATGGACGGTGCTTTTGTGCCACCGATTACCATTGGTGACAATATTGTGAAGGCGATTCGCCCACATACTGAAAAAGTTTTGGATGTACACTTGATGGTAGAAAATCCAGACAACCAAGTTGAAGCTTTTGCTAAAGCTGGTGCGGATATTATTACCATCCATCAAGAAGCATGTGTGCATCTTGAGCGTACTTTGCAGTTGATTCGTTCATTGGGTTGCAAGGCGGGTGTTTCATTAAATCCAGGCACGCCTTTATCAACCATTAAAAATGTATTGCATTGTGTTGATTTGGTTTTGTTGATGAGTGTGAATCCTGGCTATGGCGGGCAATCATATATCCATGCTGTAACTGATAAAATTGCAGAAGCGCGTAAAATGCTTGATGATGTTGGTTCAGATGCGCATTTGGAAGTCGATGGCGGCGTAAATGCTGCAACAGTTGCAGAAGTATGTGGCGCTGGTGCAGATGCTATTGTTGCAGGTTCGGCTGTTTATAATAAACCTGATTACGCTGTAGCAATGCAAGAATTGCGTGAGTTGGTGTAAGGTTTAAGAGTTTGTAAATAAAAGGAGCTTTTAAGCTCCTTTTATTTGTGAAATGTTGTAAAAAAAAGAGGGGGAGGATAGCTATGACAGAAAAGACAAACGATTCACGTCGTAATTTTTTGTATCTTGCTGCCGGTGGTCTGGGTGGTGTAGCTGCGGCTGCAACTGCTGTACCGTTTATTGGTAGCATGTTTCCAGCTGCAGATACGTTGGCGGCATCAAAAACTGAATTTGATGTAACAACCGTTGCACCTGGGCAACTTACGGTAATTTTGTGGCAAGGGAAGCCAGTTTTCATAACGCACCGTACACCAGAGTTGTTAAAAGAAGTTGATGGTCATGATGATATGCTGAAGGATAAAGATTCAGCAGCAATTCCAGAGGTTTCACAGCCATGGATGAATGATGAAAATCGCAAATATCGCTCTATTAAGCCTGAATATTTAGTCGTATCTGCTGTTTGTACGCATTTAGGTTGCATCCCTGGTTATAAACCAAGTGCTGGACGTAAGGAATGGGGAGATGCTGTTCCGGAAGATTGGCCAGGTGGTTGGCAGTGTCCATGTCATGGCTCATTGTATGATATTTCAGGGCGTGTGATTAATGGTTCTCCAGCACCATTTAATCTTCATGCGTTGCCTTACAAATATAAAACCGACTCAACTGTCGTGATTGGGTAAGGGGATATAATCATATGTTGAATACAATTATGAAATCTAAATTATTTGGTTGGGTTGATCGCCGAACAGGTGCTGAGGCGATTATCAAATCGCAATTAACTGAGTACCCTGCACCGAAAAACCTTAACTATATGTGGAACTTCGGTTCTTTGGCATTGTTGGTTCTCGTTTTACAGATACTGACAGGCATTTTCTTGGCTATGTATTATAAGCCATCAGCAGCAATGACTTATGGTCATTATACTGTCGCCTTTGATTCAGTTGAACGCATTATGCGTGATGTGAATTTTGGTTGGCTGATTCGTTATATGCATGCAGTGGGTGCTTCTGCATTTTTTGTTGTAGTATATATGCATATTGGACGTGGTTTGTATTATGGTTCATATAAAGAACCGCGTGAATTGTTATGGATTATCGGTGTTGTAATATTGTTGATTATGCAAGGTGCGGCATTCTTCGGTTATCTATTGCCTTGGGGACAGATGTCTTTCTGGGGTGCGACTGTAATTACCAACTTGTTTGGTGCTTTGCCTGTAATTGGTGAATATTTACAACAGTTACTTCGTGGTGGTTTTGCGGTTGGTGATCCAACGTTAAACCGTTTCTTCTCGTTGCATTATCTTTTCCCACTGTTGTTGGCTGCGATTGTAGGTGGACATATTCATGCATTGCATGTGGTTCACTCAAATAATCCAGAGGGCATTGATTTAACCAAAGACGAAGAAAAAATCATGTTCCATCCCTACTATACCATTAAAGATGCATTTGGTGTGGCTGTATTCTTGTTGGGATATTGCTACTTTGTATTTTTTAATCCGCAGGCATGGGGTTTCTTTATTGAAGTGGATAACTATGTGCCAGCAAATAGCTTGGCAACGCCAGCACATATTGCGCCAGTTTGGTACTTAACACCTTGGTACACAATTTTGCGTTCATTCCCTGATAAATTGATGGGTGTTTTAGCGATGGGTGGTTCTTTGGCTATTTTGTTTGCTTTGCCATTCTTGGATCGCTCGAAGGTTCGTTCAGCACGCTATCGTCCAGTGTTTAAGCAAATGGTTATTTTGTTTTTTATAGATGTCGTTGTATTGGGATATATTGGCCATAGTCCAGTATCTCCGACGCTTAAATTAATTGGTCAGATTGCGACAGCGTATTATTTTGCTTTCTTCTTCTTACTTCTGATTGTACCGAAGTTTGAAAAGACCAAACCAGTACCGGAGGGGATTTAATATGAAGTTGAAACAACTATTAATCGCTATGGGTGCGTTGGCAGTCTTACCTTTTGCGCAGAGTGCAATGGCGCATGAGGGTGTTGAATTAAAACATGCTGAAGTTGATGTAACCAGCCAAGAGCAGATTCGTCGTGGCTTGACAGTATTTACAGATGTTTGCATGGGCTGTCATTCAGCAACATATGTAAGCTATAAAGGCTTGATGGACTATCCTGAAATTGCTTTGACGCGCGAAGAAGTCGATGATCTTCGTGAAGATCATGCAATGACTGAAGGTCTGCGTACCGAGCTTTCTGCTGAAGATGCTGCTGCATCTTATGGTAAGGTTCCGCCAGATTTGTCGTTAATTACTTCGGCTCGTCATGGTGGTCCAAACTATGTGTATTCAATTTTAACTGGTTTTGAACATGATCCAGATGGTAGAATTCCAGATGGAAATTTTAATGAATATTTCAAAGGTAATCGTATTGCCATGCCTGATCCATTGTCATGGTTGGATCATGATGAGGCTGATACAGCTCAATTAGAGCAAGATGCACAAGATGTAGCTGCATTTTTGGCATTCATTGCTGACCCACACCAAAATCAACGTCGTGTTATTGGTTGCTGGGTCATGGGCTTCTTGTTGCTATTGACGCTTGTATTGTGGCGTTTGAAGGTTGAAGTATGGAAAGATGTAAAAAAACACTAAGATTTAAATCTTAAATGTTGAAAAGCCTGTCCAGCGAATGTTGGGCGGGCTTTTTTATGTGACCGTTGCTTTCTTGACCCAGATAGCTTGCAACCATACAATTAGCGCGCCTGCTTTGGGCGATATTTAGGAGTTCTGACTATTACCCATGTTTGAATTTGAGAAAATTAAACGTCTTCCCCCTTATGTGTTTGCCGAAGTGAACAAGCTCAAAATGGAACTTCGCCATGCTGATAAGGATATTATTGATTTTGGTATGGGCAATCCTGATCAGCCAACACCCCAGCATATTGTTGATAAGCTTTGTGAAGCTGCACAAGATGGGCGTAACCACCGTTATTCTGTTTCTAAGGGTATTCCAGGGCTTCGTAAGGCAATTTGTAATTGGTACAAACGTAAATTCGATGTGGATCTTGATCCTGAAACCGAAGCCATTGCTACGATAGGTTCTAAAGAAGGGTTGGCACATTTGGCTGTGGCAATTACCTCGCCAGGCGATTTGATTTTAACACCGAACCCAGCTTATCCGATTCACCCTTATGGTTTTATTATTGCAGGTGCAGATATTCGCCATGTGCCGATGGGGGCAGATCGTGATTATTTTGCCGATATTGAAAAAGCGGTCAAAGATTCATGGCCACGTCCAAAGTTAATTATTGTGAATTTCCCCTCCAATCCAACTGCACAAGTAGTTGATTTGGATTTTTATGTAAAATTAGTGGCTTTTGCACGGGAGAATGATTTGATTGTGGTCTCTGATATTGCTTATGCAGAGATTACGTTTGATGATTATGTTTGCCCATCAATTATGCAGGTTCCAGATGCTAAAGATGTAGCTGTTGAGTTTTATTCGCTTTCCAAAAGTTATAATATGCCAGGTTGGCGTATGGGCTTTATGGTAGGTAATAAAGAAATCGTAGCAGCTTTGGCGAAAATAAAGTCCTATCTGGATTATGGTACATTCCAGCCACTTCAAATTGCATCGTGTGCAGCACTGAATGGCCCCCAAGATTGTGTGGAAGAGATTCGTGCGATGTATCAATCACGCCGTGATGTGTTGATTGATGGTATGCATAATATGGGTTGGATGGCAGATAAACCCAAAGCATCGATGTTTGTTTGGGCAGAAATTCCTGATGAATTTAAGTCAATGGGCTCACTAGAGTTTTCCAAGAAAATGCTTATTGAGGCAGGTGTGTCGGTATCCCCTGGCATTGGTTTTGGTGATTATGGGGATGATTTTGTGCGTATTGCTTTGATTGAAAATGAACATCGTACCCGTCAGGCACTGCGTGGTATGCGTCAGTTCTTACATGCAGGTGCAGGAAGCTAATAGTTCATGATAGGGCACGCCTAACATCGTGCTTTTAATGGTTAGATATTTGGAGTTAAAATGAATGAAGTTCGAGTAGGTATTTTAGGGTTGGGAACCATTGGCTTGGGTGCTGCACGTATTTTAATTGAACAGCAAGCATTGATGGCGCGTCGTTTGGGTAAAAAACTGGTCTTGGTTGCGGCGGCGGATCGTAGTCTAGATCGTGATTTTGGTTTGGACTTGTCAGGCGTTCGTTTGACCGATGATGCCAATGATATTGTGACGGCCGATGATATTGATTTGGTGATTGAATTGATTGGTGGTTATGAGCCTGCCCGTACATTTGTGGCAACTGCGATTGAGCATGGTAAACATGTGGTGACTGCCAATAAAGCATTGATTGCCAAACATGGTGAAGAATTATTTCCTTTGGCTGAAAAGCATGGTGTAGCGATTGGTTTTGAAGCGGCAGTGGCTGGCGGTATTCCTTGTCTGAAAGCTTTGCGTGAAGGTTTGGCGGCCAATGCTGTTGAATCGGTCTATGGTATTTTAAATGGTACATGTAATTTTATTCTCACAAAAATGGAAAATGAAGGTGCGGACTACGCCGATGTTTTAAAAGAAGCCCAAGAGCTTGGCTATGCAGAGGCAGACCCAACCTTTGATGTGGAAGGCATTGATACTGCGCATAAACTATCCATTTTAGCTTCGATGTCTTTTGGCTCGAAAATCAAGTTTGATGAAGTCTTTACCGAAGGCATTAGTAAAATTACCGCAGCTGATATTGAAGCGGTAGCAGAGCTTGGTTATCGCATTAAATTACTTGGTATTGCCAAACCACATTGTGTGGATGGGGTGGATAAAGTTGAAATGCGTGTGCATCCAACCTTGGTACCGCTGACTGCACAAATGGCGCAAGTATCTGACTCTTACAATGCTGTGATGGTGTCTGGTGATTTTGTGGAACATACGGTTTATACAGGTCGCGGGGCAGGTGAGCGTCCAACGGCTTCTGCGGTGATTGCTGATGTGGTGGATATTGCGCGTGTGGCTGATGGTGGCGTAAACTATTTGGCTCCACCGATGGGTTATGTTGCATCAGAGCGTCAAGAGCTTGCAACCTTACCAATGGCAGATGTACAAAGTGAATATTATTTACGTTTTATGGTGCAGGATGAATCAGGTGTGATTGCTGCAATTAGTTCTATTCTGGCAGATCATCGCATTAGTTTGGAAGCGGTATCGCAGAAAGAGCGTCATGCAACACAAGCAGTTGCTGTAATTATGCTGACCCACGGTACAAGCGAAGGAAACTTGCAAGCTGCGATGAGCCGTATTATAGCATTACCGAGTGTTCAGGAAGATGTGTTGATTCTACGTAAAGAATCATTTGGAGTTTAAGATGCCTCGTTATGAAGGAATTATTAATCGATATAGAGCTTTTTTGCCAATAGCCAAGGATGATGCGGTCATTACCTTGTATGAAGGTAATACGCCATTACATGAATCGCATAATTTGCGCAACGCCATCAATCCTGAGCTGAATATTTTTCTTAAATTTGAAGGCTTAAACCCTACAGGTTCCTTTAAAGACCGTGGTATGACCATGGCAGTCACACAAGCTTACAATGCAGGCTCACGCAAGATTATTTGTGCTTCAACAGGCAATACATCTGCATCTGCAGCAGCTTATGCAGCGAACTGTGGCATGGAAGCCTATGTATTGATTCCTGATGGTAAAATTGCCTTGGGTAAAATGAGCCAAGGTATGCGTTACGGCGCAAAAGTGATTCAAATTCGTGGCAACTTTGATGATGCATTGCAAATTGTTCGCGATATTTCTGCTGACGGCTCGATTTCTTTGGTGAATTCAGTGAATCCATTTCGTATTCAAGGGCAAAAGACTGGTGCTTTTGAGATTGTTGATGAGCTGGGTTTTGCACCTGATTTTCATGCGCTTCCAGTGGGTAATGCAGGTAATATCACTGCTTACTGGATGGGTTATAAAGAATACCATGAAAAACGTATTTCTAAAACCTTGCCGAAAATGTTGGGCTTTCAAGCAGCAGGTGCTGCACCCATTGTGAATGGCGCACCCGTTGAGAATCCTGAAACGATTGCGACAGCCATTCGTATTGGTAAACCAGCTTCTTGGAAACAAGCAGAAGCAGCGCGTGATGAATCAGGCGGTGTGATTGAAGCTGTGACTGATAAAGAGATTCTACAAGCCTATGATATGCTGGCATCGATGGAAGGTGTGTTTTGTGAGCCAGCATCTGCGGCTTCGGTGGCAGGTATTATCAAGCTTAATAAAGCAGGTTATTTTAAGCCTGGTGATAAGATTGTTTGTACCCTTACAGGCAATGGTCTGAAAGATCCTGACACAGCCATGCAAGGCATTGCAACTCCGATTACCATTGATGCGACGCAAGATGCTGTGCGCCGTGTTTTGGAGTCATAAGCATTAAGTGAGCATCCCTTTATTGCTTGTTACACATGGACTTATCTCAAATCAGGATGGACTAACACTCCATCCTGATTTGTTTTCATGGCAACGGTTATTGGTAAAGCGTAAGCAACAGTGGTTTGATTGTAGCTCGAAGAATCCTTTGGCATTGTATGCAAAAATATTGGAT
>Ga0256829_1003766_pt1 | contig 10288 bp, 6 predicted proteins | sample 131447metaG_FD_185979 | JGI IMG/M metagenome (GOLD analysis project Ga0256829, IMG submission 185979) | Hydrothermal vent microbial communities from Lau Basin, Pacific Ocean - 131-447 | ecosystem: Environmental > Aquatic > Marine > Hydrothermal vents | place: Pacific Ocean: Lau Basin | collected...
TTGCCAGTCTGCAGGGACAGTTGCACGAAGAACAGGGCAAGTCTCTGGTCTATACCCGCGCGTTGGGCCAGTTACAGGCGAAAATGGCCAGACTGGATGCTTTGGGCTCTCGTCTGGTGAATGTAGCATCACTGAATAAAGCCGAATTTAATTTTTCTCTGGCGCCCGCGCTCGGCGGCCTACGCCAGCCGGGTGCACAGCTGAGCGCAGCTGTTGAACAGAAGAGCATAGCGCAGGTTCATAACCGCCTGAGACAAATGGATACGCAGCTGACCGCGCTGGACTATGTGTTGGAAAGTAAACGCAACAAGTCAAATGCCATGCCGCATACCTGGCCGACTAAAGGTGGATGGATCAGTTCCGGTTTTGGCCTCCGTATCGATCCATTCACAGGTAAGGAGACTATGCATTACGGCGTTGATATTGCCAACAAGATAGGCGCGCCCGTACTGGCCAGTGGCGCCGGCGTAGTCAGTTTTGCCGGCAAGATGGTAGATTTTGGTAATGTCGTTGATGTCGAACATGGTTATGGTTACAAGACACGTTATGCGCACATGAGCCGCATCAGTGTTAAAATAGGCGATGTTGTCAAGGATAAACAGCAGTTGGGGCTTGTTGGTTCTACAGGTCATTCAACCGGGCCCCATATCCACTATGAAGTGCGCCATAATGGTAAGTTGATCAACCCACGGCCTTTTTTACACAGGGGCTAGTTCATCAACCGACCAGCGTGACTATTTCTCTATCCAGCTTGTGAATATGGCCAATGCGATACACGGTTTCGCCCGCATCATGCAAAACAGACGCAGCCTTTTGCGCTTCAGCTTCAGGCATGATCGCAACAAAACCGATGCCCATATTGAATGTACGATAGCGCTCATACTTCTCCACACAGGCAAATCCGAGCAGATATTCGAATACCGGTGGCACTGGCCATGATGAGATATCGACAGTGGCTGCAAGACCTGCGGGCAGGATACGCTCGATATTATCAAACATGCCGCCGCCGGTGATATGGGCATAACCGTGTACTTTAACACCGGCTTTCAGCATCGCTTTGACAGCCGGGACATACAACCGTGTAGGAGCCAAAACAGCATCAATGGCAGGCGTGCCATCAGACAGTATATCATGGCTGATATCTGCTTTACCAACCTCAATCAGTTTGCGGATCAGGGAAAAGCCGTTGGAATGGGGGCCGCTTGATGCAATGCCCAGCATCACATCACCGCCGCTGATCGTGGCGCCATCAATCATGGCGGGACGATCAACTACACCGACTGAAAAACCACCGATATCATAGTGCCCCGGCGCATACATGCCCGGCATTTCCGCCGTTTCACCGCCAATCAGAGCACATTCGCAGACACGGCATGCTTCGGCAATACCTTCAACCACTGCTGCCATCGTTTCGTCATCCAGCTTACCTGTCGCCAGATAATCGAGGAAAAACAGCGGCTCCGCCGCCTGCGCAGCCATATCATTGACGCACATCGCAACAACATCAATGCCAGCTACATGCGGACGACCATGCTGCTGCAACAGCAGCAACTTGGTGCCGACGCCGTCGGTGGATGCAACCAGCACCGGTTCCTGCATATGCTTGAAATTAGCACTGAACAACGCGCCAAAACCACCCAGACCTCCGATCACTTCCGTACGGGTGGTGGAGGCTACAGCCTGCTTGATGCGACCGACAAAGGCATTACCGGCATCGATGCTGACTCCGGCATCGGCATAAGTCAGGGTGGGTTTGTTATCTGTTGTCATACAATCCTCTAAACGTCGAGATTCTGTACTTTCAGCGCATTGTCCTGAATGAAACGACGTCGTGGTTCCACTGCATCACCCATCAGGGTGGAGAAAGTTTCATCCGCATTCACTACATCTTCCAGCATTACCCGCTTGAATACACGATTGGTCGGATCCATCGTCGTTTCCCACAGCTGCTCCGGATCCATTTCACCAAGACCTTTATAGCGCTGGATAGCCAGACCCTTGCGGCCTTCAGCCTCAATGATTGATGACAGTTCATCAAAATGCGTGATTGGCCAGTTCTTTTCGCCGTGCGTCATATATGCGCCACCATCTACCAGGTTCTGGATAGATCCACACAGCTTTTGAGTTTCACTAAATTCAGCTGTACCGACCAGATCCTTGTCCAGTCGTGAAATCATCACCCGGCCATGATCGCGGCGCTGAAACTGTACCCAGAACGTGCCGTCATCCTCATTCGCCATCACTTTCCAACTTAATATCTCATCTGCACGCGCACTCTGTTGGAAAGCCCAAGTCAGCGCCTGCATGCGCTCTTCCAACATCTCCCTGTTACGCATCATTTTCAAGCTGGTTTTACCGCTCTCAACTAGCAGCTTGAGTACCTTGCTATCAATACGCTGTGACAAACGGTTCAGCAGACGCTGCAGGCGATGAATGCTGCGCACTGCGGTTTGCAGTCGCTCGCCAGTTATGGCCCGGCCACGCCCGGATGAAAAATATTCCTTACCTGCAGAGCCATGCTCGAGCAGAAACTCAAACAGACCGCCGTCATTGGCAATATAGCGGGATTTTTTGCCGCGCGTCACACGATACAGAGGTGGTTGAGCGATATACAGATAACCGCGTTCGATCAATGCCGGCATCTGGCGGTAAAAGAAGGTCAGCAACAGCGTTAAAATATGCGAACCATCCACATCGGCATCAGTCATGATGATAACCTTGTGATAACGCAGTTTGGAGATATCAAAATCGTCCTTGCCGATACTCGTGCCAAGCGCCGTAATCATCGTACCAATTTCCTGCGATGACAGCATTCTATCAAAACGGGCCTTTTCCACATTCAAAATCTTGCCCTTCAGTGGTAAAATAGCTTGCGCTTTGCGATCACGTCCCTGTTTGGCTGAACCTCCGGCAGAATCGCCCTCCACCAGGTACAGCTCCGACAGGGCAGGATCTTTTTCCTGACAGTCGGCCAATTTGCCAGGCAGGCTGGATATATCGAGTGCGCCCTTACGCCGGGTCAAATCGCGTGCCTTGCGCGCTGCTTCACGCGCCGTCGCCGCTTCAGCAACTTTGCTGACCACACGCATGGCCTCTTTCGGATTTTCCTCAAACCACTCCGCCAGCCTTTCATTGACCACGCTCTCAACAATCGGGCGCACTTCCGATGACACCAGTTTCTCTTTGGTCTGAGATGAAAATTTCGGATCGGGTACCTTGACCGATAACACCGCCGTCAAACCCTCACGGCAATCTTCACCAGTCAGGCTGACCTTATGTTTTTTCAGCAATCCGCTGGCAGCGGCGTAATTATTAATACAACGGGTTAATGCACCGCGCAGGCCAGCCAGATGCGATCCACCATCCTTCTGGGGGATGTTATTGGTAAAACAGAAGACGTTTTCCTGATAGGAATCCGTCCACTGCATGGCCAGTTCCACTCCGACATCATTTCTTTCGATCGATATCGACACGCAATCGCTATGCAACGGGGTGCGTGTCCGGTTCAAATGGTCGATAAAAGCGGAAATACCACCTTCATATTCAAATACTACCTTGTGATCGGTACGTTCATCCAACACTTCGATATGCACGCCGCTATTAAGAAAGGATAATTCTCGCAGACGCGCCGCCAGAATATCGAAAGACATATTACGATGAGAAAAGATATCCAGACTGGGCAGAAAACGCACTTCGGTGCCCGTTCCCCTGGCATCGCCTATCACCTTTAACGGTTCAACCGGTTCACCCATTAAATATTTCTGATAATGCACATGACCTTCGCGGCGTACCAGTAACTCTAGTGATTCTGACAATGCATTGACCACCGATACACCCACGCCGTGCAGGCCACCGGATACCTTGTAGGAATTATCATCAAATTTACCGCCGGCATGCAGCACTGTCATAATCACCTGAGCGGCCGAGCAGTTTTCTTCATCATGCATACCTACAGGAATACCTCGTCCGTTATCGCGTACGGTAACCGAATCATCCGAATGGATAATGACCTCAATCTTGTCACAGTGACCGGCCAGCGCTTCATCTATGGCATTATCGACCACCTCAAACACCATGTGATGCAGGCCGGTACCGTCATCGGTATCGCCGATGTACATACCCGGTCGCTTGCGTACCGCATCCAGTCCGCGCAGCACCTTAATATTGCCTGCGCCATATTCTTCCTTGTTCTGAGAAGCGCTCATGCTGCTTCCTCCAATTTTATTGCTTGTTCCGCTACAACTGTAGGGACTATTGCTGCGGTCATATTTCTGTCATCCAGCGCACACAGGCCCTGAGCGGACAAAACCTGTATGTCGATATCAATCTGATCTGGAACTGTGATACCTGCCGGCGCTGTCATCAAGACCTGCGCATGGCTTTGCTGTAAACGCTCCAGCACCCTGCATTGCCGTTCACTATCCAGTGCTTCCAGGCAATCATCCAGCAGTAACACCGGAATCAGGCGGCGATAACGCATCCATAGCCCGCACTCTGCCATTTTTAGCGCAATGGCGGCCAGCCTTTGCTGACCACGTGAACCGGCGCTTCTGATTTCCCGCTGTTGAAACTGGATACGCACAACATCGCTATGCGGACCAAAACGCAAGCTGCCTGCTCGCCTGTCCTCTTCACGCCTGTCAGCCAATCTGCGCAACCAATCCTGCCTCTGATAGTCGGTCACACTCATTTCCAGACTGACAGGATATTCTGTTAGCTGCAGCTCATCAACCAGCAGCGCATTAAGCTCTTCAACCAGACCCTGACGTGTGGCGACAATCGGTTCACCATGGCAGACAATCTGCTGCTCCCATACCGTCAATTCATCCGCTCCCGCACGCTGTCGCAGTAGACGTGAGCGCTGCATAATAGCACGCATGTAATGCTGGTAGTGCGTACGTACCGATTCAAAACAGGTCATAGCCAGCGTATCCAGCCAGCGCCTGCGCTCGCCCGGCGCGCCATCTATCAACCTGCGTCCCTGTGGCGCCTCCACCAGTACCGGAAAACTTTCACTGACATCCTTGCGCCGTTGAATATCACGTCCTTGCAGGCGAATAGTTGTCTGACCGCGTCGGCCTGCTACGGATAAATGCATGGGACCAAAACGTTGCCACTGGCCATGAATCATAAATCGCTGTTCGCCGTGTCTGAGTAAAAAAGGATCACGGGCCTGACGAAAGGAACGCCCGTGCGCCATCATATACACCGATTCCAGCAAGGTTGTTTTTCCACAACCATTGACGCCAATGACCAGATTCATGCCGGGAGTACAGGACCAGATAAGTGCTTGATGACAGCGCAGGTGACTTAATGTCACCTGACGCACAGATAATGGCGTTGCCAATTGAGGATTATTTTCCGTCAACGGCAACCCTTCATCGTGATTAATGAGTGCATAATTCAGCTTAAATCCGCAATGGCATAATAACGTAACGTGATTGTTCATTGTCTTCACCGTAAATAAGGATGGGAGACAACTCATCTTTCAGCTCCATACGCACGGCAGGTGAGCGAATGGCACCAAGCGCATCGCGCAGATAACGCCCATTAAAACCTATAGCAACCTCATGCCCGGCATACTCTGCAGTAAGATGCTCTTCGGATTCTTCCTGCTCGCTATTATGTGCCGATATATCCAGCCCATGATCAGAAAAGTTCAGCCGAAGATCATGAGTAAATTCGTTCGCGACAATCATATTTCTGCGCAGCATCTGATCAAACGAAGCCCGCTCAATTCGTGCAATATCCGGATTATTAACGGGAATAACATCCTGATAAACAGGAAAACGTGCATCGATCAATTTTGAGGTCAACACATCGGCACCTGCTATCAATCGAATCTGACGCTCACTAATAAATAATTCAATCTGTCCCTGATTCTCTTCGCATAGCTTCCTGATTTCGACGACAGCTTTTCTCGGTACAATGCAGGAAACAGTGTTGGTGGTTTGTTGCAAGTGTACTTCTGATAAGGCCAGACGATGACCATCGGTAGTAACAAGTCTGAGGTTCTGCCGGTCATCCAGTTCAAACAGTGTACCTGTCAGGTATTTACGTGTTTCATCCGTTGACATGGCAAAGGATGTCGCAGCAATCATATCGGCCAGAGAATCACCCGCTAGCGAAACAGTAACTGCATCTTTCTGTTCTGCCATGGAGGGATATTCATCAGCCGGTTGGGTCATGACCTTGAAACGTGAAAGGCCACTGACAATCGACAGAAATCCATGACCTGTTGTCAGTGATACAGCTATTTCCGCATCCAGTTCACGAATAATCTCAAATAACTTTTTGGCTGATATGGTAATTGAACCGCTTTCTTCAATCGTTCCATTAATATAGCTACGGATACCGACTTCCAAGTCTGTAGCTGTGAGAGCAATGCTATCCTGATTGGCTTCAATTAAAACGTTAGCAAGGATCGGAATGGTATGTTTTTTTTCAACGACGCTCTGGCATCGCTGCACCAACTGTAACAGTGGGGTTCTGGGTAACGTTATTTTCATGCCTGTTTCCTTTTATCAACTTTTTTAAAAAATCTTCGTCATTACAGGAGCTGTGGATAGTGTACATAAGAGGCTTACTCACCGGAATATTTATCTTTCATCTAAAGCCATCCTGTGTATATGATTCCCTGAGGTTGGTAGAATTATATGGGAATAATCACACACCCGGCTGCCTAGTTTAGCGTTAAACAGAGTTATACTCAATCAATATACAGTGTTTCTATTAGTATTCATCTTCCTTTGTTTCCGTCGATGATCAGCGTTTTAGCTGAGCTATAATACGACTTATTTCTTCATCAAAATTTTCATCTTCTGTGCGCATTTTAGCAATTTTTCTAACTGCATACAGGATAGTCGTATGATCTTTACCACCAAATCTGGCCCCGATTTCAGGCAAAGACATGGTAGTTAACTCCTTACAGGCATACATGGCTACCTGCCGTGGAAAGGCGATTGTACGACTACGTTTACTCGAAGACATTTCGCGAATATGGATATTGTAATACGTAGCGATCTGCTTTTGTATGTCCTCAACAGAAATGGCGCGCATTTCTTCATGCAGTAAATCGCGTAAGACATGGCGGGCGAAAGTTACATCAATCGTGCGACCCGTAAGTGTGGCATGGGCTGTCAGGCGAGTCAGCGCACCTTCAAGCTCTCGCACATTATTGGTAATCCTAGTTGCCAATAAACTGGCAACATCTGGATCCATCCGGACGCCGGCCAGTTCAGCCTTGCTTGATAGAATGGCTAACCTAGTTTCCAAATCAGGTGGCTGGATATCCGCGACCAACCCCCAATTAAAACGTGAGCGCAAGCGTTCCATAAGGTTGGTTAAATCGCGCGGACTTCGATCAGAGGTGAGAATGATCTGTTTTTTTATTTCATACAGGGCGTTAAATGTGTGAAAAAATTCTTCCTGAGTTCGATCCTTGCCGGCAATAAACTGGATATCATCGATTATCAGAATATCAACCTGACGATACTGGTTGCGGAAACTATCGGTGGAGCCGTTGCGGATGGCCTGAATTAACTCATTGGTAAATCGTTCGCCGGTTCGGTAGGCAATACGGTAGCTGTTTTTGGATATCAGCGTATTGGCCACAGCATTGATCAGATGGGTTTTACCCAACCCAACGCCACCATACAGATACAGAGGGTTGTAGATTTCACCGGGTTTCTCAGCCACAGCTTGTGCTGCGGCGTGACAGAATTCATTACCTGAACCAACTATAAAATTTTTAAAGGTAAAACGTGGGTCAATATAACCATCGACCAAGGATAAACGGGTCTGATCAGGCGTATCCTGTTTATGGTTATCCTGTGTGCCCAGTAATGGGTTAATGACGTAAGAAATATTGACATCAGAGCCCGCCGTTTCTTTTACCAATTCGGCTATACGTGTTGCATAACTGTTTCTCAGCCCGTCAAGAAAAAAGCGACTGGCAACGGCAAGGATAAGTTGTTTGCCATCCTGTGTTGCGCTAACAGGACTGATCCATGCATCAAAGCGCGATTCAGGAACCTCTTCTTTCAACCTATCCGAGATTCGTTGCCATAGAGAATATTCATTTACGATTGTCATCGGCTGAATTGTACATGCTTACCATTTATCATCCAGTTGAAACAACAAGTAATCATCCAGGATTATACCTTCATAGTTCTGCAGTACTTATTGTGTCGGGTTGAAAATAACCCGATATGGGAATCGTTTAATCTCCTCTCTATTACCTTTTGTTAACTATTTTTAAAAAATCATCATCATCATAGGAGCTGTGGATAGTGTGGATAAGCAGTTTATTTGTTGATATGATTGTTACAGACGTGTCTAACTCCTGTGCATGAAAAGGTGTCAAGGTGTGGAATAGATGGGTATAATCAGCTATAAAGCGTTTTGGTTCCGTATTTCGGTTAGTTATACTCAAACTATTCACAGTTAATAAGGGTAGAACTGCACAGCTTATTTATCTGCCGGATTTTTACTTTAGATGTGCTGAACAGCCCGTCCATGAGCGCTATAATGACTGTTGACGATATGATCAATACTTGACTCTATTTATCCAGCATTTACCATGCGCGACCATTTTTAAACGCATGAAGGTCTGAGGAGAAAACCATGAGCTTTACATACAAGCCGAGTAAAATTCGTCGCACACGCCGTCATGGTTTCCGCGCACGCATGGCAACCCGTTCAGGTCGCACGATTTTAAATCGTCGTCGTGCCAAGGGACGTAAAAGTTTAAGCGTCTGAATCATCGGTTCCCTAAATTGTTACGTTTGCGTTCCAAGACTGATTTTTCAGACATGCGCAAAGCAAAACGACTTAACAGTGGTTGTATTCGTCTAATCTATCGAAACAATGGGTTGGGATATTCTCGGCTGGGACTGGCTGTATCGAGAAAATTTGGTAATGCGGTTCAGCGCAATCGTTTCAAGAGGTTGATACGGGACCGATTTCGCCGTTCTGATTGCCATGCGGCGGCGCTTGACTTATTACTTGTGCCGATTCGTAAGGCGGATCATATAAGTGATGTTGACCTTGATTTTTCCAGGGCGTTGTCATTGCTAGAAAGCAGAATGGGTGTGAAAAAAGATTGTGCATAAATTTGTAATTGCTCTAGTTCGTGCTTATCAGTTATTTCTTTCACCTGTGTTGCCTTCGCGATGTATTCATACGCCCAGCTGTTCTCAGTATATGATTGAGGCGATTCAGCGCCATGGCGTCTGTCATGGAGTTTGGCTTGGCATCAAGCGTCTGTTACGGTGTCACCCGTTTTCCAGGGGCGGCTATGACCCGGTGCCATAAGGGGTTACGTTTGGATCTGACAAGGGAGAGATAAACATGGATCAACGCAATATGATTCTGGCTTTTGCACTGTCGATGATAGTGCTGCTGGGATGGGGTTATATTTCTCCACACCAGAAAAAACAGGTTCATCAGCAGCTTGCGCAAGTCAGGGACAGTGGAGCGGATACGCAAGCCGGAAAGTCCTCTGATACCGGCAAGCCGTTAACGGGCCTACCTGCAGTCGTGAATGGTTCTGTTGCAGAAGCAAACCCTGCTCTTTTTCCAGATAAGCACTATACAGCCAGTAATAATTTAGTGCATTTAACTATAAATGCAAAAGGTTGGTTTACCCAGGCCAGGCTGGATAAATATCGCGTTTCAATCAAACCTGACGCAGCCAATGTGTCGGTGCTGAATATGGGGGGTAAGGGACAGCGTTCCGTTTATATCACCTCAGGCGTTGTTGGTCACAAGCTTAAGCAAGGATTCCGTGCGCTTAAGCATTCACCGCATTCGATAACCATGCAGGCAGTGCTTGATAATGGTGCGATCTGGCAGCGCCAGATTTCACTGGTTAACGGGTCGTATATTGTTAATGTAGTGGATAGTATTACAGGCGGCAGCGGAGATAAGATATTTCGTCAGGTTATAGATCGGAACCCTAATAAAAAATTAAATACATTTTATGAACATATGGGTCCTACTGCATTGCTGGACGGTAAAATGGAAATGCCGGATTATAAAGATTTGGATAAAAAAGGTGAGATTCGTCGAACTGCAGTTGGTGGTTGGACTGCGATTATGAGTCGTTATTTTATTGCGGCGCTAATTAGTAACAAGAAGCAGGATTACCATTATTATTTCAAGGGTGCTGGGGATACCTACCAGGCCGGCCTGATTGATAATGGTAAGGTGGTTGGAAACCATATTGTATTTCATTCAAAAATGTATATTGGTCCCAAGTCGATTGCGATCTTGAAAAAAGCTGATG
>Ga0256829_1003767_pt1 | contig 10282 bp, 11 predicted proteins | sample 131447metaG_FD_185979 | JGI IMG/M metagenome (GOLD analysis project Ga0256829, IMG submission 185979) | Hydrothermal vent microbial communities from Lau Basin, Pacific Ocean - 131-447 | ecosystem: Environmental > Aquatic > Marine > Hydrothermal vents | place: Pacific Ocean: Lau Basin | collected...
CGAATCTCAGGACCTATAATTTCTCGCGCCTCTTTGCCGTAAATCTTATCTACCTCATACCATGCGGCAAACTCATCACCTTCTAGCGGATAAGTTTTAAGCAGCGGATAGCCTTCCCAGTCATATGGCATTAAAATACGTTTTAAAAACGGATGATTATTTGCTTTTATCCCAAACATATCATACATTTCTCTTTCAGACCAATCAGCACTGCGAAAGAGCTTTTCAACACTATTGATTGCTTCATCTTTGTCTATAAAACATTTTATGCGAATACGTTTTCTTTTTTCCATTGATAATAATTGATAAAAAATCTCAAACTGATTTTGTTTAGCCAACCAGTCAATAGCACTCATTTCAGAGAGCTGTGTATAATCCAGTTTATCCCGCAATAACTTCAAAACTTTATAATTATCGCTTGCATTAATATACACAACCATCTGTCCTATTTGGATATAGGCATCATGAATTGTAAAGTTTTCTTTTAAGACAGTCAAATCAGAAGCGAAAACCTCATCACTGCTAACATCTTGTTTTGGTACCTGTGGAGATACATAAAATCTATCTGTATAATAAGGCTTCGCCTGTACATTATCTTTAGGTTTATAAGTTCTCATCTATATCAACCTCTTTTTCACTTGTGATTTATCTGCTTTTTGAGCCCTTATCTTTTTTTGCAGCAACATAACACCATACTGTAGTGTCTCAGGACGCGGTGCACAGCCTGGCAAGTATAAATCAACAGGAATTATCCTGTCAACGCCTTGAACAGTAGAGTAAGTGTTAAACATGCCACCTGTATTTGCGCAAGAACCCATGGAGATAACCCATCTAGGCTCTGCCATTTGGTCATATAGTCTTTTAATAAATTCGGCATGTTTTTTTGTTAGAGTCCCGGCAACTATCATAACATCAGACTGCCTTGGAGAAGCTCTAAATATCGTACCGTATCTATCAAAATCAAAACGAGAAGCACCCGATGCCATCATCTCTATACCACAGCATGCAAGGCCGTATGTAAGTGCCCATACTGAATTGGATCGTCCCCAGTTTACAACTTTGTCAATCGTTGTAAGTGCAACAGGCAAGCCGCCATCTTGTGAATAATTTACTTTATGCTGTGCCATTGCAGGGCTCCTTTTCTCCAAGCGTATATAAAACCGATTGCTAATAAAACTATAAAACCTATCATCTCCGTAAAGCCAAACCAACCAAGATATTTAAAATCAACCGCCCAAGGAAACATAAAAACTATCTCCACGTCAAAAAGTATAAAAAGCAAGGCAAATAGATAAAATTGCGGTGACAACCTGTTTGGCTGTTTTGTAACTTCAGGCCCACATTCATAGATAGAGAGCTTTATCTTTTCCGTATCTTTAGATGCTAAAAAATGACTTACAAAATGTGCCATTTTTGTAGTTAAAGTAAAAGCACCGAAAGTTAATGCAAATAATAAAAATGCACCTAGATATGCGTGCGCATGATATATATGCTCCATGTAATCCCCACTTATGTTATTGTTTACTCTAATCACGATAATACCAAGCAAAGCATAAAGACCCGCTTATATAATTTTGCCGCAAGCCAAATATTATCGAAAGAATAATTTGCATTACTATAACAAAATAAATATTAAATAAATAAGTAATCTTATAGTTCAATCTAAGCTATGTTACAAATTGTAATAGATATATATTTTAGATTACAAAAGTGTGTCAACATGTAACACTATTTTATAAATCCCATCAATCTTTCATTATCAAAGTTGCCGGATTGCTCTTTTTGAATCTGTGCCTTAAATTCATCTAGTGTAAAAACCGGACTCTCCTTAACGGCTACACTATAAGCGGTATTTTTGATAATTAAGCTTATCTGCCCTCCGGTTAATGGATATTTAACAAGTTCATCAATGCTAAACGTATCTTCAAAATCTGCATTTTTAGGCAACATCATCCGCCACAGTTGGCGTCTTTGTTTCTCATCCGGCTTTTTAAATTCTATTTTGTAGTTAAAACGCCTTGAAAAGGCGGTGTCAATATTTTCAAGAAGATTTGTCGTAGCAATCAAGATACCTTTAAAGTTTTCTATCTGTTCTAAAAATATATTTTGCATCTGGTTATGCATCTGCTCAACTCCGCTACCCGCCCCGCTTGTTCTGGCACTCAAAAACTGATCTGCTTCATTTAATAAAAGTATCGGTTCAGTTTTTGATTTGGCAACTAAATCATAATATGTATCAAAAATCTTACGTACATTTTTCTCACTCTCACCGACATACATGGAGAGTATTTTAGAACAGTCAAAGCTCAGCACCTGTCGTTTTAAAGTTTTTCCAAGCGAGTAAGATGTAAGCGTTTTGCCCGTACCTGGGGGTCCGTAAAAGATTATACGAGCATCAATACCGCTTTTTTTATCTTTGATGCCCCATGCAACAAGCCTGGCTACAACATCTTTATCCACCTGTTTAATCAGAGCCTGAAGTGTTGCTTTTGTTTTGTCATGTAGCACCACGTCATCTAGTGTCGTTTCAGGATCTACAAGTTCAAAAATCTCCTGCTCTTTAATAAGCGTATCTAGTTTTAATTTGATAGCTTTTTTCTTTTTTTGAGGATGGATAATCGACTGCAATACCTCTTCAGAGATAAAAAACGACCTTGCAATTCCCCCAAACGGATTGAGCATCTCTTCATAATCCATAATACCGCTGCCAATAAGCCTGGAGCCCTCTTCAAGCAATGATCTGTTTTTTATGCGCTCATATTCATCGGTTGATATCAAATCAATCAAAGTGTTCATATCCCTTAGCGAAGCTTCTGATGAGCCGTACTCTTCACGTAAGAGAGCTAAAAACAGTATCTCTTCTTTTGTATCAAGCTTCTTTTGCTTAAAAAATTTATTTAGCGCTATATCATCTTTCGTTTGAGCAATTCTATCAGATATTCTTGCTTCTAAAAGTTTTAATTTACTGCTAATCCTATCGATACCCAATGAATTTTCATGAACATTATGTCTTATAGCGCTCATCTTCTGATAAAGTTCAATGCGATAAAACTGATCTTGCAAATACTCTAAATGATCCGTATAAGGTTTGATAGCCGGCAGTTCAACATCCAAACTACCCTCTTCTAAAACTTTCAAAAATGATGATGTAAGAGCCACTACGCTATTTAGCAGTTCAAGCATTGTGGCATCTGCAATTTTAATTGGTGTAAATGTTTTTTGATGCAGCCATCCTAGCTCCAATAACTCTTTTACCTCTTGCAGATGATACAGATATTCATATTCCTGCTCGCCATAAATATCTTGCATAATCTCTAAAACAATAATTTCCTCACTGCCTTGTATATATCTTTTGCTCATATATTGGAGAATTTTTGCTTCATCTGTACTGCATTTTAACTGCGGATACAAAACAGTTGTCTGTACATCTTTTGTTTCAATAAAATCGATTACATTTTTCAAATTTGTTCTTCTTTCTTAATCTGTTCTTTTAGTACCCGTTTTAACACTTTTCCCGTTGCTGTTTTAGGAAGATCATCTACAAAATACACTGCTTTTGGTATCTTAAAATTAGCCAATTTGTCTTTTAGATCATTCTTGACTCTCAACTGGGTTATTGATTTTCTATCAACATTATCTTCAAGTTCAACAAATGCGACAGGTACTTCACCGTTTTTTGTATCTTTTTTGGCTACTACGGCAGATGTTTTTATATACGGTAGATGAGTGAGTGCCTCTTCTATCTGACGAGGGTAGATATTTATACCTTTTGAGATTATCAAGTCTTTAATACGATCAACTATATAAATAAAACCGTCTTCATCCATTTTGCCCATATCTCCGGTTTTGAGCCAACCGTTACAAATTGTCTCTTTAGTTTTCTCTTCATTATTTAAATATCCCATCATAACACAATCACCATGCACTATAATCTCACCGGTTTCCCCGCGCGGCACTTCAACCATATCTTCATTGACTATTTTCACCTCATATCCGGGTAAAGGCTTGCCTATGGAATATGGACGCTGATGCTCCAATGTATTTACGCTGACACCCGGTGAGCATTCGCTAAGACCGTACCCCTCCAGCATCTTAGCACGTTTAAAAACTCGTGTATATTTATTTAATGTATCTTCGCTTAGTGCGGATGCGCCTGATATAAACAAACGAATAGAATTAAACCAAAGAAAATACCACGGTAACTTAGCACGAATAAGAGCATTATATACATCCGGAACGCCTAAAAATACCGTTACTCTCTTTAAAAGAGTCTGTTTTAAAATATTGCTAAAAGGATGCAGTTTTTTAATAATAAGTATAGAAGAGTTGGTAAAAATCGGCAACATCGTCATGATAGTAAAAGTAAAAGCATGAAACATAGGCAGATACACTATAAATCTATCTTTGGTAGTTACTTTAAAAAGCATGCTTCCGCTAATCATATTTGAAAAAATATTTCTATAACTAAGCATGGCGCCCTTTGGATTACCGGTAGTGCCTGATGTGTAAAAGATAACCGCTAACTCGTCTAAATCTTTATTTGCAGGCAAAACTGATGATTGACCCAATCCGTCTTGCATGTCGCTAAAGAGTATATTATGCTCATCTAGCATGGGAGCATCGTCAATCCATATAATTTTATCAAGCCCGGTTATCTCGCGTAATCCGTTTATCTCTTTTTTAAACTTATCAGACGTTATCAAGAGCTTGGCACTACAATCGTTTAGGATATATCTATACTCATCTTGTTTTAGCATGTTATTCAGCGGTACCGCAACAGCACCTAGTTTACAAATCGCAAAGACACTTACTATAAATTCATAACAGTTTGGAGCAATAATGGGAATCATATCCCCATCTTTAGTGCCCAAAGCATCCAAAAAATATGCAAACGCATCAACTTTTGCCAATAACTCTTTGTTTGATATATGTAAGTCATCTATTAATATAACTTTTTTATGAGGATTTGTACCGGCATTATGCACTAACATTTCATAAAAATTTTTATATGGATATTTTAATGTTTCTACCACTTTTTTCCTTTTTTAAGCAATATCTTAACATTATTGTAGCTTATCATACAAAAAAAACACTTAAGAACGCCTCTATAAATTATCAGCCTTCTATTAAAGAGTACAGCAGTTTAATCTCTTGCGGCCATAAACTCTCATCTATAGTTTCTAAGATAAGAGGAATATCATCCATTCTCTCGTCATTCATGATAAATCTAAATGCATCAAGTCCAATCTTGCCCTTGCCTATGCTATCGTGCCTATCTACATGTGAACCAAGATCCGGTTTTGAATCATTTAGATGCATACCTCTTAGATACTTAAACCCTATTATACTTTCAAATTGTGCCATTGAGATATCATAAGCCTCGCGTGTTCTTATGTCATAGCCCGCTGTAAACATATGACATGTATCAATACAGATACCGACTCTGCTTTTATCTTCAACCAGTTCGATAATACGTGCTAAATGTTCAAACTTCCAACCAAGATTACTTCCCTGACCTGCCGTATTTTCAAGTACCAAAGTAACACCTTTTGTTTTATCTAACGTTTTGTTCATTCCATCTGCTATGCGTCTTAGACACTCCTCTTCGCTTATCTGTTTCAGATGGCTTCCCGGATGAAAATTTAGTCTGTCAAGACCCAAAATCTCACATCTTTGCACCTCATCTAAAAAAGCATTTATCGATTTATCACGTTTTTCATGATCGGGATGACCTAAATTTATCAGATATGAATCATGCGGTAAAACATGGCGGGGCAATATTCCGCTTTTATCTAAAAGCTCTTTAAACTTGTCGATATCTTTGCTTTGCAGGGGCTTTGCTTCCCATCTTCGCTGATTTTTTGTAAACATAGCAAAAGCTTTTGCGCCTATGGACTGCGCATTGATTATGGCATTATATACTCCACCGCTTGTTGATGTGTGTGCTCCTACATATTTCATCTGTCCCCTTTATATCAAGAAAAGTTTTGTTGAGATATAATCTTAGCAAAACTTTACGGAGAAACCAATGCCAAAACAAACAGTAACAAATAATGAAGTTTTTTTTAAACAAGATGAGATGATTATTTCTAAAACGGACACAAAAGGTAAAATTACCTATTGTAATACTGCTTTTATCAATATCAGCGGTTACAGCGAAGCCGAACTCTTAGGCAGACCTCACAATATAGTCAGGCATCCCGACATGCCGCGCTGCATATACAAACTGCTTTGGGATACCATCAAGAACAAACAGGAGATTAATGCCTATGTGAAAAATCTCTGCAAGGACGGCTCATTTTACTGGGTGCTGGCAAATATCACGCCTTCATTTGACGATCATGATAAAATCATCGGATATTTTTCAGCAAGAAGAAAACCAAAAAAAGAGGCGGTCTTGTTTATACAAGATATTTATAAACGACTCTTAGATATAGAAAAACATCAAAACATGGACGAATCATACAAATTTTTACAAAATTTTATAGAAAAAAAAGGAACTACTTATGAGCAATTCATCCTCTCTATCTAAAATACAATATACCAATATAGCAATTTTAATTACTGTTTTTGCCTCTACCGGCGTAGTGTCGTACCTTTACGGCTTTCATCTGTTAACCGCCGGGTTAAACATCTTAAATATAATATTTGCAATTATGATTTATATGTATCTTCGTAAGATCAACATCTCCCTTGATGCTTCAAAAAATGTTCTTGAAGAAGCGGTAAAAGGAAATTTTGAAGTCAGAAAAACAAATATAGCCGAACCTGGTCTATTGGGACAGCTCTCTAGAGATGTGAACGATTTTTTAGATGAACTTGAAGTTTTTATGCGTGAAACCGATACGGCGATAGATTATGCTTCAAAAAGTAAATTTTTCAGACGGATAAACACACAAGGGCTAAACAGCGCTTTTACAAAAACTGCAATTAAAATCAATCAAGCAATAGATGCCATGGAACATGAATACAATATACAAACAGAGAAAAATTTTGCAGGTGAACTCGGTAAAACGGGAAAACCGCTTGCAGTGAGTTTTTCTATGGTACAAGAACAGTTGTCCGATGGTGTTGGCAGACTAAACCAAACAGCCAAAAATGCCGATAAAACGGCAGAACAATCCAGCCAAAGCATTGATGAGGCAAATGAAGTTATCGCAAAACTATCCACGCTGACACAACATATTGATAACAACAATCAATCCGTTCAGTCTCTTCAAAACAGAGCAGATGAAATAGGCGAAATTGTAAATCTGATCAAAGATATAGCAGAACAGACAAATCTGTTATCTTTAAATGCGGCTATAGAAGCAGCGCGCGCGGGTGAACATGGACGCGGGTTTGCCGTTGTTGCCGATGAAGTTAGAAAGCTAGCCGAGAGAACGCAAAAAGCTACCGGCGAGATAAACATCTCTATCCAAACCTTACAGCAAGAAACAGGCACCATAGCAGACTCGGCAGAGACTATGAGCAAAGTCTCAAATGAATCCACTAAAATGATTGAAAGCTTTAAAAAGATTTTAGACGGCTTTAATGTCAGCGCAAATGAGATGAAAACAGACGCACAGCAACTAGAATCAATGCTTATGATTACGCTTGTAAAAATTGACCATATACTTTTCAAGTCCGATATTTTTAGTCGGGTTATGGCTCACAAAGGCGAAGAGGGTATAAGTTCACACACGATGTGCAGGCTTGGAAAATGGTATCTTGGCGAGGCTAAAGAAAAATTCGGTAATCTTCCGGCATATTTTAAAATAGATAAATTCCACGAAGATGTACACAAGAATGCTATTTTAGCTGCGCGGTTATCAAAAGAGGGGTATAGTGAAAAAACCAGAGATAAAATATTAACAAGCTTCAAAGAGATGGAAGATGCCAGTGTTACTTTATTTGAATTGCTCGATCAGCTAAGGACTTAACGGTGATATTTTTAAAAAGATATGATTTTTAAAATCTTTAAATATAATTACATGAGAAATAACGCTATAAAATATGTTTACATGTAGATTGCTTATTTGCTGGGTAAATCCTCCCTGCACTTTTATATAATTCTTGCCTTTATATATCTTCTTGCCTAAAATAATATCTTGTAAGATGTCAGGCGGATAGCTAGAGCTTAGATATTTATCGTTAAACATCTGCTTTGTCAGGCAACCTTCACTATCAACGCAAATAAGATGATTTAGTCGTATCGTCTTCACCAGCGTACCGGCCTCATACATCTGCAATAAAACAGCATCTTTATTATGGCTTATATATCCCTCATCGGCATATCTTAGATGAGGCGATTTTATAATCACAATATCAGCACTGCTTAGCGCATAGTGCCTGATGCCGCATCCGGTAAAAAATAATAGCAAAAAAATACTTAAGCTGATTTTTGACATATTTAACCCATAGGATATAGTATCTCTTGATGAACCTTGTCGCAAGCATCTAAGATATCTTTGTCAAGCGTCACTTCCATAGCATCAAGTGAAGCTTTTAGCTGAACCATTTCTCTAGCTCCCACGATAGTTGAAGCTACAAAATCAAACTGTTTAGACCATGCAATTGCCATAGTTACGGGGTCGATCCCCCCATCACTTGCGATTTTCAAATATTTCTGTGTTGAGGCAAGGGTTTTACTGTTTAAAAATCTATGCGCCATGGCTTTTTGACGAGGAAGGTTGGAGTTATTGTACTCATAAAATCTTCCGCTTTTATTGTTTGCTTGATTGTATTTGCCACTTAACACTCCTCCGGCTAATGGGGAATATGCAAGAAGAGAAATATGCTCCTGCTTTACAACGGTTGAAAGCTCATCTAAAAATCTTCTATTTAAAAGTGAAAAATTGTTTTGTATCGACTCAAAGCGCGCAAGACCCTCGTATTTTGATGTCATTAAAGCTTTACATGTACCGTAAGCAGTATCGTTTGAAGTACCTACATATCGTACTTTTCCACTTTTTACAAGCTCATCAAACGCGCGCATCGACTCTTCGATAGGCACTACCGTATCTGGCCAGTGCATCTGATAAAGGTCGATATACTCAACTCCCAAACGCTTCAGCGAACCCTCCACCGCGCGCTTTATATGAAATCTGTCAATGGCCGTTAAGCCGTGACGAATAGGAGGAACAAACCACCCTGAAGCAGCACCTGCAACCTTTGAAGCAAGTATAACGCTATCGCGCGGCTTTGTCTTTAGCCATCTGCCCACAATCTCCTCGGTAACTCCTGCTAATTCACCGCTTGGAGGTACGGGGTAAAGCTCCGCTGTGTCATAAAAATTTACACCTCTATCATAAGCATAGTCGAGTATCCTAAACGCTTCTCTCTCATCACATTGCAAGCCAAATGTCATAGTTCCCATGCATATAGGACTGACCCTAAGACCGCTTTTTCCGATATATCTATACTCCATCTCCATCTCTTTATCTATTAGTTTTTTATGATTATAGCAACTTTTTGGATATAATTATTACACTGACACCCAATTAAAGAAAAGAGTTAGATGATGATAGCTAAAACCAAAGAGAAAAAATCTAGTTTATCCCCTTTGATAAAAAAGCAGATAGTACAGAGTCTTATGCCCTTAAACCCTGAAAAAATCATACTTTTTGGCTCTTATGCTTACGGGGTGCCAAATGAAGATAGTGATTTGGATATATGTGTAGTAAAAAACTATACAAATAAATACGAAGAAAAGCTTCAGATGAGAGAGCTGCTCAATATCATAGATATGCCAATGGATATTTTAAATCCTAAAGTAGATGAATTTGAGTTTTATAAAAATGAGATTAATTCAGTATATTATGATGTGGATAAACAAGGAGAGTTGCTATGGGACAATTCTTAAAAACATATCAAATTTTATACAAAAAAGCAGTAGTGGATTTAAATAGTGCCAAAGTTATACTTGACTCATTTAACAAAGGCGACATAGAGCTAGATCTAGAAGTTATATGCTTTCATCTTCAACAGTGTTCTGAAAAACTGATAAAATCTGTACTAGATATCAATAATATTAAATATAAAAACACACATGATCTAAAAAATCTTACAAATCTATTGGAAAAACACAGTATAATTTTAGAACAAATTGAGAGATTAGTACCCTTATCTATTTATGCTGTTGATGGAAGATATGATACTATCCAAGATGATATCAACGATATAGAAGTTTATATTGTTATCTTAAATGACTTAATCACATCAGTAGAACATATCCTAAAAGAAGAAAATTGATATGCAAACAAATAAAAAAGTAAAAAGTCAAACTCTGACCCTGTCTTCT
>Ga0256829_1003768_pt1 | contig 10280 bp, 7 predicted proteins | sample 131447metaG_FD_185979 | JGI IMG/M metagenome (GOLD analysis project Ga0256829, IMG submission 185979) | Hydrothermal vent microbial communities from Lau Basin, Pacific Ocean - 131-447 | ecosystem: Environmental > Aquatic > Marine > Hydrothermal vents | place: Pacific Ocean: Lau Basin | collected...
GTCCTAGCACTTTGACTTCTGAGAGTTCATTAAAACCCAAGTATGCACCTACGCCTCCCACTACTGCACCAATGGCACCCCCTATAAAGAGTGTATGCCCCAACAAAAGTAAATCGACCCCTGCTCCAGCCACTGCACCACTTGTTGCACCAGTAATGAGCAACTCTTTGCGTGTCAAACCAAAAACAGAGGCGGCTTCTTCAGAAAAAAGATCAATCCCATCGAAAGTAAGGAGTGCCTGCTCTTTTTCTAAATGTGCATGGTTCCATATTTTCTCTATCTGTTTTTGCGTCTTGTTTTCCAAAAGTCGTAGCTTTTCTTTGTACTTCTCTTTAAGTGCTTCTTTGTCCGCGTCTTGTGCTCCCGCATCTCCTAGTATCAAAGTTTCTATATCACTAAGCGATTCACTGACAAGTTTTGCAATAGCCTCTGCACTTTGACGAATCATCTGCGCATGATAGGCTTCAAAAAGTTTAATCGACTGCTTGACAGGAGCTATCCACTCCTCTTTGAGCTGTGCCATACTCTCAAGTATGCTAATGTGCTGTACCACATCCGTTACCATAGGGTTAAAGGTACGTACCATTTTGAAATACTGTCCCAAAGCCCTCTTCCACTCTTGTGAGTAGTCACTTTCATCTATATGGTTTATGAGTGCCATAGAGGGCTCTCCTGTCCAGCGAAGTATCTCCATCTCTGCTTCGTACTCTTCCCCATAAGGTTTTGAGCCATCTACCACGTAGATAATACCTGCACCTTCCATAATGGGAGTAAGTAGCTCTATCTCATCATTAAATTTTGCATCGTCTTTATGGGTGTTGATAAATGCCTGTACGACTTCATGACGTTTATCTGCAGCAACATCGTGCTTTTCTAACCATGCCAATACCTGTCTGGCACGTTGAAAACCTGGTGTGTCTAAGAGTTCATAGAGTATTTTGCCATCAACACTCAGAGGAAAAGAGCGTTGCTTGGTCGTGGTTCCAGGCACATCCGATATCTTCACTGTATCATCTAAAGCAAGTGCAGATACGATAGAGCTTTTCCCTTTGTTTGGATGTCCCACTACGGCAAATCTTGGATGGTTGTGTCGAAGAGATAACATAGACTTACTCCCTAACCTCTAACTTAGTACCAGAACGTTTTAACCACACTTTATGACTTCCTATCTGAGCCAATTTCTTTATCCATATTTGTATCATTTTCTCATCAGCCTTGTAGCCTTGTTCTTCAGTACCAACTGGCACAACGATGACTCTATCTACCTGCTTTACCAAAGCTTCCAAATAATCCATAAAATCCATAGTAGGAGGCTCCCATGCTTTCACATAGAGTAACACTTCTCCATGACTCTTATGAATGATTTCGGCATCCTCTTTTAAGGTATTGCTACCCCCTACATCAAATGCCAAAGGGGTGATGACCCCCATAGCATCATTTAAAACTTGGAGTTGTTCTTCTGACATTGCCCACCCCTGTGCCACGTCATAAGAAGAATCCAGAGTATTAATCGTTTGCAAAACTCCTTCTTTAGATGTAGCATGTGTTACCTCTTCCTCTTGTGCATGTGTGGAGATAATAGGTTCGTTCATATCTCTTAAAAGTGTACCCACACCTTCTAAACTAAAGAGAGACTTTTTCACAGCCATATGCCAGCCAAGTGTTGCCAAAAGAAGCATAAAAAAACGTAAAATAATGGCATAAAAAAGTGTAGCAAAAGCTAGAAATTTCCACCAATCTCCCAGTTTGGAAGCATGGCTTATCATCTCTTTACTAAGCCCATCTCCGAGTCTAAAATACTGGCTTTGTTCTATGAGTTCCAAAGACGGTACAGCAGAAGGAAACCAAGACCTCCACGCAAAAGCTAAGGTATGCAAAAAAGAGTGAAATGCTTCAGGGGTAACATGTAACGTTGTACTCCACGCAAACGCAATATCTTTTGTGGCAACCATCAATAACAGTGCCACTAACAACCCAAGCGAAAAGAAAAGTGCTATAGACTGTGAACGTTTAATGACAATCCAGTTTGCCAAGAGAGGATTGAGTTTCAAATTCTCCAAGTTCTCTTGTACCTTTCGAGGTAAAAGTGCTACGATTTTCTCCATCCAGTACGAAGGTGAGAGGTGAATAAGTACTGACCTTGACTGATGTGCTTTTATCATAGAAAACAGTGTGAGTGTCATCGTCAGAAGAGGCAAAGCAATCACCATTGCCATAAAATAGATGACATTGACAGGGGCATGACCATTATAGTTTAGCAAAGCTACTCCAGAGAAAAAACCGAGTACAAATCCAACAATGCTTAACGTCAAAGAGATACTATACAAATAGGCACTAAACCCTTCAGACAGCAAAGGTCTTTTTAACTGCTGTTTATGCTCCTCTACCCAAACCATCAACTGATTCATGGGTTTGTTTTTTAACAACACATGAGACAAGCCAAAAGCACGCCTTTGTGCCCTTGTAGTTGTATCTGCTTCTAGCAGTTGATATACATCAATATAACTCTTAAGTTTCATCTATTCAGCATCTTCAGGACAACCATAAATAATACATCTAAGATGTTCTTTATAAGCTTCATCATCATAACTATCTACACGTGCGACACCCTCTTCAAAAGCAGCTTTTGCTACAGCTGAAGCTACCCAGATGAGTGCTTCTTTGTTAAAAGGAAGAGGGATGATATGCTCTTTCCCATACTCGATATGGTCATTATGATACGCAGCCTTCACGTAGTATGGCACAGGCTCTTTGGCAAGTGCAGCAAGTGCTTTGGCCGCTGCCATTTTCATACCTTCGGTTATCTTTTTTGCACGTACATCCAATGCTCCTCTAAAGATGAAAGGGAACCCAAGTACATTGTTTGTCTGGTTGGGATAGTCTGAACGACCTGTAGCGATGATGACATCATCACGTACCTCTTTAATCTCTTCAGGGAGTATCTCTGGTGTTGGATTTGCAAGTGCAAAGATAACAGGCTCTGGAGCCATAGAAGCTACCATCTCCTTACTTAAAGCACCAGCGACTGAAAGTCCCAAAAACATATCAGCACCTTTAATGGCATCGGAAAGTGTTTTATCTTCTGTCTCTACAGCAAATGCTGCTTTATATGGATTTAAATCTGCTCTTGATGTAGATATAACCCCTTTGGAGTCACATACGACAATATTACCCACACCAAGTTTTCTATACATCTTCGCACAAGAGAGCCCTGCTGCACCTGCACCATTGACTACGATTTTAATATGTTCTACTTTTTTCCCTGTAAGTTCAAGTACATTGATAAGCCCCGCTGTAGTAATAATAGCTGTACCATGCTGATCATCATGAAATACCGGAATATCAAGTTCTTCTTTTAAGATACGCTCTATCTCAAAACATCTAGGAGCTGAGATATCTTCAAGATTTATCCCCCCAAATGTCGGGGCAATAGCCTTGCAGGTAGCTACTATCTCCTCGACAGAATGCACATCAAGCTCTATATCAAAAGCATCCACATTGGCAAATTTTTTAAAAAGAACTGATTTTCCTTCCATCACTGGCTTAGATGCTTCAGGTCCAATATCGCCCAAACCCAACACAGCGGTACCATCTGACACAACAGCTACCAAGTTAGCACGATTTGTATATTCAAAAGAGAGATTTTTATCTTTCTCTATTTCCAAGCAAGGGATAGCCACCCCAGGTGTATATGCCATAGAGAGTTCATATTGGGAGTCACAGTGCTTTGTAAGGTCAATTCCTATTTTCCCATTTTTATGGTATTCAAGTGTTTTTTCTTTCGTGATTTCTGACATATTGTACCTTCATATTAATGTATCTATTATACTCCAAATAAGATTAATGAAGTTCTATTTTTTTGGATTTTCCAATGCTTTAAAAAGTGCGATTGGCATACCTTTATCATCTAACAATGATAGATAATTTACATTCATTTTCCATGTACTAGCCTTGCCCAATACTTCAATAAATTGTGTCTCTATTTCCATATAAGGACATGCCATTCTTGTCATCGCTATATGTTTTATATCGATAGTGATAGTATTATCCTTACCTTCATATTTACCAAGCATATCATTACAGCCTGAAGCACCTTTAAAGGTACCTTTCCCCTCTTTCATATCTGAAAATACAATATGTGCATCACGGCTCATTTTTTCTGAAGAGCTCAGGTGTTCATGTAAGTCTATAAGTTTCCAATAGGTTTTGGAAAAAGTAATATTTTGCTCTGCATTAGATGGTGTGGTAGTGTTGTCATTAGCATAGAGTGAAAAAGGAAGTAAGACAAAAACAGAGAGTAATAAAGCCTCAATTTTAGCTGGCATCATAGACTCCTTAATGCTTCAGGGTATTCTATTATACATCAAATCACTAAAAGAACCTAAGAAAATCCTAAGATTAGCTTAAAATTGAGAAAATTATCTAAAACAATCTATTCAAAATACTCTTCTAAAATTTTGGGAAAGAGTTTCATGGTCTTTCTCGCTTTTTCTATTTTGGGTTCAAAAACTACAGCAGTTGCAGGATAGTTGGCAATAAATTCATCGTAAATCGCTATTTTATCTTCAAAATGGTTTTTCATCTCATCAAGCACTGCTACCATATTTTCTTTATGCACTGCATATTTCATAAGAAGTTCAAACATACGTTTACGTGGATGTATAGCCATATCATCACCTGCTACAGAAGCAATATCCTTTATATCCCAACGTGATACATAAATACCACTGACAGATGGCGCCAAAATTTGGGCATAAAGTGCTTCTGTATAAGAAGGGTAATCTCTCAGATTTGTTTCATCTGTTTCGCAACTTCCATCAATACATGCATCTTCGTTTATATTAAAGTTTTCAAACTCTTTTCTTAAATCATTCATATCTCTCATTTTATACTCCTATTAATAGTGGTATATCATCCACTTCTATTGCTACATCAAACCAACGTTTTGCCAATATCATCATTTTGGCAACAAAAAGATTTTGCTCATCAATCAGTTCAGGCTGTAAAAACAGTGCTTTGGCATTATCATCCAGACAATACCCATAGACTTTACCATCTACTACTTCAATAAAATCTATACGTCTCTCTCTTGTGGCACAACTATCAAGCTTCGCACAGTATTCGATTGCCTTTTGCGAGAACTCTTTTTCTATCATCATCTTATCCACTTTCGATGATGCTACATTACTCATAGTGAAATCAAAATGTTCATCAGTAATATTCAATGCAATTGCAGTGGCATTTTTACCATTATGTTTCAGGATTTTATTAAAATATCGTCGCATATACCCTGTTTGCGCATTATAACCAATAATAGTACATAAGGCAGTATCGGGTTTTATTTCGTGAGGCTTCATTATACTGTTCTCCTTGAAAATGAGCAAAGCTCACTTTCAATTCCTCTCACTAAAGCTTCATCTATCGATTCAGATCTTATCATTTTTTATCCTCATCTTTTTCTTCTAACGCTTTTTCCATGCGTTTGGCATTCTCATGTAAGAACATAGCTTCCTCTTCGTCCTCTTTACAGCGCATGCACTCCAGTGCACCTCCAGTATAGGTAAACGGATTACCACACTCATTACAACGTCGTATATCAAAACTTGCCAAAGTTCTCTGAGTTGGTTCAAACAATTCTTTGATCTCATAACCTGGTTGTAACTGTATTGCTTTTGGCTCACAAACGTCATGACAGAGATGACACTTGACACAGAGCATCGCATCAAAGTTAATCAGTGAAAACTTGGTATCACTTGAGAGTGCACCTGTTGGACAGATACGATAACAGATTTGACAATTGTTACAACTCTCCTCAACAAACTTTTGAGATGTAAAACTCACCTCTTCTTCTGGCAATACTTCAAACACATCTGGCACACCTGCACGCTTAAGTGTTGTAAAAAGTATTTTGCGTTTATTTGGAAGTTGTTTGTCTTTTATCTTGGAGATGATGTCATCACCAATCTCAAACAGTTGTAACTCCTCGGCATCTACTGCATCATCAAAAGCCTTTTTATGCTTTAACGCACCTTTTATAGAAGCTGATGCTAGAAAATCACGACGCGATGCTTCTTGACTACTCTCATTTTTTTCAACAGAGATCTCTTCATCTAGATTGGTTTCTAACTGTTTCTCAGAAAATGAAGAGAGCACAAAGTTTGCTTCTTCTATACGCGATTCTATCTGCTCTAAAACATGACTGCCTTCATCATAACTTGCCAAGTCCAAAACCACAGGTTCATCACTCGCCAATGCTAAGGAAATAAGATGCTCGACACTCAACACAGAAATACAAGGTACATTAAATTTAGGACTGATAAGCCTTACTTTTGATTCAAGAAAAGTAAAAAAGAACTCTGTGGTAGAAAAATCAGAAAGAGAAAATGCTTCTGTCGGACATGCTCCTACACAGGCTGCTGCTTCGACACCCGTACTCACTTTAAAACTAGGCAAATTCTCCTGCATAATAATACTTTGGGGTGCAGCATGTACACACTTCTCACAAATGGAAAATTTACTTTTGGCACGAACACACAGGCCTACATCAAAATGTAATTTCATTGACTAGTTTTCTTCTTTACAATGTTGGGTTAATTTCTCTGAAACATACTGGAAATCACTTAGTAAAAATTCTAGTGTCAATTCTGCACCATCATGGTAAAGTGGTGTACGTGACTCACGCTTAGCGTTAATAAGGAACATCGGTGCCCACTCAAGTAAATGGTCTTTTAAGAAACCATGTTGTATTTGAAGTACTTCACAGATACCTTCTTTGTCATCAGCATCCAATGCTTTTTGCAGTGCGACACAAAGCATATACATAAACTCTAACTCCACACCAATATGATCGGGGCTAAGCACTCTTGCTCCACTGAGATTTACACGGAAGTCCAATGCATTATAGAGTTCAAGTACAGGGTTATCTCCTCCACTCTCTATCATCTGATCTTCACGTGTATAAAATGTCTCATACGGTACCAAGTGCATAATAAAAAGGTTCGCAAAATCAACATTATAATAACGTTCAATAAGTTCAGGCACTTCTACCTCTTTACGCTTAGACCAATCTCTATAATGTGGGAAAAAAGAGAGTATATCTTCATCACTTTCTATCTGTTTCAAAAATGACTCATCTACTTCCTTGAGCATCAATCTTGATATTAAACCATAAATTGCAATACGGTTTTGTATATCTTGTTTCATTCTATTCATTGTTTACCTTTTATCAGTCTCTAACAGAGTATTATTGTTGGCACTATACCACTTTCAAGATAAATATAACTTAAGAACAATATGTTATCTGGGAAATAGTATAAGTAAAAGGGCAGATATTTATCTGCCCTCTAGGAGGAAAACTTATCCTGTAATATCTACGGAGTAAGCTTTAAGTGTTAATGGTACAGCTGGACGTTTAATATGTACTGGTCGTCTCAACTTGTCACCTTTAGCCAATGGACGAGTCAATTTGTCTCTCCATGCTTGGTAAACTTTAAAGTTATTTTCATAATTAACCCAAATATCACCAATTTTGTCTGTCGGTGCTGCTTTTTCTATGCGCACTTTTTGATGCCACGCATGGTTACCACCAATTGGATCTGGGTGTGCAGCGGCCACAGCATTTTGCCAAGCACCTGAAAGACCATCCCACCAAATGTTTTCAAGGTCTTTGTTGTACTCTTTAAATTGCCATGTGTCTTTACGCGCCATCAATCCATGGTCAAGACCTTCTTTAGGTTTCATGGTACCTACTTTACCATCTGTCGTCATATCGAAGAGTGGTGCAGCAAGTCCTAAAACACCAAGTTTATGCTTAAATCCGGGGATTTCAACTGCATTTTTAAGTTTCCATCTACCTGCATGGTGTGAACATTGAAGTACACCAGGCATACATCCTTCAGTTGGTACCGCCATTGCAATAAACCAACCAGATTCTAATCCAGAAACGGTATCTGAAATCGTTACTTTAATCGCATCTCCACGATTGATACCCATACGTTTTGCATCCTCAGTTGCTATCCATACTGGGTTATGGTTTTGTGAAATCTCCATAAGGTGTTTAGAGTTACCAGAACGTGTGTGAATGTTGTATGGCAATCTAAATACTGTATTGAGTGCAAATTCATTTTTGCTAGCATCGATAAAGTCATGGTGTACCTGAGATACAATTTGAACATATTTTTTACGCTCTGCTGCATTTCTAGGATAGAATGGCATTGCATACTCTGGCCACTTCCACTCTGCAAGCCATTTACAATAGAACTCAAGCTTACCAGAGAGTGTGTGCCATCCCTCTTTTGCCTTACCATCTACCATAACACCAATTTTCTTTTCACCACCAAAGACATGATCTTCTACTTTGATTGTACCAAACTCGTCAACAGTTACTTCTTCTTTACTATATTCGTGTCCATGCGCAACATATTTTCCATTTACCTCTTTTAGAGGTCTCTCTTGTGGTCTAAAGATATGATCTTCTTCCAACCATGTACCCATATCTCTCATCATTTCATAGTTAGGATACTTAGAGTTAGGATACTTCTCTTTTGCTACACGTCTAAGATTTGGTACATGATCAAATGCTGCTTGATACCACTCTGGGATAGTTACGGCTCTTGTTGGATCTTCTTTTGAAGCCCAGTATTGTCTTACACCGAGGCTACCATCTGGATCAACATGGTGTACCATAATATTTGCCCAGAATTCTACCTCTTCCCAAATTTCACCAAGACCAGCAGCCATGTGTGCTTCTAGTGTTGCACGTGCTGGATCTTTAGGTTTCCAACCATTTTTCTCTAAGGCTACACGAAGTGCAGGGTTCTTAAAGGCAATAATTCTTGCTGGTTTTGTTGGCTCGGATGATTGGTCATGTCTTTCACCTGCAAGTCCTACTGGTAGTACATAATCACAATACCAGTTCGTCTCAGACCACATTGGAGAGAGATTGAATGAAAGACCAATTCTATTTTCATCTTTCAATGTTTCAATCCATCTAAATCCATCTGGGTTAATCCATACTGGATTGTACATACGTGGAATCCACACTTCTAACTTCTCAGGGATTTTATCTAGCCCTTTCTTTTTCCACTTTGCTCTCCACTCATCATCTGACAACAAGTGAGGCATAATCATAGACATCTCAAATGCAGAAAGCGGATACTCAGGTGGCCAAGCGATTTCATTCCATACATCAACTCTTGGAGGTCTTTCACCTGAAACAGTTGCTGCATCTCCCTTACCATTAACTGAGATAACATGCCAGTGGTGCATACCTGTACCACCTACGTTTCCTGCCAATGCACCACGAAGTGCCAATGGTAAGAAGCCAGCACGTGTAATCATCCAACCACCTCTGTGCGCAATTGGTCCCGCTCTCCATAAGAATGTAGCAACTCTATCACCTGCATCGATAAACATATCAAACAATTCATCAAGCTTGTCTTCATAGCCCTCAATCTTACACTCTTTGGCTACAAACTCTTTTGTATAAGGTGCATAAAACTCTTTCATAAATGCAATAAAGCTTTCATAGCTGTTATCTTTTGGAAGCGTTTTAATAAGTCCTTCATTGACCATAAACTGAAGATGCTCAGTATCATTCATGAGCTGTTCCCAGTTAATCCAGTTTTTCACGAAATCATGGTTAACCAAAGATTTTCCATGGTCATCTGTCTCATTGAGGATTCTGTTTGCCATATGAAGGTAAAGTGCTGTCTCTGTTCCTGGCCATAAAGGAATCCATAAGTCAGCCATACCAGCAGAGTTTGATAGTCTTGGATCAAGTACTACCATTTTAGCACCTTTTCTACGTGCATCAGCAATAAATCCTGCTGATTGTTGGAAGTAGTGACCTGCATCTGCTGCGTGAGAAGACTGAAGGAAGATTAACTTCGCATTTGCCCAATCTGGAGAGTTTCTATCATCATTCGCCCACTGAATAGTACCTTCTCTCGCACCTGCTGAACAGATGTTTGTATGAGAATCATAGCCGTCACATCCCATAGAGTGGGGAATACGGTGACCAAATCCATTTTCATTTGGACGACCCACGTGATACATGATAGATTTTTTAGAAATCTCATCACCTCTTTTAAGGGTGTCATGCATTTTCTTACCGATTTCAGCCATCGCTGCATCCCAAGTCGTTCTAATCCACTTACCTTCACCTCTTTTAGAACCTGGTGCTCTTTTAAGTGGGAAAGGAATTCTATCTGGATCATACATTTGTGATTGTGCAGCATACCCTTTGGCACAGTTTCTACCACGAGAACCTGCATGAAGTG
>Ga0256829_1003769_pt1 | contig 10279 bp, 7 predicted proteins | sample 131447metaG_FD_185979 | JGI IMG/M metagenome (GOLD analysis project Ga0256829, IMG submission 185979) | Hydrothermal vent microbial communities from Lau Basin, Pacific Ocean - 131-447 | ecosystem: Environmental > Aquatic > Marine > Hydrothermal vents | place: Pacific Ocean: Lau Basin | collected...
TAGAAACAGATGCTCTTTCTGTTTGATAAACAGATTCAACAGGTTTTGCACCGGCAACTTTTCGGAAACTCGAATGATGGGCTGGGCGAACTCTCGAATTTCTTTGTCGCCATTGCCGGCCCGCTCTGCTTCAAACAGGTCTGATTTGATAATTTTGTTGTCCACGTAGTCCACACCGGAGGTGTATACCGGGATACGGCTGAACTGTCGGGTTCTTGGATTATCCAGTGCCTCACTCACCGTGACATTTTCCTGGAGCATATGCACCACGGTACGCGGGGTATGGATCTCTTCAGTCTTGATCTCCCGCATGCGCAACAGGTTAGACAGATACTCGTTCTCCTGCTGAACCAGCGCTCCGCCTTTGTGCCCCAATGATGCCAGCGCAATAATCTCTTCGCGAGTGATTTCGTTCTCATTGCCGCGACTGAACAATCGGGTCAGGCGCGTCGACACCCACACAAGAGGGAACACCAGTTTGACGAGGAAGCCTATCAAGTAAGCCGATGGCAGTGCGAATTGCTTCCAGAAAGTCGCCCCCAAGGTTTTAGGAATAATCTCGGAAAAGTACAGAATCGCCAAGGTCAACAGTACCGCTATCAGGGTCTCCCACTCCTCACCAAACACCTGCAGTGCCTGAGAACCAACACCGGCCGCGCCCATGGTATGAGCAAAGGTATTGAGAATCAGAATACTGGAGAGTGATTCATCGAGATTGGCTTTGATGCTCTCAAGCCGCTTCCCTGCACCAGGGCGTTGGGCTTGCACCTGTTGTACATAACTCGGGGTTATGGAGAGGAGAACAGCTTCAAGAATTGAGCAGAGAAAGGAAACGCCAATGGCGATTACCAAATAAAGAATTAAAAGAGTCATTTAGTGAGAATAAACACTGTTACCAGAAGATACACTAAGACTATCAAAGACCGCCAAATGTCTGCAAAACATTCGCTGTTTCAAATGACCATGTGATCAACACTGTTAAACTAGTTTAACGACAGAGCACCCGGTCCTCATTAGCCTAGTCTTATTATTAAAACACCGACTGCTGAGGCTATCTATGACTGCACACGCCAAATACCCCCGACTGTTTGAACCCCTGGATCTGGGCTTCACCACTATTAAAAACCGTATTCTGATGGGTTCCATGCACACCGGACTGGAACATGTGGGTGATACCGGCTACGGCAACAAAGAGGCGATCCGATCCGGCGCAACAGAAGTTCCAACGATTGCTACAGATGACAACAGCAAAGAAGACCATATGCACCGCCAGGCGGTGTACTTTGCAGAACGCGCCAAAGCGGGCGTTGGGATCATTATTACTGGTGGCACAGCCCCCAACGCAGACTCTACCGTAAGTGACGATCCCTCTGAGGCATTCTGTTCAGAATCTCAGGTTGCTGATCATAAGCAGATAACCGATGCCGTGCATGAAGCTGCTTCGGATTGCAAGATCTGCCTGCAGATCCTGCACGCAGGCCGCTATGCCATGACCCCCAATCAGGTCGCCCCTTCACCGGTGAAGTCGTACATCAATCCCTACACCCCAAGGGAAATGACCGAAGAAGACATTCAAAACACCATCAACGACTTTGTTAATACAGCAACGCTGGCACAAAAATCTGACTACGACGGTATAGAACTGATTGGGTCTGCGGGTTACCTGCTGAACATTTTCCTCTCCGAGCGCACCAATAAACGCCATGATCAGTGGGGTGGCAGCTTTGAAAATCGCATGCGCTTCTCTCTGGAAATCGTCGAGAGAATCCGTGAAGCCGTCGGCGACGACTTTATAATGATCTTCCGTATCCCGGCCATGGAAATGATCGAAGATGGCTTAACCTGGGAAGAGGTCGTTACCCTGGCCAAAGCACTGGAAAACTCAGGCATTAATATTCTCAGCACCCACTTTACCTGGCACGAAGCCCAGGTACCCACCATTTCGACACGCGTACCACGCGCAGCCTTTGCCCAGGTGACCGGCAAGCTGCGCAAGGAAGTGAGCATCCCGATGATTACCAGCAACCGCATCAATATGCCCCAAGTGGCGGAAGACGTGCTGGCCCGGGGAGACGCGGATATCACATCCATGGGAAGGCCAATGCTGGCAGATCCGGAGTTTGCCCTGAAAGCCTTCGAGGGTCGTGAAGACGAAATCAATACCTGCATTGGCTGCAATCAGGCCTGTCTGGATCACGTATTTCAGGGCAAGACTGTTAGCTGCCTGGTGAACCCGCGCGCCTGCCATGAAACCATTCTGAACTACGAACCGGTCGAAAAAGCCAAATCCATAGCGGTCGTTGGAGCGGGCCCTGCCGGATTGGCGTTTGCGACCACCGCGGCACAGCGAGGCCACAAGGTCACTCTTTTTGAAGCCAGCAATGAAATTGGCGGCCACTTTAATCTGGCCCGGCGTATTCCCGGCAAGGAAGAATTCAACGAAACTATTCGTTACTACAACAAGATGATTGAGATCCACAATGTGGATTTAAAGCTCAACCATCGTGTCGACCTGCAAGAGCTCAAACAAGGCAACTGGGACGAAGTCGTCATATCCACCGGTATTCAAGGGCGTACTCCCGCCATTGAAGGCGTGAACTCCGACAAGGTTATTACTTACACCGACGCCATCATGGGTAACAAACCTATCGGCCAGAAGGTGGCCATTATTGGTGCCGGCGGTATTGGTTTTGACGTCGCAGAACTCATAAGTCACAAGGGCAAATCCGCCAGTATCGACATCGATACCTTCGCCAAAGAATGGGGTATCGACTTTAAGAACCATCCCCGCGGTGGCGTCGCAGGCGTCGAGCCGGTGGTGGAAACCAGCGGCCGCGACATCTACCTGCTGCAGCGAAAAGCCACCGGAATTGGTAAAGGTCTGGCGCCCACCACAGGTTGGAGCCATCGCATCAGTCTGAAGCGTCGCGGCATCAAAATGATCAACGCGGTGCACTACGATCGCATTGATGACGATGGTCTGCACATTGTGGTCGATGGCCAAGCCAAAACTCTGGATGTCGACAACATTATTTTGTGCGCGGGTCAGGAAAGCGATCGCGCTCTTTACGATCAGTTGCAGAAAGAAATACCCAACCTGCATTTGATTGGCGGCGCTGAATTGGCCATGGAAATTGATGCCAAGCGGGCCATTAAACAGGGGTGTGAGTTAGCGGCGGCGCTGTAGCAAGAGATCCCGGATCAAGTCCGGGATGACGCGTTATTCGAGGTATAGCTGACTTTGAAACACATCACTCTCTCCACGACGTCATTCCCGCGAACAAGGTGAATTGCCGGAGGCAAGAGAGGGTGCCCTGGGGTAAGCGGGAATCCCCGAACGACGGCATCCCAGCAAGAGATCCCGGATCAAGTCCGGGATGACGAGGTCTTCGAGGTAAGCGGACCAGGGATGACTAAGTAGTGAAAACAACGACGCCGTTAATTAAGGCTTTTGTCTTCTGTAGCGTAACGCAACCAATATTGGAACTGATCGCTGACTTTTACTTTGGGAAACGACGCGGTACAGGAATCGTAACCATCGCAGTACACGGCCACACGAGTGCCATCGCTGAACAATACATCCGCGTCAATCGCCGCTGGGCAATTATTCGTCGCGGTAAATTCAACCAGTCTATCTCCCTGCCAGGAAAGACTGGCGCAGGTCTCTATCGGTGGTAGTACATAGGTCTTTGGCTTGGGTAACTGGTTGCGTCGGGGAGGCTGACGAAAGGCTGGCCTGGGATCAACATTGACCGGAGCCGCCTCTGTATCGGGAGCCACTTCCGGGAAAATCTGCTGCGGTTTTTGTGCCTGTTCATCCAAGCGCTTCTGACATTCCACCGCTTCTTTAAAACAGGTTCGAATGCGACACAAAGTATCGCCAGCACAGCTTTCATTGCACAACTGTTGCTGGACATAACACACATCCTGAGCCTGGACGGCGAATGGAGCGAGCATTGCCGCAGCAAAGAAAAACAACGATAAACGCGTTACAACACGCTCCATACCATCCTCATAATTAAACTCTTGTACAGCCGACACCCAGCCTAGGGTCTTGCCGAAGCCTTAATCAGCGCTCTGGATACTACGACAGAACGATCTACTGCTTCCAGCGAAATGCGCTCGTTAGTGCTGTGTATGGTTTTAGTATCGGCCATGGGCAAAGAAAATGGATGAAATCGATAGATGTTTGGCGCCAATCCCACATAGTGTGGACTGTCGGTAGTAGCGGTTAACATGGAAGGCGTGACCAGAGCCCCGGGGTAAGCCTCATTAATAGCCCCCTTCACTCGTGTGTAGCCTTCGCCGTTGATATCGGCAACCGGCGGGCCCTTTTGCCACTGTTTGGATTCAATAACAATTTGATCATCATCGATAATTTCGGTGACAGCCTCAATCAACTGTTCCTGAGTAAAGCCCGGCATCAGTCTGAAATTCACTTTGGCCTGTGCCTGCTGTGAAATCACATTTTCTTTTATGCCCGCGTCGAACATGGTTACCGCGGTGGTCGTGCGAATCATCGCATTGGTTGTGGGCTGCTTTTCCAGAATGGATAGGAGAACGGGCTCGGTGAGCCATTGGTGCTCCATCACAAAACCTTTGACACCACCCAGCTCTTTGCCGACGATCTTAAGCATGTCACTTACGGGGGGCATCAATTCCGGCTCAAACGGATTCTCATGCAGCCTTGTTATGGCACTGGCTAGACGTACCACCGCATTGTCCTCTACTGGCATTGAGGAGTGCCCCCCTTCCCCTTTAGCCTTCAGGGTTAATGTTACATAGGTTTTTTCCGCCAAGCCGATCATAGCCATATCCCGGCCCGGAACCAGAGGGTTGCCCTCCAGAATCAAACCTCCCTCGGCAATCATATACTCGAGTTGGATATTCTGAGCCTTCAGATGTTTGACGATATTGGCAGCGCCGTCATCGCCACCGATCTCCTCATCGTGAGCGAAGGAAAACAGCAGGGTTCTCTGGGGCTTAAAACCTTCTTTCAAGAGCGCCTCAATGGCTTCCAACGTGGCTATCACTGAGGCCTTATCGTCTAGCGCTCCCCGCCCCCACAGATAACCATCACCTACGGCACCGCCAAACGGAGGTTGAACCCAATCTTCCTCCGTTCCCGGCTCGATGGGGACCACATCGTAGTGAGAATCCATTAGCACCGGTTTCAACTCGGGTTCGGTACCCATCCACGTTAAGACCAAGCTGTAGTTGGCCACAGTTTCCACTTTCAAAGCCGAAAACGTTAGCGGGTAAGTCTCTTTCAAGAATTCGTGAAACGCCAGGAACTCCGAGTAATCAATCTGGCTCCGATCCTGATAGCTGATGGTCTCGAACTGAATGGCTTCGGCCAAGTGAGACACCGCGGCCGAGCGCTCGGAGGCATACCCGGGCAACGACAGGCCCATCCCGCTCATCAAAATACTCGATAACAACAAACCACGCTGCAAGCTGTGCTTGATTGATTTCTCCACCGACTTATTCTCCCTCTTTATTTTTGGTCTAATTTGGACCAAAATAATCCAAAATGGACCATTAAGCAAGATCGCAGACACAACGCTATGCAAGACAAACTCAATGCCACCGCCTACAGCCTCTTGGGGCTGTTTAACAAGCAACCCTGGTCAGCGTATGATCTGGCAGCGTTTATGGAGAGTAGCGTGATTCGCTACATTCTGCCTCGAACCCGCAGCCAGGTATTCAATGAGCCCAAGAAGCTCGCCAAACTGGGGCTGCTTTCAGCAACCCAAGAGCGCAATGGCAAGCGCAATCGCACCGTATACGCTATTACCGACGCAGGCCGAGAGGCCTTTGCAGCCTGGCTAGCACAGCCCGGCGAGCCCCAGAAGACGGAATACAAGTCACTGCTGAAGCTCTACCTGAGCGACCCACAGGACAGCAACGCCCTGATCCACAGAATTCAGGAAATGCGCCAGCAAACCCATGACGAAATCAACAACGCACTGCAATTGGTGGATCGCATCGTGGAACACGGGCCACTGCTGAAGGACACCGCACTGGTGGCGTCGTCCACCAGCTTACTGGCGGCTGAAGAATTCAAGGTACGGCTCAACTGGTTGGATCAATTCGAAAACAGCCTGGCGCAGCTTGAGAAAGAAACCGATAGGAAAAGTCAGGCGGAGAAGAATTACCGCGTCTCGCAACAGCGCCTGCGCAAACTGCAAAAGCTTGTCGCAAATTCATAAAAAAACGTGTTTATTTACGCCACCACTGCCTTCATGATAGCCAGCCTTGGGTACGCAATGCCCACGCCTACAATGACAATGTATAGATTTCGCCATACCAGAGAGAATTATGAGTTACCAACTGAACAATAACGTCGCCATCATCTCCATTGACGACGGCAAGGCCAATGCCGTAAACCACAACTTTATCGACCAACTCTACGCCAACCTGGACCGCGCGGAGAAAGAAGCCTCCGCCGTAATCCTCACTGGTCGCGAAGGTATGTTCTCTGCTGGCTTTGACCTCAAAGCTCTGCAGGTCAGCCCCGAAGCCGCTACCGAACTGGTGGGCCGCGGTATGGAAATGCTGACTCGCCTCTACGAATTCCCACTGCCGCTGATTTCTGCCTGCGCCGGCCACGCAATTGGTATGGGCGCGTTCCTGTTGATGGCGTCCGACAACCGCATTGGCGCAGAGGCCGAGTATCAAGTCACTCTGCCCGAAACTGCGATCAGCATGGGATTCACTCAGGTTCTGCTGACTCTGATTCACGACCGCATTGCCAGCAGCCACAAGACCACTGCCATGATTCAATCCACGCCTCATACTGCGCAACAAGCCGTGCCTGCGGGCTTCCTGGATGAAGTTGTGGCTGCCGATCAGTTAATGGATCGAGCTCAAGCACTGGCGGAAAAGCTGACGGAACTGCCGAAAGAGTTTTACGCACTGAACAAGCGTGATCTGCGTGCGGCTTCGCTGAAAGCGATGCATGATTCGCTGAAGTAGGTGGATTCGAGTCACTGCCTAGTGCGTCATTAGTTACTACTATGTCATTCCCGCGAATAAGGTGAATTGCCGGAGGCAAGAGAAGATGCCTTGGGGTGAGCGGGAATCCCTGGGTTGAGGCTTTGTAGGAGGAGATCCCGGATCAAGTCCGGGATGACGAATTATTCTCCCCCGGGATGACGGAGTATTACCCCCCCGGCGGGGACGAGGTGCTCGCCACGGGATGACAGGAGCCCATCGTTCGCTCTTCGTTTGTCTATTTTTTGCGTTTGGTTTTGGGTTTCTTCGCCGCAGCCTTTTCCAACCACAACAAAGTTTCCATGTACGCCACGAAGCGATTGAGATAGTGGGGTGACAGATCCCGCATATTCGACAGTGAGCGAATGGCGAGATAATGAGGGTTCAATGGCCCGGCATTTTCCGGTCCTTCATTGATAGAACGCATTACCAGTTTTTCGGCATTCAGTTTGGCCCAGGATTCCCGTAACGGCGTCAATGCGCGTAGCTCTCTGGGTGCCGACTGAGGCAGGGATTCATCCCCTTTAGACAGCAACTCACCCTGTTTGGGGGCCGCGATATCTGCGATATCCACGGGTGTGTCTGCCACAGCAGGAGCTGACGGTAAGTCCTGTAGGCTCAAATCATCGATCAACGATTTGAATAGAGAAGGTGCCTCTAACTGCTTGCGATAAAGACCGTCTACCAGCTTTTTTAGTTGGCGATGGTCGCCCTGCTCAAAATGGTCGCGAGCCTGCGCTTCTGAATCAGGGAACTCATCCAAAACCACCTGCAGCAAATTGACATTCTGATCCGCTGCGGCCTGTACGTCTTCACGCAGTTCCTGCAGTGACTTCTTCAATTTATCAAACAACAGCACCGAAACCGATTCACGCTCTTGCCGCATCTTGCGACCCAGGGCTTGAATAAACCCGAACCGCACAGGATCAAAAGCCTGAAGCTGTTGCTCTGACAAGCCCTCGATCTGTTGAGCCAAGACCTCGGGTTGCATCTCATTGATGGCATCGTCCAGCAGAGCCAACAGTCGGTCGATTTGAGATGAACGGTTCACTGACACACTATCCTATTGAGATGCAGCGTTGTTTGAAGCACTCATGGGCACCGGTGAAATTTCCACGCGGCGATTCTGCGAACGACTCGCGGCGTCAACATTGGGAACCACCGGGCGCTGAGAACCAAAAGCTGCAGCAAATACGCGCTCGGGCGACATGCCTTCTTCAATCAACACCCGCGTCACCGTAAGCGATCGCTGTGCGGATAGCTCCCAGTTATCGGCAAAACGCTGGTTATCTCGACGCACCGGAAGGTCATCGGTAAAACCGCTGACCATTAGCATCTCCTGGCGCTCAGCCAGGTACACCGTCAAAGGTGCAACCAACGCACGCAACAAATCCCGCCCCTCACGCTGCAACTGATCGGAATTCAGAGCAAACAAAACACTGCCACTGATACCGATCTTGCCATCGCGAATGGTCACACTGCCGGAAGCCAAGGGGTCTGCCAATGCTTCTTCCAGCGCTATGCGTCGCTGCTCTTCCTGCTGTCGCTTAAGCGTTTCCTCTTCCAGAGATTTGGCCAATTCCAATTGATAGCCAATCACCCAAACCAACAGCAGTACAAACACGCCCACCAGGCCCGACATCAAATCACCGAAGATAGCCCATATGGGTGTCGACTGTGTTGTATCCTCAATCTCATCCATAGCTCAGCGCTCTACATAGCCTCGGCTTCAGCCGCGCGACTCAGTTTTCGAACTTCCTCGAATACTTCCTTTTGCGACATCATGCTGTGATCAATGATTTCACGCGCCTGGGCCACGTAGTAGCCCAGCTGTTCATCACTGCGGGTATTGGATTTCTCCAGCGCCTGCTCAATGCGATTGAGGTTTTCAATCAGATCCTTGCTGGATTCGCTAAACACAGTAACTGCAGCAGCAAATCCTTCAGCAAGGCTGGACATTTCCGTGGCACTGCCGGATACATGATCCACTACTTCGCCAATGCGCCCCACTTCGGAGTCGATTTTTTCGCTGAAGCGCTCACCGACCTTCTCCAGCATCTCGGTGGAAGAATTCACCAACAACTCCGCCGCACGATTTTGTGCCTGGGAGGCCTGCTCCATGGAAGCCGACAGAGTCGAGAGCTCTTCCATGATTTTCTGGCGCTCTTCCAGCAAACTGTTATCGCGCTCGATGTTCTTGGAAATTTCATTACGCAAATGACCGATGACCTCAGCCGCCGCTTTCGGTGTTTCGGATGCGGTTTCAATCAGGCGGCTCATCGGCTGTTCCAGAGCGTTACCCAACTGACTCAGGTGCTCTGTCAGAGCAGACTGCAGCTCAGCCAAGCGTTCAACAGCCGCAGAACCACGCGCTTCTTCGGCCGTGCGCAGGGCACTCAATTCACCTTGCAGAGTCTCTGCCAACTGCTGTACTCGCTGCTGATGCCCCTCAACCCACTGAGATTCGCTCTCTACCCTTGCTTGCACCAAATTCTCCGAGCTCGCCAGGAGTTCACTGATTTTCTGCAAAAGAGTTTCCGAGACTTGCTGGGTCTGCTGTGAGGTTTTGTCAATTAAGGATTGCGATCCACTACTGTAGGTTGCCAGGGCCTGATCACTGGTGGCGGTGTATTGCTGAGCCAGAGACACCATGGTTTCCTGCATCTGCTGCACGGTGATCTCGGCGTTTTGACGCTGCTGTTCAGCCTCTCCACTGAGAGTGGTTCTAAGCGCAGTAAGCGTCGACTCCAGTTTCTCGCTGACCGACTGCAGATGAGCGCTGTTGTCGCCAGCCAATTGTTCGACGATTTGTGTCACCTGGGCGGTTAATTGCTGATGACTATCTCGAGACTGCGTGACGCTCCGTTGCACGTCTTCGTTTACGGCAAGTGCGGAGGTCTGCAGTTGATTCGCCATATTCTCAAGCTGCGCTTGTGTCACGCTCTGCAAATGCCCATGAGTCTGCTCAACACTGGCACTGATCTCGCCGCGAATCTGCTGCATAACATCGTTTACAACCGGCTTAATACTCTCGCCCGTCAGGCGCGCACTTTCAGAAATGGTATCGCGTAGAGACTGTCCCACAGAATCCGCCAGTTGCTGATAGGTAGATTGCGCCGATTGGTGAAAATCATTCTGATTGCTGACCAACTGCTGTCCAAGATCTTCACCCAACCGCTGTAATTTATCGGAAACATCTGTCAGCTTCTCCGCCACATCAGGCAGTGCGTTCACCTGCGACTGCAAAGACTCAAAGGCCTGCTGCTGACTGTACACAATGGAG